>SWCB01004440.1_pt1 | contig 177670 bp, 142 predicted proteins | sample 4692901 | NCBI WGS metagenome assembly SWCB01 (sample SAMN10267276, study PRJNA491770) | bioreactor metagenome | isolation source: DHS bioreactor inoculated with subseafloor sediment | place: Japan: off Shimokita Peninsula | collected 2006-08 | reverse complement strand
CCCCCCCCTAAACCAAATATCAGCTATGAAGCTTTTGACAATAAAATTACTTTGAAGTGGACAAATGAAAAGGAACTTAATTTTACTGATCCGATTACGGGAAACACAAGAGTTAAAAATTACAAAGTTTTTAGAACTACTGATCCGCAGAGAAATGATTGGGGAGATCCGGTTGCAGTAATTCCTGCTTCCGGGAATTCTAATCTATTTACATATTCATGGACTGATCCTCAAGCTGTTCAAAACTATTTTTATTATTCTTATTCCGTTACAGTTGAAGATATTGATGGACTTGAATCCGGAAAAACATTTTTGCCAAGCGATCAAAGTATTGCAGGAAACACAGCTGAGATTAGGCCAGTAAATGCTCCTGAACAAAATGTACAAGAAGTTAAAGTTGTTCCAAATCCTTATATAATTTCAGCAGGTTGGGAAAGAAAACGACTTGGCGATCCATTGCTTGGCGAACCTGTTAGGGATTTAAGTTTTATAAATCTTCCAACTGAATGTAAGATAAGAATCTATACTTTGGATGGTGATTTAGTAAAAACGATAGAGCATACAGATGGAACAGGAACAGCATTCTGGGATATCCGATCAGAGTATAACCAGCTTATTTCTACTGGCGTTTATTTCTTTCATGTTAGTTCGAAATACGGTGAAAAAATTGGCAAGTTCGCAATTGTGCGATAAAAAATAGGTGAAGAAAAATGAAATCTATTATAAAATTTATATTAATAATAATTTTTACAGTATCCCTAGGTGCGCAAGGATTTACAAATGTAGGAAGTGCTGGAGCCAACTTTTTACAAATCCCGGTTGAACCGGTTGGAGCCGCATTAGGGAACTCTTATGTTGCCCACTCATATGGAGTTGATGGTTTGTATTGGAACCCCGGAGCAATTGCATATACAGAAGGGACTGAAGTTCTTTTATCCACAGTTGATTGGATAATTGACACAAGAATTTCCTTTGCCGGAATTTCACACTCATTTGATTTTGGGACTTTGGGTTTGAGTGTTACAGCTTTATCAATGGACGATATGGAAATTACGACCGAACGAACTCCAAATGGAACCGGACAATATTTTGGGGCCGGGAGTTATTCAATCGGCTTAACATATGCTACAAAAGTAATTGATAGATTTAGCTTTGGCGGAACCGTAAAATACATATATGAATATATATGGGAAACAAACGGCGCAGCAATTGCTTTTGATTTTGGATCAGTTTATGTAACTGATTTTCATAATCTCAGAATTGGTATGAGGCTTGCAAATTTTGGTGGTTCAATAACTTTTGACGGAGCTCCAATTGATAACAAATCTGTTGAAATCCAGAACTCCGGCACAACCTACGTTAATGACCCTAGATTGGAAAGAATAAATCAAGAATATTCGCTTCCGCAAACATTTAACGTTGGAATTGCAATTGATCCCATTTCCACAAAATCACACAGAGTCACATTGCTAGCTTCTGCAGTTGATCCTAATGATAACGATACTCAATTAATTTTTGGAACTGAATATGCGTTTGATGAATTAATATTTCTGCGCGGTGGATACAAGTCAGGTTTTGATGAACAAGATTTTAGTTTTGGTGTAGGTCTAAAATATGATCTGGCAGGAATTAAAACACAATTTGATTATGCTTATTCATCATTTGGTTTATTAGGCGGAATCAATTTTATTAGTCTTAAAATTGGTATTTAATTTTTTCTCTATTCCGGTTTCTTGATATTCAATCTATTGATTTAGGAAGCCGGAAATTAGATTAACACAATAACTATTCTGATCTCATTCCTCACAAAGCTTTGTTCGTTGTTGGAATTGAACTATTTTAAAAAAACTTATAAATTTCAATGAGATAAAAACATGATTAAAAACATATTCATTTATTCACTTCTATTTTTATTCAGTACAACCATAATTAAACCATGCACTACAGCTATTATATCCGGGAAAGCTACTAAAGACGGCAGACCCCTATTAATGAAGCATCGCGATACAGATGATTTAAATAATGTCGTAAAATATTTTAACGATGGGAAATACAGTTACATTGGTTTAATAGATGCCAGCGATTCTCTTTTTGAAAACGTGTGGGTTGGCTTCAATGAAAAAGGATTTGCAATAATGAATTCAGCGTCCTATAATCTAAAAAACAAATCTGACACCTCAAACGTAAGTGATCTTGAGGGAGTTTTGATGAAGAAAGCTTTGATGAACTGCTCGTCAATAGCGGATTTTGAAGAATTTCTAAAAAATGAATCAAAACCATTATCTGTAGAAGCTAATTTTGGTGTGATTGATGCTTTGGGAAATGCTGCATATTTTGAAACAAATAATTTTTCTTATAAAAAGTTTGATGCAAATGACGAAACTATCGCTCCAAACGGATATTTGATAAGAACTAATTTTTCTGTCTCAGGTTATGAAGATGAAGGTTATGGATATATTCGATATGAATCAGCTCAAGAGATATTTAATCAGGCTAATGAAAGCGATGGTTTATCATTTGAATATCTTTTGAAAAATATTCCACGATGTTTAAAACATGGCTTAACAAAAGAGAACTTAGAAGAAAAATTACCGCAAAGTGAAAAGATAAATTCATTCCACGCTTTTCAAGATTATATTCCTCGCTATTATTCATCATCTTCAATTATAATTCAAGGTGTTTTAACAAGTGAAAACCCATATCTGACAACAATGTGGTCAATAGTAGGATTTCCGCTATCATCCGTCGCAATTCCCGTTTGGTTAAGTGAAGAAAAAAATCTTTCAAAATTACTAATAGCAGATACAAATGGTTTTTCGCCAATATGTTCTGCTAGTCTTAGATTAAAAAAAGAAATGTTTCCCGTTGATCGAGGGTCTGGAGATAAATACATAAATCTGGCAAAAGTTATGAATAATGAAGAAACTGGTATTACACAAAAATTGGAAGCCCTAGAAGATGAAATAATACAAAAAGGAATTGAAGTTCTGCAAAAGTGGAGGACTTCAAAAATTGATACCAACGAAGTTATAAACTACTATAATTGGGTTGACCAATTTGTAACCAAGCAATATGATTTTCTATTCGGTTATAACATACTAAACTAAAGTTCACAAAAAATTAATTACTAAATACCTTTTTAGAAGCTAAAGCCATAGCGTAAGTGGTTTTAGCTTTTTTAATAATTATTTCTCATAGTTAGTTTCTTCTAAAATATTTTATAGCCTAAAAAGATTTTTACAAATTCGAGCATTCTAATATAATATTTTAAGATACTTTTATATAATTTTGCAGATGTTATTACATAATATTTGGAGGTCTAGATGCAAGAAGCTATAATACAAAAGGATTTGCAATTTCCGCAAGTTTACCAATCTGAAGAATTGGCTGCTGTTCCAGGTTTTCTCAATACCGAAAAAGGGAAATCAAAACTTTCACAATTAGAAAAAGCTCAGAACACAACAACTTGGGTTTCTAGAATTGGATTAGGAATTTTAGCATTGTTAGTTATTATCACTTGGATTGATCAAGGATTTTTCTCTGCATTAATTTTCGGTGTTATTTTATTTTTAATTTATGGAGCAATTTATTGGGTATTTGAAAAAATTGAAAAAAGCGTTGAGAAAAGTTATTACAATGCAAAATGGGATCATGGAGTTGAGCTTGGTGAAAAGTTATATCCGGTTCTAAATTCATATTACTACTGTACTTATAATGGTGAAGTATTTTTATATAATGATAAAGCATGTGCAATTGTTGATGTTGATACGGGAACCGTAAATACTTTTGGAGTGAATGATTTAAAAGATGTCCAAATAAAAGAAGTTAATCTAGGCAGCGAAACAACTACAGAAACCAAACATAAAGGAAATGTATATTCTGGAACTTTCTCAAATAAATATAGAGGAACATCTTCAACAACTTCTTCTACAGTAAATTATTTTTCTTGGAGATTAGAAGCTTATACAAGAGTTCCTGAATTTCCTAGTTTTACAATAGACTTCAACGAAGATTCAGAAGCTGCTAAACAAGCTTATGGTTTACTAAAACAATAATTCTTATTTACCGGAGAATGAAAATTTTTCATTCTCCGGTAATATCTAATTAATCAATTATCTCGCTTTTATAAACTACTTTTCCACCCAGTATTGTATATGTTACCGATGTATTCAAAATTTCTTCTTCATTACAATTTAGCAAATCATTAGTTAAAACAATTATGTCAGCAAGTTTTCCTTTGGATAAACTTCCCTTTTCTTTTTCCTGAAATGCTGCATATGCACCATTGATTGTATAAGATTCAATGGCTTCTTCTCGTGTCATTTTTTGTTCAGGATAAAATGCAATTCCATCTTTTGTCTTTCTGGATACTGCTGAATAAAAATTAGCAAATGGACTTACTTTTTCGACAGGTGCATCAGTTCCATTGCAAATAATTGCACCGGCATCCATTAATTTTCTCCAAACATATGCCCCTTCTTGTGCTCTTTTTTCTCCTAATCTTTGATGGACAAAAACTGCATCCGAAGTACAATGGACTGTCTGCATAGCTGCAATAACTCCAAGCTCATTAAAACGTGGAATATCTTTTTCGTCTAGATGCTGGGCGTGTTCAATCCGCCATCTTAATTCTTTTGATTTGTCACGATCAACAAATTTTTCATATAAATTCAATACTTCCCTATTAGCTTTATCACCAATTGCATGAGTACAAAGTTGAAATCCGTTTTCATAGGCAATTTTTGCTGTCTCACTAAGTTCGCTAAGTGGAGTAACATTTTGTCCTTCGTATTCTGAAGTATCACCATCAATAATTTTAAATTTAAGATCTTCATAAGGTTCAAGCATCCATGCTCCCCTAGAGCCAAGTGCTCCATCAGCGTATTTTTTAATTGCATTCACGGTTAAAAAATTATTTCCGTAGTCAATCATTTTGTAATCTTTAATTTTCTTTTTCAGATTGCTATTTTTCTCGGCAAGCATAATAAAAAGTCTTACTTTTAATTCATTTTGATCTGCTAATTTTTTATATAAATCAATTTCGTCAAAAGTAGAACCGGCATCGTGAAAAGTTGTTATACCATTTCTAACACATTCCTCAGAAGCATTATTTATTTCTTTGAGAATATCTTGCTGAATTTGATCGGGTGTTCTCTTTGCTAAATAATCATTTAAAACATTTCTAATCAATAATTCAGCTTCTTCCTCAAAGACGCCAACCTCATCTCCGTCTGAATTGCGAACAATAACTCCACCAATTGGGTTTTCTGTTGAGTCATTAATTCCGGCAAGATCCATTGCTGTTTTATTAGCAAAGACTGCGTGACCGCTTGCATGTTGAAGAAAAACCGGATTGCGAGGAGTGGCTCTGCTTAATTCATCATGTAATGGATAACCATTTACATTTTCCAATGGTTTAGGATCCCACTTTTCTTGGTGCCATCCTCTTCCAACAATCCACTCACCGGGTCTAGCATTTTCAGAAGCAGTTGAAACTTTAAATATAATTTCGCTCCAATTCTTTGCATCACTTAAATCTAGATTTATTTTTGACTGCCCCAAGCCCAAAAAATGTGCATGGCTTTCAATAAATCCAGGCATGACAAACTGTCCATCTAAATCAATTACTTTTGTTGAATCATCCATTAAGGATTTGATTTCCTTTTCAGATCCAACTGCCAATATTGAATCCCCTTTAATGGCAATTGCTTCGGCAGTTGGATTCGACTTATCGACTGTATATACGTTGCCGTTAATTAGAACTAAATCAGCATTCATTTTATTCTCACTGCATGAAATAAAAATAATTGTTGCTAAAACAATTACAGAGAATCTTAACATTATTCACCTTTAAAATTTGGTTTTCTTTTTTCTTGAAATGCCTTTACACCTTCTTTATAATCAAATGTTTTACCTGCTTCACCTTGAAGTTCTTCCTCTAAATTCAACTGTTCATTAAGAGTATTCTCGAACGATTTATTTAATGCACGCTTTGTTAGTGCCAAACCTTTTGTAGGAAGATTTGAAATATATTTTGCCATATAAATTAAATCTTCATAAAAATTTTCTTCAGGAAATACTTTGTAAATCATTCCAATTTGTAATGCTTCTTCAGCAGTAATTTTTTCTGCAAGCATCATTAAAGCTGTTGCTCTTGGCAATCCAATTAGTCGTGGAAGAAAAAAAGTTCCACCGCTATCAGGAACTAAACCAATTTTGGAAAAAGACTGAATGAAAGAGGCATTTGAAGAAGCAACAACAAAATCGCATACTAATGCAATATTTGCGCCGGCACCTGCAGCCACACCATTTACACCGGCAATTATAGGCTTCTCAATTTCTCTAATTAATCTGATTAGTGGATTATAAGAATTTTTTACAAATTCATTTATTGGCAGAGAACTTCCTTCAGCAGGGAAAGCTTCGGATAAATCTTGACCGGCAGAAAAACCTTTTCCTTCACCAGTAATAACAATGCAGCGAATGTTTTTATCTTTGTTATAATTCTCAAGTGCTGTTCTAATTTCTAAAGACATTTCCGAATTGAAACTATTGAGAACACTTGGCCTATTAAATTTTATAATTCCAACCGAATCATCAATAGAAAAAGTAATATTATTAAATTTCATTTCAGCCTCCTAAAACCTTAGTTCTACAGCTAATTCAACAAATTCATAATCTTTTATTTTAGTATCTGTATTTCTTCTTTGATCAAAATCCAGCAAGATTTTATTACTGCCTAAAAAATGATAAGCTATGCCGGCAATAAATCCTTCCTTTTCTGAAATGCTATTTATTCTATTTTGTTTAAATCGATCATATCTTCCAATTAAACTTATATTTATTTCGTGTAACTTTAATTCTCCAAAAAATGAAAAACCGTTTTGATCAAATGACTTTCCTAGCGCGTCAACTGCGGTTCCATTCTCTAAACCTTTGCCATCATAGTATTGAGCAGTTAAAACCAATCTTTGATGTTCAAATGATACGAATCCATTATTAATTTTATATTCAGGTTCCGCGGCAACATTTCCCTTTCCCCACAAGCCATTATAAGTGAATTGCAAGCCCGGTAAAATATCCGGTAATGGACGAATGCTTAATCTTCCTTCGAATATTTTGTTATTATTATTCTCAATTGCATGATAACCGCCACCGTTAAAAACTCCTAAAGCAAAACTTCCATAACGTCCGGCATAATTACTGTTTACATCTTCTTTAAATTTTGCATTAATGGAACCACCTAAATTACTTACAAATATAACTCCATAGTCAGCAGAACTAGCAAGTCTGTATCTATCTAAGAACATTGGTCCTTGTACACGATAATTATTTATTTTTTGTTCAAAATCTACAAATGTTCTACGTACTAAACCAAATTCAATAAAAGGTTTTGAAAGAAACCAAAAATCATTAAAACTGTAGCGCAAATATAAATACTTCAATCTTAGTTCTACATCACCTTCGCCATCGCCGTCTCTATCAAGAGAAATATCTTGTGTTACTCTTGCAGAAATATTTTTGTTAAACTTCTTTTCGATAGTTAAATAACCTCGCTTAAGCAAAAATTCATTAGTTCTTTGTGATTGATTTTCACCATTTTGATAACCTAGAAACCACTGTCCGGAAATTGAAAGCCCGTTAAATAGTTTAAAGAATGCGTTTCTTAGATCATCTTCATCTACATTTATTTCTTCTTCCTGCGCATTAAGCAATGAAACCGCTAACAATAATATTAGTAATAATTTTTTCATTCACTCTCCCATTTTCCAATATTAGAAATTGAATAATAATAAATTTTTTGAAATATGTAATTAATCTGTGATGGGTTATTCATCATTGCTATAGAAATTCACTTGGTTATTAGAAAATTGCAACTTGATGGATTAAGTAAATCTTTCAATACATGAGGCCATAAGAGTTATCAACGAAATCAAAAATATTAAAAACAGCTGGTACATATATTATTTATTGGTTTAGTATTTTCAATAAACTGTTCGAAGAAAATCAAGAAATTCCATAACTTTATGATAGTTAAATCTCATTTAATGGATACCCCATGAATAACCCAATCAGAAATTTTTTCTATCCTTCAACAATTTGCATTGTTGGTGCATCAACAAAAGAAAAATCAATCGGCTATGAAATAATTAAAAATATTACATCCTATGGATATAGTGGAATGATTTTTCCAGTAAATCCAAAAGCTGAAAGTGTGCTTGAATACAAGTGTTTTAAGTCAATTGAAGATATTTCAAATAATATTGATTTGGCAATAATAGTTGTTCCAAAACAATTTGTTGAAAGTAGCATTGATTCACTTTTGGCAAAAAATGTTAAATCAATAGTATTGATAACTGCCGGATTTAAAGAAATTGGAAAAGAAGGGGAAGAATTAGAAAATAGAATTATTCAAAAAATAAAAAAAGCAAATGCTAGATTAGTCGGACCAAACTGCATGGGAGTTATAAACTCACTTATCTCTACAAAACTAAATGCAACTTTTGTTGCCGAGCAGCCTGAAAGCGGCACAACCGGATTCTTATCGCAAAGCGGTGCTCTGGGAGCGGCTGTGCTAAATTCATTACGTGAAACAAATATAAGATTTACTCACTTTATTAGTGTGGGAAATAAAGCAGATATAAACGAAAATGACCTTTTAAAATTTTGGGAATCTGATAATAGCATACAAACAATTGCATTGTACTTAGAAAGTTTTGTTAACGGATTGGAACTTCTTGAATTTATAATTGAAGGTGATATTACAAAACCAATTATTTTACTTAAATCCGGCAAAACAGAAAGTGGACAAAAAGCCGCATCTTCTCACACCGGAGCAATGAGTTCTGAAGACAAAGTTGTTGATTCAGTTTTAAAGCAATTTGGAATTATTCGTGTAAACAATTTGAATGAATTATTTAACACCGCAAAAGGCTTCGAGTATTTTAATTCTTCAAAAGGTAATAGAATAGCTGTTATTACCAACGCCGGCGGCCCCGGAATTCTAACCGTTGATTCTCTTGAGAGCGAAGGATTAGAATTAGCCAAGTTGACAGAAGAAACTAAATCAAAATTAAGAGAAATTGTTAGTGCTGAAGCGAGTGTTGAAAATCCAATAGATATACTTCCTGCTGCAACTTCTGAATTGTATAAAACCGTAAATGAAATAGTTGCGAATGATGAAAACGTTGATGCTGTAATTTCTATTTTTGTTGAACCGGTTATGGTTCAGCCATTTGATGTTGTTGAAGCTGTAAATGAAGTAAATTCAAATAAGCCGATTTATCAAGTATGCATGCCTCTGCCGGAATTTTGGAATAAGTATCGAGAAGATTCGAAAACAAATATTCCAATTTTTAGAAACCCTGAAGATCCTGCAGAAATAATTTCTAACATGAATTTCTATGTCAAGAAAAAAAAGAAGCTTGAAGACCAGCGTAATAATTATAAGTTAATGTTTCAAAAATCCAATTCAAAAATAATAAATAATGGACAAGGATTTCTACCACAAGATGCAGTTAATTCTTTAGCAGAAAATTACAATATTCCAATTGTGAAGAATGAATTAGTAACACCTAATAAAATTTCTGAATATAGTGGTAGCTCATTTCCATTGGTTCTAAAGGGAATCAGCAATAAAGTTATTCATAAATCTGAACTTGATGCTGTAAAGTTAAATATCCGAAGTAAAGAGGAACTTTTGAAAAGAGCAGACGAAATAAAAAACTCATTTATTAAATTGAATTTTGACATTGAGCATTTTTTAATTCAACCTTATATTCAAATGAAACACGAGATTTTAATCGGCGGTTATAGAGATCATTCATTTGGACCAATAATTATGTTTGGAACAGGCGGAAAATATGTTGAAGTGATTTCCGATACTGCAATTAGATCGGCTTATTTGTGCGATGAAGACATTTACGAAATGATGAATGAAACTAAAATTGGCAAAATTCTTAAAGGAATTAGAGGAGAATCTCCTTCTGATATAAAAAAGCTGAAAGAGATTATTAAATCTTCTGCTCTGATGATTATTGAGAATAAAAACATTGAAGAGTTTGACTTAAATCCCCTTATTGTTACAGAGGATAATGAAATCTTTGCAGTTGATATACGAATTAAAATAACCAATCAAGAGGCAATGTTATGAAAATAATTTTCATACTTTTACTTTTTTCGTCAATCACTTTTGCACAAAGCGGTGACGACGAACTAATTAATCCAAAAGAACTTATTCCGGATTTAGAAATTGATTTACGATACAGTTCTGGCGATCACGTGTTTTTAAATCTTCCAAACGGTAATTTACCATTGCCCAAATTCTACACAAACAATGAAACCTTGGTAATTTTGAAAGCTGCCAAAATGTTAAAAATTGCACAAGACAGTTTACGCAAAGTTACTTCCCTAAATGGAATCAATTATACTAAAGGTATTGGACTAAAAATATGGGATGGATACAGACCTCGATCTGTTCAGTATTTACTTTTTGAAATTTTTCCAAATCCGGTTTATGTTGCTGATCCCAGCTCCGGTTCGATGCATAACAGAGGTGGAGCAGTCGATCTGACTTTAATTGATCTTGCAACTAAAGAAGAATTAGAAATGCCAACTGAGTTTGATGATTTTAGTGAAGTTGCCGGATTAAATTATAGCGGTCTTCCTCAAAACGTACTTAATAACAGAGAACTTCTTAAATCGGTTATGACTTATGCCGGTTTCTTAACATACTCTGCTGAATGGTGGCACTACAACGTTTCCGGTGCCAGTAGTTATCCACTTCGTGATTATCAATTAAAGTAAGAGGAAGAAAATGAAAAAGTATATTCTATTATTTTTATTACCAATACTTTTGTTAAATGGACAAACTGAATTTTTAGTTAACACTTATCAGGATACTACTCAGCAATCGCCAGTTATAGCCAGGGATGGAAGCGGAAATTACATAATTGCGTGGAGCTCTCTTTATCAAATCAGCAAAGAAAAGGAAAGCGATATTTATTTTTCAGCTTATGATTTTAATGATAACAAAACTGTTGATGGAATTTTAGTAAATGATATTACTGACGGAAATCAAGAAAAGCCGGCGGTTGCACAAAATATAAATTCTAAAGCTGTTTTTACTTGGAGCAGTAATTTGGGTGATGAAAATATTTATGATATAAAAGCTAAAATCATAAATGCCGGAATTGCTGATTCTGAATTTCTTGTTAATTCAACAGTTATCAATTCTCAAACAAATTCTTCCGTAGATATTAATAATGCCGGAGGCTTTGTTGTTGCTTGGGATTCATGGGATCAAGACGGTGGTGATCGCGGAGTTTATGCGAAAATTTATGATGAATTTAATCAAGTAAAAAAAGATGAATTTCTTGTTAATCAAACAACAGCATACAGTCAAGCAAAACCAAGTGTTAAGTTTTTTCCAAACGGAAATATTATTGTGATTTGGGAAAGTTGGAAACAGGATATTTTAACACCAAGTGGTTATGGAATCTATGGAAGAATATTTGATTCAGAAGGTAATCCTGTCACAGATGAATTTCAAATAAACACATACACTAATGATTATCAGTGGTTTGGCGATGTTGAAGTTTTTGACGATAACTCATTTGTTACAGTTTGGTGCAGTTGGGAGCAAGATGGTTTTGATGGTGGAATTTATTTAAGAATGTATGACGAAACCGGAAATCCAACATCAGGCGAAGGCAAGGTAAACACAACTACAACTCAATATCAATGGCTTCCAAAAGTAACTAAAATGTCAAACCAAAGATTTGCGGTGGTTTGGGGAAGCTGGCTTCAAGACGGCGATAGAGAAGGAGTCTTCTTTAAGGTATTTAGTAAAAAGGATCTTAAAGAATTATCATTCGAAACTCGAGTTAATGATTATACAGAAAGCTTTCAATGGGAACCTGATGTAGTTTCCGACAATAATGACGACTTAATAATTACGTATTCAACTTGGGGACAGTTTAGTCCAAACAATTATGATATTGCTGCAAAAAGAGTTTCTTATGTCGGTCCGCAAGGTGGAATTACAGCTTCAAATTATGAACATGTTAGCGGCGTTTCAACTTCTGAGTTTATTGTTCACATTATTGATTCTACTGCAATTACCGGAAATAAATATGAAGTTAGCTTTAATTTTCCGGGGGGAAATTCAATTCCTTTTGCTAATGTAAAAAACACAAACACTAATCAACTTCTTGTGGATAATTTCCCTTTAGATAAAGGAGATGATTCATTTTATTTGACAAATATTTTTGAGGGAATTGCACTTCAATTTCTTCCGCATTCTAAATTTGAACTTGATTTAGATGGTTCTTATTTTATTAATAATTCTAATTCAGATTTGATTTTAACAGCTCGTCCTCCTGCTTCTTCGGGTTCGGCAGTTTTAGCCCCAATTGATATAGAAATAATTTTTGGAAATTCCGATACTCTTTCTGATGGAACATATGCGGCGCCATCTGACACAGCATATAACAATACCGGTCAGTTAACTATTTTAACTCCTTTTAAGGCATGGAATATAACCGATAATAAACCGGTTGATATGTTCATTATTGAACCAACTCTTTCGAAAAATAATCAATGGGATCCGGGGGAAATTATAACTTTACTTACTCCACAGGAATATCAAACCAGCTTTCCTAATTTTCATGGCGAAATTGTAACTTCAATGATAAGTGGTGGAAAACTTCCGGCAGAAGGTGACAGTTTTATGCTTTTGACAAAAAGACCTTTAACTGGAAATGATAAATTTACTTTTATAACATCTATGGAAAATGTTACGTCTGCAAATTCTGAAATAGTTCTAAAAGACTATAAGCTTTATCAGAATTACCCAAACCCTTTTAATCCTACTACAACAATTAAATATGATATTCCTAAAGAAAGCTTTGTAAATCTTTCGGTTTTCAATATTCTTGGAGAAAAAGTTGTAACTCTAGTTGATCAAGTACAAAAAGCAGGAACTTTTAAAACACTTCTTAATGCTGGTAATTTTGCAAGTGGCGTTTACTTCTATAGAATAATTATTGATAATAATTTTGTTCAAACAAAAAAAACAATCTTCTTAAAATAGATTAAATATTCCATTTTAAAATCCTGTTTCTATATTTGAACAGGATTTTAAAAAGTTAATTTATGAAAAACACTAAAATCAAAATATGCTGCATAAGCAATATTCAAGAAGCCAAAATTGCAATTAAATACAACGTAAATGCTATTGGTTTGGTTGGTAAAATGCCGTCAGGTCCCGGTGTAATTTCTGATCAAACAATAAAAGAGATTTCTAATTTTTGCCCTCCCGGTATTTCTTCTTTTTTGCTAACAAGCGAAACTTCTGCAAATGGAATAATCTCTCATCAAAAAAAAGTTGGTACAAGTACAATTCAAATTGTAGACAAAATAAGCGATGGTACTTTTGATCAGATTAAGGAAATTTGTTTTGGAATAAAGCTTGTCCAAGTAATTCATGTTATTGATGAATCATCAATTGAAGAAGCCTTATCTTATGATAATAAAGTAGACGCTCTTCTGCTTGATAGTGGAAATCCAAAGTTGGCTATTAAAGAACTAGGAGGAACAGGCAAAATTCATAATTGGGAAATAAGCAGAATTATTTGTAAAGAATCAAAACTGCCTGTTTATCTCGCTGGTGGACTAAAACCTGAAAACATAAAATCAGCAATCCAATTTGTAAAGCCTTTTGGTGTGGATATTTGCTCAGGCGTGAGAACAAACGGTAAACTTGATGAAGATAAGCTCTTTAATTTAATTTATGAGATAAGAGGTAATTAATAAAGCCAGAATTTAATATGGAGTATTCAATTTATTTTGCAGAATAAATATTAAATACTTTTGCGAATTCCATTTATAACTTTACATTTGTAACAGTTCTTTAAAATTATCAAAAGGTTCCTTTTCCAGGATTAATAGGGAATCCGGTGCAAGTCCGGAGCTGTTCCCGCAACTGTTAACTGTAAAAGTCTTAAATAGTACCACTGTCATTTTTTGATGGGAAGGATTTAAGATACGCAGCAAGTCAGGAGACCTGCCTTTAGATGAAGAACGTTAGCTTTCGGGAGTTGGGGCTAACTAGTAGGCGCAATATACTTACTACCTTTCCTAACTAACCGTAAGCTTCCTTTTAAAACATTATAAAATATTGGGAGCTTATATCATGAAAAATCGATTCATCTATTTATTTCTTTTTACACTATTGTTTTTTACTGGCTGCACAGAAAATACTGTTGGTCCCGGAGATCCTCCGGCAAATGTAAAACGCGGAATTCTTGTTGTTAACGAAGGACTTTATGCACAGAATAATTCTTCACTGACTTTTTTTAGTTTAGATGAAAGCAAACTTTTTTCTGATGTTTATCAAAATGCAAATCCGGGGAAAAACCTTGGAGATACTGCAAATGATCTGTTTGGTTTTGAAAACAAAGGCTACATAACTGTCGATCTTTCAAATAAAATTGAAGTAATAAACTTAAGTACTTTTGAAAGTGACGGATTTATTGATCTTGGTCAAAATGCCGGTCCTAGAGAAGTAATAATTGTTAATCAAAATGAAGGTTATGTTACAAGCTCAGGGAAGGATGCGGTTATAAAATTTAATCCACAAACCAAAACATCTTTAATTGAAATAAAAGTTGGTTCAAAACCGGAGGGAATTGAAATTTATCAAGACAGAATTTTTGTAGCAAATTCCGGTTATGGGAGTGACAGTACAGTAAGCGTAATTAGAGATAATCAGAAAATATTTGATATTGATCTTTCTGCAAATCCTAGATTTATTTTAAAAGATTCAGAATTTATTTATGTTGTTTGCTCGGGAGGATATTTTGATGCTCTCGGAACCGGAGCAGTTTATAAAATTAATCCATTAACATACGATGTTCTTGAAGAAATAAAAATTGATGGAAATCCGGGTGAATCTTGCTTAACCGGCGATGGCTTCATGCTTATTGTTAATAATGAAGGAATCTTAAAACTCGATCTTAATACTTTTAATTTAATTCCAAATTTTAAAATAACTAACGCATCAGTAAATCCTTCAACGGGAATTATTTATTCTGTTGCTTATGATTCCGATTTACAAAGAATTTATGCAGGCAACCCAAAAGATTTTATGCAGAACGGCGAAGTTGTAATCTATGAAAAAGACGGCTCGGAATTAGAAAGATTTGCAACCGGAATAAATCCCGGCACTATTGCATTAATAGAACAATTCATAGAAAACTAAAACTATAAAATTTATCTGCTGCTTGGATTTATTCTTTGTAGCAGATTCCACAAACTAAATTCCAATTAAAACATTTTTTATAATTACCGATAATAAGTTCTTATTGTTATTTTTAAATATCACCCTACAACTTCTATAAAGATGAGGAATTATAATGAAACTAAAATTAATCATAATTATTCTTTTATTAACTGCTGCTACTATTCTAAATGCACAAGAAAAAAATAGTGGACCTGATTTCTTTGGATATGTTAAAGCTTTACATCAAACTGATTTAACTGCCGGAATGGGACAGTTCTCTTTAATTCACGCACGTTTTGGATTAAAAGGTAATCTTAATGACAATGTCAGTTACAGAATTTTTACTGAATTAAACAGACAGCTAAATGTTGGTGTTTCTGATTCTGACGGCGACGGTCAATTAAACGGTTCAAACTTTTCTGTTCGTTCAATTTTGCTTGATGCTTTCATGAATATAAAGTTGACCGACAGATTAAATTTCTCTTTAGGACAATATAAGATTCCATTTAGTACATCAAATTTAAGAAGTCCTGTCACAATGTATTTTGTAAATAGACCCCTTACAACCGCCGTAACACCAGGTCTTAGAGATATCGGTTTAACATTCTATTACAAAAACAAAGACATGCTTCCTATGGATGCTGCACTTGGTGTTTATAATGGAAGCGGTGAGAACACAAATGAAAATAATAAGACCATGAATTATGCAGTAAGAGTTACTGCTTCTCCAATAAAACCTTTAATGATTTCTGCAAATTATTATGGCGGCAAAATTGGATTTACCGATGTAAGTATTTTTGGTTTTGGACTACATGCGAAAGTAAATAATCTTTTATTAGATGGTGAATATGTTTTAAGGAAAACTGATGCTGCTGTTGCATTCACATCAACCGGATATTTTTTCTACACCGGTTATGTTATTGAAACTGATCTGTGGATTATAAATTCTATTACTCCTCTTGTTAGGTATGAAAATTACGATCCAAACACAGATATTTCCGATAATCAATTAACCCGATTTACTCTTGGTTTAAATTTTGGACTTTCTGATAAAAACTTTACCGGAGTGAGAATAAACTACGAGAATCGCGATTCAAAAAATTTAGGATTTAATTCGAATGATTACTTATATGCTTCTTTTCAAGTGCTTTTCTAAAATGTAATAAATAGAAAATCCCGGCTTAAAATTAAGTCGGGATATTTTTCAAAACAACTAATTAAAATAAATTAAAAGTAACACCAATCTGTAATGCTTGTTTTAACTGTGTTTTAAGAGTTTCATCAGCATCATAAACAACAATTACATTTAAATTTACATTTAGATAATTATTTACTTTTGCTGTAACTGTGTTATCAAACAAAACATCCCAAACATCTAAATGATTAAAAGCTGAAAAGAGACGAAGCTTAGAAGTCAATAACAAATTTTCATCTAATGTAAATTTAGCTTCCGTAACAGACTCAAGACCGGTTTCCATTTTAAATCTTTCGATTTCATTTTTTGTGTCCGGATCATCGGAATATTTTCTGTATTTGTTTGTAAGAGTCTGCTCAATAGCAATACCGATACGGCTTGTAATGTGTTCTGATCTATTATAAGTAAAACCAATTGCTTCTGTAATATAACCGGGATCAAAAAAAGCTGCGACTTGATTTTCAGTAGAATCAGAATATTCGAAACCATTTGCAATTAGAGTTCTAATAGTTAAGCCAACGTAAGGGTCAACTGCCCAGCCAATATTTTTAGAAAGAACCGATTCAAAATAAATTTCGTTGTCAGTAGTTCTGTATCCCCTTTCTCCAATTTTCATTCTACCGTATGCAAGTTTTAAACCATTTACCCAAGTCCAGTCTTCATGTTGATATTTCAATCCCATGTTTAAAATATTATTCCATGAAAGTGAATTGTCTCCCCCTTTAGACCAATTAGAAAATGCAATTTGGCTAAGATTAATTCCTAAAGTTCCGCTTGGCTGCCAATCGCTTTTAGGTGCCTCAGGAGCTTTTTCGTCTTGAGCAAATAATGTAATAAATGAAAAAAGTAAAACTATTGTAAAGATATTTCGCATATACTCTCCTATTCAAAAAATAAAGTTCAAATATAATTATTTCTTTTGGTAATCTCGATTTTTTCATTATTCATTTTAGATGAAAATCAAAAAGAATAAATTACTCACAATTGCAAACTACTTGCAACTAAAAATTCATTGAGTTATTTTTCAATTATGAATTTTCATCTGAACAAATTAAAAGAAGCCGGTTATAAATTAACACGACAGCGTAAAGATGTTGTTGATTTTCTTTTAGCGAAAAGAAAACCCGTTACTTTAAATGAAATTCATGAACAATGCACTCAAATTGATTTTGCAAGTGTTTATAGAATTATTCAGTTATTAGCTGAATTAAAAATTGTTGAAGAAGTAAATTTGGGTGAAAGACAGAAAAGATATGAAATTACTTTTGACGATCATCATCATCACATACTGTGTAAATCATGCGGAAAAATTGAACGAATTGATTTATGCGTAGTTGATAAAGTACAAAAGTTAACAGATTACGAAATAACTAATCATTCAATTGAGTTTATGGGAATATGTCCAGAATGCAAAAAAATCTAATATTTTTGCTTTTGATTTTATCTTTTACAGCATGTTCACAAAATGATAAAATTCATGATGAAAGCGGAAAATTAAAAACTTCAGTTTCAATCACACCTATGAAGTATTTGGTTGAGCAAATTGGCAAAGATAAAATTGAAGTTTCATCAATAATTCCAAATGGCAGCGATCCACACACATTTGATCCTTCACCGAGAACAATAAAACAAATTCATGATGCGGATATTTATTTTATGGTTGGCGGTACTTTCACATTCGAGAAAAACATTATTGATGATATTAAAAAAGATGACAACTCTAAGTTTGTTGATTGTTCAAAAGGAATTGAGCTAATTAAAAATGATCCACATATTTGGCTTGGGATGGAAGAATCTAAAATTATTGCTTCTAATATTGCAGATAAATTAATCGAAATCGACACTCCAAATAAAATCTTTTATGAAGAGAATCTTAAAAATTATATCAAAAAAGTTGATTCGCTTAATGCAATTATAGCAGATCGGTTATCTGATTTGAGTAATAATTTAATTTTGGTTTATCATCCGGCATGGCGTTATTTTTTGACTCCATTTAATATTAACGAAGAATCTGTTGAGAAAGAAGGAAAACATCCAAAAGCCGGAGATCTTAAAGAAATTATAAAATCATCAAATTATCAGAATATAAGAGCAATTTTTATTGAACAACAATTTAACCCCGAAGCGGCAAAATCAATTGCTGATGAATTAGAAATTAAAGTAATCAAAATAAATCCTTTAACTGCAAACTTACTTGAAGAGTGGAATGATTTTTCAATCAAAATAAAAGAGAATTTAAATTGAGTGCAGCATTAAAAATAGAATCACTTTCTTTTGCTTATAATGGTTCAAACATTTTAGAGGATATCAATATTTCTATACCTGAAAATGATTTTGTAGGAATAATAGGACCAAATGGCGGTGGGAAAACTACTCTTCTTAAATTAATCTTAGGACTGCTTGAAGCAAAAAGCGGCAGAATTTTAATTTTTGATAAGCCAATAAAAAAGCAAAAAAAATATGTCGGTTACGTTCCACAGTATTCAAATTTTGATTCTCATTTTCCAATTACGGTTTGGGACGTAGTTCTTTCCGCACGATTAGGAAAAACAAGTCTTCTTGGAAGATTAAAGAAAGAAGATCAAGAAATTGTATATAAATCATTAGATAAGGTGAATATTCTAGATCTAAAAAATGAATTAATTGGAAATCTTTCCGGCGGACAAAAACAGCGAGTTCTTATAGCAAGAGCTTTGGCAACCGAACCAAAAATTTTACTGCTTGACGAACCAACAGCAAGTATAGATACAAAGGCGGGAAAGTCATTTTATGATCTTCTGCATCAGCTAAACGAAAATATGACTATAATTCTTGTTTCGCATGATATTGGCGCAGTTTCTCAATATGTAAACAAAATTGCATGCCTCAATAAAAAATTGATTTTTCACGATTCAAAAGAAATTACAAATGAAATGCTGGAAGCCACCTACGAGTGTCCGGTTGATTTAATTGCACACGGAATTCCTCACAGAGTTTTTCACGAGCATAATCATGATTGAAATTCTTCAATATGATTTTATGATAAATGCATTAATCGCCAGCATTTTAGCTTCAATTGCATTTGGAATTGTTGGCACTTACGTTGTCGTGAAAAGAATTGTATTTATAAGCGGCGGAATTTCTCACTCAGCATATGGCGGAATTGGTTTAGCTTTTCTTTTAGGATTTAACCCCCTTCTTGGCGGAGTGTTATTTAGTATTGGTGCGGCAGGGTTAATTGCATATCTGCGTAAAAGAGGAATTCAATTTGAAGACACATTAATTGGAATTATTTGGGCATTTGGTATGGCTCTCGGAGTTATTTTCATTGATCTTGCGCCCGGTTATGCTCCAAATTTAATGAGTTATTTATTTGGAAATATTCTAACAATCGGCATAAATGAACTCTATTTAATTTTATCATTAGATGTAATTATTCTCTTGATTACCACTTTGTTTTTCAAACAATTTCAAGCAGTTACTTTTGATGAAGAATTTGCGTCAACAATTGGACTGCCCGTAAATTTAATTTATGCATTACTCTTAATTGTAATTGCCTTAACAACAGTAGTATTAATACGTTTGGTCGGAATAATTTTAGTTGTTGCGCTTCTTTCAATACCTTCTGCAATTAGTATTAATTTTGCAAAAAGCATAAAGCGCATGATGTTTTTATCTACAATATTAGGTTTAATTTTTACTATCTTTGGTCTAATATTGTCTTTTTACTTAAATTTAGCATCTGGTGCGGCAATAATAATAGTATCTGTACTTGGTTATGTGATCTCGTTATTGCTTAAATCAAATAAAATCTTTACAAAAAATACTTGAGGTTCTTTTGATAATTTGGGATGTAAGCCCTGAGATTTTTAGTTTCGGTCCTTTTTCTTTGGGCGATTTTGATATTGGTCCTTTTTCCGTAAGGTGGTACGGACTTCTCTTTGCTGCTTCTTTTGTAATTGGATTTCAAATAATGAATTGGATTTTTAATCTTGAAAAAAAATCCGAAAAAGATCTTAATGATTTAGTTTGGTATATGATTTTAGGAACTGTAATTGGTGCAAGATTAGGACACTGTCTTTTTTATAATCCCGTATATTATATAAGCAATCCCTTAGAAATATTAAAAATTTGGCAAGGCGGCTTAGCAAGTCACGGCGCAGCTGTTGGAATTTTACTTGCTATGTATTTTTATTCGAAAAGAAAAGTTGGTCAATCTTTCTTATGGATTATGGACAGAGTTGTTATTACAGTTGCCTTAGCCGGTTCTCTTATAAGGTTGGGCAATTTATTTAATTCAGAAATTATCGGTATTCCAACAGATTTGCCTTGGGCTTTTGTCTTTTCTAGAGTTGACGATATACCAAGACACCCCGCACAATTATATGAATCAATTTTTTATTTAATCTCATTTTTTATTCTTTTTAACATTTACAGAAAAAAACAATCAAAAACTGAAAAAGGCGCAATCTTCGGTTTGTTCTTAATATTAATTTTTGGATTTAGAATTTTTGTAGAATTTTTAAAGGAAAATCAAACCGGATTTGAACAAGGAATGATTTTAAATATGGGACAATTTTTAAGTATTCCTTTAGTTCTTTTGGGGATTTATTTATTATATCAAATAAAGGTTCAAAAAGAAAAGAAGAAATAATTTTTTTATTTCCTTGAAAAGTAACAGAACTTAGTATTTATCAATCTGTTTTGCTGATTAATTCTTGTAATAAATTTTTAATCATTTCTAAAAACAATTAAGAGGAATATTCACTTGAATAAATTATTGCTATTTGTCTTCGCTTCACTTTTTATTTTTTCCGGATTTGCACAAACTTCTCAAACTGTTTATAATCCTGAATTGGATTCGTTGAGATTTGAGGGGGAAAAATATTTAAGGAATATAAAACAACTCACCTTTGGCGGAAATAATGCCGAAGCATACTGGAGTTTTGATAACAAGCAATTAGTCTTCCAAAGTGACTGGGATAAAATAAATTCTCAAGGATGCGATCAAATTTTTGTTATGAATGCCGATGGTTCTGATTTGCCCGAAGGAGAAAAATACAGATTAGTCTCAACCGGTAAAGGGCGAACCACTTGCTCGTATTTTTTAAAAGATGGTAGAATTGTTTTTGGTTCAACTCACGAAGCAAATGCTGAATGCCCAAATACTCCAATGTTTGTTGAAGGAAAATATGTCTGGGCTATTTATGATTCATATGATATTTATGTTGCTGACTCCGATGGAACAAATTTGAGCGTTTTAATTGGCGGAGACGGTTATGATGCTGAAGCAACAGTTTCTCCGGATGGAAAATATATTATTTTCACTTCAACACGTTCCGGCGATTTAGAACTTTGGCGATATGAAATTGAAACAAAAGAATATTTACAGCTTACAGATAAACTTGGTTATGACGGCGGTGCTTTCTTTTCTTTTGATTCAAAAAAAATTGTTTGGCGCGCTAGTCGTCCCGAAGGCCAAGCTGCAAATGCCTACAAAGAATTACTGGAAAAAGGTTTAGTTGAACCAAAAGCACTAAATATTTTTGTGGCAGATATTGACGGAAAAAATGTTCAACAAATAACGGATTTACCAGGCGCAAATTGGGCTCCGTTTTTTCATCCATCTGATAAAAAAATTCTCTTCTCTTCAAACCATCATTCAATGGAACAAGGAGGAAGATTATTTGATGTTTTCATGATAAACCTTGATGGAACTGGACTTGAGCAAATTACACATAGCGGTACTTTTGATGCATTCCCAATGTTTTCCTTTGACGGTAAAAAATTAGTTTTTGCTTCAAATAGAAGAGCAGACAGAACGCCAACAAGAGATACAAATATTTTTGTGGCAGATTGGGTTGAAAATCCATAAGAAAATTAATTAGATAAATATCATCATAGACATTTTTTTGTAAGGTGGAATTTCAAAAAAAAATCTAAATGTAATTTCGGTTTAATCGATGCTCAGTACCGGAAGTTAAATTCAAAAATATAAAACTAAAAATGACAGAAAAAGAATTTCAGAATGTTTGGCGTGATAAATTAAAGGAGAACTTAAAAGATTTTCCTAGTGATTTTCTTTCTGATGAAGAAACTGAAGAAATTTCTCTTCCGCCAAAACCACTTATAATTGCTAATGAATTATTTGGCAATTATGAAATTTCTGATTTAGATGATAATGTAGTTTATACTACTGATAATTATTCCAAAGTTAAGTACATACTTTATGCAAATAGACTAAGACCATCAAACCTGAAAATCCCCAAAAATCAAGCTGACATTGAAAAAACATTAAAAATTTACGAAAAAACTGTCGATACATTTCTGAAAGAAATGAGTGAAAAATTCAGAATTGTTTTACCGACTTCAAAATCATTTGCTACCATTTCCAATGCTATCCTTACTTCCCTTAATTTAAAACGACTTTGATCGAATTAAGTAAAAATATTGCCGATTATCTTGAATCTATTTATGATAAAGAATTTGTAGAAAATTATCGAAAATATATTGAGTCATACCCAAATCAATATATTCGAATCGATCCCAATTCAAATCATAATGAGTTGATAGAAAAATTAAAAAAGTACGGAATTGAATTAGAGAAAACTGCGCTTCCCTTTGCTTATAGGGTTATGAGCGGTTCTGATAAAATTGGAAAAACTTTAGAGTTTACTTTGGGAATGTATTATGTGCAAAGTTTATCTTCAATGATTCCCCCTTTTATTTTAAATCCTACAAGTGATGATATAACTCTTGATTTATGCGCAGCGCCAGGATCTAAAACAACTCAGCTATCAGAATTGATGATGCGCAGAGGAACATTAATTGCCAATGAAGTTAATCATCAGCGAATTGGAAGTTTGAATTTTAATGTTGACAAAATGAACTTGAGCAACATTGGTGTAATGAAGCAGAAAGGTGAATTGATTAGCAAATCCTTTGATAGTTTTTTTGATAAAGTCTTAGTTGATGCACCATGTTCTGCATTAGGTATTGTTCAAAAGAAAAATGAAGTGAGCAATTGGTGGAGCTTAGAGCAAGCCGAAAAAATAGCCGAAGTTCAATTTAAACTATTAGTCAGCGCAATTAAATCAGCTAAAGTTGGCGCCGAAATTATTTATTCAACATGCACGTTAACTATTGAAGAAAATGAATTTGTTCTGCATAAAATATTGAATAAATATCCGGTAGAAATTGAAGAATTTGATCTTCCGTTAAAGCATATTCCTGGGTTTACAAAGTTTGGAGAAATTGGAAATCCTAAACTTGCTTTATCAAAAAGAATTATTCCTTGGGATAATAATTCAGAAGGATTTTTTGTTGCAAAACTTAGAAAAATTGATTCTACTGAGCCGCTTGAAAAAATGTATTTTTCAAAATCTAACAGATCCTTTCTAAACGCAAACAACAGAAACATAAAACCATATTTGAAACAACTGAATGAATATTTTGGAATTGAAGACGAAATATTAAATCAATATAAATTTATTCAGTACAAAAGCGATCTTCTTTTTGTGAACAAAGATTGGATTGTTGAAGACAATTCTTACTTTATAAAACTGGGTCTGAAGCTTGGTGTTGTTGATAGAAAAGACAAATTAAATCTTCATTCGGATGCGGCAAGAACTTTTGGTAAATATGCATCAAAGAATAAAATTATTTTAGATTCTTTAGATGATTTAAAAATTTATTTATCAGGTTCTATCATAAAAAAAAGCTTCGATGCAATTGGACAAAAAATAGTTGAGTTTGACGGAATGATTTTAGGAAGCGCAGTTCAGACTAAAGATGGCTTAAAGAGCCAGTTCCCGCGTAACTTAAGGACAAACGAAATAATATTTTCTTGAAAATCGACTTCATTAAAAATTAATTTTCTATAAATTTATATTTTTCGAAATAATTTTCCGTTATAAAAATCCTAATTAATTATAATAGCCGAATTATATTTCTTAATTTTCAAAACACTTAAAATTCCATTACTAATAGGATAAAATGTTAGATAAAGCTTCATCAATCTTGAAATCAGTTTTTGGTTATGAAAACTTCAGACCACTTCAGAAGGAAATTATTCAATCTACAATTGAAAAAAAAGACAGCTTAGTAATTATGCCTACAGGTGGCGGAAAATCTTTATGTTATCAAATTCCCGCGTTAGTATTTGATGGATTAACAATTGTAATTTCTCCTTTGATTTCCTTAATGAAAGACCAAGTAGGTCAATTAAATGAGCTAGGCGTTGAATCAGTTTTTTTAAATAGTTCTTTATCTCAGGAAGAATACCAGCAAAATGTTTTTTTACTAAAACAAGGAAAAATAAAACTTCTTTACTTGGCTCCGGAAACATTAGTTGTTGAGCGAACAATCTCCTTATTAAGTGAGCTGACAATTGACTTTATTACTGTTGATGAAGCTCATTGTATCTCGGAATGGGGACATGATTTTAGACCAAATTACAGAGAGATTGCAAAGCTTCGAGCTTCCTTTCCAAATGCAGTTTGCGCCGCATTTACTGCCACTGCCACACCAAGAGTTGAAAAGGATATTGTTAAATCACTTTCGATAAAAAGTGAAAAAGTATTTAAGGCAAGTTTCAACAGAGAAAATCTTTATTTAGAAGTTGTTCAAAGATCAGATGGCTTAGGACAAGTAAAGAAATTTTTAAAAAGATATCCCAATCAATCCGGAATAATTTATTGTACTTCTCGCAAACAAGTTGATAGTTTAGCTGCTCAATTAAAAGAACTTGGATTTTCTGCTCTTCCTTATCATGCCGGGCTGCATGATTTAATTAGGAAAAAAAATCAAGAGCTTTTTATAAATGATGATGTTCAAATTATGGTTGCCACAATAGCATTTGGAATGGGAATAAATAAATCCAATGTTAGATTTGTAATTCATTATAATCTTCCTAAAAATGTTGAGTCATATTATCAAGAGATCGGGAGAGCCGGTAGAGACGGACTTCGTGCGCATTGTCTTTTACTTTTTGATTATTCAGATACATTTACAATTCAATATTTTATTGATAAAAAAACCGGAAATGAAAAAGTAATTGCCGAACAACATCTTGATATTATGGTTGATTATGCTGAGTCTACTATTTGCCGACGGATTCCTCTTTTAAATTATTTTGGTGAAAAATATAATAAGCATAAATGCGGAATTTGCGACAACTGTAATTCTAGCGATAAAGATTTAGTTGATGTAACAGTTCCCGCCCAGAAATTCCTTTCTTGTATAAAAAGAACAAATGAAATATTTGGAGCACATTATATAATTGATATACTGCGTGGTTCAAAAAATCAAAAAATATTAGAAAATAATCATGAAAAACTTTCTACTTATAATATTGGAAACGAGTTCACTAAAAAGCAGTGGATTAATCTAGTGTTTCAGTTTCAGCAGCAAAAAGTTTTAGAAACTGATTCTGAGCATCGTAGTTTAAAATTAACCGAGAAGTCATATAAAGTTCTAAAAGGACAAGAACACATCTTAGCAAAAATTATTGAAGATGCCGATCCGATTAAAACCATTGAATTTACTGAGAATTATGACCATCTATTATTTGCGGCGCTAAGATTAAAAAGAAAAGAAATTGCAGATCATCTAAAACTTCCGCCATATGTTATTTTCTCTGATAAAACACTTACCGAAATGGCTACGTATTTCCCAATAAACAAGCGGGAAATGATTGCTATGCATGGTTTAGGTGAAATTAAATTTGAGAAATATGGTCAAATTTTTATGAATGAAATTATCAATTACTGCATTCAACACAAAATAAAACCCAACGGAAGAGATATAAATAAAGCAGAATTAAAAGAGACTAAAACTTTTGAAAGAGTTACTAATTCATCCGCTGATAAGTTCAATTCCGGCATGAGCATTCAAGATATTGCTGTTGAAACAAAATATAAACGGAGCACAATTTTAAGACAATTAACGGAATATGTTCAGTCTAATAAATTAAATAATTACGAAAAATTAATTGATGAATGTAATCTTCCGCAAAATATGATTGATAAAATTCTCAATTATTTTGATAAATATGGAATTGAAAATAATGCCGGTTTGCAAGCGGAAATCAAGAAAAAAATTAACGAAGATGAATTAACACTTTTAAAAATTTATTATAAATCAAAATAATCTCGAAAATTATTCAGCCGTTTTCGGTTCTTTAACATTTGGTGGATTCCATCCAACAACCGAACCGCTTTTTATCCTTGATAAATAAGGAGATAACGTTGCTCCCGGCAATGTTCTAACATTATCTTCAATTTGAATTGGTCCCATTCCGGTTCCGGCGCCAATTGTACAATTGTCACCAATTTCAATTAGTCCATATCTAAATTTACCCGATCCTTCATAAGCATGAACCGTCAATCTCGTAAAAGCCCCGAGTAACGTATTTTCTCCGATAAAAATTAATTCGGGTCTAAAATGATCAAGCCAAACGAGCTGCATAATTTCTGCACCATTTTTCACGTTAATTCCCATCCATCTATAAAATTTATTTTTGAAAGGATTTCCTTTTAAGAAAAATGAAATTGCAACTTGAATTAAAACCAATAATCTTCTTCCATAAGGAAGATTTAAAACTCTCCAATTAATGGAATTCTTCTCTTCAGGTGCCCCTAATCCGGAAAAAGTATAATGTCTCCTAACAGGAGTTAAAAATTTTTCTAAAAGCTCTTTCCCATCTGTTGTCTTTGGATTCAAATCATTTACATCGGTTCCCTTTCCACCTGAAGTTTTACTTATAAAAATTGATCTGTTATTTTTTTTACCAAGCTTAATAGCTCTTTCTATAATCTCGATTGTAACAATTTTTATAACTTCTTCGGGAGTTTTATTCTGATACTTTTTCATAAAATCTCATTATAATTTTTTTGAATAATTGCACAAAAGATATGTATTTTTATTGAATGATTCTTTACAATGAAAAGTTTGAAACTAAATTTTTATGTACTCGTCTAAAATGCGACTTCAAAATACTTTTATAATTTTGTGCAAAAAAAAATAAATATAATTCCAATAACAAAACATGTGATCCATTATGACAAAAAAAATATTCTTACTTGTTTTTATATTTTTATTTTTTGCGACTTATTCAGTTGCAAAAAACGAACAATCAGAAAAAGATTCTGTTCTAGCTGAAATTGTAAACGGATTAAAATTCAGAAATATTGGTCCTGCTTATCCTTCTGGAAGAATTGCTGATTTTGCCGTTAACCCAAATAACCATGCTGAATATTATATAGCGGTTGCTTCCGGCAATATTTGGAAAACAACAAATTCCGGAATTACATTCACTCCAATTTTTGAGAATCATGGTTCTTATTCGATAGGTTGTTTGGCGCTTGATCCAAATAATCCTTTTGTAGTTTGGGCAGGAACCGGTGAAAATAATCACCAAAGAGCTTTAGGTTATGGTGACGGTGTTTATAAATCAACCAATGCAGGTAAAACTTGGAAAAATGTTGGATTGAAAGAATCCAGACAAATTGGTGAAATTGTTGTTGATCCAAGAAATTCCAATAGAGTATTTGTTGCTGCAGAAGGCTCTGCTTGGGGATCAGGTGGTGAACGAGGTTTATATAAAACTGAAGACGGCGGCAAAACTTGGAAAAAAGTTTTAGAAATTAGTGAACATACAGGAGTAAATAATGTTGTTTACGATCCTAGAAATCCTGATGTAATGTATGCTACTTCTGAACAACGCAGGCGACATGTTTATACCAAAATTAGCGGTGGACCGGAATCAGCGGTTTATAAAACTGAAGACGGTGGAGAGACATGGAATAAAATTATGTCCGGTTTGCCCGGTGTAGATATTGGTGGAATGGATATAGCGATTTCTCCAGCCAATAATGATGTTCTTTATTTAATTGTTGAAGCTGCTGAAAATAAAGGAGGTTTTTTTAGATCAACAAATCGCGGTGCTTCTTGGGAAAAGATGAACGACTATACTGCTTCCGGTCAATATTTCAATGAAATTTATTGTGATCCATTAAATGTAGATAAAGTTTATTCTATGGATGTAGTTTCAAAAGTTACTTTAGACGGTGGGAAAACGTGGACGGCATTAGGTTTAAGCAATCGTCATGTTGATGATCATGCTATGTGGATTGATCCAAATTTTACTGACCATTTTCTAATTGGTGGAGACGGTGGTATTTATGAAACTTTTGACGGTGGAAAAGTTTATGATTTTAAAGAGAATCTTCCTGTAACTCAATTCTACAGAGTTAATGTTGATAACAGCTATCCGTTCTATTATGTATTTGGTGGAACTCAAGATAATAACAGCATGGGAGGACCTTCTGCTACAATTAGTAGAGACGGAATTGTAAATGACGATTGGTTTGTAACAAACGGCGGCGACGGATTCTGGACTGCCGTAGATCCGGAAAATCAAAATATAGTTTATGCCGAAGCTCAATATGGAAATATGGTTAGATACGATAGAGCAAGCGGAGAGGCAATAGATATAAGACCCGAACCCGGGAAGAATGAATTAACATATAAATGGAATTGGAATACTCCATTAATTATTAGTCCGCATAAAAACACCAGAATCTATTGTGCAGCTAATAAGGTTTTTAGAAGTGACGACAGAGGAGAAACTTGGGAAGTTATCAGTGAAGATTTAACACGACAAATTGATAGAAACACATTTATGGCAATGGGTAAATATTGGAGCATTGATGCAGTTGCCAAAGACAGATCAACTTCATTATTTGGAACAATAATATCTTTGGCAGAATCTCCTGTTAAAGAGAATTTAATTTACGCCGGAACGGATGACGGATTAATTCAAGTTACTGAAGATGGGAGTACATGGAGCAAAATTGCAAACTTCGAAGAAGTTCCTGAATACACTTACGTAAGCGATATTTGCCCTTCTAACTTTGATGAAAATATTGTGTACGCTTCTTTTGATAACTTAAAAAGAGACGACTTCAAACCATATCTTCTGAAAAGTGATGATAAAGGAAAATCATGGAAATCAATCAGCGCTAATCTTCCCGAGAATGGAACTGTTCATTCGATTGTTCAAGATTTTGTAAACCCAAATTTATTATTCGTGGGAACTGAATTTGGAATATTTTTCTCTATTAATGATGGAGAAAGCTGGACTCAATTGAAAAATGGAATTCCTACAATTGCTGTTAAGGATGTTGTAATTCAAAAAAGAGAAAGTGATTTAGCATTAGCTACTTTTGGCAGAGGATTTTATATTCTCGATAATTATTCTCCTTTAAGAGATTTAACAGACGAGCTTCTTAAAAAAGATGCTCACATATTCCCAATAAAAGATGCTTTGATGTATCACCAATCAGGCGGCAGATATGGACAAGGAGAAAATTATTTCAAAGCACCAAATCCTGAGTTTGGAGCAGTATTTACATATTATTTAAAAGATGTTCCAAAAACTCTAAATCAAATTAGAAAAGAAAAGGAGAAAGAATTATTTAAAGATTCTAAACCTATTCCACAGCCCGGAAATGACGAATTAATTGCTGAGAAACAAGAATTAGATCCTTACTTAATCTTTACAATTAAAGATGAAGCCGGAAATTTTGTAAAAAAAATATCTACTTCGGCAAGTAAAGGAATCAACAGAATCAATTGGGATTTAAGATACGAATCTGTAAATCCTCAAAAAACGGTTGATGAATTTAATCCAACCGAGAAAACAAGAAGTTCAACATTAGCATTGCCAGGGAACTATAGTGTTTCTCTTTCTTTAGTTACCAGAGAAGGAATAACTCAGTTAGTTGAGCCGACTACTTTTACAGCAAAAATATTAGAGAACTCAACTTTACCTGCTTCTAATAGAACTGAATTAGTTTCATTCCAAAAAAATGCAAATGAAATTATGCGCTCTATTTTAGGAGCTGAAACATTTTTAGAAGATCTTGTGAAACGAACAGAAACACTAAAACAGGTAATTCTAAAAACACCAGAAGCATCAAACGAAATGTTAAATGAAGCAAAATCTATTTCAAAAAAACTCAAAGAAATTAGTCTGAAATTTAACAGAGATTCAAAATATCCAAGTGCTGAAGAAAACCCTCCTTCACCTCCAACATTTTCAGATAGACTTGGGATTCTTGCCTATACACATTGGAGATCAACATCCAATGTTACAAACAATGAAAAAAATGCTTACAAAATATTAGTTGAAGAATTTCCACCAGTTTTAACGGAGCTTCAAAATATTTTTAGTATTGATATCAAATCACTTGAAGAAAAACTAGAAAAAATGAAAGCACCATATACTGAAGGAAGAATTCCTCAATTTAATAAATAATTACTTTTTTGGGGATGAAGAACCTTCATCCCCAATTTCACTTCCTTTTGTATATTTATACATTTTATAGAATATTTTCACAGTCTAACAATGTGAGCACAAAATGTATAATAAAATAACTTGACAAATTTTACAGCTTCTTATATGTTTACACATTATTAAAATGAAAATGAAAACAAAAACTCACATATTACCTTCTTACTTACCAACAAGCGAAATCCGTCGCCCCTAAGGGGTTATTGCATACTTTTATAATATCCATACATCTATTTATTTATTAAAAACAAAACTTAAGGGAAATGGCTTATGTTAAACGCAGCCATTATTGGCGGTACAGGTTATACCGGAAAATATCTAATTCAATATTGCAATCAACATCAATTTATTGACGAACTGCATATTTATGCAAACACAACCGCGGGAAAAAATTTATTTGATATCTTTCCTGAACTTGTAAATGAAGTGGATGATATAATTATAGAATCGGCTGATGAAATTTCAAACGAACATGATGTCTATTTTGTTGCACTTCCTCACGGTAAATCTATTGAAGTAATCACTGAATTAATTAAATCCGATAAACTAATTATTGATTTAGGAGGTGATTTCAGATTAGACTCAAATGAACTTTATAACCAATGGTATGGATTTCATCATCAAGACGAAACTATTCTTCAAAATAAATTATATGGATTAGCAGAATTTGCAGATTATTCAAGGGGATTGAAATTAATTGCAAATCCGGGATGTTACCCGACTGCAGCGCTATTATCGCTAATTCCTATTGTAAAATCTTTCGGAAATGAAATCATCTCAATAAGTGTAAATTCATATTCGGGCACTAGCGGTGCTGGTAAAAAAGCTGATCCAAACTTACTAATGTCTGAAATGGATGGAAATGTAAAAGCGTATAATGTAAACAAGCACAGACATCAGCCTGAGATTTTACAGGAGTTAGTAAAAAAAGGAAATGTAAATTCCTTCAGTTTTACAACTCATTTACTCCCTATTTCAAGAGGGATTTATTCTAGTTCATCAATTCATTTATCAAAATCAATTAATGAAGATTTTGTGATGAATTCTTTTTTCGAATCATATAATAATTCAGAATTTATTAGAATTAGAGAAACACCTCCATCACTTAACTGGGTTGTAAATACAAATTATTGTGACTTATCAATTTCGGTAAAGGACAATATTATTATTGTAAACTCAACAATTGATAATCTTATAAAAGGTGCGTCTGGACAAGCGATTCAGAACATGAATAATTATTTCGGATGGAATGAGTCATTAGGTATAAAGAAAAGTCAGAAATCAGTAATTAATAGCTAAAGGGGAATTCCAATGTTCACATATATTGAAAACGGCTCAATCACAAGTGTAAAGGGAATAAAAGCTGCCGGAATTCATTGTGGTATAAAGAAAAAGAAAAAAGATCTAGCTTTAATAGTAAGTGATACTCCAGCAAAAGCTGCCGGAACTTTTACATTAAATAAAGTTAAAGCTGCCCCTTTATTGCTTTCACAAAAAATTATAGCTGATGGAAATTCAGTAAAAGCTATTTTGGTTAATTCAGGAAACGCAAACGCTTGCACAGGTGAAAAAGGATTTAACGATGCATTGAATTTACAATCGTTTTGCGCGGAGAAATTAAATATTAATAAAAATGAAATTCTAGTCAGTTCTACCGGTGTTATTGGCGAATACTTAAACGTACCGATTTATAAAAACGGAATTTCTCAAATTGTTAATGAACTTTCTTATGATGGCGGTTTGGATGCTGCAGAAGCAATTATGACTACAGACTTAGCTAAAAAACATTTTGCTGTTGAAGTTCAACTTTCAAAAGGGAAAGTGTGCATTGGAGGTATATGTAAAGGGAGCGGAATGATTATGCCAAATATGGCTACAATGCTGGCCTTTATAGCTACGGATGCAAAAATGGAAAACAATTTACTACAAGAGATTTTAAAAGATTCTGTTAATAAATCTTTTAACAGAATTTCAGTTGACGGCGAAACAAGCACAAACGATATGGTTACATTAATTGCCAATGGTGCTGCCAATATTGAATTAAAGGCAAATTCTGATGATGTGGAATTATTTAAAGAGGCTTTAATCGACTTATGTATTCAAATGGCAAAATCAATTGTAGCCGATGGTGAAGGCGCAACTAAGCTTATTACAATTAATGTAATGAATGCTGAATCAGAAAATGATGCAGATAAAGTTGCAAAATCTTTGGCAATTTCTCCTTTGGTAAAAACAGCAATGTATGGTAATGATGCAAATTGGGGAAGGATTATTTCTGCCGCTGGAAATTCAGGTGCAAATTTTCTTCCGGAAAACATTGAAATATCATTTGACGACCATGTTGTTCTTTCAAAAAATTACAACATTTTACTTGATGAAGGCGTTGCGCTAAAAATATTAAATCAATATGAAGTAACCATTAATATTGATTTGAATGCGGGAAAAGAAAAATCAACTTGGTGGACTTGTGATTACTCGGAAAATTATATTAAAATTAATTCTGCTTATAGAAGCTAGGAGCAAAAATGGAAACTACTATCATAAAATTAAGCGGTAAAGTTATTGACAGTATCGCTTCTAATTTGGAATTTATTGAAACAATAAAATCAATTAAAAAAACATATGGAGCGCCAATATTAGTTCATGGAGCCGGTACTGAAATAACAAAATGGTCCAAAATGTTAGGCATAAATTCTTCTTATCATAATGGACATAGAATTACAGATGATTTTACAATGGAAGTTGTAGCAGCTGTTCAAGGCGGGATTGTAAATACACGCATTGTAAGTATGCTTCAAACAACCGGTATAGAAGCTGTTGGTTTATCGGGAGTTGATAGAGGTTTTCTAAAAGCAAATTATTTAGACAAGAACATTGGTTATGTCGGTGATCCTTATGTCAGTGGCAGTGTTGAGTGGATTCATAATATTTGCAGAGAAAATACAATTCCAGTTTTTTCATCAATTTGTAAAGATGACAAAGGAAATCTAATGAACGTAAATGCAGATCTTTTTGCGCAAACTCTTGCTTCTGCTATGAATTCCAAAACAGTATTTTTTCTTTCTGACGTGAAAGGGTTAAAGCTTCAAGGGGCTATTCAGCAAATGGTTTCTATAAATGAGATTAAAATTGGAATTAAAAATGGAGATATAACAGACGGAATGATTCCAAAAGCACTTAGTTGTTCAGAGCTTATTGCAAAAGGAACTGATAAAGTTTGGATCGGGACAATGGATGATTTTATTGGATTGAATAAAAAAAATATCTCAGGTGAAAGTTATGGCACATGGATTGTCGACTCAAGAAAAATCGCAAGCTAATTTTTCTTCTTCATTAATGAAAAATTATGCAAGATTGAATATCAATTTTATAAAAGGGGATGGTCAATATTTATTTGATTCTTTTGGAAATAAATATACAGATTTCCTTTGTGGAATAGGAGTTACCAGTTTTGGTCATTGTCATCCGCAGATTATTCAAAAAGTAAAATCACAAGTTGAATCACTTTGGCATGTATCAAATTTATATGATTCTGACCAGCAAGAAATTCTAGCCTCAAAACTAATTGAGAGAACAGGATTAGCTTCAGTATTTTTCTGCAATTCCGGAACTGAAGCTAACGAAGCAGCAATAAAATTTGCCAGATTATGGGGTAAAGGCAAATCTGATATAATAACTGCCGTTGGCAGCTTCCATGGAAGAACTTACGGTAGCATGTCGGCTTCAGGTCAAGCTAAACTTTGGCAAGGTTTTTATCCATTAACTCCGGGTTTTAAATACGTTCCATTTGATGATACCGAAGCAATAATAAATTCTATTACAAAACACACTTGCGCTGTAATGATTGAACCAATACAAGGAGAAAATGGAATTATTGTTCCTTCATTTGGTTACTTGAAAGATGTAGCTGAAATTTGCACAAAACATAATTTGCTATTTATAGTTGATGAAGTTCAGTCTGGCATTGGTAAGACCGGAAAATTATTTTCGTATCAATGGGAAAATGTTAAACCCGATATTATTGCTTCAGCAAAAGGAATTGCAAATGGGCTTCCTCTTGGAGCTGTAATTTGTAGTGAAAGAATTTCTGAAGAAATAAAACCTGGTGTTCATGGTTCTACTTTTGGAGGTAATCCAATTTCTGTTTCGGCTGCAATTGAAGTAATGAATTTACTTGATGATAAAATCCTAATCGAAGTTCAAGAAAAGGGAAAATATTTTCATTCAAAACTTATTAAATTACAAAATCCCTTAATTACAGAAGTTAGAGGAAAAGGGTTGATGATTGGCATAAAACTTAACGATAAAATTACAGCAGTTGATGTCATGAAAAGTTTATTAGAGTTTAATATAATCTCTGGAACTGCCGGTGGAAATGTTCTTAGAGTTCTGCCCCCATTCATAATCACAAAAAATGATATTGATAATTTTCTAGATAAATTGGAAATAATTCTATGTGAAACTAGTTTATAAAACTATAAATAAAATTACAGAATAAATCACGGTGAGATAATGTCATCTAAAATGAAACGCCAAAGTATAATTAAAGAGTTATTGAATGAAAGATTTATATCCAGTCAAGAAGCATTAATTACACTTTTGCGAAGTAGAAATATTAAAGCTACGCAAGCAACTTTGAGCAGAGATTTTGCCGAAATGGGAGTGGTAAAATCATTTTTTGAAGGAGAAATCCGATACATATTAAGCAGTGAAGAATCCGGGAAACAGCTTTCAAAATTAGTTGGTTTAGAAATTATCTCAATAACACAAAATGAAACATTAATTATTATACGCACTCTGGCAGGAAGAGCACAAGGTGTTGCTCATTATATAGATCGACTTAATAGAGAAGAAATTTTAGGCACTATAGCCGGAGATGATACAGTCATTGTAATTCCACAATCAATTAACCGGATAACCAATACAGTAGAAATTATAAAACAACTTTTAACAAATAATTAATTAGAGGAATTACAAAATGGCTTATAAAAAAATTGTAGTTGCGTATTCCGGCGGCTTAGATACTTCTGTAATGGTAAAATGGCTTAAGGAAAAATATGATGCCGAAATAATTACGGTAACCGGAAACCTTGGTCAATCAAAAGAAATTGTAAACCTTGAAGAAAAAGCAAAAATGACTGGAGCTTCTCAATGTTTTATTTATGATTTAAGGAAAGAATTTATTGAGAATTATGCTTACAAAGCATTAAAAGCCGGCGCTCTTTACGAGGGAGAATATCCGCTTGCAACTGCTATTGGAAGACCTTTGCTGGCTAAACTTATGGTTGATACGGCAAACAAAGTTGGTGCCGACGCTATTGCCCACGGCTGCACCGGAAAAGGAAATGATCAAGTTAGATTTGAAGTTGGAATTAAAACATTAAATCCAGATATCAATATTATTGCCCCCTTAAGGGAATGGGAGTTCAAATCGAGAGAAGACGAATTGGATTATGCTATTGAGAATAATATTCCGGTAAGCATAACTAGAGAATCGCCTTATTCTATTGATGAAAATTTATGGGGAGTTGCAGTTGAATGCGGAGTTTTAGAAGACACAACAGCTTCACCGCCAAAAGATGCTTATCAAATCACTAAAGCACTTGTTGATGCGCCCGATAAATGCGAGACTGTAAAAATCGAATTCGCAAAAGGAATTCCTACTAAAGTGAATGATCTAAATTTAGAATCTTTTGAAATAGTTGATCTCCTTAATAAAAAAGGTGGAAAGCATGGAATCGGTAGATTAGACTTAATTGAAAACAGGGTTGTTGGAATTAAATCAAGAGAAATATATGAAGCTCCGGGTGCAATGATTTTGTTGGCTGCACACCAGCATTTAGAAAAACTAGTTCTCAACAAAGATACTTTTAGATACAAACAAGGTGTTTCTGATCAAATAGCAAATATGATTTATGACGGACTTTGGTTTACTCCTTTATTCAAAGCGCTAAATGCTTTTGTTGATGTAACTCAAGAAACTGTAACCGGTGAAGTAATTCTAGAACTGTACAAAGGAAATATTACAGTTAAATCAAGAAAATCTCCTTATAGCTTGTATCAAAAGGAATTAGCTACATACACAAATGAAGATCAGTTTGATCATTCTGCTGCTGAAGGATTTATTAAACTTTATGGTTTATCTTATGTCACTCAAACCAAATTAGCAAAGGAAATATCTTAAATGTTATGGGGAAGTAGATTTGAGAAAGATTTAGATGAGAATGCATTTGATTTTTCTTCGTCACTAAACATTGATTACAGACTTTTTGAATATGATATAAAAGTTAGTAAAGCTCATGTGAAAATGCTTGCGCAAACAAAAATCATTTCAGATGATGATTCAAAAATTATTATTGACGGATTACAAAAAATTCAGTCAGAGTGGGACTCCCAAAAGTGGAATCCACTAAATGAAAAATTTGAAGATATTCATTCGGCAATTGAATCAAAATTAAAAGAGTTCATTGGTGAAACTGCGGGCAAACTTCACACAGGAAGAAGTCGGAATGATTTGGTCGCAACAAGTTTTAGAATGTTAATAAAGGATTATTCAAAAAATTTAATTGTACTGATAAAAATATTTCAAAAAACATTAATGAAGATTTCCGAGGAAAATATTTATACTGTAATCCCGGGATATACTCATCTGCAAAGGGCGCAGCCAATATCACTTGCGTTTCACTTACTTGCATATGTAGAGATGATGGAACGTGATAAGAAAAGATTTCAGTTTGTTTTTTCTGAAGCCGATGTAATGCCTTTGGGAAGCGGCGCCCTTGCCGGATCTTCACTTCCTTTAAATAGAAACATCACTAAAGATGAGTTGGGATTTAACTCAATTTCTAACAATGCTTTAGATGCCGTTAGCGATAGAGATTTTGTAATTGATTTTGCAAATGCTTGTTCGGTAACAATGATTCATTTAAGCAGATTGTGTGAAGAAATTATCTTGTGGTCCGGTAAAGAATTTAATTTCCTAAAATTAAGTGATCAGTTTACAACCGGATCATCATTGATGCCTCAGAAGAAAAACCCGGATATTGCAGAACTCATAAGAGGAAAATCAGCAAAGGTTTTAGGAAACTTAACAACATTAAATACTTTGATGAAAGGCTTACCGCTTAGTTATAACCGCGATATGCAGGAAGATAAAGAGCCGGCTTTTAATTCCTATGATATTCTTTTAACATCACTAAAGCTTATTTCTGAAATGATAAATACTGCTGATTTTAATAAAGAACGATTTATTGAGGAATTAAAGAACGATTCAATGGTGGCAACAGATATTGTTGATTGGATTGTAACTAAAAATATTCCATTTAGAGAAGCTCATAAAATTGTGGGCGAGTTAGTTAAGTTTTCGGAGATTGAAAAAAAGCCAATCCAAAAACTTTCAGTTCAAGAATTAAAATTAATAAATGAAATATTTGATGAATCTGTATTGAGTATAATGAATTTTGAAAATGCTCTATCAATTAAGAAAACAGAAGGTTCTCCAAATCCAATTTTTGTTAAACAATTAATACAGAATTGGAAATTTACGCTTTCATAAAATTCTATTATAATATTTTTGTAAATGAGATTCCGGTTATTTTAAAACTATAGAAACCGGAATTTCATTATTAAATCTGAAAAATAAACCTTTCAAAAATAATCCTCACAAATCCATATTAGTTTCTAAATATAAAATCATCTTACCATAATTCTGTATTTAGATTTTTTGAAGTTAATCTTAAGAAATATTAAGTTAGATTCAGAAAATAAAAAACACTGATGATATGAAAGATCTTAGATTAAAACTTAAGCGTCAAACCGAAATGATCGGTCTGGTATTGGCAAATCCTACCAAATATAAAATTGGTGATTTTGAGATTATCTTTGACGTTCAAATCTCAACCATAAAAAGAGACTTACAAGAAATTAGAAGCTGGGGAATTGATATTCATTCATCGGTAAAATACGGTCTTGAAATATCAAGTAAAATCTCAAATGAAATATTAAAAGAACTTCTGCCTCAGTATATGAGCATTGCAGTTAGTAAAAGTTCGCATGATTCTGCAATTGCGCTTATGCTCAAAAAACTAAAAGATAAATCCATTGAGTATATAGTTCTGCTTCAATTGTCAATCGAAAAAAATCATAAAGTCCGTATAAAATATATTAAGGATGATGAGAATAAAGCAGAAATTAGAGAAATTGAACCTTACTGTTTTTTCCAAAGCGACAAAGCTTGGCGGCTTCTAGCAAATCATAATGGAGTTGTAAAACAGTTTATCCTCAATAGAATTATGAAAGTTGAGCAGCTTGAGAGTAAATTTAAACCACTGCCACAAAATGAAATTGATGAATTTTTTAGTTTGTCTTTCAAGAGCTGGCTTGGTAATGATAAATTTAATGTAAAGTTAAAACTGCTTCCACCTTGGCCCAAAAGGCTAGGCAACAGGCAATTAATGGAATTTCAGGAAATAACTAAAAATGAAGATGGTTCAGTTATTTATGAAACGACAGTAAACTCTATTAATGAAATGGCAAGCTGGATTGTAAGCAGAGGAAAAGGTGTAATTGTTCTTGAACCGGAATCTTTGAAACAGCAAGTTATTAAAGTTGCTGAAGGTGTTCTCGAAAATTATAAAAAATAATTGCAGATTATTTTTTAAAAAAGTACTGCGTAAAAAATCTTTTGTGGTTTTCCAAAGTTCCCGGTTTTGTTCTTTCAATTAAATTCAATTAATAACTTTAAGCAGTATGTTTTGCATAACTTTATATCCTTCTAAATTTGGATGAACTCCATCGCCGCTTAAATTAGATTTCAATCCTAAATTACCATCATTCATTTCTGAGTAGTAATCAACAAAAATTATTTTTTTCTGTTCACATAATTCTTTAAGCATTTTATTCAGCTTAACTATTTTTGGTCCGGGTTCCAGTCCTTTTCGCCACGAAAAATCTTTAGTCGGAAGAACAGAGCAAAGAATAACTTTAATTTTATTTGCCTCGGCTAATTCAACCATTGATTTGATATTTCCCAAAATATTTTGCAGAGAAATGTGTCCGGTGTTTTCAGCAATGTCGTTTGTGCCCGCCAGAATAACAGCGGTTTTTGGTGAAAGATTAATTACATCCTGCCGGAATCTCAATAACATTTGGTCTGTAGTTTGTCCGCTAATTCCACGGTTAATAAAATTTGAGTTCTGCACAAAGAAATCCGGATCAGCAGAAATCCATCCTTCGGTAATAGAATTTCCCATAAAAACTACTCGGTTTTCATCAAACTTTTCAGCAATCAATTTTTGATTTTCATTATTGTAGCGCATTCGGTTTGCAAAATCAGATTGTGCTTTATGGACTTGTGTGTTTAATAGAAAAGAGCCTAAAGTGATCATAAAAAATGGGATTAAGTTTTTCATAGTCTGCCTTTATCAAAAAAAATTAAAAATATTCCAATTATTATTTTTGTAAAAATTACAAATTTTTCGCTAATTACTCTTAATAACAAGGATAGATTTATTATTTTTTACTAGCTTAGTGTTGAAATAAAATCAAAACATTTCCAGTGTTTAAAAAAGGATATTTTAAATATACTGTTTTATTTTTTCTTTGAATTATCTTTGGACAACACAAATTTGAGGATGACATGACAGTAGAAAGAATTTTCCCAATTAACAGCAATTCAAAAATTAAAGCTTTTTTTGATGTAAAAACTCAAGAAGGAATTATCATTAAAGGTTTTAAAATTATTGAAGGAACAAATGGTTTATTTGCTTCTGCTCCAAGCACGAAAGCTAAAGACGAAAAATATTATGATGATGTTATTTTTCCCGATAAAGAAATGAAGGAAAAATTAAACGCCTTAGCAATTGAGGCATATAATAAGAATCAATTAGAGAGTTAGAATGAGCATTAAGTTTATTCATTTTTCCGATACTCATCTTGGATTTAGTGATTTAGAAATCCAAGATGAAATCGGAAATAATATTAGAGAAGATGATGTTTATAAATCTTTCAAAAATATTATTGATATAATTATTGAACGTAAACCGGATTTTGTAATTCATGCCGGTGATATTTTTCACCGGTCTTCCCCGACAAATAAAGCGTTGGTGTTTGCTGCACAAGAATTAAGCAGACTTGCTCTTGCCGGGATTCCAATTTATATTATTGCCGGGAATCATGATTTTCCTAAATCTTTATTCACCAAACCCATTCATCATCTTTACAATACTGTTATTAAAGGAAAAGTTTTTTTTGATGAGAAGTATGAACAATTCGAAAAAGACAAATATATTATTCACGCCCTTCCCCATATAAACAATGAAAATAATTTTGAAAATGAAGCTCTAAAAATCGGTGTAACAAACAAAAATAAAATCAATATTCTGGTTTCGCATTTATCAATTTTGAATTTCAGAAACGAGGAGTTTGGCGAGAGAATTCTTCCCGATAAAGCATTAGATAAATTTAACGATTTTGATTATGTGGCATTGGGGCATATTCATAAATTTAATCACATTAAGAAATACGGTAATGTTTTTTATTCCGGTTCAACTGAAAGATTTTCTCTTTCTGAATATGGTTATGAAAAAGGAATTATTGAAGTAACTATTGACGATGAAACAAAAACTGAATTTTTAAAAATTCCCACAAGAAAATGCTATACTATAAAAATTGAGAAGTGCGCAGAAAAGAACAGGAATGATATTTTAAGCGAAATTAAAAAGTCGGCAAAAGATTTTGATTTAGTAGAAAGTATAGTTCACATTTATTTGAATGATCTTTCTTCTGCACAATATTATGAAATCACAAAAGATGATTTTGATAATATTTTTGCAGAAACTTTGCATTATTCATATTCAAAAACTATTGCCGGAAGTTCAGAAGAAATTATTTATGACAGCGAATCATTCGATTTACGCGAGCAGCTTAATTTGGAATTAACAAAAACTTTTACGGATTCCGCAGAATTAGAGGAAGTTAGGAAATTGACTTCATCAATTTTAAATGATATTGAAGAAGAGGAAAGCAATGCAGATAGTTAGTCTGAACTTGAAAAATTACAAACAATATAAAGACGAAACAATAAAATTTCCGGAAGGATTAATTGGCTTTATCGGTAATAACGGTGCGGGTAAATCTTCAATTTTTGAGGCAATTTCTTTAGCGCTTTACGGCAAATTTGAACCCAACAAAGAAAGCGTTAAAAATGATAAAGCCATTCCAAAAGAGAGTGTTTTTGTTGAATTGGAATTTGAAGATAAAGGAAAACTTTACAAAGCTGTAAGAGAGCTTAAAGGAAAAGGATTAAAAGCGGAAGCTGAATTTTTTATTGAAAATATTTCAACGGCAAATAGTGTTCGTGAAGTAAATAAAGAACTTCAGAAGGTACTTAAAATAGATTACAGCAATTTCAAAAATTCTTTTTTCGCATCGCAAAAAGAAGTCACTTCGCTTATAAATCTAAACTCTAAAGAAAGAGAAATTGCAATTCGGAAAATGCTTGGATTAGAAAAGCTCGATAAGCTTGACGAAAAAATTAAAGAGAAAAAGAAAGAGCTTGATAGTATAATAAAAATTAAAGAAGATAATTTATTCAGTGAAGAAAAAATCAAGAATTTTGATACTTTGAAAAAAGATAATTCTGCTCTGCTTACAGAACAGAAAGAAAATCAGAAAAAGAAAAAATTAGATTTTTCGGAATGTGAAAAAACTTACATCAAATTAAAAGAAGAATTAAAGGAAGCCGAAAAATTAAAGGAGAATTTTGATAATGCATCTAAAAATATTGAATTAACCTTAGAGAAAATTTCTTCTAATAAAGAGAATATAGTCTTAACTCAAGAGGGTATAAATGAGTTGAAGAAAATGCTTAATGAAGTAAAATCCCTTGAGCCGAAAAAAGAAAAATATTTAGAAGTAAATAAGCAATATGAAGAACTTTTGAAAATCAGAACTGAGTTCCAAAAGAAAATTGAATTAGAAAAAAGCATCAAAAGAGAAAAGGAAAATCTTGCTGAATTAGAATTAAGCAAAAACGAACTAGAACAAGAAGCTGAAAAACTTAAAAGCGCCGATGATAGAATTGAGAATCAAGAAAAACTCCTTGCCTCTAAAGAGGAAACAAAAAAAGCGTCCTTAAAAACTAGAGATACTTTGAATGACTATTTGTCGAAATCACAAGGAATTATTGATGAAAGTGAAAATCGATTAAATCGAATTAAAGAAATTGGCAAAAAATCAGATTGCCCCGAATGTGAAAGACCTTTAGAAGATCATTATGATAAATTAGTTGAAAAATATAAATCAGTAATCAAAGAGAATGAAAAAGAAATTAAAATTAAGCAGTCTGATTTGAAGGAAATTGAGTCAGAACTTATAAAAATTAATAGCGAGCTTAGCGAAATAATAAAAGCACTTCACCAATTTGAAACGGAAAAGATCAATTACAAAAAGCTTAGAGAAAACATTAAAGAGATTGAAAAGAAAAATGACAAGCTGACAAAGGAAATAAAAGATTTAGAAAAAGATTATGGGAAATTATCCGGACTAACTTTTAACGAAAATGAACTTGAGAAAATAAGAATTTCACGAGATGAACTTAATATAATTTATGAGCGATATAATTCTATAAAATCAAAAACTGAAGAGCTTCCTAAACGTGAAAATTTACTAAGAGAATTAACCGAAAAAGAGAAGGATTTAGAGAAGAGATTAAGCGAACTTCAAAAAAGTTTCGAAGAAATAAATTTTAATCCCGAGGAATACAAAAAACTAAAGGTAAAACGAGAAGAATTTGAACTAGGGCTTTCTAATTTAAAAGACGATTTACACAAAATAGAATCGGAAATTACATTATCCGAAAATAAAATTTCAGACATTGTTAAAGAACTTGAAATGGATAATTTGCAAAGAGCGGCAGTTTCAAATCTAAAAAAGCGTTCTAATTTATATGAAAGACTAAAAGCGCTAATTGTAGAATTCAAATCAAAAGTTACATCGCAAGAATTGCCGGCAATTTCCCGTGAAGCTTCAAAATTGTTTTCAGGAATAACAAAAAATAGATATGTTGATTTAAAAATTGATTCCGGTTTCAATTTCAAAGTTGGAAGAGATGAAAAAGAAGTTGAACTTCAAACTCTTTCCGGAGGAGAAAAGGATTTAGCAAGTTTGTGTTTAAGAGTTGCAATAAGCAAAAGAATTTCCGCTTTAGCCGGAAGAACAAATATGGGATTTTTAGCATTGGACGAAGTTTTCGGAAGTCAAGATGAAGACCGCCGAGAGGAATTATTGAATGCGCTTGGCAGAATTTCCAATGATTTCAAACAAATTTTTGTTGTCTCGCATAATCAAGATGTTCACGAATCTTTCCCGACAAGATTATCAATTCAGAAATTTAACGGTTACAGTAGAGTAAAATTAAATTAACAGATTTATATTGCCACATTATTATTTAATAAACAGTTTTCACTCCCGACAAAGGGACCATGCTTTAATTTTTATTAAATAATAAACTTCTTCTATCCCCTAAAAATTTAGTCTTAAAATTCGATTATAATGTTATATAAAAAATTATTGGTAAAAATGAATTTCAAAATGATTAGCACAATTAGAATTTTACTTGTCTTGATGGCAATGTTAATAGTTTCGTGTAACAAAGAAGATTCACCTTCGGAACCATCAACTTACGGTGAAATATCCGGAATTGTAATTGATCAAAAAGAAAATGCGCCTTTAGCAAGAGTTAGTGTTTACACAACGCCGGCAACAAGTTTTGTTTCAACCAACGATGAAGGAAGATATTCAATCTCAAATATTGAACCCGGAGAATATTCTGTAACAGCAATCAAAAATGGATTTGATTCTTTAACGGTAGGCGTTTCCGTTACCTCCGGAGCGGCAGCAACGGCAGATTTAATTCTAACAAAAATTGACAGTATAAACATCTCAACTTTTGGATCAATTTCTGGAAATGTTTTTAATGGAATTTCCGGTGAATCGATTAATGCCGTAAATCTTTCAACTGTTCCATCAACCGGCTCAAAAAGAAGCGATGAAAATGGACAATTTTTATTTGAAAATCTCTTAGCCGGAGAGTATAAGCTGACGGCAGAAAAAAATGGTTTTATTACAGAAGTAACAACTTTATTGGTTTCAAACGGATTAACAACTTCCGCAGAAATTGAAATGATGCCTGAAGATACTTCAACAGCAAACACAAAAGGCAATCTTTTTGGGAAAGTGATTAATTCGGTTTCTGAAGAACCAATTAAAAACGTATTTATTTCTACAACACCATCGTTTGGCTCAGTATTAACAGATAGCTTGGGAGTTTTCAGAATTAATAATATTCCGGAAGGAAATTATATAATCATCGTGAACAAATTAAATTATGTGGATGCTTCTGAAGACATTACAATGGTTGGCGGAAAAACATCTGAACTAAATTTTAACTTAACTCCATCGGTTGGTTCGGTTTCTGGAATAGTAATTGACAGCGTTGGCGCTCCAATTCAGTTTGTAGAAATTACTACTGATCCGGAAACAAGCGCTTTTATTACAAACTCTGCGGGTGAGTTCAGCATCGCAAATGTTTCCGTTGGAAATATTAAAATTACTGCATCAAAACAAAATTACACTACAAAAGTGATTGATACAGTTATTCAACCCGGAAAAGTTACGGAAATAGTTATGGTTTTATTAGCACCCTAAATTATTAACAACGGTTCTATTTTATAGCAATTGCTCTGTTTTATATTAACTAATTTTTTTTAATTTTGTAATCAGACGGAACTTTGAACAAATCATCTTCAAGTTCAACATTTTCTTTAAAGCTAATGGCTTTAGTTTCAGAAGTGCCCATTGAAGTTTCTGCTTTAGAATAAAGAAGAACATTTTGACAGCCAGCAAAAACTGTTGTACCATAAGTAGATTTCGTTTTATATGCCTGGCAAACTTTTCCAATAATATCCATATCTGCTAGTTCTTCGTATTGATATTTTATTTTGCGCCTTTCATTATTGGCAAATGGATCGGCTACAAATTTCATTTCTGTTCCATATTTTCCGGCACCTAAAATATAAGCCACCTTGCTGCCATCTTCTAAAGTAGAAAGTCTGAACATATTTTCACCATCACTAAATTTTACTTCTTTAATGTTGTTTTCTTCATCGTAAATTACATTTCTCTCTTTAGTGCCGTAATTATCGAAATAGACAATTATTTTGTTGTTTCCTAAAACTCCGGTTTGCTCAAAAGTAATTATTCCGGATTCAATTGGATATTTTTTGTTTATTGAAGTGTTTTCAATTTCTTTTTCAATCTGATTAAAATCAATTCCGGCTTCCTTTAATTCTGTGTTTTCACCTTCACTTTTTCCGCAAGCTGATATTAAAATTAAAATCACAAAAAGAATAAGCGATAATTTCAATTTCATCATTGTTCTCCGATTTATAATTTTTGCAAAACTTAAAAAGCTTACTTAAAGAATATTTGTCATAATGTTTTAAATGAGAAATCTTCTTTTCAATGAAGATTTCTCATTTAGTTTTTTCAACAATTACATATTGTATAAAAAGCCAATCAAAACTTGAACAACATCGGATGTTACATTTGTTTCGTTATGGAAGGAAGTATAAAGAACTTTTCCGCTTCCATAAATGAATGAAACGGCTAAAGGCTTATTGCTGACTTGAGCTCCATTATTATTTAAGTAATCCCCTGAAATTAAAGTTGTGACAGATTGCCCAAGTGTTATAACTTCCGCCCAGCCGGAAAGATCATAATTAATTGAAATGCTTTCTGAACCAATAAAATTTTTCAAATCTTGATCGATTATTTTTGCTACAACCATTTGAGATGGTCCCGTAGTTTCAACAGTTAAACTCTCAGGAAACATATATTCTACAAATTCACCCGCCCAATCGGAGGCATAAACATTTCCACCATTTTGGATATAGCTTTTCATCACATCTAGAATTTCTGTATTTTCATAGTAAATAAGAGATACATCGAATCCACAATTTAGGAATATAGCTTTATATTCAGCCAGTTTTGCAGCATTTCCTAAATCATCAATTGTCAAACTATCCACAGCATAACCCAATTTTTCTCTAATAATGTGCTGGATATTATCATAAGCTCCGTAAACAAAACCTAATTTTCCGGTTGCCTGCAGATTTACTTGTGGTGCAGAAATAGTTGTATTTGGTGAAACACTAACTTGAATTAATGATTCAAAAAGCCCTTTTTGAACAAATAATGTTTGGCTGCCAATCGGCACATTTGCTATAGAATAAAATCCATTAATATCAGTATATGCTTGCGGAGAATTTTGAAGATTTTGAACAGTTACAAGGGCCCCTTGAATTTCTTCTGCTCCATTTAAGGACAAAACTTGTCCGGTTACTATTCCGGTTTCTAAATCAACAGATACAACCGGATTTTCTTCATCTTTACAGCTAAATAAAAATAACAAAACGATCAAACCAACTAATAGTCTACTTTTTTTCATAGCATCCTCTAATTTATTTTTATGAATTCAACTCGTCTGTTATTTGCTTTGCCTTCTGAATTGCTGTTTGGTGAGACTGGGACAGATTCTCCTTTTCCATCAACTTCTAATCTGGATTGGCTAATATTAAACTGATTTTCAAGAGAATTTTTAACTGCTGTTGCTCTTTTTTTTGATAATACCATATTTGATTCATCAGAGCCGTCACTATCCGTATGACCAATGATTTTTATTCTTAAATTTTTATTTTCATTTAGGATGGAAGCAATTTCTTTTAGAACCCCATGTGATTCGGGTTTAATTATATCCGAGCCGGAGTTAAATGTTATTCCGCGAGTTACGAAAACGCCTTCGGTTAACAATCTATTTCTTGTATCCGGAGAGCCAACTGCAAATCTGAAATTGCTGATAAGCATTTCATTAATACTGCCAATCCTCAAATAGTTTGGATTGTATTTGCGAAAAATTGCCCGTGGAATATCAATAATTTTATCTTCATTCAAATAAACTCTTAAACGCTGCTTTTGTCCCCAAATAGAATAGCGCATAATTTTTTGCGAAGCAATTTCCTTGCATTCCCCTTTTCCAACTTCGTGAAGTCCTTCTTCAACATTATTATCATAATTGCCGACTAATATTTCGCTCTCAACAAAAGTAAGACTAAAGCCTCCATCTTCAGGATAATATCCATTACTAATGTAATCTGAATTATTTGTATAGAAATCAATCCACCAGTCAATATCACCTTTATAAATTACATCAAATTCAATTGTGAAATTTTCCGGAAAAGTGGTTTTTATATCCGGTGCATAAAAAGAATAATCATCCATCATCTTGAACCAATTTCCATCTGAAAGATTTGTCTTTACAATTTCTCCTGATGCGGTTGTATTCCATTTAAGTGGAAATTCTCCAAGAGCAACATCGCTGAAATCATCATAAAAAATTACTTTTTCTCCCGGCACAAAATCATATTTTGAATATGTTTTTAGATTTTCATTACTTGAATTACTCTGACAATTTAATTGGTATGCAAAAAGGATAATTAAAATTATGTAGAATATTTTTCTGTTCATTTTCATCTCCATTTTCTTGATTAGAATTAAGAATTTACTCAAGAGTTTATCGGAGATAATTTAGAAATTGGGAATTCTAATAAATTGTAAAAAAAGGTCAGTTATATCTAAATTATTTATAGAATATTTTAGGATAATATTCTGGCTTGTCTGCCGGAAATACATTCAACTTGTGACAATTCCCTTTTGAAAAAATTTCTTGGAGTTTCACCAATAATTTTTTTGAAATCATTGATGAAATGGGCTTGATCGAAAAATCCACATTCATAAACTACATTTAGAAAATCAATTTTATCTGAATTTCTGCATAAATTCCAAACATGATTAACTCTTACAATTCTCAATAATTCTTTTGAACTTAATCCTACTCTTTTAAGGAATTTTCTGCTGAATGATCTTTGGTTAATTTTACGCGAAGTCATTAATTCTTTGAGACAAATATTACAACCACTGTTAACAATACTTTCATAAATATTATCAATTTCATCAGGAATATATTTATTTAGAGAAAACCGTTTGAAGAGATATTCTTCAAAAAGATTAATTCTTTCTTCAGTACTTTCTAAATCACATAAAATTTCGTACATGGGGAATCCATCAAAAATATTTGCTTTAATATGAGCGTAATCTGATATTTCCGAAAAATCAATTTTTAATATTTTCGATAATACAGAAGCTTTACACTTAACAACAAGTGTATCAAATATTGATTGAGATTGAAATTTTATACTAAGCATATTAGGAATAACGATGAAATAATCAGGTAGCTGCGATTTTGGGCTTTCGTTGATGAATTTGTTTTGTGCGTTAAAATTAAATACGATTGCAGCGCTTCCATCAGGAATATATTTATCCTCAAGGAGTTCAACATTGCTGTCGCTTTTTAATATTACATAATTATTAATAAGCGCTGTACACTTGTGAGACGGCAAAAAAAACTGTGGCGTCATTTATATTTTTTATTTGTTAGCCGAGTCTCTAGAAATTATTTCAAAATTTATATCGTGTTACTTTAACTCACAGATTCTTGTTTGAAAAATACAACAAATAAAATCTACTTCTAACAAATTTTGTCTTTATTAAATGGAACTATTTTCTAAAAATCAAAAAAGGAATTACTAATACAACACTTTCTTAAGCTGTTCAAATAAATCATCTGCAAATAATGATCTTCCCGATGTGGCGTATCCATTACCAAATGCTATAAAAATTGTATTGTTAAATCTATAAAGAATTGTAGTATATCCAGCAACAGCACCATTATGACCAACTGCATCGAACAAATTAAAAATTCCTAATCCATAATAAATACCTTCCGGAGCTTTCGCTAAAGGATTATCAATTTTCATTCTTGCCGCTCGAAGATCTTCACTTAAAAGAGAATTTGAATAAAGTTCATTTGCCCAAATCAATAAATCATCTACCGTAGAAACAATACCGCCTGAAGCCCAAATTCCATAAGGATTTTGTGATGTATAATCTTCATCTTCTGTATAGTAGCCGTCTTGATTTACATCAAAATATCCATGAGCAAAATCTCCGTTTAAATTATCATCAGTTGGGAAATACGAATTATCCATTCCCAACGGATAAAATATTTCATCATTTAGAAAATTTGAAATAGCTTTGCCTGAATACTTTTCTATTATTAATCCGAGCAAATAATAATTTGAGTTGCTATAATATGATAGATTTCCTGGAGAATCTAAAAGTTCTTCATTTTTAAATAAATTAATTATCTTTTCTTTTGTCCAGCCATAAACCGGTTGATAAAAATATATTTCACCAAATTCATCCATTGTAGTATAGTTTTTAATAGCCGAGGTTTGATTGAGAAGCATTTCTAAAGTTATATCTTTTCCTCTTTTTAGAATTCCAGGCAATAAATTTTCAACAGCATCATTAAGATTAAGTTTTCCTTGATTAACCAAAATTAATATTGCAGTTCCAATAAAAGTTTTTGTAACACTACCAATCCTAAATTGTTTTTTAATGGTCATTATTGTTGAATCCGTATGATCAATTTTTGAATATCCAATAGCATTTTTATAAATAGATCCGTCTTCAAATTTTATCAATAAAACACTTCCTGGGATATTATTTTCTTTTACGGTTGTTTCAAGTACGTTTTCAATAACTTTTATTTTTTCATCTGCTATGTTACTTTTTGAAGGATTGGAATTATTATCACAATTGACAAGGAAAAATATTGTTACTAAAATCCAAAAAGAATTTTTCATTTTTCGTACAGGTTAATTTTTTAGTTACATAATTATCGAAACAAAGAAAGAATGATTTAGCAAAAAGTTTTTTTAAAACTAAAAACTAGTATCAGAAATAGTACAACAAATGAATTCCATTTTAAAGACTTTCTTCCCTTTTCTTTTGATTATTTCTCTAGCAAGTAAAACATTACTGAACTATTTTCCGAAAGTATTTTTTTTTGTGATTGAAACCGGCGATCGATTCAATAAACAAAAAAGTTACATATTATAATCCGATATTTAATCTTAAGTAAAAAAAGGGAAGAAAATGAACTCACACGTACTTGATTATAAAATTTTTGGCGATGATATGCAGATTGTGGAAGTTGAACTTGATCCTGGCGAAGTTGTAGTTGCCGAAGCAGGCGCAATGTGTTATATGGATGACGGAATTTCTTTCGATTCAAAAATGGGAGATGGTTCAGAAGGTAATCAGAGTTTTTTTGGTAAAATACTTGGAGCCGGGAAACGTGCTCTTGCAGGTGAATCAATTTTTATGACACACTTTCAAAATATTGGAAACGGTAAAAAAATAGTTTCTTTTGCCTCTCCTTATCCCGGTAAAATTGCTGCATTAGATTTAACGGAATTAGGCGGTGAGTTTATTTGTCAGAAAGATGCCTTTTTATGCGCGGCAAAAGGTACAAGCATAAGCATTGCTTTTACTCAAAGATTAGGAGCAGGATTTTTTGGCGGCGAAGGTTTTATTTTAGAAAAACTCACCGGTGACGGTTTAGCCTTTATTCATGCAGGTGGAACTCTAGTTGAAAAGAAACTAAATGGCGATAAATTAATTGTTGATACTGGTTGTATAGTTGGATTTACCGGACAAATTGAATACAACATACAAAAAGCCGGAAATCTAAAATCAATGTTTTTTGGCGGTGAAGGTTTTTTCTTAGCAACTTTGCAAGGGACCGGAACTGTTTATTTGCAAAGCTTGCCTTTTTCTAGATTGGCAGACAGGGTAATTCAAAGTATTCCTCAATCATATTTTCAAGAAGCAAAATAGGAACAGATAATGAATTTAAGATTTCTATCAAATTACTTAATTCTAATATTCTTTTTATCAACATCCTTAATTGCACAAGAAAAATCTCTAACCGGAAAAATAATTTCGCTTGAAGATACCGGCTTGGGACCATTTGAAGGAATGACTATAGAAGATAATAATACTGGTGAATTCTACTATTTTATGGTTGAAATGGGATTATATAATAAGAAGGCATCAGATGGAATTTTGGTCGGTAAAACTGTTGAAGTAAAATTTAATACCACAGTTGAACAAACAATTACAGATATGATGTTCGAAAGTGAATTTGAAAAATCACCTACTCAAGCTCATGTATATATTTCCGGTATCTTCAAAGGGGGCGAAATTGGGGATATGGGATCGTATATAACTATTATGAAATCTGACGGAGAGCAATATACTTACAAAGGTGATTTTGAAATTGACGTATCAAATAATGATAAATACCTGAATAAACCGGTCATTTTATATTATAGTGAAGACGAGGTTAATCAACTGATAGGTCTAAATGTAATTGATAGTAAACACTTATCAATAAATGGAAAAGTTATTGATGTACTTGAGACATATGCCAGCGGCGCTTTTTTTCTAATAGTAGAAAATGAAAACGAAATAGTAGAACTAATTATCTTTGAAAATATTTTGCAAAATTCACAAACTATAACAAAGTTAAAAGGGAAAATGGTTAGCATAAATTATAGCCAAACCATAGAGCGTGTCATAATTTCTTATGCATTTGAAACACCAACTTTGCAAGAGTATAAAACTTCTAATGATGCAATATTGATTTATGAAAACAAAGAAAAATTTACAGATATTGGAAGATATGCTAACATGAAATCCGAAGAAGGTTATATTTATTTGGAAATTGAAACTGCTTCAGGAATAATTTTTGAAAATGTTTTTGTTTATCCGGAACTTGGTTTATCAGATCAAGCGAAATATCAAGATGAAGAATTTACTTTTACTTATGCTGAAGACTATATGAATGAAGTTATCTCAATAAATATTTTGAATTAAAAGGTAATTCAAATAATCTTTCAATAATACAATTCTTACTAAGGGATTGTCTATTTTTCATTGCATCTCCTTCGAAGTAGAGATGCAATCTTTTTTGCCAAAATCAAATAGATTGCATGAATTGATGACACAAAGCAAGACAGACTTCAACAAAAACGTCTCACAATTACAAAAGCAAGGACTTTTAAGACAACCTCTCTTTTTTGACTAATTGAATTATCTATTACCAATAATATTTCTTCATTTTTTTCGATACCTTTAAAAAGCATTGGAATTTATCAAATTAATATTCTATGTTTCGTTAAACAACGAAATGAGTTTTATGAAAGACAGCACCAAATTATTTAAAGCCCTATCTGATCAAAATCGTTTACGAATATTGAAAGCTCTTCAAACTAAGTCTTTATGTGTTTGCGAAATAAAAGAGCTCCTTAACTTGGCAAACTCAACTGTTTCACAGCATTTAAAAATTTTAAAAGAGGCTGGCTTTATAACAGAAAGTAAGGATGGAAGGTGGGTTAATTATATTATAAATTCAGTCCCGAACGATCAAAGAATCAGTTCAATTTTATCTTCACTGGATTTTTGGATTAGTGACGAGGATCTAATAATTCGTGATAAAAAAATCATTAAAGAATTAGACAGAAACAAAATCTGCAATTTGTAAATCGATGCTCAATAATTTCGTTTACAAACGAAACTAAAATTTTAAGGTTACTATGAATTGGAAAGAGCAGTACAAAAGTTTTTTATGGATTTTAGGATTTTTTCTATTCGCTTATTTTATGCCGATTGAAAACAAAACATTTTCAAGTGCAATTATTGCCGCTTTCGATTTGGCAAAGTGGTATGCTCAAGAACATGTTCTCTTATGTTTAATTCCTGCATTTTTCATAGCCGGAGTAATTTCTGTTTTTGTAAGTCAAAATGCAGTAATAAAATATTTGGGCGATAAAGCTAAAAAATGGGTTGCTTATTTAACCGCATCTGTCTCCGGAACTATTTTAGCAGTATGCTCTTGTACTGTGCTTCCACTTTTTTCCGGAATTCATAAAAGAGGCGCCGGACTTGGGCCGGCTATTGCATTTTTATATTCCGGTCCGGCAATTAACATTCTGGCAATAATTTTGACGGCACAAATTCTGGGGATCGAACTTGGTATCGCTAGAATAATTGGAGCTGTTACTTTTAGCATCGTTATTGGACTTGCAATGAGCTTTATTTATCGGAAAGAAGAAAAAGAAAAAACTGCCGCTCAGTTATCATTGCCCGAACCTGAAGAGATTAGACCTATTTGGCAAACCGCATTTCATTTTTTTGTACTTGTAGCAATTTTAGTATTTGCAAATTGGGGAAAGCCAGATTCTACAGATGGATTCTGGTTTTTCATGTTCAATTTTAAATGGATTTTTGTCGGATTATTTGGAATACTTTTTTCACTCTCTTTAATTTTTATTCTAAAAATCAATAAAATATTTGTTGTGATAGGCTCGCTATTTGTTCTTGTTACTGCTCTAATCTGGGGAGGCCAACCATTAATTCCTTTTGCTTTAGCAGTTGTAATACTTACTATAATTTTGTCCTTCAGCAAAGGAGAATCAAATGAATGGTTGGGTGAAACTTGGGGATTTACAAAACAAATTATGCCCCTATTAGCCATCGGAGTTTTAGCAGCTGGTTTCCTACTCGGATCTGGTGAAAACGGAAATGGGATAATTCCAAATGAGTGGATTTTTAATTTGGTTGGCGGAAATTCTTTTTTTTCAAATTTCTTTGCTTCAATTGTTGGTGCGTTTATGTATTTCGCAACATTAACTGAAATTCCAATTCTGCAAGGATTAATAAGCGGCGGAATGGGCAAAGGTCCTGCTCTTGCATTGCTTCTTGCCGGTCCCGCTCTTTCATTGCCTAATATGTTAGTAATCAGAAGCGTAATAGGAACCGAGAAAACATTTGTATATGTCTGCTTGGTAATAGTAATGTCAACTTTTTCCGGTTTGATTTATGGTGGTTTGTTTTAAGAAAATTAAGTTTATAAAGTATTACGACAAAGTCATTCACGCATGTTTTTAGCGGGAATCTAAAATTCGGAGGAAAACGAAAATGCTAAACATCAAAGTAGTAGGAAGCGGATGTGCTAACTGCCAAAAATTAGAAGCACTCTGCAAAGAAGTGGTTTCTGATATGAAAATTGAATCAGAAATTTCTAAAATATCTGACATAAATCTTTATGCAGATTTGGGAATATTTATAACTCCCGGACTTATAGTGAATGATAAAATTTTAAGTCAAGGAAAAATCCCTACAAAATCAACACTTGAACATTGGTTGCTAGATTTAGCTAAATAAAAATAGAACGGAAAACAAATGAGTTCACTTACAAAAAAACTTTCCTTTTTAGATAGATACTTAACCCTTTGGATTTTTCTCGCAATGCTGATTGGCGTTTTTTCCGGACATTTATTCCCGGAAGTTGCACCATTTTGGGATTCATTCAGCGTGGGAACTACAAATATCCCAATTGCAATCGGACTTATTTTAATGATGTATCCGCCGCTTGCAAAAGTGAAATATGAAGAACTTCCCGATGTATTTAAAAACATAAAAATCCTAACTCTTTCTCTAATTCAAAATTGGCTAATTGGACCAATTTTAATGTTTGTTCTTGCAATTATATTTTTGCAAGATTATCCACATTATATGGCGGGACTAATATTAATAGGGCTTGCACGTTGCATTGCAATGGTAATTGTTTGGAATGAACTTGCAAAAGGTGATACAGAATATGCCGCCGGACTTGTGGCATTTAACTCAATTTTTCAAGTGCTTTTCTTTTCAGTTTACGCTTATGTCTTTCTCACAGTTCTTCCATCATGGTTTGGACTTCAAACTTTTGCCGTTGATATAACTATCGGACAAATTGCAGAATCTGTTTTAATCTATTTAGGAATTCCATTTTTTGGCGGAATGCTGACTCGATTTATTGCGCTGAAATTAAAATCAAAAGAGTGGTATGAACAAAAATTTATTCCTAAAATAAGTCCAATCACCCTGATAGCATTGCTCTTTACAATTTTCGTAATGTTTTCACTCAAAGGAGAATATATTGTAAAAATTCCTTTTGATGTTGTAAGAATTGCAATTCCGCTTGTAATTTATTTCGTGATAATGTTTTTCGTTTCATTTTATATGGGGAAAAAAGTTGGCGCAGATTATTCAAAATCAGCAACACTTTCATTTACTGCGGCAAGCAATAATTTTGAATTGGCAATAGCGGTAGCAATTGCAGTTTTTGGGATTAACAGTGGTGAAGCCTTTGCGGCAGTAATTGGTCCTTTAGTTGAAGTTCCGGTTCTCATTGCTTTGGTGAATGTTTCTTTGTGGATTCAGAAAAAATATTTCAAAGGTGAAGTTGAAGAGGGAACAGTAAAAGCGCCCAATGTTTGTCCATAAAAAATATATTTTTTGAAATATCTCAATTTGTTAGTTCAAGATGAGTGAGAAATATTTCTAAAAGTATTTAGCTAAATAATAACAAAAAGGTATTAAAATGATTTCAGTAAAAATTCTTGGAACCGGCTGTAAAAAATGCCAAACGCTTGAGTTGAAAGTTAGAGATTTAATTGCAGCAAATAATATTAATGCAACTGTTGGAAAAGTTACAGACATAAACGAAATGATGGAATACGGAATCATGATGACTCCGGGTTTAGTTGTGAATGAAAAAGTTGTAAGCACCGGAATTATTCCAAAAGATGACCAAATTATTAAATGGATAAATGGAGAATAAAAATGAAATTTTTATCAATAATCTTTTCTGTATTATTTTTTATGACTGTCGCATGTGAAGCACAATCTCAAGAAACAAAGTCAGTTACAAAAACTTCGAAAGCAAAAGTAACTTTTGTAGAGCTTGGTTCTGTAAATTGTATTCCTTGCAAACAAATGCAGCCGGTAATGAAAGCGATTGAAGAGAGCTACGGCGAACAAGTTGAAGTTATTTTTCATGATGTTTGGAAAGCTGAAGAAAAACATTTTGCTCAGAAATACGGAATCAAATTAATTCCAACACAAGTCTTTCTTGATGAAAACGGAAAAGAATTTCACAGACACGAAGGATTTTATCCAGAAGCCGAAATTGATAAAATACTACAGTCAAGAGGATTAAAGCCAGTTCCCAAAAAGAGTTAATTATGTTAGAAAGCTTATTCACTACATTATACGAAGCGATGACCGGAAATGTTTGGCTGGCTTTATTTGCTTCATTTTCATGGGGAGTTTTATCAATTCTGCTTTCGCCGTGCCATCTTTCAAGTATCCCGTTAGTTATTGGATTTATCAGTTCTCAAGGAAAAATTTCTATCGGACGAACTTTCAATATTTCGCTTGTATTTTCAATCGGCATTCTAATTACAATAGCATTAATCGGCTTTATAACAGCTTCGCTTGGCAGATTAATGGGTGATGTTGGTATTTACGGAAATTATTTTGTAGCGGCAATATTTTTCTTGGTCGGCTTATATCTTCTAGATATTATAAAAATTGATTGGAATAGCGCCGGATTGAAAAGAACAAAATCTAAAGGTTTACTTGCCGCTTTAATATTAGGCTTACTTTTCGGAATTGCACTTGGGCCTTGCACTTTTGCTTATATGGCTCCGGTATTGGGAATCGTTTTTCAAACATCGCAAACTGACTATTTACTTGCGGTTATTTTTCTGCTCGCCTTTGGAATTGGACATTGTTCGGTGATTGTCGGCGCAGGAACTTTAACCGGAAAAGTTCAAAAATATCTTGACTGGTCTGAAGATTCTAATACTATTTTGTGGATTAAAAGAATTTGCGGTGTTTTAGTAATTCTTGGCGGAATTTATTTGGTCTATACAACTTTCTAAAACTTATAAGGAATATAAATGTCACTGTTGCAAAATATAAATTTAAAAACACACGAAATAAAAAACTTATTCGATTCTATTAATGAGGAAAGAAAAATTTTACTTATTTCTTTTGCAGATTATATCTCAGAAAAATTGAAAAGTGGTAAAGAAATAAATCTGACTTTCATCTGCACACATAATTCTCGCAGAAGTCACATGAGTCAGATTTGGGGACAAGCTGCGGCTGAATATTATGGGATAAATAATGTAAAATGTTTTTCCGGCGGGACTGAAGCTACTGCGTTTAATCCCAGAGCTGTATTGGCTGTTCAAGATTTTGGATTTATTGTCGATAAAAAGGATAACTCTGAAAATCCAATTTATTTAGTAAAATATTCTGAAATTCAAGAACCGATAAAATGCTTTTCAAAAACTTATAATGATGCCTTTAATCCACAAAAAGATTTTGCTGCAATTATGACATGCTCAGATGCAGATGAAAAATGTCCGGTAGTTTTTGGCGCAGAAGCAAGATTTCCAATTCGCTATAATGATCCAAAAGAGTTTGACGGAACCGAATTGGAAAAAGTAAAATACGCAGAAAGATTTGAACAAATTGGAAGTGAAATGCTTTTTGCTTTTTCAAAAGTTAAAAAATTATAAATGTATATTTGAGCGGATGACGGGATTCGAACCCGCGACATTCAGCTTGGGAAGCTGACACTCTACCAACTGAGTTACATCCGCAGATATACAAAATTAATCAGCAGCCTTTATTGATGCAATATTTTTATTATTCATTAATATCCAAAAGAAATTATTTTGAGAGAAATTAGAATTCATCTAGTTTTGTTCATTAAAATTCCACAAAATTCTTACTATAAATAGTTCTCAGCTAAACTTTTAATGGGATTTATATGAACAGCTTGTACACAATTTTACTATTAGCGGCTTCAAATACATTTATGACTTTTGCTTGGTACGGTCATCTAAAATTCAAAGAGCTAAAAGGATTTGAAAACCTAAGTCTATTTATAATAATTCTTATAAGCTGGGGAATTGCCTTTTTCGAATACTGTTTTCAAGTGCCGGCAAATAGGATTGGCTACAATGGAAACGGAGGTTCGTTTAGTTTAGTTGAATTAAAAGTACTGCAAGAAGTTATAACTCTTTCTGTATTTACTGTGTTTTCAATTGTTCTTTTCAAAAACGAAACTCTAAAACTAAACCACTTTATTGGATTCGGATTTTTAGTTTTAGCTGTTTATTTTATTTTCAAGAAATAAATCTAATCGTTTTACTAAATTGTTTAGATGAAAATCATCAAAAAATATTATTCTTTCTTTCGTTCCTTCTAGTCTATTTGATTGCTAAAGAATTCCTTCAGCTATATTCTTATTTATCTGGTATAAATGAAATTCTTGCCATTGCTGTAATTACCTTACTGGGATTGTTTGTTTTCTACTTTGCCGTAATTCCAATTTTTCAAATTATAATTCTTCCTGCTGATTTCGGTCCTACTAAAGAAATTTCTGAAACAGAAAAGCTAAGAGAAAAACGGATAAAGAAATTTAAAGGGAATAAGTTTCTAAAAGAAAGCAATTTTGATTTTTCAGTGATTGATAATTCTGAACAATCTTACAATAGAATTATTACTACTCTTAAACCGCAAAGTGAACGAATTAGAAAAAAATATATTAATCAAGTTTTTTATAGCACGGCAATTTCGCAGAATGGTTTTCTGGATGCTATTTTAATATTTTCTTCTGCCGTTAATATGGTTAAAGAAATTTTTCTTCTTTATCACGGAAGAGTTACAAGCCGTGAACTTTTTATAATTGCTAAAAAAGTGTATTACTCAGTATTAATAGGTGGAAGCGAAGGAATTGAATATGCAACAGAAGAATTATTTGCAAAACTTGCTACCGATTCAGTAAAGAGTATTCCATTTTTAGATAAAATTTTTAGTTCGTTAGCAGACGGTTATATCAACGCAGTTCTCCTAACAAGGATATCGTTAATTACCGAAAATTACTGCACACTGATTTATATCAAAAAAGATAGAGATATTTATCCTTCACCTTCATTTGTTTTTAAAACTGCAAAGGATTTAACATCCGATATTTTTAAAAGTATCAAAGAGAATTTATTGAAAATCACTAGAGAAAAATCTGAAAATATTCTTGCTAAAACTTTCAATCCGGTTGTATTAGTGCTTGATAGAAGTTATCAGTCAATAAGAGAAAACAAACATATCAACGTGGGTGCTAACTTTATCCAAACTAGAATTGATAACATTAAATCAATTTTTACAAAAAAATAATCTGTTTATATTTTTTATTCTATCGACTGTAAATCCGGCTTTGTAAATATTACTCAATCAAAATCATTTTCTTTGTTATACTATTTTTTGAAGTTTCCAGTCTGTAAAAATAAACTCCAGATGAAATTCCTTTTTCTGTTTGTGGAAATGTAATTTTATAATTTCCCGGTTTTTTAATTTCGCTAACCAGTATTTCAATTTCTTCGCCAAGAACATTAAAAACTTTTAATGTAACAAAATCTTCATCTTTAATTTGATACTGAATTGTAGTACTTGGGTTAAAAGGATTTGGATAATTCTGCTCTAATCCAAATTTAGTAATTGTGTAATTAGACTGATCAATTTCTACAACTCTCCCTTCACTAAACGGATATATTATATTTAATGGAGAAATATAATCGCAGGCTAGACTAAATTCACAATCTTCATCATATGCATAAACATTAGAAATAGTTATACCGAATAAATCTGTTAGAGCAAGAAGAAGCATTTCATTTGTAGTTGCCGAAATAATTTGATCTGAAGTTATTGGTAAGTCATTAACAAAAATTTTTGTCAGCCTTTCTGTTTTTGGTTTAGTTGCGTCAAACTCATATCTCATTCCGGAAACTTGAGGAAGGTACTCATCGTTTTCGTCTATTTGAGCAAGCACAAAATTAAAAGCTTTTGTTAGTTCTTCTCCGGTAATATCAAATGTAACTATTCTCAAATCGAGCAAATCATTTTCATTAAAACCATAACTTATTGTTCTATAAATATCAGCCGGAACAAGCGGACCGGCGTACAAAGGCTGCGCCGTTGATCCGCCAACAATAAATGTGATACAAGTGTGTGTAAAAAATCTATAGGCATCCGTTAGTAAGTTTCCAACCGGTGTGTCTTTGTCCCCGGCAGTAATTGGTGATTCAACAACTTCTTCAAAAAAATCATCGGCAAAAGTTATTTGCTCAGTAAACATTCCGGGAAAATTTTGTTCAACGCCAATTATTAATTCGTCAATCTGCATTTTAACTGCGAAGTCTTCTTCAACATTTTGATCCAGGTTTATTAGCGAATAATCAAGAAGACTAAATTGCGCACCATTTTTCAGGAATTGAATTTTTCCAATATTTTTATAGAATGCTCCGGCTTGAACAATATACGTAACATCACCAAACGGATTTTTAACTTGTTTGGGTTCAACAAATTCAAAGTGATCATGCGCTCCTACAATTAAATTAATATCGGGAATATTTTCAGCAATCAGCTTATCTATATTAAATCCAAGATGCGACAAGCAAATTATGAAGTCACAATTTTCTGCTTTTAAAGAGTTGATCATTTGTGCAGAAATTTGTAATAGATTCGTATCAACCACTACCGGAGCGGGTTGCGAGAATAGATTTGTTTCAGGTGTTGTTAATCCAAAAATTCCTACTTTTAAATTATCAAACTCTTTGATGGTTGTGTTTTTTACAATTCCTCTAAGCTGTTGAAGACTTGGGTCATCAATTATTAAATTACTGCCTAATATTGAAAGCGAACTTTCCGGATTTAAGTTTAATAGTTCATACAGAAGTGTAATCGGAGTTAGATCGAATTCATGATTTCCTAGAACTACGGCATCAAAACCAAGTGATTCCATTATTTGAAGTTCCGGAATAATAAAATAATTATTGAAAAGAATATCTCCGATTGACATATCTCCGGCGTGTAAAGTCAGTACGTTTGTTTTTTCTGATTTTGTGTTTTTAATAATTGTTGCGGCTCTTGCAATTCCTCCTTGAGTTCCCTTAAGTTGTTCGTCTCTTGGTCCCAATGGTGCGAGGCAAGAGTGTGTGTCATTTAAGTGAAGAATTGTTAAGGTATCTATTTGAGAATAAACTTGATCACTTAAAGTTAGAAAAAAGCATAATTGTATTAATACAAATATCTTTTTCATGACAGTCACCATGTTTAGTTCCGAAAGAAAATTAGTTATCAATTAGCTAAGAGTTGTCATAAAAATGTCACATTTCAATAAATATTTTCTTTGCTCAAAATAGATTCTTGACTAAGAAATAAACTCTAATTCCGTATTCCTTTTGATGAAATGATAAAAAATCAATTCAAGATTTTCTTTTTCGATTGACTTCATTATTTGAAATTATGCAAAAATCTTTTTATGACAATATTTTTTAAGAGCAGAATTACCGGAGTATTTTTTCTTTTGCAGTTTACTCAGCAAAAAGACAATCATCATTAAGTTATTCTCTTGATACAAAAAATTTATTCAATTACAGTTACGGACTTTTTACTCGAATTCTTCTATAGATTTTCAAAAGCATATTTTTTATAATGAATATAGTAAATAACATTTTTTGAATAATCTCTTAGAAAAACAAAGACGCACAATTCTCAAATTTTCAATGCAATAGAAATTTCCGGCAAACTTTTTTCGGGCAACAAACTGTAAAGGTGACTGCATGGAAAAGATTTTATTCATAGAAAACAAATCTGAAATTCGAAAAGAAATCAAAGCAATTTTACAAAATGCCGGATTTGAAGTAAAGATTTCTTCAAGCGGTAAAGTTGGTTACGAATTAGCGAAGGGAAACGGCTTTGAATTAATTATAATTGACATCGATACGAAAGACAAAAGTGGAATTGAGTTTTGTAATGAATTAAGATCGCATAAAATAATAACACCAATTATAATTCTAACCGGGAACAAAGAAAAAAATAATATAATTAACGCTTTTAATTGCGGCGCTGATGATTATGTGGTTTATCCTTTTTTTAGCGAAGAATTTATTGCTAGAATCAACGCAATTATCAGAAGATCAAAAGTATATTCTCGGAATTATAAAAAAGCATCAATTGAAGGTGTGAAAATTGATTTTAAAAAACATATTGCAACCAGCAGAAATAAAAAAGTGAAATTCACTTCTACGGAATATAAAATTTTACAACATTTTATTGAGCATGAAGGAGAAGTTGTTTCACGAGCCGATTTAATTGACAACCTTTGGGGAGTAAACAGCAGCACAACTACGCGCACAATCGATAATTATATTTTATCCATCAGAAAAAAAATTGAAAAAGACCGCACAAATCCAAAACACATTTTAACCGTTCCTACTATTGGTTATAAATTTGTTCAATAATTTTATGATGATTTTACTTGTTTGGATTTTTAAGGAAATAATTAATCCATTTAGATTTTTGTTGATCTGAAGAATTTTGATTTCTTACGAAACCAAATTTTTTCATAATATTTATTGATTTAGAATTTTCAGCAACAGTTTCACCATTAATAATCTCAAACTTTGCAACATTAAACGCAAAATTCAAAACCAGTTTTATAGCCTTACTCATAAATCCTTTTCCTTGATATTCTGGAAAAAGTTCAAAACCAATTTCTACATTTAAACCGTCATCGGAAATATTCCATAAGCAAATTGTTCCAATAATTTTTTTATTGGGTTCAACACAAATTCCCCAATAAAACCATTCACCCTTTTCAATTCCCGAATTTATTTTTAGAATGAAAGAATCCGCTTCATCTAATGATTTACAAGAAGGCCTATCTAAATATTTTGCAATTTCTTTATTCGAACGAATAGCAAAAATTTCATTCCTGTCTTCTAAATTCAGTTTTTTTAGAATTAATTTATCTGCTTTCAATTCTGTATATAATCTTGAATCAATCATTATAAAAATCACAAAAAAATAAATTAGTTTTTGGAAGCATTAACTTCCCCAATTAGTTTTGTTAATTGATCAACTTTAAATGGCTTACTTAATATTGAAAATATGCCATACTTTTGTTTTTCTTGAGGAGTAATTTGATCACCCCAGCCGGTAGAAACCACAATTTTTATTTTGCTATTGAATTTAGAATTTATTTTTTCGGCAAGTTCCCAGCCATTCATACCGGGCATTCCAATATCTGTAATTATTAAATCGAACTTTTTATTTTCTAGAATTTCTAAAGCTTTTTCTCCGCTGCTTGCAATTTCACCTTCATGCCCAAGTGCATCTAAAATGTCAATAACAATATCTCTAATTAATTGATCGTCATCTACCCAGAGAATTTTTAATGCCTTGCCTAATTTATGGGAATGGCTCATTTCCTTTTTAGGTTCTTCTCTTTTTGAAATCGGTAGTAAAACTCCCATGGTTGTGCCCGATTCTCTATTTGATTCAAGAACAGCTAACTCACCTCCATGCTCTTTAATAATTGAATAAGCTCCGCTCATTCCCAAGCCTCTTCCCGCTTCAAATCCTTTTGTTGTAAAAAACGGCTGAAATATTCTTGATTTAATTTCACTATTCATTCCAATTCCGGTATCCAAAATTTTTATTTGCAAATTACCTTCATTAGCTTTTGATACAATTGAAATTTTCCCGCCTTTCGGCATTGCTTCAATACTATTTTTTATGATGTTATAAATAACGGCTCTAAGCTCTCCTTCATTACCAAGCACAAGCGGGCTATCAATAAAATTTTTCTCTATCGAAATATTTATTCCGTTTTTCTCGGCAGCATCTTTCCATAATGGTCTGGTTTGATTTATTACATCTTCAAGAATTTGATTAATATTTATGTGCACAAAATTGCTGTCTGCAACTTTATTTCCGCCAAATCTTTGCAGCATTTTAACTCTTGTTGAAGCATCATTTACAGATGTTTTTATAGTGTTTAAATACTTAAAAACTTCGTGGGGAATATCTTTATTTAGAAGTGCAATTTCTAAATTGCCATAAATTGCTTGAAGCGAATTATTAAAATCGTGCGCAATTGCCGAAGACATTTCACCAATTGCTCCAAGTCTTTGGTTTTCAATAATTGCTTTTTCCGCATTCTTTTTGTCTGAAATATTTCTAACATAACTTTGAAGTCTATTACTGCCAACTTTTTGAGAATTCATTTCAACATATATTTTATGTCCATCTTTTCTCAATAATATTCTTTCATTTAAAACTGCTTTACCGGCCAAAACATTATCATAATCAAAAGGGGTTCTTTGAAGTTCCTTTTCTTCAAAAAGGAAATCAATTCTTCTTCCCAAAATTTCTTCTTTTGGATAACCGGTAATTCTGGATATGCTTTCATTTGAGTTAATTATAATTCCTTCAAGATTTCCAATTAAAATTCCATCCGAAGCCTGTTCAAATAAAGTTCTATATTTTTCTTCGCTTGCTTTTATTTCTTCTTCATATTTTTTATTCTTGGTTATATCTATAAACACTCCTCTTAATAAAACCGGAGTTTCATCTTTCATTTCTACATTTGCAATATAATTTACCCAAACAAGTGAACCATCGCTTTTTATAAATCTGTATTCAAAACTATGATGTTTTCCTTTTGCTGTTTCAGATTGACAAAAATTAACACTCCGGTCTCTATCCTTTTCATAAATATGATCTCGCCACCATTCAAAATTTTTCCACTCTTCCTGTTTGTAGCCTAAAATTACTTCTGATTGCGGAGATACATAATTCCATCTATTATTAATTATATCAAACTCGCTGCTAATAACATTAACAGATTCAGCTAAGTTTTGATAAAGATCTTTGGTGCGTTTTAACTCTTCTTCAAACTTTATACTTTCTGTAATATCTCTTGCAACACCAATCATTACATTTTCTTCCGGATATGGAAAAGAATTCCAAGAAAGCCATTTTATAGAACCATCTTTACATATGTATCGATTTATAAATTGATAAACTTCTTGTCCGTTTACAATATTTGATTTGATATTTACTGTTTTTTCTAAGTCTTCCGGATGAACATAATCATTCCATGGATTTGATAATAATTCTTCGGTTGACCAACCAAGTGTTCTTTCCCAAGAAGGGTTTAGAACTTTAAAATAACCGTCAAATCCTGCTATACACAACATATCCAAAGAATGATTGAATATTCTATCGCTTTCATTAAGTTTCTTCTCGATTAATTTACGTTCTGTAATATCTGTGTGAACAGAAACCCAAACTTTACCATATTCCGGATGCTGAAATTCTGATACATTTGCAAAACAGAAAAATTCAGTACCATCTTTCTTGATATTATGAACTTCCCCTCTCCAGAAACCTTTTTTATTTAGTTCATTTATAATTTCTTGCACTTTTTCTTTAGGATCATTTTCATTGGGAGCATTTACAATACTTACTTCCTTACCAATTAATTCACCATTTTCATACCCAAACATTTCATCAAACTCTGGATTTGTATAAATTATCTTCAAGTCATCCGCTTTTACTAAAAATGCTCCTTCAGCCATATTTTCTAAAATTTGGCTTTGAACTTTTAATTCTTTCTCTGCAATTTTTTGCTGAGATATATCTTGAAATGTTCCATTTAAAGAAACAATGTTTCCATTAATATAATTAGGTTGTCCTAAAGCTCTTGCCCAAAATATTTTCCCTTTTGCAGTTTTAATTTTGAGTTCTAAATCAAAAGGTTTTCCTTTTTCTATTGCTTCGGTTAGAGCTTTTTGAATTAATTCTCTATACTCATCAACATAAAAATCTATTGCTGTTTCAACAATCGGCTTATAATCTTCAGGAACTTCATGTAATTCTCTTGTTGTTTTTGTCCAATAAAGTTCTTGTGAAATAATATTGTATTCCCAGCCGCCTATTTTTGCCAATGCGCCAATTTCGTTTAATAAATCCTCACTCTTTTTTAAGGATTCTTTAACTTTGATTCTTTTAGAAATATCGATTCCTATCCCTGTCCATAAGGTAGAGCCTTCTTCCATTTTTTGCGGGGTTGATCTCGCATCTAACCAAATAACTTTGCCGGATTTTGATACAATTCTTAATATCATTTGAAATGAAGAAAGATTCTTTCTTGATTCTTCTACATTTTTTTCAAAAACTTCTTTGTCATCCTTATAAACACTGTCTATAAAAGTTTTTGGATTCTGCATCAATTCATCTGCCGTATATCCATATAAATTGTAACAATTTTCATTTATAAATGGAAGCGATGGATTTCCATCTTTATCTATTTTAAATTGATAGGCAATTCCCGGAGCGTTATTTACAATATATTTTAATTTAGATTCACTCTCTGCAAGAAGATTTTCATTTTTCTTTCTTTCAGTTATGTCAAGAAAAGATCCAATTATCGATTCTACTTCTCCTTGATTATTTCTTTCATAAATTCCGTCATGAGATAAGATCCAAATCCAGTTACCATTTTTTGATCTATATCTATATTCAATATTCTGAGAAATATCTTCAGAACTGGTTATTAATTTTGCCATATGTTCGGAAAGTCTCGGAAAATCTTCCGGATGGAAAAGAGAAATAAATTCATCCCCAATTGATTTTAATTCTTCTAAAGACCAGCCTGTAATTTGTGTATGAGTTGGATTTATGTAAGTGTATTGATTTTCTTTGATGTTAAAAATGTATGTTCCACTAAGGCTTGAAATAAGTATTTTCTCTTTTTCAGATTGTGCGCCATCTGCTCTTTTTATTGCGGTTGTTTTTGTTAAATGAATATTGACCAAACGAATTAAATGTTCTAATAAATTTTGATTTATATCTTTGGTTTTCGTTGTTGTAACTATTGAGATGTTGCCTAAAAGCTCTTCTCCTCTATTTACTAAAATGCTGTATAAATCATTAATAGAAATAAGATTTGATAATTTATCCCAAACCGTTTGAGTTATAAGTCCATAAGTCATTTCTTCCAAATTAAAATCAAGCTTGTTTAATTTTCCTTCCGATAGATTTGTAAGAGTGTTTGCGTTTATTTTGCCTTTCATTTTTCTTAAATCGAAGCCAAGCAAAGAAGTCACTTTATCTAAATAAGGATTTAGTCCTTCAACAACTTTCATTTCCCAAGTATTCTTGGAAGTATGAAAGTCTGCTATTGTTACAATTACAGATTCATTACAGACAGAGTAAATCTTTTTTGCTGCAAACTGATATATTTCTTCTATTGATTCTAACTTTTCAAGCCCCAGAGAAAAACTTTCTAGAACTTTAGTGTCACTATCATTTTTTTGATGATCGGATTCTTTCTCAAACTTTTTTGAATTGATTTTACTTTTTAGAGAATCAATTTCTTCTTGAATAATCTTTTTTTCATCTTCAGGTAAGTTGTTAAGTACTTCTTTTAATGATTTTGCCAATATAAATCCTCGTGTGTTTTAGCAAACTGCAATTTGTAAATAAACTCATTCTTTTCAATAGGAACTAATCATGAACATCTTGAAAACTAAGATAAACATAAGACTATATTATCGAGAAATTGCTCTTATTATTAAGTAATCTATTGAATAAAATTAGAAAAAAATTACTGGAATAAAATGTTTTAATAAATCCTCTACAAGGATAGAGTTTTATTTTATTTGGTTTTTACAAATGTTAAACATCTACGATGTTTGTTTTTTGCATTCCGCACTTTAATCATTTTTATTTTATTTATATCTCAAAGAGAGTTAAAAATGGCCAAAAAATCGATATAGAACCTAATTTGCCTAAAAACAAGATAGGTCAGATATGATGAATTTAATGTTTTGAGAGAATTTAAAATGATAATCCAGCCAAATCAAAATATCCTCGCAGAGGATTAAAAAAGAGAAACTAAAAAACTGCAAAAACGAAATGCAACCCTTCAAAACGAATATGAGATTGCTCAACATAAAATTGATGTAATGCAAAACCAAATTGAAGCATTGCAATGCGAAATTAAAGTCCGGAAAACCAAAACGAGGTTGCTCAATGCGAAATTGAAGTTTGCAAAACGAAATACGAGTTTCGCAAAAAGAGCTGTAAACGTGCAAAATTAAATTTGAGTTTTGCAGCACGCTCGTCAGACAAACTTGTTAAAACAGAAAATGTTATCGCTTGAGAAAAGTGCTACAAAAAAAATCTAGAAATGAAGATTTTGGTCTATCACATATCAGCGCCGGGATTATTTGGGGCAGATTCCCAAGCTTTTATAAAGTCTTTTGATTCTTCTGAACTATGAAGATATGAAAACCGAGCAAGCTGTTTCCCGGTTGAAATCAATCTTTCTTCTATTTTTGGATTTAGAATATTTCCTTCGTAATCAAATACTTTACTTACAAATGGAATTGAAACTTGTTCGGGAATTACCCAAGAGTGCAAAGATCTGCAAATTACACGGAGACTATTTAATGCATCCAAAGCTCCCATTGCACCGCCGGCAACGCCAACAAGACCAATCATTTTTCCTTCAAATTCATTAAATCCCATTAAATCAAGCGCATTTTTTAATACTCCGGAAAAACTTCCGTGATATTCCGGCGTTCCCAGCATAATTCCTTTGGCTTCTTTTATTTCTTCTCTTAATTTGAAAACATCGCTTGGTAATTCAGATTCGTTCTTATTACCGTTACAAAAAACTAAATTATATTCACTCAAACTTATTAATTTTGTTCTTGCACCAACTTCTGCGCATCCTTTTAAAGCAACGGAAAGGGCTTTTTTTGTATGACTATTTGGTCTTAAACTTCCGCAAATACCAATTATCAATATATTTTTACCAGACATAAATTCTCTTTTTTTTGATTTTTTAAACTAACCATATAATTTTATAAATGCATTCCAACTTATAATGTTTGTGAATATTTGTAAAATCGTCATGCAGATGACGGCTTTTTTTATCATTAGACTGGTTAGCATCTAAAAAACTCGACTTGCTAAACTCAGAAAATTGCGGATTTAGATTCTGACCTTCGTCAGAATGACAAAAAGGAATTTCTAAATTACTAATGACGAATTTTGGGAATGATGAATGCGAGGTTTAAAATCACAAAAAAGGTTTTTATGAATTACATTGTTATTTATAGACGCGGCTAAAGAAAAATTTATTATTTTTTGTTCATGTCAATTTCATTTCTCAAAAAAGTCAGCTCTAAAGAATCTCAAGAATTTATTGAGAAACATCTAAACGTTTCCACGCAAGATATAATTTTAAAATATTCCGGTAAAACTTCACTTCCGTTAAAGGAAATATGTGAGCAAATTGAATCAACAAATAAAGCAAAAAAGAAGCTTCCAAATTTGTCATTGGAAAATTTAATATACAGAAAAATTTCACTGGAGCAATGCTCATCAGAATCTTCGGCATTTTATAAATCAACTAAAATTAGCGGTAAAAGAATTATTGATTTAACCGGCGGACTTGGGATTGATTCAATATTTTTTTCAAAAATTTTTGAAGAAGTAGTTTATTGCGAATTGAATCCGGAGCTTTCAGAAATTGCCAATTATAACTTTGAGCGTCTGAAAATAAAAAATATAAAAGTAATTTCCGGTGATTCAATTGATGAATTTAAAAAATTTCCTAACAATTATTTTGATTGGATTTTTGCCGATCCATCAAGAAGAACTGATGAAAAAAGATCGGTTGATATAAAATATTACACTCCGGATATTCTAAAAAACAAGGAATTGCTTTTCTCCAAAAGCGGAAATATTCTGCTAAAACTTGCTCCCGCTTTTGATATTAATGAAGCCGAAAGAATTTTTCCGGAAATGAACGAATTTTCTTTAGTTTCTTCATCAAATGAATGTAAAGAAGTTTTAGTGCTTTTATCAAAAATAAAAAAAGATAGAATTAAATCAGCCGTAATTCTAAATGAAAATTTTGAATCAGTTTATTTAAGCGATGAAATTGATACACAACATAAAATTAAATTAGAAACCCCGATTAAAGAAAAATATTTTTATGAACCTGATGTATCAATTAGAAAAACCAGTTTAACAAATTTTCTTGCAAATAAGCTCACCCTTAAAAAAATCAATTTTATTTCCGATTATTTACTATCCGAAAAACAAATAAATAATTTTCCGGGAAGGTCATTCAAAATAGAATTTGTAGTAAGTTATAATGAAAAGAATATCAAAAAATATTTGTCCAACTATAAAATTAAAAAAGCCAACATTTCTAGAAGCAATTTTTATCTGAAACCCGAAGAAATAAAAAAGAAATTAGGCTTGAAAGATGGAGGTGAATATTACTTTTTCTTCACAAAAGATAAAGATGATAAACTGATATTTATTAGTTGTAAAAAATATAATAGAAAAAATGTGTTTTGAATCTGACCATAGCATCTTATATTAAAATTGTTTTATTACTTTCTTTTTATGAAAAGAATTTGATGTGATAAATTATTTTATCAGAAGACTTTTAGGAAAACTCTAAAATGACAGAACATAATTTCCCACAAATAAAAAGGCTACAAAAATACACACTAATTATTGGCGCCCTTTTTACTCTAATTGCAGCCCTTTCGTATTTTTATAATTTAAACAATGAAAAAAAAGAAATTGTTGAATATGCGTTGGGAATGGCAAAAGTAAGCTTCGAAAAAGATTTGCTTTACAGAGTTTGGGCTTCAAAACATGGCGGCGTTTATGTTCCAATAACAGAAGAAACTCAACCAAATAAGTATTTGACAAATGTAGAAGAAAAAAATATTGAAACACCTTCCGGAAAAAAATTAACTTTAGTAAATCCTGCTTATATGACAAGACAAGTTCATGAAATTGCTGATGAACGTTATAAAGTTAAGGGGCATATAACAAGTCTAAACCCAATAAACCCAATTAACGCAGCGGATGAATGGGAAAATAATGTTCTGGAAAAATTTGATGAAGGAATTGTAGAATATTCTTCGGTGGAAATTATAAATGGAAAAGAATATTTAAGATACATGAAGCACATGGTTACGGAAGAATCATGCCTTAAATGTCATGCCCATCAAGGTTATAAGTTGGGAGAAATAAGAGGTGGAATTAGTGTTTCCGTTCCTCTGGAAGATTATATTGGATTGAATAAAGGACATCTTTTCAACTTAAAAACCGTTCACATAACCGGCTGGCTTTTATTTATGGCATTTGGTTTTATTAGTTACAAGCGCATTTCAAAAAATATGTATGAAAAGAATCTGGCAGAAATAACTCTCAAAAAAAATTATGACAAGTACAAAACTATTCTAAACACTACAAATGATGGCTTTTGGATTTCCGATAAAGATGGTAATCTGCTTGAAGTAAATGATATTTATTGCGAAATGATCGGTTACACTAAAGAAGAACTTTTATCAATGAAGATCAGTGATCTCGATTTTTATGATAATGAAGATGACGTGTATAAAAGGTTTCAAATTTTAAAACAAACTAAATATATTCTTTTTGAAACCGTTCATAAGAAAAAAGATTCAACAAAGTTAAATGTGGAAATTAGTGCAAGTTATTTAACAATTGAAAACGAAGAACTTTATGTAGTATTCATAAGAAACATTTCAGAAAGAATAAATCTTAACGAAGAATTAAAAACAAGAGAGCAATTTCTTCTGCAAACTCAAAAAATTGCAAAACTTGGAAACTATAGTTTAAATGTTGCCAAAGGAACTTGGAAAAGCTCCGAAGTTCTAGATCAACTTTTTGGAATTGATTCTTCATATCCAAAAGATATTGGTTCTTGGCTTAAAATTGTTTACGAAGAAGACCAAGAAATGATGCAAGATTATTTTACTAACAATGTATTAGTAAACAGAGAAGATTTTAATAAGCAGTACAGAATTAAAAGAATTAATGACGGCGAAATACGCTGGGTTAACGGCAAAGGAAAATTATCTTATAATGGTAATAATGAAATTCAATCCATGATAGGAACCATTTCAGATATAACAGAAAAATATTTATCCGAAGAAGAGTTGGAGAAACATAGAAATCATTTAGAAGAATTAGTTGAGCAGCGAACTAAAGAGTTGCTAGAACTTAATTTTAAATTGGGTATTGAAGTAGAAAACAGAAAAAAGGCTGAATCTTTGGTTCAATCTGCATTAAAAAAAGAGAAAGAATTACACAAATTAAAAACTGATTTTATATCAATGACTTCGCACGAATTTAGAACTCCGCTAACTTCAATACTTGCAGCAGCAGATTTAATAGATATGTTTGGTAGTAAAATGCCCGAAGATAAAATAAAAAAACATGTTAAGAATATTCAAAACTCTGTAAACGATATGAATCTTTTGATGGAAGATGTTCTAACAGTTTCCAGAATTGAAAGAGGAAAAATCACTAACGAACCGGTTGAAATAAATCTATCTGAATTTTGTGAAACTTTAATTGACCTTTATAATCTGCAATTAAAACCGGGACAAAAAATTAATTTGCTGATTTCAAAGGATTTAAAATATACCATCGATCCCAAATTATTGAAAAATATTTTAAGCAATTTACTTTCAAATTCTATCAAATATTCTCCGGAAGAAAGTGAAATAACAATACATGTTTTAGAAAATGAAAACGAATTAATAATTAAAGTTATTGACCAAGGATTGGGAATTCCGGAATCTGAAATTGAAAATATTTTTGATCAATTTAAGAGATCTAGCAAAACTACAAATATTCAAGGAACGGGTTTGGGTTTGTATATTGTAAAAACTTCTCTTGATTTGATAAACGGAAAAATTGAAGTAACGAGCGAGGAAGATAAAGGCTCAACTTTTATAATTAAATTACCGAGAAAAAATAAAGCCACATAATGCTTTTTGTGTTTTTCATCCTTGGATTAAGTCAATGTCTTTTTTAATCAGCATTTCATTCTGAAATTAAAAAGGGTTAGAATTCCCTATAATTTGTTGTTTTTAAAGACTTAAGAATATTAAAAATCGTTTGTCATACCGGCTTGATTACGTTTTTTGCAATCAATGCCGGTATCTCAAAGTTACTTTTTCCCAATTATCTTATGAGAATCTGCGGTATTGTCAACCAAAAACTGTTGACAAATCTACTTTCGTAGACAAGTCGGAAAGGCACTTTATTTTGATTTGTTTTTGCAATGCGAGTTATACTATTTTAAAACAGACTTTAGTAAATTCCGAATAGTTGCTTTCCAGTTTCAAGTCTTCATTTAAATAGCTCATTAATTTCCTTACAATTGCTAAACCAAATCCATGTTCAAATCTGTTTTGCAATTTTGTGGTGGAATTTGAAAATGAGTTTAATATTTTTAGTTCTTCCGGATTTATTCCTTTACCAAAATCAGTAACTTCAATTTTATATTTATTCTCTTCAACCCTTCCAATAATATTAATTTTTTCTCCTTCTTCAGAAAACTTAAAAGCATTATCAATAACTTCATAAAGAATTGTTGTTAAAGTTAGTTCGGAAAGTTTGGAATTAAATTTCTCCAAATCTAATTTTAGATCATTATTGCGTTTGTAGGTTGGATTAATTTTCTCAAGTGTACTTTTAACTATATCTTCAACTTCTAAATTTTCATTACCAAATAAAAATTTATTTCTGTCATCTTTATCAAGTTCAAGCAGAACCAAATTTGAATATTGAATAAATTTTTCAATTGTTCTGTGAAGTCTTTTTGCAGAAAAATTAATTCTCTGCGTAAATGAAATTACTTCTTCATCATTTAGAGATTTGTAATCATCCAAAATTAAACTTGAGTAACCAAGAAGAGAAACTAGCGGAGTCCGCATTTCGTGAGGAACATGAATTGCAATATTATTAGAAAATTCATCAATTTTTTCTTTTAAAATATTCGCCTTTTGTAGTCTCAGGTTAATAGAGCGAAGTAAATCTTTGGAGCTGAATGGTTTGAAAATATAATCGTCAGCTCCAATTGCCATGCCGTTTCTAAGATCATCATAGGTAGTTTTAGCTGTTAAAAATATGAAAGGAATATCTAAAAATTCTTTATAAGTACGGAGTTCGGTTAATAATTCAAAACCATCTTTTTTGGGCATCATTATATCGGAAATAATTAAATCGGGATTTATAAAAGAAATAGCTTCTTTTAAATTTACATCCGATTCGAGCAAATGCACTTCAAAATCATTCAGTTCTAAAATTTCAATTATGTTTGCGCTAACTTCGGGATTATCTTCAAACAGAACTATTTTTGCTCTATTCTCCATTATTTATCCTTTTTGTTATTTTAGGATCACAATTTTATAATAATTGTAAAAGTAGTTCCTTCATTTAGTTTGCTTTCAACAGAAATATTTCCATTATGTAATTCAAGTGCGCTTTTAACAACGCTCAAACCCAAACCGCTTCCTTGAATATATTCCGTATTTTTCCCTCTATGGAAAGGTTCAAAAATTTTCTTAATGTCTCTTTCCGGAATACCAATTCCTTCATCTGAAATAATAAACTTAAGCTCACCATTTTCTGAATAAACATCAAGTTTTATATTGCCGCCATCCGGAGAATATTTTATTGAATTAGCTATTAAGTTAGCAATAATAAGTGAAATTAATTGTGGATCAATAATTAATCTGCTTTCTTGAACAAAATAATTAAATGTAAAAATTTGATTTGACGCAAGAGACAATTTACTTTTCTGAATTAAATCCTCTAAAAATGGCTTAACACTAATTTCAATTGGATTGTAATAGATGCTTCCTTTATCGGCTCTGCTCAAAATTAACATATCTTCTAAAAGAGAATTCATAAACGAAACAGATTCTTGTACACGACCAATATGACCGGAAAGTTTTTCATGATTTCCGCGTCTGTTATGCAAATCAATCAATTCAGTTGAGGCAAGAATAGTGGTTAACGGAGTTCTAAATTCATGCGAAGCCATCGAAATAAAATTTGTTTTAAGTTCGTTTAATTCCTTTTCTTTCTCATAAGATTGAATAAGCTGTTCATGTAATTTTTTCTGATTTGTAATCTCAACTATAAGTCCGGTTATACCAAGTGGTTTATTATCGGCTTCACAAAATTTGGCTTTATGAATTAACAATTCCCGCCTTGTTCCATCTTTTGCAATATGATAAGTTTCGTAAGAAATTGTATCTTTTTCGGAAATTAATATTTGTTCATTTTTAATTGATTTATCAACAACCTCTTTTGTAGCAAGAAAAGAGACATCTTTGCCAATTATTTCTTCCTTAGTAATTTCAAAATATTTTAGAAAGGCTTCATTTACTTCTGTATATTTTCCGTCAAGATCTTTTACATAAGCCGGCATTGGAATGGTATTTATAAATATTTTAAAGAATTGAGATTGCTGTTCAATTTGCGCTGTTCTTTCTTTAACAAGATCTTCAAGATGATTTTTATAATTATTTAATTCGATTTCACTTTGAATTTTCTCGGTTATATCTCTGATTGTTACTAATATTGATTTATTTTTTTCATGTGAATAAACTACAGTTTGTACTTCACAAAGAACAATTGAATTATCCGGTCTCTTAAATTTTATCTGAACCGGTTTATGCGAAGTATTGCTTTTTAGAAAATCAATTACGCTTTCTGCAGTTTGAATTGAATCTTGATGAACAAACTCTAATGGCGATTTATTTAGAAGATCGTCACTTGAAGAATAGCCCAATATTCTAGACGCACTTTTATTAACCATAGCAACTTTCAAATCAGTAATAACACCGATTCCATCAGGAGAATTATCAATTAATTTTCTAAAATTCTCTTCGCTTTCCAGAAGCGCAGTTTGCCTTTTTCTTCTTTCAAAAAGATTGCTTAATAATTCTGCCAGAACTTTTAAAAGATTCACATCGTCTTTTTCCCAAGTTCTATATCTATCAACTGAATCGAAACCGATAAATCCGAATAATGACTTATTAACAAAAATTGGCATTGCTAATAAGCTTTTTATACCTTGCGATTTCAAATTTTCTTTGAGCGGATCATCATCGCTTACTAGATTTATATCATTAATAATGTGAGGTTTATTTTGAAAATGCTCCTCAAGCCAGCTATCCATCATATTCAAAGGAACTTTTTGAAGATTTGAAATTTGTTTACTAATTCCTTTAGCGCACCATTCATGTGTATTGCTTAAGCATTCTTCCATAAAATTAAATTCAAATAAATACACTCTATCAACATCAAAAAAATCAGCTAAAAATTGGAATGATTTATGAATTGCGTCATCAATTTTGTCTATAGGAACATTAACAAATTTTGTTGCAAGCTCAGTAAGAGTTTTATGAATGTTTGTAAGTCGGCGAAGTTTTTCTTCAACAGCTTTGATTTTAGAAATATCTGTGTGCGTTCCAATCATTCTTAAAGGATTATTATTTTTATCCCGTTCAATAATTTTACCTACCGATAAAATCCACTTATAGTTTCCGTCGGCAGTTTTTTGACGAAATTCTACTTTATACTCATTTTTTTTGTGATTTATATAATCAAAATAATTTTTTGCAACCCGTTCCTTATCATCCGGATGAAGTCTTTCAATCCATTTGTAATTAGTTTCAATAAATTCTTTAGGATTATAACCAAGCATTGATAAATATTCATCAGAAACTTTAGCTTCACCGGTTTGAATATTTAGATCATACAAACCTTGTTCTGCAGATTTTAGAGCTAATCTTAATCTTTCCTCATTTTCCTTAAGTTTTTCCTGAGCAATTTTTCTATCGGTAATATCCCAAGCTAAATCGGCAAACACAGAAACTATTGCATCATCATATTCATCATAATCTGTAATTTTATTTCCAATACCAAGCACGGCAACAATTTTATTATTTCTAAAAACCGGAACAACCATTTCTCTAATTACATCTGCATGTCCTTCCGGTAATCCTTTTTTATGTGTTAAAGATTCATAATTATTATGAATAACCGTTTTTCTAGCTTTTATAGCGTCAACCCAAACGCCTGCTTCGTCAATATTGTAATGAAGATTTTTTCCATCAGCGCTGCACATTGTTTTAATAGTATTTGTTGACCAAGCTTGAAGTGTTAGCGTTTTTTTATCATCATCAACAAAATGATAGAAACCTATATTGCTCTCAGTTAATTTTTCTACAATATCCAAAGTTAATTGCAGCAATTCATCCATAGTTGCATTGTTGGCTGCTTCAAGAAGTTTTAATCTTGCCTTATGAATTTTATCATTTCTTCTTTCTATTGTAATATCTACGTATTCTGCAAAACGTACTTCTTTACCAAAATATTCAATTGATTTTCCATGAACTCTTACGTCAATTTTTCTACCATTTTTATGGACAACTTTGGAATCATAAGGAGCAGAGTAATTAGTTTTTATAATAGCTTTTACATTTGATAATTCATCTTCTGGCAATAAGAACAACCCGTTTCTGCCAATAATTTCTTCTCTGGTATATCCAACTAAATCGCATATTCCTTTATTACAGTCTAAAATAATTCCATTATCATGAATCAACGTCCCGCTAAATGTTGCGTTATAAAAGGTGGTTAATCTCTCTTGGCTTTTCTTTAGGTTTTGTTCTGCAATTACTTTTTCGGTAACATCTATAATAATTCCTTCTAAATATTCTTCTTCCGTGTAAATATCTTTTATTAAACAGCCTTTTTCAAAAACCCATTTAATCTTATTATTTTTGTCTCTAATCCTATATTCAATTTCAAATTGAGAATTGTTTTTAATTGCTTTTTGAACTTCATTATTAACCAATTGCTTATCTTTATCTATAATTAAATCAGAATAACTAAAAAATTTATTTTCAATTATATCTTCAGGTTTGTATCCGGTAAGTTCAAGACAGCCATTACTAATAAATTTCATTGTCCAAAAATTATCATTCAAACATCTGTAAACCATTCCGGGGACGTTATTTATTAAAGTATCCAGCTTCCGCTTACTTTCAATCAGAATATTTTCGGCGTGTTTCCTTTCGGTTATATCTCTTCCAACAACGAGTAAGCCTATTCTATTGCCGGCTGAATCATAACTAGGTTTTTTGATAATGTCAAAAGTTATTTCTCTGCCATTTGGTTGAGGAATAATTTCTTCACATCTATGTTCTGATTTTTTAATCCAAGCTATTTCATCAGAATCTTCGCAAGATAAAAATGCATCTTTATAAAATGGACTAAACTTTGCCAACTCTTTATCTGTTTTCCCTCTATAATCCACGTTTGAAATTTGGAATAAATCCAAATCAAATTTATTTGCTTCAAGCCATCGTCCATTTCCGTCTTTGAAACAAACAATATCCGGTATAAGGTCAATCAATTCTCTTAATCTATTTTCGCTTGCTTTTAAGTTTTCGGCTAATTGATTTTCTTTAGTTACATCTTGATAAAACCAAAAATGACCGATGAGATTTTCGTTTTTAAATATTGGTGTGTATGTAAGATTTAAAATCTTACCGCTTTTTAATTCCAATAAATTATTAGAACTCTCTTTTTGTCCCTTTAAAAGAGAGTTTATTTTTCTGATAAAAGCTTCTTCCTTTTTGAAAAGTTTTTTTGATTCCCTTGCAGCTTTTAGACAATCTGTTCCGGCAAGGTCTTCCGGACTTAAAGGAATTTCAAAAATTCTACAGAAAGTTTCATTAGCAAACTCAATTCTTCTTTTTAGATTTTCCATTAAAACTGCGCCGGGAAAACTATCAAGAATAGTGTATAATTTGGTTAACGAGCTGCTAAGTTTTTCCTGACTATTTTTCTTTTCGGTTATATCTCTAAATTGGCTTAATAAATATTTTTCACCATCAACTTTTATGAACGAACTTGAAATTTCAAACCAAATTTCTTGGTTGTTCCACAATAAAAGTTTCTTTTCAGTTTTCGAATCAAATTTTTGGTTTTGGAAATTCGAAATTAATTTTTGCTCAATTCTTTTTCTGTCTTTTACTTTGTTGATTATGCATGCTTTTTTATTAAGAATTTGCTCCTTGGTTTTTCCAACCATTTTGCAATAAGCTTCGTTAACTTTAATAATAACTGCATTTTTGTCAATTAATCTCATTCCATCGTTAGAACTATCCCAAACAGCTCTTAATTGTTCCTCAGAATATTTAACTGCAATTTCATTTTTTTTATTTTTAGTGATATCTCGCAGAATTGATAAATGCATGCCGGGTGCAAAGTTAGCAACTGCAGAAAATTCTGTAATAATTGTATTACCTTTCGAATCAATAAATTCAAATTCACCGAATTGCTTCCCGTTTTTTAGAAATGCTTTCCAACTTTTCATTACTTCTTTTGGGGGATAATTAGAATTTAGATCCCATAAATGCAATTGAGTAAATTCTTTTTTGGTCTTTCCAAATAATTTGCATGCAGCATTATTTGCTTCAATATATTTTGCTGAATCATCAGCTACAAGAATTGCATCATTTGAGTTTTGGAAAAGCTTCCTAAATTTTGTTTCATAAGTAAGTTTTTCGTCAAGCTTTTTTTCTAGAGTGCTGTTTTTGTTATTAAGATTAGAAATTTTGTTTTCACAAGAAATGATTTCTTTTTTTACTTTTTTAAGAAGTTTATGGAGATTGCTTTTTGAAAATTCTTGATTATTATTCTGTAATATATTTTCAATTTCTATGTGAAGACTATTGATTTCGTTGGAAGTACTTATACCATTTTTTGGCTTAATTTTGCTTTTCATACTTACCCATCTTAGTCTTTTGTAGAACTGATGTTTATTTTTTCTTCAAAAAAAATAGAAATTCCTAAATTCAAATTGCAAAACTTATTTTTGAGTATAGATTTTTTGAAATTACAAAATTCTAATACTAGAGGCAATTGTCCATTTATAAAAAATTAAAAAAGAAAAAAATTTCGAATTAGTTTTATTCTTTTGATAAGAAAAATCCTCGTAGAGGATTAAAAAATAATTATGGATAAAATCTAATGGGGATTTATTAAGACTACAGACTAATTGTGCAAAAGTTCTAGGTATAAACTTATTTTTATAAAGCGAAAGAATAAAAAGAAAACCCTGCCAATTTAAAAAATCAAAAAGACAGGGCTTCCAATGAGGTGATTAACGAGTTAAAATTTATACATCATAATACATATGGAATTCATAAGGATGAGGCTGCATTGACAATGGTTTAATTTCTTTTTCAAATTTATATTTAATCCAAGCACTAATAACTTCTTCTGTAAAGACATCCCCTTTCAACAAGAATTCATGATCCTCTTCAAGAGCTTTTAAAGCTCCGGCTAATGAATCAGGTGTAGAAGGAACTTTCTTTAATTCTTCTGCAGGCATATCGTAAATATCTTTATCTAAAGGATCGCCCGGATCAATTCTGTTTAGAACGCCGTCAAGTCCTGCCATTAAAATTGCAGAAAAAGCTAAATAAGGATTTGCGGAAGGATCAGGACATCTAAATTCAACTCTCTTAGATTTAGGACTATTAGAATACATCGGAATTCTAATAGAAGCGGATCTATTTCTTTGTGAATAAGCTAAATTTACCGGAGCTTCAAATCCGGGAACTAATCTTTTATAAGAATTTGTAGTTGGATTTGTAAACGCTAAAAGAGAAGGCGCATGTTTCAATAAACCGCCAATAAAATAAAGAGCCATTTCACTCAATCCGGCGTATCCATTTCCTGCAAAAAGCGGTTTCCCGTTTTTCCATAAACTAACGTGAACGTGCATTCCGCTTCCGTTATCGCCTTGAATCGGTTTTGGCATATAAGTAACAGTTTTATTCCATTCTTTAGCTGTATTTTTAACTACATATTTAAATTTTAGTAAATTATCAGCTGCTTCAAGCATTGGTTGAAATCTCAAATCAATTTCGCACTGTCCGCCGCTTGCAACTTCGTGATGCTGAGCTTCAACATGAATACCCATATCTTGAAGTTTAAGAACCATATCATTTCTTAAATCCATTAAAGAATCTGTTGGAGGAACCGGGAAATATCCTTCTTTAAATCTTGGTTTGTAAGCTAAGTTTGGACCTTCATCTTTGCCCGTATTCCATCTTCCTTCGGAAGAATCAACGGAATAAAATGACGAATTTGGAGCTACATCAAAACGAACATCGTCAAAAACAAAAAATTCTGCTTCCGGACCAAAAAATGAAGTATCGGCTAATCCTGTAGATTTTAAATATTCATTTGCTTTTTGAGCAATATTTCTAGGACATCTTGAATATTTTTCTTTTGTAGCCGGTTCAAAAACATCACAAACCATTGAAATTGTTGGCGCTTTTACAAAAGGATCAACAAACATAGTTTTTGCATCCGGAATAATAAGCATATCGCTTTCATTTATTGCTTTCCAGCCTCTAATTGATGAACCATCAAAACCAAATCCATTTTCAAAACTTTCTATAGAAAATTCACTTATTGGATAAGTACAATGCTGCCATTGTCCCGGGAAATCCATAAACTTCAAATCAACAAATTGAATTCCGTTTTTCTTTATAAAGTCCATTACATCTTGTTCAGGGCTTTTTGCTTTAGTTTTAGCTTTTGCCATTTATTACTCCTCTTTTTTTATGTTTAATTTTGTAGTCTCTTTAATAGCCGATAAGACGAAACTTGTAACTGTTCTTGCAACTCCCGGCCATGATTGAATTTTGTTTAATAATTTTTCAAGAGATTGACTGTCTCTTACTACAGCTTTCATAATGTGAGAGCCATCTCCCAAAACAGCGTAACACTCCAATATTTCCGGAGTTTTTTTTACATTATCGGTTAATTTCGAAAAGTTTTTTGAAGAATCCATAACAACCTGAATAAACACCATTATGTCAAAATTAAAATGCTTTCGATCTAATTTAGTGTAATAACCTTCAATAACGCCATGCTCCTCAAGTTTTTTAATTCTTTCGCTTAATGAAGGAACTGATAAACCTACCATTTCGGCAAGCTCATTTCTTTTAGTTCTTCCTCTGTCTTGAAGTATGTCTAATATCTTAATATCTAAGGAGTCAAGCATTTTTACTCTTATTTTATTAGGAATTTTTTAAATAATAGCTCAAAATATAAGGCAAAGTTTTTTTTTACGCAATAGAATATTTATAAATCTTATATTTGCCAAGTTGATTGAACAAGTTTATTTAAGGAATTGTTTTATTATGCTTTTCAGAAAAACAAACAAACCGATTAAAGAAGTAGAAGAGAACAATTCAAAAGAGATTGAGCTTGAGAATATACATCTAAAGGATAAAGTAGATTTCTTGAATTCAAAGATCAATCGTCTTGAAGAGCGAATTTTAATGCTTTCAGCCAGCAATATAGAATTACAAAAGCAAAAAGCAGTTTTAGAAAAAAATTCAATTCAACTGAAAAAACTTCAAAAAGAAAAAGACGATCTCTTTTCCACTGTTATCCATGATATTAAAAATCCCGCTTCAGCAATTCAAAACTTTGTTAATTTGATGGGCAGTTACGATCTAAATGCAACCGACCAGCATGAAATTATGGAAAGCTTAATAAGAACTTCCGGCAAGATTTTATCTTTGGCTGAAGAAGTCTCAAAAGTAGTTTCTCAAAAAGGTGGATTTGATGAAATTATGCTGAAAAAAAATGACATCAACAATATTTGTAAATCAGTAATTGATCGATATTCAGTGCTTGCTCACAAGAAAGAAATGACAATTGATTTCACTTCTAATTGTGAAACAGAATTCAAATTAGACGGTTTTAAAATTGAACAGGCAATTGAAAATCTTGTCAGCAACGCAATAAAGTTTGCACCGAATAATGCTTCTGTAAACGTTATGGTTTTTGAAGAAGACCATAAATGCACCGTAGAAGTGAAAGATACCGGCTTTGGATTAAATGCAAAGGAAGTAAGAGAGGCTTTCAACAAAGGTTCAAAATTGAGCACAAAACCAACCGGCGGAGAAAGCAGCACCGGACTTGGTTTATGGATTGTTAAACGATTTGTAGAACTGCACAAGGGAAGAGTTTGGGTGAAAAGTAAAAGAGGCGCCGGTTCAACTTTTGGTTTTAAAATTCCTATGGATTTGTAATTTCTGCTCGTATTTCTGTAACACCTTTTAGATTTAATTCCTTTGTTGCATTTCTTACTAAGGACATAAATCTTTCGCCCGGATCATATTTTTTCGTTCTGTAATTTTTATCTTTTTCAAGCCAGAGTTGATGATTCTCGAATTCTTGATATTCGTGATGTCCAATCAAATATTCTATTGATGGATATTTTTCTTTGAGATACTTTACAAGTTTAATATTTGCTTCAACTTGTTCATCTGTAAGATTATCAATATTATTTCCGCCGCCAATATTTTCAACTCCTATGGAATTATAATTTATTCCAATTACATGGCGCGCCATCCAGTTTTCATTCATCAATCTGTAAATTTTTCCATCTCTAGCAACCATAAATTGGATACCGACATTCACGTTTGAATTGCTTTGTAAATCCGGCCGAGAATTTTCGAGTGTTTCCTTATCAAAAATTTCAAAAGTGGAATCAAGATCATTTACTGCCGTCCAATGAAGAACAATAATCTTTGGTTCAATTTCTATATTGTCAACTTCCAATCCGTAATGCGTGTTGATATACTGCTTAGTTAACTCAATTCTTTTTTCACTGAAATTTATTGGTCTGTCAATTATTTCAATTGTGGAACAACCGCTTATAAGTAAGGACAATATCAGAATCAAAAAGGTGCTAATTAACTTTTTCATAAATACTCTTTTTATTTAATCGATTATAGCTATAAGAAACATTTATACAAATTCAATTATGGAATAAATATTTCTTCACAACAAAACAAACTTAGTGAAATTAACTTAACACTAAAAACTTATCTAAAACACATAGTTTTTCTAAAATGGAAACGATTTTAAAGAACAACTGCCTTTATTAATAGTGATACTTTCACTTTAGATCAATATCTTTAAATTAATAAATAAAAATTAGTTTTATGAAATCCAGAACAATATTAATAACCGGTGCAACAGACGGAATCGGCAGAACAACAGCTATAAATCTAGCTCAAATGGGGCATTCAATTATTGTTCATGGGCGAAATAAAAACAGATGCGAAGAAGTGATAAATGAAATTTCCGGCAGAACAAATAACAACAATTGCTCTTTTGTAGTTGGCGATTTATCATCGTTTGATGAAATTTATAATTTGTCTGATTCTATTCATTCTAAATATGAAAAAATTGATACGCTTCTAAATAATGCCGGAATTTACATGAATAACCGTCAAGTAAGCTCTGATGGCTTTGAAGTAACTTTTGCAGTTAATCACTTATCAGTGTTTTTATTAACTCATCTACTTTTCGATTTAATAAAAAATTCTGATGACGGGAGAATTGTTACTGTTTCTTCGCTTGCAAATGTTAGAGGAAAAATCGATCTCAATGATTTAAATGGCGAAAAAGTATATGAAAGTTACAAGGCTTATGCACAGTCGAAACTTGCAAATATTCTTTTTGCTTTTGAACTTTCGGAAAAAATAAAAAATTATAACATAACATCTAACGCACTTCATCCCGGCGTAATTACTACAAAGCTGTTAAAAACCGGTTTTAATATTTCCGGTTCGTCCACTGAAGACGGCGCAAAAACATCAATTCACCTTTCGGTTTCTAATAAGATTAAAAATGTAACAGGAAAATATTTTGACAAAATGAATTTGGCTGATTATAATCCACAGGCTGATGATAAAAAATTAAGATCGGATTTATGGAATATTTCTGAAAATTTTACAAAAATAAATTCAACCACTTTTCTAAAATAATTGACTTAAAATTATGAGAAAAAAAATATTGCTTTCTGTAACTGCTTTGCTGTACTTTTCTAAAATAATTACAGCTCAAGTTGAAGAAGGTCCCATCAAAATTTTTGGATATTTCCAGACAAGTTTTACACATATAAATGTATATCAGGGAAAAGCTACAAACTCTTTCAGCATGCAGCAGATGAATATGTTTTTCCAAAAAGATCTTGCACCAAATTGGACTGCATTAATCAATCTACAGTTTGTAAATAGTTTTTCATCAGAAAAATTTTGGGGAAATTTTAACTTAGAAGAAGTTTGGGTTAGATACAGAGCCGGTCAAAAGTTAAATATTAAAGCCGGTCTGCAAACTCCAATATTTAATAACCTCAATGAAATAAATAATCGCACTCCCCTTTTACCATATATTGTAAGGCCTTTAGCTTACGAGACTTCGTTTTCAGAATTTCTAAATATTGAAGAATATATTCCACTAAGAACTTTTGTTCAATTATACGGAGTTATACCAAGCGGCGGTTTAAAGTTTGATTATGCTTTTCATGTTGGCAACAGTCCAAATATTACTTCAAAGAATATTTTTAATACTAGCACTAACAGCAATCAATCCGGTGTTGATACAACTATTTCCTTTTCATACGGCGGTAGATTTGGAATTAGATGGGCTGATATTAAAGCCGGATTATCATACACTTTTGATAGAACAAATCTATTTGTCGGCACTGATACAGCTCTTGGTCTTCCTAAAGATTATTTTTCCGAAATGCCTAGAAACAGATTTGGTGCAGATTTTTCATTCCACTGGAACAGATTTTATTTTGAATCAGAATTAATTCAAGTGATTTATGAAGATAAAGTTGATCTGTTCGATAAGGACAAACAATTTTATTACGCTACATTAGGTTATAATATTCTTGATGAGCTTTTTGTTTTTGGAAGTATCTGGTATGTGAAAGAAGATTATCTCAACAAAACAGTTCCAACCATTGACCATGATGTAAAATTGAGAGTTTTTAATGCAGGCCTTGCTTACGATTTTACCGACAGAATCAGACTTAAACTTCATGCCGCAAAAGTTGATAGCGACGTTCTTCATGATCGCTCTGAATCTTCAGATTCGTTTTATTTAGCAACAGCAATATCGGTATTTTTCTAAATGTTTAAGAAATTACTCTTCATATTGTTGTTAATGTTTCTTTCGATTAGTGTTGACGCACAAATTGCAGTTATTGCAAATAAAAGCATCCCGGTGAACCAATTATCAAAAACACAATTGCTGGATATTTATTCCGGAGAAATTAGAAGCTGGCAAAATGGAACTCCAATTTTTGTATTTGATCTAACTACAGAAAATAACATAAGAGACAATTTTTATAATCTTATTGGAAGATCATCATCGAGAATGAAATCAATTTGGATGAAAAAACTTTTATCCGGCGAAGGTGATCCGCCAAAAGAATTTAAATCTCAAGATGAATTAATTAAAAAAATTGCTTCAACAAAAGGCGCAATTGGGTTTGTTGCAATTGACAAAGTTACTAACGATGTGAAAATTATCAAAATAATAGAATGAGCTTTAGAAATCTCCCACTAAAAAAGAAGCAGCATGTTATTTTTGGAATAGTACTTTTGCTAATGATGACGGCAAGTATTTATTCAATTTATAAAATGGCTGTTATTAAGGATGTCTTAGATTCTGTTACATCAAACTGGATGAAACGAGCCAACGCAATTTATACTCTTAATCTAAATTGTTCTGATCTGAGGATAAAGCAGCTCCAGCACGCTTATACTTTTGATAAAGTTGATTTAAAAACTCTCGAGATGCAAATAATAACTCTTATCGACGAGATTAATGGGAATATTGATGATTATGAAAAACTAAAAAAGAAGTCGATAAAAGAAGATTTATACTCAAAATCCGAAAAGAAACTTTACGAATCTTTTAATGAAGCATGGGAGCAATATCAAGATTTCAGCTTAGATTTTTTTATTCTTTCAAGAAATAACGAAAAACAAAAAGCGATAGAATTATTAAACGGTGATGCTCAAACTACTTTCAGTGATTTAAGCAATTCCCTATTAGCCTTGGTGGGCTTGAGTAATTCTAATTCAATTGATGCGGCAAAGGGTGCAGAAAAGATTTTTCTTCAGACAAGAAATTTTACAATCGCAATTTTAATCATAACAATAATTATATCAATAATTGTTGCCGGTATAATGACTGAAAGAGTTGTAAATCCAATTGCTCAATTAGAAATAGCCGCGGGGGCTGTTGGTAGAGGTGATTTTGATATTGAAGTTGATGTCTTTAGTAATGATGAAATAGGGCGTTTATCAAAATCATTTAAGAAAATGGCGCTATCATTAAAGGAAGTTAGTACAAGAAATGAGCAGCAGGCTTTTCAATTAATTGCAAAACAGAATGAGCTTCAATTCAAAAATAACCAGTTAAAAGAAAAAACAGATTCGCTAGAAATTCAGAAAAACGAAATTGAATTAAAAAACACCGAGCTTGAAAATACAATGCTCCGCTTAAAGGAAGCGCAAAATAAATTAATCCAATCAGAAAAAATGGCTTCTCTTGGTCAGTTAACTGCTGGGATTGCGCATGAAATTAATAATCCGGTAAACTTTGTTCTTACGAGCATAAATCCATTAAAAGTTGATTTAGAAGAAATTATTGAATTGCTGGAAAAATACAATAAAACAATAAATGACAAAAATCTTTTTTCAAATTTTGAAGAAGTAGAGAATTTCAAAAAGGAAATTGATTTTGAATATTTGCTGCAAGAGATAAATTCTTTGCTAAAAGGAATTGAAGAAGGTGGAAAGCGGACTTCAGAAATTGTAAGAGGGCTAAGAAATTTTTCCAGATTAGACGAAGAAGAAAAAAAGCTTGCAAATATTAATGAAGGTATTGATTCTACTTTACTGATGTTAAGAAATCAATATAAGAACAGAATAAATATTATTAAAGAATTTGGCGATGTACCGGAATTTTTATGTTATCCCGGAAAACTTAATCAAGTTTTTATGAATATATTAAGCAATGCCGTTCAAGCAATTCCAGCAGAAGGTGAAATAAAAATAAGCACTTCTGTTGAAAATGATTTAGTAATTGTTAAAATAAACGATAATGGTTCCGGAATGGACGAAGACACAATCAGAAAAATTTACGAACCTTTTTTTACTACTAAAGAGGTTGGAAAAGGAACCGGACTTGGGTTAGCAATAAGCTACGGAATTATAAAAGATCATGACGGTGAAGTAGAAGTAAAATCGACACCCGGCGAGGGAACAGAATTTCTAATAAAAATTCCTTTTAATAGATAATGAGAAGAGAATATAAATGGACGGAAAAGATTTTGCAATTTTATATGTAGATGATGAAGAGAATAATTTATTCTCTTTCAGAGCAGCTTTTAGAAGACATTATAAAATTTTTACTGCAATTAGCGGTGAAGAAGGAATTGAAATATTAAAGAACAACAAAATTAATTTAATTATTACAGACCAAAGAATGCCCGGGATGACGGGAATTGAATTTCTCGAAAATATAATTCCCGAGTATCCGGATATAATCAGAATGATTTTAACCGGCTTTAGTGATGTTGAAGCAATTGTAAGCGCTATAAATACCGGCAGGGTTTATCGTTATATCACAAAGCCTTGGGAAGAAAATGAATTAAAGATGACCATTGAAAATGCGAGACAGCTTTGGACTTTACAGCAAAAAAATAAAGAGCTAATGGTTAATCTTCAGCAAAAAGTTAAAGATCAAGAGCGCACGCTTCAATTGTTCGTAAAGTATGTTCCCCAGCCCGTTATTGAAAAAGCTCTTCAATCCACTGCAGAAACAATTTTTGACGGTGAATTAAGATATGTAACGGTAATGTTTTGTGATATTAGAGGATTTACAAATTTCAGCGATTCCGTTCCGCCTAAAAATGTTGTCTCTTTGCTTAATGAATATTATTCATCAATGACTAGTTTGGTAAATAAATTTAATGGTTCTGTAATTCAATATGTCGGGGATGAAATTTTTGCAGCCTTTGGCGCACCTATAGCTACTGAGCTTTGCGAGGAGAAAGCCGTAAGATGCGCTCTGGAAATGAGGAATCAACTTAGTATTCTCAATGATAAATATAAAGACAAATTTAATTGGGAAATTAGAGTGGGAATAGGTATAAACAGTGGTGAAGTTATTGCAGGAAATTTAGGGTCGGATGATAAAATAAATTATGCAATTACCGGCGACACCGTAAATACCGGCAAACGAATTGAATCAATTACAAAGGATGAACCAAATAGAATTTTAGTAAGTGAATCCGTTTATGAAAAAGTAAAAGAAAAGTTTATTACCGAAAGCCTTCCCGAAATTGAACTTAAAGGGAAAAAGAATAAAATTAATGTTTATGAGATAATCGATTTAAAATAATTTGGGAGTTAGTTTGAAGGATTTAATTTTTCGAATTGCCGAAGAAGAAAGTATTGACTTAGGTTTAACTGCAAATGATTTTATTTTATTTGCACAAAAAGGTGCAAGCATCAGATACAATAAAAGTCTTGAAGATGTTTTATTAGAGCAAAGCTCAACCCTGGAAGATATTGTGGCAATCAGCAATTTTATATTAGAACTTGTAACAATTGGAGCAGATTCACTAAGAACCGGATTTGAAAAATCGCAGGACGAAAAGCTTAATGAAGCCGATTTAATTGCCAAAGAAATTCTTGGTGATTTTTATTTCAAACATAGGATTACACCTCTTGCAAATTTGATTGAAGTTTTAGCTAAAGATATCGGTCTGGATTCTCAGTTGGCAAAACTTGCCGCTACTCTAAAAGACGCATATTTAAAAGACAAATCAATTCTAAATTTTATTAAAACTAAATTTGGTCCTGATGTTGTTAGCACAATGACATTATTTCACGAACAAGAAAATATGTATGAATTAATTTCATCCAACGAAATTGCAAAATTACTTTTTGCTGCAGAAATTATAAGCAAATACGAAAACGAACAAAATGTAGATTCATTAAATGAAGAAATAGTAATTGCTGATACTTATAATCTTTTCCCCTTTCTAATTAAAGAAAGAATTTTCAAACTGTAGTTTGTACTTTTTATTAAGTAACACAATTCAGCTTTATTTTTAAATATGTTTTCCGATAATTAGTGATATATTATTTTTTTCAAAATTGGCCATTAGATAATGAGACGATACATTTTGCTTGTTTTGATATTTCTAACTATTAAAACAAACGCACAAGAATATAATTTTAGAAGTTTTTCTACGGAAGATGGTTTGAGTCTTTCTCAAATTTCTACTGTAACACAGCATCCCAATGGTACTATGATTTTGGGAACCTATGGAGGCGGTATAGATTTTTATGACGGTAATTCCTTCCAAAATATTGGCGTAAATGATGGTCTTTCAAGCAATTTAATTTATTCAGTTCAACTTACTTCAGACAATACTTTATGGATTGGAACTTCTAAAGGGCTTGATTCATATTCCGTAAATGGTACAATCACCAAAAACAAATTTGATGAACTTAAAGAAAATGTTATTTGGGAATTTCTTTATGACAAAGAGAAACTTTGGATTTGTTCTGATAATGGAATTTATTTTCTTTCCGGAGATTCACTTACAACGGTAGTTAAAAATATTAGAGCTTTTGGTGCGGCTAAAACAGATTCAACTCTGCTATTCGCAACAAACAAAGGGCTTGTAAGTGTCAGAGACAAAGAAAATTATATTTTTGTGGAGAAATTTAAAAAAGAATTCATTATCGCAATTTTAAAAACTAACGATAATTCAATTTTACTTGGCACAAATAAAGGACTAATTTCTTACAGTTCAGATAATGTTAAAAAATATACCACTAAAGATGGACTGATTAATAATGAAATTTATTCTCTTGCTCAAGACAGCAAAGGAGCAATCTGGGTTGGAACTGAACAAGGGCTTGACGAATTTAAAAATGGTGAATTTATAAATTTCAAAAGAAACAATGGAATTAATGAATATAGAATATGGAAAATTTTTGAGGATAGCGATAATTCACTTTGGTTTGCTACAGATGACGGGCTTTATTATTTAAACGACAGTAATTTCAGACTTTTTCGTTCCTTTAATAATCTTCCTTTAGATGTTTGGTCAATCAGCAAAAATGAAAAAGTTCTTTTGGGAACTCATCAAAATGGAATTTTAGAATTTGATGGCAAATCTTTTAATGAAATTTCTTCCTACTCAGTTTTAGGAAATAAAACAATACGAAACTTAACCTTTGATAAAGCTAAAAATAGACTCTTAATTGGCACCGACAGTGGATTTTATATTTATAATTTTTCCAATAATTCTTATGAAGCAGTAAAATTTTCTGAGAATAAACTTAATTATGACATCATAAGTATTGTAATTGATTCAGAAGAAAATATTTGGTTAAGTACAATGTTTAACGGAATATTTAAAATCTCCAATGAAAACAAGCTTGATCAATTTGTTATGGTTGACAGCACTTCATTAAATAGTGTTTATAATATTGTTGAAGACAGCAATAAAAATTTATGGCTGGCAGCTTCTAATGGAATAGTTAAATATTCTAACGGAAAATTCTCAATTCCTAAATCTCTTGAATGGCTTTATCCTCATGAAGTAATTTCGTTAAGGCTGCAAAATGATTCTACTCTTTGGGCAGGAATTTATTCTTACGGAGTTGCTAAAATAAATATCTCAAATGCAGATAATCCAATTCTTAAAAAGGTTATTTCTTCAAAAGACGGCTTAAATGATAACTCTATATTAGCAATGATTTTTGATAACGATAAACTTTGGGTTGGAACCAATTTCGGTCTAAATTTAATTGACCTAAATAAAATGAAAACTTCCGGGCAGTTTATAAAATCTTTTTCAAAATATGAAGGTTTTCCCGGATTAGAGTTTGTTCAGAATTCAATTTTCAAAGAGAACAACCACTCAATTTGGTTTGGAACAATTAAAGGAATTGTAAATTTTGACCCTTCGGAAATAGAAGTTGACGAATCAACTCCCAACATTAGCATATCAAAATTTATTGTGAAAAATCAGAATAACGAATTAAGCTTTATTAAAAATCCCTTAGCTTCAGATTTTTTATCTGAAGAGATTTTTTTAGATCATAAGCAAAATAATATTACAATTGAGTTTAAAAGTGTTTCGTTTCCGGTAGAAGATAATATTAGTTATCAATACAAATTGGATAATGATATATGGTCTCCGCTTACAAATCAAAATTCTGTCAACTTTTATAACTTAGCTCCAAAAGATTATTTGTTTCAAGTAAGATCTGTAAAAAACAAAATAACTAGTAACAATTTTGCAACTATTAAATTTTCTATTGAAACTCCTTTTTGGCTTTCAATGTGGTTTTATTTATTGCTAACTGTAATTTTAATAATAGTTGCTTACTCGGCTTATGTTTACAGGGTAAAAATATTACGGGAGAAAAACAGAGAACTTCAAAATAGAATAGAAGAAAGAAAAAGATATGAAGAACAATTAGAAATTTGGCAGCAAGAATTAATTGCCGCCAAAGAATTGGCTGAAAAATCCGACAGATTAAAATCTGAATTCCTAGCACAAATGTCTCACGAAATCAGAACGCCAATAAATTCTATACTCAATTTTTCATATTTAATTAAAGAAAATTTGTCTGACAAAGTTGATGAAGAAGTAAAAGAAGCATTCACCATTATTGATAGAGGCGGATTGAGATTAATAAGAACAATTGACTCAATTTTAAATATGTCGCAAATTCAAGTTGGCAGTTTTGAAACAAAAATTGAAAAACTAAATATTTTTGATATTGTTGAAAATTTATATCTAGAATTCAAACCCAGCATTATAGATAAAGGACTTCAGTTTGAATTTATAACTCAATCAATATCTTCTATTATTGAAGGTGATGAATACACTTCAACGCAAATTTTTGCAAATCTGATTGATAATGCTTATAAATACACACATTCAGGCAGCATAAAAATTACTATTTATAATCCGGATCAAAATAGTGTGTCTGTAAAAGTTAGTGATACCGGTATTGGAATTTCCAAAGAGAATTTGGAAACTGTATTTCATCCATTTTCTCAAGAAGAAAGCGGCTACACACGGAAATATGAAGGAGTAGGTTTAGGTTTGGCTTTGGTAAATAAATACTGCGAATTAAACGATGCAAAAATAAGTGTTGAAAGTGAGAAAAACATTGGAACAACTTTTACTGTGACGTACAAGCTGTTCCAAGAAAAATAAATTTATAAATTGAAATTTCTGATCAACTAAAATAATCCTCTTCCATTTGGTAAAAACGGCCAAGGAATTCCAACCAAAATTAGGATTACGGCAATAGTAAAATAGATAACCGCTGCTTTAAACTTCTTAATATCTTCTGAAGCTTTCTTGATTTTTATTCTGCCGATATGAACAAGAATTATTGCAATTAGCATTAGAGTTAAATGCTCTACAGCCCAATAGCGAAGCATGGAATCTTTCATTGCGGCACCAAAATTTTGGAAAGCAATTTTTGTAAGGGGGCTATAAACAAAGTACAATAAAAATCCGATTAATAGCTGAATATCTAAAAGGATACTAAAGAATAGAGACGATTTTTCAACCGAAATATCCCAGCTCTTTTTTTGAATAAATCCCTGCCAAGCTTTTACTAAAACAAATGCGGCTAAGAATATCACAAAATATCTAAGCCAGCCGTGAAACGTTAAGAGAAATTCGTACATAATTTATATCCTTAAGATTTTCTAAAATATTTTTTTGAAAAAGTTCTGTTAAATTAGCGATTTATAAAAAGAGTTTCCTATGAATTGTAATTCACTCAAAATAATCTATATTTTCTAATTAATGCAAATTTAATGAACGAAATTTTAGCTTTGCAATTATACGTTTTACAAATCAATGGCTTAGTTGCTAAATTTAATTCCAAGCACTATATTCAGCCAATAATATCTTATTTGTTTAGTATTCGAAACTATTTGCATTAGTTGCTTTTTTTTTAGATTTGGTGTTCTTATAAGTAAACATTCTATAGTAAAGAACAAAAAACAAAAAGGTTCTGAGAGCATGAAAGAAATTAAAATAAACAAAGATACTATAGACAACGGCTTACTTAGAGAGCAAATTCACGCCTACCAACTGCTTGCAAACGAGACGGAAACTATAATTTACAGCTACTCTTCGAAATTAGGCGGTATCTTTTTCTCTTCTAATACAAAAACAATTCTTGGATTTTCCAGCAACGAACTTTTAAAAGATTATAAACTTTGGCTAAACTCTATTGATCCCAAATATCAAAAACAAATCTTGTCTAAAATTGGAAAATTAAAAAAAGATAAAATTGCAGAATTTGAATATCCATTTTTAAAATCGGACGGAAAAACAGTCTGGGTAAAAGACAGAATTATCTGTACAAAAAAAACTAAAGATGAATATGTAATTCAAGGTTTTGCAACTGATATATCAAATTCAAAATTGAAAGAGGAAAAATTAAGAAAAAGTGTAAGTAATTATGAAATTTTATTTAACAGAGGAATTGACGGAATTTTAATTGGCGATATGAGCGGTAAACTTCTGGACGCAAATAATAGCATTTTAGAATTAACCGGATTTTCAAAAGAATATTTAATTGGAAAAAATATTTCAATTCTTTTTCCAAAGGAAGAACTGAATAGAAAACCGCTTCAATACAAAAAGTTAATAAAGGAAAAAGAATTTACTTCCGAAAGATATATTCAGACAAAAAATAAAAAGATTATCCCAATTGAAATGAAATCTAAAATACTTGATGATGATAAACTCATTTCTTTTATAAGAGATATAAGCGATAGAAAACTTGCTACAGAAATACTGGAAAAAAGCGAGCTGACCTACAGATCCTTAATTAATGAGGTTATAGATTCATCATCGGTAGCAATTTTTATTCTTGATTCTGAATTTAAAGTTGTCTGGATTAATAAATCAACCGAGAAGTTTTTTGGAGTTACAAAATCAGAAACAAAAGGGAAAGTAAAAGCAGACCTTATAAGAAATACAATCAGCAAGATATTTGAAAATCCTCAAGAGTTTGAGGAGAAAGTAATATCAACATACAAGAATAATACATACACAGAAAGCTTCGAGTGTCATGTTCTGCCAAAAGGAAAAAGAAAAGAAAGATGGCTTTTTCATTGGAGTCAGCCAATAACCAGCGGAATGTATAAAGGCGGAAGAATTGAACATTATACTGATATAACAGAACAAAAAATAGTTAAGACCGAATTAGAGAAATCAAAAGCGGAACTAGAATCCATTTATAGATTCTCGCCAGCAATGACTTGCATACTTGATGATAAAAGAAATGTTCTTTACGCAAATAAAGCATTTACAAATTTCACCGGAACAACTGAAGAAGAATTAAAATTGGGTAAAGCTTGCGGAGTAATTGGCTGCATTAATTCCTTTGATGATGCCAGAGGATGCGGTTTTGGAAACGGATGTGCAGATTGTAAATTGCGGTTAGCTCTTGATGAAACTTTAAAAACCGGTAAAACCCTATTAAACATTGAATATAATCCCATAATATTAAAAGACGGAATTAAGAAACATGTTTATTTTATTGGTTCGTCAGCTCTATTAAAATTTGGAGAAAACAGACAACTAATTTTAACTCTACATGACATAACCGAACAAAAAGAATTTGAAGAGACACTAAAAAAATTTGAAAATATTGTAGCATCTACACAAGATGCAGTTTCTCTTTTAGATAAAAATTATAAATACCTTATAGTAAATAAAAGCTATGAAAAATTTTCCGGACAAAAGAAAGCGCAAATAATAGGCAAATCAGTTGAAGACTATCTTGGTAAAAAAGCATTTAATGAGAAAGTAAAACCTAATTTTGACAAATGCCTAAACGGCGAAACAATCTCATATCAAGATTATTTTGAATATCCAACCTTAGGAAAACGTTTTGTTGAAGTAACTTATTTTCCATATCGAAATTCACTAGATGAAATTGACGGTATAATTGCAAATACAAAAGACATTACAGAAAAGAAAATTATTGAAGAATCATTAAAAGAAAGTGAAAATCGATTTAAGAATATGGCGAATACTGCTCCGGTTTTAATCTGGATGTCAGATGAAAATAAACTTTGCAATTATTTTAATGATGTTTGGCTTAATTTCACCGGCAAAACAATGGAGCAGGAACTTGGATACGGCTGGGCAGAAGGAGTTCATAAAGAAGATTTCGATTACTGTTTAGAAATCTATAATAAAAACTTCGATGCGAGAAAAGAATTTAAAATGGAGTACCGCTTAAAACATTATGACGGAAGCTATAAGTGGATATTTGATCATGGAGTTCCCCGCTTTTCGGAAGATGGAAATTTTATAGGATATATCGGATCTGGTATTGACATTCAAGATAAGAAAGAGAAAGAAGATGCTTTAAAAATTCAAAGCGAAATTTTGCAGAATATGGCAGAAGGCTCAAGCTTAGTAAGAGTTTCGGATGGCACAATAGTATTTGCAAATCCTAGTTTTGAAAAAATGTTTGGTTATGAAAAAGGAGAATTATTAGGGAAACATATTTCAAACCTTAATGCGCCTACCGATCAATCGCCTGAAGAAATTGCCAAGGAAATAATAGAAGACTTAACAAAAAACAAAATTTGGAAAGGTGAAGTAAAAAACATAAGAAAAGATGGTTCTATTTTTTGGAGTTATGCAACTGTTTCTACTTTTAACCATAATCTCTATGGAGAAGTTTGGGCAACCGCACAATCTGATGTTACCGCCAAAAAAAATCTTGGAGCAATACAAATTAAAGAAAAGAAGAGATTAGAAATTCTGCACGACCTTTACTCAAAAGCAAAAAATATGAGTGATAACGAGATGTATGATTTTGTTATTGAAAAAGCTGTTGAATTAACTGATAGCAGAATTGGTTTTTTCCATGAATTAAGTGACGATCAGAAAACTATAAAACTAACAGCTTGGAGCTCAGAAACAATTAAAGAATGCACAGCAGTTGTAAATGATCATTATCCAATAAATCAAGCCGGTAACTGGATTGAAAGCATCAAGCAAAAAAAACCTCTTATTTATAATAATTTTATAACCTCACCAAATCAAAAAGGCTTGCCTGAAGGACACTCAACTATAAATAGAATGATGAGTGTACCGGTAATGTATGAAAACAAAGTGAAATATATTTTTGGTGTCGGGAATAAAGGAACTAATTATGATGAAAACGATACCCTTCAAGTACAATTAGTAGCAGATGAATTACAAAAAATATTAGCTACAAGAAAAGCTAATGAAGAAATTTTAAAAAGTAACGAACGGCTGAAAGAAGCCGAGCGTATTGGGAATATTGGATATTTCTATTTTGAAGTTCCGAATGGAATTGTAATCTGGTCGGATGAAGTTTTTAGAATTATTGAAAGAGATATAAAACTTGGTGTTCCGACTATTGAGGAATATAATAAATATATTGATCCAGAATACTTAAAAAATTTTAATGCTGAAATTGAAGAAATACTCTCAAAAAAGACTTCGTTTGATTTCATTTATAAAATTAACGCCCCCTCTAAAGACAAATTCATACAAAGCGTAGGAAAAGTACATCTAAATGAAAAAGGTGAGGTTTGTGCTCTTTCCGGAGTTATAAAGGATATTACAGATTATCAGCTTGCTCTTTTATCTTCAAAGGAGAATGAAGAAAAATTTGAAACCGCATTTAAAACTAGTCCTGATGCAATTGCAATTACTAGAATTAAAGATGGAACCTATATAGACATCAATAATAGCTTTAAAAGAATTCTTGGTTACGATCGTGAAGAAATGATTGGAAAAAGTTCTATAAAATTGAACATTTGGCGATATGAAAAAGACCGACAAAGATTAATAAAAGCCTTAAAAGAGAATGGTTATGTTGAAAATCTTGACGCAGAATATCTGACCAAAAATGGTGAAATTATTTATGGCTTAATGTCTGCCAGACTAATAAAATTTGGTGGAGAAGATGTTATTCTATCAATTACGCGAGATATTACGCAAAGAACAAATATTGCAAAAGCTTTAAAGGAAAGCGAAATTAAACACAGAAAACTAATTTCTAAAATTTCTGATGTAATTGCTGTTATAAATTCCGAAAGAAAAATCACATATAAAAGCTCTAATATTGAAGAATATTTTGGATGGAAGCCTGAAGAATTAATTGGAAAAGAAGCACTCTTTACCTGTCATCCAAAGGATTATGAACGCATTGATAACGAACTAATAAAGTTAATTCAAAATAGAAATTATCAGGTAAGACTTGAATTCGATTACCGATGCAAAGACGGAAGCTATAAACCTATTGAATTAACAGCAATTAACTTAACTGAAGATCCAATAATAAAGGGAGTTGTTGTAAACTACAAAGATATTTCAGAAAGAAAAAAAGCTGAAAAAATTGTTGTGGAAACACAAAGATTAGGCGCAATAGGCGAAATGTCATCTGCTATTGCTCATGATTTTAATAATTCACTACAATCAATATTTGGAAATCTTGAACTGGCTTTGTTAAATCTAGATAAAAATCATGCAAGCAGAAGATTTTTAGAAACCATAAAAGTTGCAACCTCCGATGCGGCTACAAGAGTTAAACTTCTTCAAAGATTTGCCGGCACTTCAAAAATGCGCGACGAATACTCAGCAGTTGATATAAACGAAATGATTAGAGACGTGATTTTACAATCGCGCCCAATATGGAAAGACAATCCGGAAAAAGACGGAATAAAAATTCTTGTTCATGAAGAATTAAAATCCATTAAAAAAGTTCTTGGTAATGAAGGAGAACTCCGTTCGGTGCTTTACAACATTATAAAAAACAGCGTTGAAGCTATGCCGGAAGGGGGAGAAATTATTATTCGGACTTCCGATAATGATGAAAAAGTAATTATTAAAATTCAGGATTCCGGCAAAGGAATGGATGAAGATATAAAATCAAGAATCTTTCAACCGTTTTTCACGACTAAGGGATTTGAAAGCGGACGAGGCTTGGGAATGAGCGGAGCTTACTCTATTATTAAAGAACATAGTGGAAATATTTTTATCTTACAAAGTTCACCAAGCACCGGAACAACTATTGCCATTGAATTACCAATCTACTTTGAGAGCAAAAAAGAAATAGTAATTGAAGATTCTTCAAATATAACAGAAAGCAGAAAAGCAAAAATTCTTTGGGTTGATGATGAAGAAATGATTAGAGAAATTGCAGAAGAAATACTTCAATTAATTGATTACTCCGGTTCTGTAGTTGCAAGCGGCTATGAAGCAATGGAAATGCTTAGTAAAGAACGTTTCGATTTAGTAGTTACAGATATTGGCATGGCCGGTATGAGCGGATGGGATCTTGCAGATAAGATAAATTCTAAATTTGATAATAAAATAAAAATTGCTGTTTTAACAGGCTGGGGTGATCAAATTAGTGAAGAAAAAATGAGAAAACATGGTGTAAGCCATGTAATAGCAAAGCCATTCAGAATTGAGCAAATAAAAAATCTTTTTAATGAGATGCTTAAATAAAATATTAATTAAAAAAAACCTCTTCTGATAAGAGTGTATGATTTAATTTTTCCACTTAAAAATTAGATATATTTGTAGCTATAAAAAAAATCCATTTCATGAAAAAGCTTTCTGTAGAAAATAAAATTCAAAGCCTCAATAATATTGCCGAATTTATCGAACGGTTTGGTGAAGAGAATAACCTTTCGTTAAAAACTACTTTTGAATTAAATCTTATTCTTGATGAACTTATTACAAATACAATTCATTATGGATACAGTGATAGCGATGTTCACTTTATTGATATCTTTATCGAAATAGAAAACAATAACGTCAATTTAAAAATTATTGATGACGCTAATGAATTTAATCCGATAGAAAAGGAAGAAGTTGATCTGGAAATTTCCTTAGAAGAAAAAAAAATTGGCGGATTAGGAATTCATTTTATAAAACAAAAAGCCGATAATATTTCTTACGAAAGAAAAGAAAATAATAATATTCTTCAAATCACAAAAAAGTTATAAGCAATTAAGTTTTCATTTTGTTTCTTATTTGTTTGAAACAACCATAAGGGTTATATCATCAGATTGTTCAGCATCTTTTGTAAACTCTTTAATATCTTTTAAGATGTGCGCGGTACTTTCTTTTGCAGATAAATTTGCAATTTCATTTAATACTTTTTCAAATCTTTCATAATCATAAAGATTACTTTCTTTATCCATTGCTTCATTAATGCCATCTGTATAAAGAACAAATTTATCACCAGACTTCATTTTGTATTCACTTTGAGTATATGGTTTCAAATCAAAAATTCCCAACGCCATTCCGTGCCTGTCAGTAAGCTGATTTACATTTCCATCTTTAGAAATTATATAGGGGGGATTATGTCCGGCATTTGTGTATTCAATAGTATTTGCTTTGATATCAATAATACACAACAAGAGAGTGACAAAAAGTTTGCTGTCGTTATCTTGCATTAAATCACGATTAATTTCTCCGACTACTTCTGATGTTGAAAGTCCTTTTATCATTTTAGAGCGAATTAGAGTTCTTGTCACAGCCATAAACAAAGCGGCGGGAACACCTTTACCGGCTACATCGCCAACAAGGACGGCTATTTTATCGTCATCCAAGAAAAAGAAATCATAAAGATCACCGCCAACTTCTTTTGCCGGATATATAAAAGCATGTAAATCAATATCGTCTCTATTGGGAAAAGGAGGAAATAATTTAGGAACCATATCCATTTGAATTTTATGAGCAATCCTTAATTCACTTTCCATTTTTTCTTTTGCCGCAGTTGTCTCTTTTAGGTTTTCTATATAATTATTTAACTCCTTCTGCATTTTTTTGAATGAATTATAGAGACCACCAATTTCATCATCTGACTTTACGGTCGGAAGCTCAAAATCAAATTTGCCAAGACCTATTTCGTAAGCGGCTGATGCAAATAAACTTAAAGGGCGAGTAAGTTTTTTTGAAACTATTGTTACTGTTGTAATTAAAAATGCTAAGCCAATTAATCCCAGCACTATTATCATAATTGAAAGATTATTTAGACTTGCGTAAAGTTCATTTTCCGGAAACATTACTGCCAGCGACCATTGATTAGAAGTAAATGGAGTGTAATATATTCTTGAATCGCCCTTTAATGTAACACTTTCTATTTTTTCAAAACCGACTTTCCCTTTTATCATTTTCCGGCCTACTTCTCTTAGGCTTGTTAAATTATGACTTTCGGCAAGAGAGAAGACGCTTTCATTCATAATAAAATTCTGATTTGGATGTGTGACAAATGTGCCGGCATAACTTACAACAAAAGCAAATCCATTTTCATAAATTTTAATTGAAGAAACCAATTGATCTAACCAATCAAGAGCAATATCAATTGTAATAATTCCCCATAATTCTTTTTTGTCACCAATCATTCTGTAAAAAGGAACAGAGTAAGTTGTCATTAATATATTGCCGCCACCTTCGTCAAAATAAGGCTCGCTCCAAATAGAACTGTCTAAATGAACAGGTATCTGATACCAATCTTGGAAAAAATATTCATAGCTAGGATCATCCAGATTATCAACAATAATTTTATTATCTTTTTTGTAAACATAAGGAGCATAAAAGTATTTGTTTCCTTTAAAGCTGTAAGGTTGAAAGGCAATCGCACTTCCATAAATTTCATCATTTTTTTTAACTATCTCTTCTAGCAAAGAAATAATTTCCTCTTCTGTAGGATTCAAAGTTTCTAATACTAACGCTATATTTGTTGGAATTTTTGAGGCTTTGCTAATAACTGCGTCTATTTTATTTACATTTTTTTCAGTAATATTTTTTGCATTTTCTTCTGCAGAATCAAGAAGAAGATTTCTGGAAATGAAATAAAAAGAGGAAAAAATAATTAGTGCAATTAATGAAATTGAGGAAACGACATGTAAGTTAAGTCGAAATGCGAAAGTGTTTTTTTTCAGTATCATAGTAATATTTATTTTATGCCTTTGAAGAAATCTTCATAATTAAAATCGTTTTTTATTTTTCCTAAAGAAGAAAATATTTTATATGCATTTTCAAAATCGGAACGCAGTAATTCACCTTGGTAATATTTTTTTTCTTTGATTTTAAAAAGATCATGCGTTCTGTTTAGCATCCAAGTTTGATGAGCATTGTTGAAAGCAACGTATTTTTTTTCCATTTCATTTTTCACAAGCTTAATTGCTTCTTCTTGATTATTAAAAGCATATTCCCAAGCTTCAAGAGTAGCAGTTACAAATTGATTAATTGTGTTTTGATCAATTTTATCATTTAAGCAGTAAATTCCTTCTTCAGGAATATTAAAACCATAATCAGCAAAAAAGAATGTATTTAATTCATCTTCATTAATACCGGAATTAAGAATAGAATGATATTCGTTGTACCACATTGTTGCCAGCAAATCAATTCCACCAAAAAGGAACAAATTTATTGTGGAATTTATTGGTACAATTTCTACTTCTAAATTATACTTATTAACAAAAGCGCTTAATATTTCATCAAAACCGGATCTCCATACGCCTATTTTCATGCCGTTAATATCTGATGGATTATTCAGCTTTTTATTTTTTGTAACTAACATTTGCGCACACTTTTGAGATAGCTGACAAACATTAACAACCGGATAATTATAAGATTTCAAAAACATTGCCGTTGAAAGCCACATTGAAGCAAAATCCACTTTTCCCTCAAGCAGCAAATCTTGCGAAGTTGTATTAATAGTTGCGTGAATTATTTTTACATCTAATCCATACTTTTTGTAAATATCTTTTTGAACTCCAACATAATAACCGGCAAATTGTGCTTGCGGAAGCCAATGAGTAGCAAATGTAATTTCTTTGAGATTTGGCTGAGCAGAAATATTTAGAATAACACTAAAAAATAAAATAGAGCAAAAATACATTAATCTTTTTTTCATCAATTTTCTTTTGGTAGTTTAACAATAAATTCTGATCCTTTATTAACTTCAGATTTTACTTCAATATTTCCATTATGCAGCTTTATAAATTCAGCGCACAATAATAGTCCTAATCCGGTTCCCTTCTCTTTCTTTGTTCCAAAGCGGGAAGTATGCACATCAATTTTGAATAAATCTGCCGAATATTTTTCATCCATTCCAATTCCTTCATCTGTAACCGAAATATTGCAGAAATCGTTATAATCATTTGCCGATAAAGTAATATTAGAATTTTCGAAGGAAAACTTAATACTGTTTGAAACTAAATTTCTGATTACAGTATTTATCATATTTTCATCGGCAAATATTTTGAATTCCGGAGAGACAGAATTTATAATATTTATATTCTTCAGATCAGCAGCGGCTTTTAGGACATTAATAATTTTGTTTATTAGTTTGTGTAAATCAAATTCACTCTTATCAATATCAATATTTCCGGTTTGAATTCTTGCCCAGTTCAGCAAATTTTCAAGAAGTTCATAAGTGTTTTTAGAAAGATCTTTTATCATATGAAAAAATTCTTGAATCTCTTCTTTCGGAATTTCTTCATTTTCTTCGGTCATTATTTCTGAAAGTCCAATCATCGCTGAAATAGGATTTTTAAGATCGTGAGCAATTATAGAAAAGAATTTGTCTTTGCTGGCATTGGTTTTAGTCAGTTCATCATTCATTGAAACAATTTTGTTTTCAAATTCTATTCGCTCTGTTACTTCTCTTAATGAAGTCATTACATAATTTTCTAAGTTATCCCCAAAAGTATTTATGACCATATCAACCGGAATAATATTGCCGGATTTATGTTTAACAGATCTATTTGATAAAACACTTCCATACATTTTTATTTGAGCAATTGATTTTGAAGATTCTTCATTTAAAAAATTATAAAGATGGTTATCGAGCAATTCCTCTTTTGTGTATCCAAGAAGATCGCAGCCGGCTTTGTTAACTTCAATAATTTTTTCTGATATTCCATCAGTTATAAATATTGCGTCAACTGTTTCATCAAAAACTGATTTGAAACTCAGTCCGTTTTTATCATTCATAAATCATTTCGCTAAAATTAAAATTGAACTTTCAATATAATAATATCCTCTCAAAATTATGACATTGTTGTCCAAATCTATTCTTAAAAATTGCTTTTAATTTTTTTGTTTGATAATTATCCAAATAAATCCTCTTCATATTTACATATATTTGGTAATTGAAAAACAAATAACACCTAATGCTGAATAATATTCAAGATAATTTGGGAAAATCTTCCCTTAAAAAAAATCAGAATACAATTGTCTCACAAGATTTTCCTCTTGAAGAAGTTCCATTTGAAAACAGAAAAAGTTTTTGGTCGCTGACTTTTGTTTTGCTAGGATTTACATTTTTCACCGCTACAATGTGGGCGGGAGGAACTCTTGGAACTGCATTTAATTTTTCTGATCTATTGATAATTATTACACTCGGTAATTTATTGCTTGGTGCTTACGTTGCAGCTCTAGGTTATATTTCTTATAAAAGTGGATTAAACACAGTAATGATGGGCAGATTTTGCTTTGGTGAAATTGGAAGCAAAACAACAGATTTAATTTTAGGAATTACTCAAATTGGCTGGTACGCTTGGGGAACCGCAACAATAGCAATTATTTTAACCGAATTTTTAGAACTTGATCCGGTTTATACAAAATTTTTAATGGTGTTTTTTGGATTTGCTTTTTGCTGGACTGCAATTATTGGTTATAAAGGATTAGAAAAACTTTCTATTATAGCTGTTCCAATGATGATGATTCTAATTTTTATCAGCATTTTTATTTCTATGAAAGAAGCCGGGGGATTTGCAAAATTATTAAATATGGTTCCTACCACAGAACTAACTTTCAGCGCAGCAATAACTTTAGTTTTTGGTACTTTCGCAAGCGGGGGAACTCAAGCTACAAACTGGATTCGCTTTGCTTCTTCAGGCAAAACCGCTGTTTCTTCAAGTTTACTTGCATTCTTTTTAGGAAATGGATTTATGATTTTGATTGGAACAATTGGCGCTTTAGTTTATCAAAATCCGGATATTGTTGAAGTTATTAAAATTCAAGGAATTCTTGGTCTTGGAATTATAATGCTATTCCTAAATATTTGGACTACACAAGACAATACAGTTTACAATTTTTCCGTTGCCGGATGCAATTTTTTTCGCACCGAAAAAAGAAAGCTGGTAACTTTTATTGGCGCTGCAATCGGTACTTTATTGGCTATTTTTGGAATGTATGAATGGCTTGTTCCTTTTATTATTTTACTTGGCACTTTTATTCCGCCAATTGGCGGAATAATAATTGCAGATTTCTTCGTTAATTATAAAATGAAGTATCCAAAAATAAAAGAATCTAGGCTTCCAATAGTAAATTGGAACGGAGTTGTTTCTTATATTTTAGCTTCTGCATCCGCATATTTTAGTCCCTTTTTCCCTCCTTTAACCGGAATTGTTTTTGGATTTTTTATTTACGCTTTTCTAACAAAAATTTTAAAAAAGACGAACATTCTTTCACAAAACAATTAATTATTTACAATTGATTAACTTGAAAAACAGCTAGCAGTTTTATCTTTTCTTCGAAAAAAAATAGTTCGCTTTTTTTACAAATAAATTCCAATCAACCCCTATTTAGGACTTTAAAGACTTTTTATTGTTCCGATAATAAGCTTGTATTGTATTTAAATGTTGTAGACACACTATGGAATCATAAAACAAATTGTCCTCTTAAATATTATTAAAATAAAAACCAACTTTTAGAAGTCTCATTTGTAATTATGATAGACACCGATAGCAAATTGATAATTGAAGTCATAAATGGAAAAATCGAATCTTTCGGCTTACTCGTGGAGAAATATCAGAATAAAATGTTCAATTTAGCCTTACAAATAACTCATGATAATGATAGCGCAAAAGACATTGCTCAAGAATCTTTCATAAAGGCATATAAAAAATTGAAGAGTTTTGATAGCAATAAAAAGTTTTTCAGTTGGATTTATAGAATCACATTAAACGAAAGTCTCAACTACAAAAATCATTCAAAGTTTACAACAAGTATTAGCGACGAAATGATTGATAATAACCAATCAGCATTTGAAGATTTAGAGAAAAATGAAACTTCGCTTAAAATTCAAAAAGTAATTAATCGGCTTGATGATAAATACAAATCGTTAATTCTGCTAAAGCATTTTCAAGAACTTAGTTATGAAGAAATATCAAAAATTTTGAATATCCCAATGGGCAAAGTAAAATCGCGTTTATACATTGCAAGAGAAAAATTAAGAATCAGCTTAGTGAATCTAGAAAAATGAAAAATCAATTATTAATAAAGCTAGCAAATAAGTTTATTGATAAAGAACTTACAAAGGAAGAAAAAGAACAATTAATTCTTTTGCTTAAGGATACCAATAATAGAACTTACTTTGAATCATTTACAAGAACTATAAATGAAATCGAAGAGAATAAACCTAGCGAACAACAAATTAACATTAGAGAGAACATAATGAGTAGGATTCAAAACAAAAAAGATAAAACCAGCTACACTAATTTTAAAACTTGGCTTCTACAAATTTTTGCCGGTTCAAAAATAAGCTATGCGCTTTCTTTCGCATTGGGCGGATTAATAACCGCATTTATTTTCATGCTTCAACCTGCTAATACAGAAATTAGCGATGAATTTATGAAAGGAGTTATCTCAAGCAGAAGTTTTGATGAATCATATTTTTTAGATGAAGCATTATTTTCCGGCGCAATAAAAGTATCGCATTCAGAAGGTATAATAATTCTTGATGTTGATTTAACATCCGCAGAAGTGATTGAATGTGAATTGAAATATGATAAAAATCAATTTTCGTTTTATGGAGTAAAGTCAGTAAAATCAACTGATGACGGGAAAATTATTTCGGGCGGAAGTTCAATCCGATTATCAAATATGGATTCCAATCATTACTTAGTTTTCTTGAGAAGCTTGAAAAACAATCCAAGTAAAATACAAGCATCTTTTTATCAAGGGAGTATTACATTAACCAGCTTATCAATAAATATCAAAAATTAATCCGGAGACTTAAAAATGAAGAAAAAAAACTTAATTGTCTTTTCGCTGATTGCAGTTTTAGTAATTGTTGTAGTTTCATTGTTCTATCCTTTTGCTGAAGAATCAGAAAGCATGGGAACAATTGGCAAAGTTGATAAATACAGAAACAAAAATACCGAGCAAGAAACAATAGTTTTGCGAAATGAATTTCTAAAAGATACTACTGAACTTAAAGCCGCAATAAATGCTCTTGATAGCTATGGTATCTTTTTGGTTAGTATGCAAAATGATTTGACTGAATGGGAAACTTCATTAACAAAAGCAAAAATTAAAGATCAAAAATTTGCTAAGCAAGTTTCGGAGTTAAAACAAATTGCCGCTTTTATGGGAAATAATTTGAAAACTGTTGGCGAAACACGTGGATTGCTGTATAAGTATTACACAAAAGACACTTTGGATATGTCAATCGATATTCAAAATAACTTAATTCAGTTCGATAATTTTATTACTAATCTTGATGAAAAAAGTAAAACCATCGATTCTTTGTTCCTCAGTTTGTCTGATATGATTACAAAAAATACGCTTGAAAAGCTTACTTCCGCAAAGGAAGAAATCCAAACATTGAAAGAAGTTAGAGAAAGAATGCTCGGCACAATAGTTTTCTATGCTTACACAACAGGCAATGAAGCCAGATTAAATTTAGCTCTCAACAGCAATGTTTTGAATTTTGTAATGCTTAACAATCAACTAAATAACAAAGTTGGACTTATACAAAGTATAGGAATGATTGAAATTGGATCAAGAGGAAATTTGGGATCCATTTCTGAATTTATTAATTCAAAACAAGTCGGAGCAAAAGACCAACTTGGAACCGGATTTACTGCAAAAGACCAACTTGGATTCGGATTTCCTGCAAAAGAAGAACTTGGATTATTTGCAGGTAAAGAACAATTGGGAATAAATAGCAAAGAAAAATTAGGAGTCCATAACAAGGAACAATTGGGACTACTTGGTAAAGATGGTCTTTGTGTCTTTTTTAGCAGAGAATCTTTGGGTGACCTTGTTGCTCCCGCAAATAAAGAACAACTTGGTGCAATTAACTCAAAACAAATCAATGCCATAAATAACAAACAATTGAGCGGTTTAATAATAGCGAACAAAAATCTTGGCATTATCGCATCAAGTAATGATAATTATGCTTTTGCTAAACAACAACTTGGATTAGTAGCTGCTAAAGGTGCTTATGGTCTATTTGCTAACAGTGAATTGAAAAATTCAGCTAACTGGGCTTGGGCTGCTCAAAATTCACTTGGATATTTTGTTAGAAATTAATCGTTTTCATTGTTTTCATTCTTTCTTTTATTAATTAATAAAATTCCGGCTTCAAAATTAGCTGAAGCCGGAATTTATAATAAGATAGAAAACTCGAATTTCACTTAAACTTAATTGTCGAATTATTGGAAATTTATAATGACTAGAATTTACAGATCGCTTTTTTATTTCGCATTCATTTTTGTTTTTACCGAAATGAATTTCGCTCAGCTTCACAAACTGGAAACAAAAAATTCTAAAATTATTTATTGGGGAAAATCTTACGAATATTTAATTCCCCACGTAGGAGCAACTTTAGAAAGTGCCTATGCATTTCACCAAAACTATTGGAATTTTGAAACTGACGAAAAAGTTTCAATTTTTCTTAATGATTTTAATGACGTTGGCAATGGCGGAACAATGACAATTCCGCGCAATATGCTGATGATAAATATTGCCCCGTTTGATTATACTTTTGACGTAATGCCTGCAAATGAAAGATTTCAATGGTTAATGAATCATGAAGTTACACATCTTGTTATGGCTGATAAAGCTGCCGGCTCAGATTTATTTTACAGAAGTATGTTCGGCGGAAAAATTGGAACCGATAACGAAAATCCAATATCGATGGTTTACAGTTATCTAACTTCTCCAAGATGGTACTCGCCGCGCTGGTTTCATGAAGGAATTGCAGTTTTTATGGAAACCTGGATGTCCGGCGGTTTAGGAAGAGTTCTTGGCGGTTACGATGAAATGGTTTTTCGCTCAATGGTAAATGAAAATGCATATTTTTATCAGCCAATAGGACTTGAAACAGAAGGTACAACAATCGATTTTCAAGTCGGCGTTAATTCCTATCTCTACGGAGCGCGGTTTATTTCCTATTTAAGTTCAGTTTACGGAATGGAAAAAGTTCATCAGTTTTATGAAAGAAATTCTTCCGGCTCAAAATTTTATGCAAATCAATTTGAAGAGGTTTTTGGTAAAAGCGTTGTAACTGCATGGGATGAATGGGTTACTTCGGAAAAGGAATTTCAAAACAAAAATTTAGAAACAATCAAAACTTATCCCCTTACCGAAAAAAATGAATTCACATCGGAAATTCTTGGTTCGGTTTCACGCATGTTTTACAATAAAGAAAAAAATGAAATTTACTGCGCAATTAATCGTCCCGGCGATTTAGCAAGTTTTATTGTAATGAATACTAATACCGGAGGAATTAGAAAAATTACAGATGTCGAAAGTCCCGGTTTGTATTATGTAACTTCTTTTACTTATGATAAAGAAAATAACAGAATTTTCTGCACGACGCACAACCAGAACTGGAGAGGACTTAAAATTGTAAATCTCGAAAACGGAGATGAAGAAACTCTTTTCGATTACATCAGGATTATTGAATTATCTTATTCCCCAAAAGAAAAAGCTCTTTATGGAGTTCAAATTATTGACGGAAGAACTGCAATTGTAAAGCTTGATGGTGATTTCAAAAATATAGAGCGTCTTTTTTCAATTCCTTTCGGAAATAGTTTTTTTGATATTGATATTTCTCCGGACGGAACTTTACTTTCCGGAACTTTTGCAGAACCAACCGGAAAGCAAAAATTAATGATCTTCAATCTTGATTCACTTAATCTTGGGAAAATTGATACAACCTCAATTTATGAATTTGAAGAAAACAGCGCATCAAATTTTGTTTTTTGCGAAGACGGAAAAAACTTAATCGGTACTTCTTATTACACCGGAGTTTCAAATGTTTGGCAGATAAATATTGAAAATAAATCAGCCAAGCTGATGACCAATACAGATATAGGATTTTTCAGACCGATAGAAATTTCAAAAGATTCTCTCCTTGTTTTAGATTACAAAACTACCGGTTCTAAACCGGTGAAAATCAAAAAAGAATTTCTTGAAGATGCTACTCCAATTACTTTTTTAGGAATGAAAGCGTTAGAGAAAAATCCGGAATTGAAGGATTATCTTCCAGAACCATCATCAAAATTAAACAACGAAAATCTTATAATTTCAGAATCGGAATACAATCCGTTTACTGAAACTAATTTTGTAAACGCTTATCCGGTTTTAGAAGGTTACAAAGATTTTTTGGCTTACGGATTACAACTTAATTTGTCAGATGATCTTATGTTGAGTCAAGCCAAATTCAAAATTTCTTATTCTCAAAATCAATTAATTCCGCAAAAAGAAAGATTGCATCTTGCGCTGAATTACGATTATTGGTTTTGGGAATTAAATGCCGGATTAAACAAAACCAATTTTTATGATTTATTCGGACCAACAAAAGTTAGTCGTGCCGGTTATTATTTAAATCTTGCTTACACTTATAATTTAATAGTAGAAAAACCTGTTAATTCCTCAATTAAATTTAGCGCTGCGTATTACGGCGATTTACAAAAGCTACCTCAATATCAAAATGTCAATTCGGGATTCTCGGAACTTAGTCTCTTTTCGGTGAATTATGATTATTCAAAATTCCAAAAATCTCTTGGTGCAATTGAAGATGAAAGCGGTTACAAATTTTCATCAAATTTGGAAACGGCATATTTTAACAAAGAAATTGCTCCCGTAATTACTGCAAGTTTTGAAAAAGCAGTTTTATTTCCAGGATTAAGAAATTCATCTTTTTGGTTTAGAACTTCTGCGGGAAGAGTTTTTTCAAACACACAATCTGCCTTCGGACAAATTTATTTTGGCGGTTTTGGTAATAATTATGTTGATCGTTTAGATGTTCAGCGCTACAGAAATATTGAAAGTTTTCCCGGAAGAGAAATAAATGAACTAGCCGGAAAAGATTTTGCAAAACTTGGATTTGAATGGAATCTTCCGCCGGTAATGTTTAAAGAATTTGGATTTTTATCAGCTTATGTTCGTTATGGAAGATTATCTTTATTTCAATCAAACTTAGCGACTGATGTTTCCAATAATAATTTTAGGACTTTTCATCACAATTTTGGGGCACAATTAGATTTTGAACTTGTCTTTTTCTCACTTTTGAAATCAACACTTTCAGTCGGTTATGCGCGTGCTTTTAATAAATATTTAATTCCGGCAAATGAATTCATGATTTCACTAAAGCTGCTTTAGAAAATGTCAATTTTAGTAAGTTTGCTTCCGGTAATTTTGTTTTTATTAGTTCTAAATTCTTTAGATACTTTTAAACTTCTAAAACCCCAAATTATTATTATAACAATGATTTGGGGCGCTTTAAGCGGAGTTTTTGCATATCCAATAAACAATTACTTTTTCACTTTATTTGATCCGCGAATTGTCTCAGGATTAACCGCACCAATTGTAGAAGAATTATTAAAATTTTTAATAGTTGCTTTTTTATTTTATATAAACAAACTTGGTTTTCTTGCGGATGCTTTAATAATTGGTTTTGCATCCGGCGCAGGATTCAGCATTTTAGAAAATCTGTTTTATATAGATCAATTAGGTTCACAAAGTTTTATGCTTTGGATCGTTCGCGGTTCTGGTACTGCTATAATGCACGGAACTTCAACAGCAATTGCTGCCGTTGTTGCACAAAATCTTATTAGCAAAAAGGAAAAAACTGAATTTCATTTTTTGCTTTTGGGAATATTTTCCGGAATAATAATACACGCTGCATTTAATAATTTTCTGCTTTCCCCTTTATTACAAACTGTTCTTCAAATAACTTTACTGCCGATTATTGTCATTTCAATTTTCACAAGAAGTGAAAAATCCTTGCGAAATTGGATGGAAGCAGAATCTGATTCAGAATTTGAACTTCTGAAAATGATTAGAAAAGGTGAATTCAAATCAACACGTGCAGGCAAATATATTCTATCAATAAAAAGTAGATTCTCGCCCGAAATTATTGTTGATATGCTCGCTTACATTCAACTGCATCTTGAGTTATCAATCAAAGCAAAAGGTTTATTATTAATGAAAGAAGCAGGATTTGAACCTCAAAAAGAGGAAGAATTGAAATCATATTTAACGGAGTTAAAATTCCTCTCTAAAAGTATCGGCAAAACCGGAATGCGAACTTTAATTCCTATAATTAATTCAAAAAACAAAGATTTATGGAAGTTGAATTTGCTAAAATAAAATAGATTTTTTTGACCACGATGGTATTTATATATCGAATTATTTACTCTAATCAATGGAGAATTATTATGAAATCATTATCATTTTTTACTTTATTATTTCTTTTATGCAATACTTTATTTTCACAAACCGGGAATTTTGAATCAGCATTAACAAACTACTTAAACTCAATTGACCAAACAAATTCAATTCATGTGCAGTTAAAAAGTGTTTTAGAATCCTATGAAAAATCTTCAAAACAATTTAAAATTCCTTCAGCAAACCTAAAAGTTGACAGCGTGGTATATGCAAAAGATGATGGAACTAGATTTAAAGAAAGCTATACTTATGAAAATATGCTGCCAATAATTATTTACAATGATAAATGGGATGAAGATAAGTGGACAAATTTTGAAAGGGTGCAAAACACATTTGATGCAAATGGAAATCTTAAATTGTCTTCACAAGAAAATTGGATGCAAGCAGAGTGGGTTGCAGTTAATAAATATCATAGTGAATATGATTTAAATGGTAATCTTACATATGGATTTAGTGAGATTTGGGATTTAGATTCATCTAAATGGATTAAAATTGCTGAAGAAAATTATCAATATGATTCGAAAGGAAATAATATTTTTTCGGAGCTTTTTCTATATGATTCAGGTTTAGTTTTTACTCTTAATATTACTTCCGAATATAATGAAAATGGACTCTTAGCCAGCCAAACAAGTAAAATATTTTCTGATGAAATTGTATTTATGAACACAAAACGATCATTTAGTTATGATGAAAACAACAATTTAGTTTTAACAATTGGTGAACATTTTGTTGAAAATGAATGGGTAAATTCAGAAAAAATTATTAGTGAATATGATCAAAATAATAACATTACTTCTAACTTAACTAATTTGTGGGATGAAGAATCGTGGACAAATTCCAGGTTATCCGACTATGAATACGATTCTAATAATAACAGACTTTCTTACTTAACTAGTAATTGGAATAATATCGACAGTTTGTGGATTCCAGTCACTCGCTATTCTTATGAATATGATAATCGGAATAATTTATTATTTAAATTATATGAAAAAACTGACAGTTTGCAGCAATGGCAAAATTCAACACAATTAAAATATAAATATGACGAAGATGGCAATCTAATATTTGCTACATCAGAAATTTGGCAGGATGAGACTTGGGTTTTTGATGATGGATATTTAGAATTTTATGGTCAAACTGAAAAACAAGATCATTTTTATTTTACGGCATACCAAATAGAAGTTTTTTACAGTGCAATTACAGACGTAACAAGCGAAAAAAATTTAATTTCCGATTTTACTCTTTCTCAAAATTATCCAAATCCATTTAACCCAACGACAAGTATTGAGTACTCAGTACCAAGTAATGAGTATGTTAGTTTGAAAGTTTATGATTTACTAGGGAATGAAGTAGCAATTTTGGTTAATGAGGAAAAATCTTCCGGAAATTATAAAATAAATTTTAACGCTGAGTATTTATCAAGCGGAGTTTATTTCTATAAACTTTCTGTCGGAAATTTTGTTGAAACTAAAAAACTATTGTTAATGAAATAGTAAGAATTCTAATACTTATTAAAAAAAAGGGATGTGAAAGCATCTCTTTTTTTTGACAAAAGAAGAATCAAACCAAGATTGTGTTTGCAAAAAAAACTAACTCGACTCTATAATTTATTAAGATTATTATTTTAATTTTAAAATGAGAAATTAAAAAACTGTTCGAAGTATTTGCCGATAAAAAACAGATCCAAGCAAACTAATAAGAATCGCTGTGTCTGATCATGTCCAATTAAAATACTCTCATTCGGATATTAAGTATGGATGTGATTAATCTTAATGATATTTCTGTATTTATTATGAAATGGGAAATATTCTAAGCAAATTTGCATATCAACTTTTCTTCAATTATTTAAAGAGCTACACCATGAAGCAGCAAATAATTGACAGCCTTAATGATCCTGCAAATCTCGAAAAATTATATCGAAAAAATAAGACAGAATTCAGCAAATCATTTGCTGAAATTTCCGATAATTATGATTCGGATTTAGTAAATTTTTGGAAAATCAGATTAGCTAATGAATCGGAAACCGATTTAAAGGAGTTTCTAAAATTAGATCTTTTTGTTTTAATTGCCATATCGTTTGTATCGGGATTATTAGCTAAACTCCCCGATTTCTTTTCTCAATTAGACAAAGAAATTTTTTATTCTAGAAATTTAGCCGTTATAGTATTCAACGGACTAATTCTTTACGTTTTCTGGAAGAATAAAATATTTCATAAAACAAAAATACTCACTTATGGAACTGCGGTTTTAGTTCTTCTAGTATTTGTTAATTATTTGCCATACGAAATAAGTGATTCTGTTATTATTTCATTAATTCATATTCCATTATTTTTATGGTGTTTATTTGGTTTGTCGTTTATTTCATTTAATTATAACGATACTAATAAAAAGATCAAATTTATTCGGTTAAACGGAGAACTTTTGATAATGACCGGATTGCTTTTCCTTGCCGGAGGATTTTTAATTGCTGTTACTTTTGGGCTGTTTTCTGCAATAAATATTAGTATTGAGGAATTCTATATTCAAAATGTAGCTGTTTTTGGCGGAGTTGCTGCTCCTATTGTTGCTTACTATCTGATTAACTTGTATCCAAATATTACGAGTAAAATTACTCCCGTAATTGCAAGAGTTTTCACTCCTTTAGTTTTGATAACTCTGTTTGTTTACTTGATTTCTTATATTTTTTCAGAAAGCAAGATTGTTGAAGACAGAGAATTGCTCATTCTTTTTAACGTAATGCTTTTAGCAGTAATGGCACTTATCGTTTTTTCAGTTTCCGAACTTGAAAAATCAAAAAACAAGAATATTAACGTGCTTATTCTATTTTTATTAGCAGTTTTGGCTATTGTGATAAATTCAATCGCATTAGTTGCAATAATTACAAGAGTCACTTATGGGTTTACACCAAATAGAACCGTCGTTTTAGTCTCTAATGTATTAATTTTTGTAAACTTAATTTTGATGGCTAAAGATCTATTTCGATCATTTTTAGAAATTAGCAAAATAGATTCTGTAGAAAAAACCGTAGCAAAATACTTAACAATCTACTTTGCTTGGACGGTAATTGTAATTTTTATATTTCCATTTTTGTTTAATTTTAAATAAGTCTTTATATCGAAATTATATTAATTAAAAATCTAAGAAAAAGATAAATTAATTATATATTTTTCTGATTAGAATTTCCTTCCTTAAAGTTGCAGTATTTGGAAGTCACCAAGACTTTTGCACAGAACTTATCAAACAAGGAGTTGTTGCTATGAAAAGTAAAACTCGCAAATCATTCCTATCTTCAATAATTATTTTAGCGCTATTAATTATTCCTTTATTTTTAACTCAAAATGTATTTGCTCAATATTGCGATGAATGTTCAAGACCAAATGTAGCTGTCTATGATTTTGATTTACAAATTGCCAGACCACAAACCGATAGTCTGATTATTAAATGGTTGGATTTGTTTTGGCCCGGTATTTTTGCCACATCAGCTTTACGGGACATTGAAACTAAATCAGATTGTATAACTTGGTTTGACGGGGCAATTCTAAATGCAAAGGCTATGGAGGGAGTAATATTAGTATTCGGACCGGAATACTTGAATCTGCCGCCTGACGGACCAATTAACTCATCTGATTATATTCTAAGCGGTTTTACAAGAGAGAAGAACGGACATTATGAATCTACACTTACTCTTGAAGCTTCCTATTCACGTGAAATGGTTAAATCGGTAAGCATTGAGTATGAAAATACACCTTCAAATATGTCTGAAGTTGGTAAAGATCTTGCCGTTAAATTTGGTTCTATTTGGGATGTAATAAAAGATTTTGAAAGGTTTAAAAGAGACACTGATAATGAAGTTGCCATTAGAGATTTATGGACAAGGAATTCAAATCCGGAAATTATGCTTACACCGGAAAAGCAAAAAGTTGAACCGAACGAATCGATTGACATAGAACTGGAAATGATTGATTGCGATGGCGTTCCTCTAGATAACCGTCAAATATTTTTTGCCGATACAACAATAATGGGAATGGAATTTACCGGAACTATTGGAGGAGTAATTGATCCCCCCATCGTATATACAGATGCAAACGGAAAGGCAACTGTTAAATTTACGGCGGGAAATTCTTTAGGAATTGCTAACATTTCTGCATTTTTTCCTCACAAAAGACCTTATGGTGCACCAGATGGCTTTTTAGAAAACACAACTGTTGTTATCGGAAAACCCCCTGTAGATAAATGGATTTTAAATGTAAAAATTTCCGAACAAATTACGAGGTCTATTGACACAAGCTGGACTGATGGTAATAACGATGGCTCTTATGTAATGCATGAAAAATTCAACGGTACTGCTTTTATTTCCGGATTAGTTAAAAACGAATCTCTAGATTCTATGTTTTACGCTGTTTATAGTGACGAAAATGGTTATCCAATTGAAAATTGCATAGTAAGTGGATTTGGAAATATAGACTACTTTAAAAAATATTACCTTAATTGGGCAGATCCATTACCGGATATGGATATTGAAAATTGTATCTACAGAGGAATTGTTGAACCGGGATCAACTGAATTCGAATTTCATTATCCAACCGAGCCGGGTGAAATTGTAATAACCGCTCGTAGTGGCGGCGTAGCAGAAGGTTCAATGAGTTGGATTCATTCGGTTTATTTCCCTGAAAGAAAGATTGAAAAGGAAACCAATAATAGTTCTTCCTTTTTTTCTGTTGGTGCAGTATTTCTTGACGGAGAGTGTACGGTAACTAAAACCGATTCTTCTTATTTTATTAATGGCTTTCGAACGGAAACTATTCAAGAGGAAACCACTTCCGGCATGGAAACTACAGAAAGCTCAATGAAACTTAAGGCAGTTTTAACCAGCAATGGTTCTTTAACCAGTGTTAATAAAGAGGATGATAATTTACCTTCTGTTTTTAAGTTAGAACAAAATTACCCAAATCCATTTAACCCAACGACAAGTATTGAGTATTCAGTACCAAGTAATGAGCATGTTAGTTTGAAAGTTTATGATATACTTGGGAATGAAGTAGCAATTTTAGTAAATGGAACAAAAGAAGCCGGAACTTATGAAGTGAAATTTAACGCAAGTTATTTATCAAGCGGAGTTTATTTTTATAAACTTTCTGGCGGTAATTTCTTCGAAACTAAAAAATTAATACTGATAAAATAGTATTAAAAACGAATTATTAAAAAGATTCTATAAAATACGAGACACGCTACTTGCGTGTCTCTACTTTAACAAATATTAAATTAATTTTTATCCTTTTTTCAAAGTTAAAGTAAGTATGTTTTTTTGATCAATTTTTTCAAACTCCAATTTCTCAGTTTTATTTTTAATTATCATCACGCCAATATCATCATCTTCTGCATTTTCTATAATGTTTCCCTCATCTCCGGCACTTTCAAAAATTATTTGTATGTTATTATGTTTTTCTGAATAAGCGATTCTCAAATCCAGATCCATTTTTTCTGATTTTGATTTATATAAAACTAAAGGTTCTTCAACAAGTAGTAAAATATCATTAATCATTTTATGCGAAAAAGCGTGCTTTTCACAAAACAGCTCAATTTCTGCATGCATTTTATATAAATCAAAATTCGGACTGTCTATGTGATAGTTATAACTTCTTACACGATTAATAAAAGCTCTTGTTTTTTCTCTTTGTGGATTTTCAAAAATCTGCTCCGGCGGACCCTCTTCATAAAGTAATCCTTCATCCATATAAAAAACTCTGTTGGAAACATCTTTTGCAAAATCCATTTCGTGCGTAACAATTGCCAAAGTCATTCCTTCTCTTGCAAGACGACGAATAACTGCCAAAACTTCACTAACCATTGTCGGATCAAGTGCTGATGTCGGTTCATCAAAAAGAATTATTTCCGGATCCATTGATAAACATCTTGCAATTGCAACTCGTTGTTTCTGTCCACCGGAAAGTTCATCTGCAAAACTATCGGCTTTTTCTGCAAGTCCAACTAGCTGTAGAAGTTCGGTAGCTCTAGTTTCAGCTTCTTTCTTAGTTTTGTTTAATAATTTAATAGGACCTATTGTTAGATTCTCAAGCACAGTAAGGTGATTAAAGAGATTGAATGATTGAAATACCATTCCCATTTTTTGACGCATTTTGGGAACGTCAGTATTTTTATCAAGTATGTCAATTTCATCAATAAATATTTTTCCGCCTGTTGGCTGTTCAAGTAAATTCAAGCATCTTAAAAATGTACTTTTACCCGTTCCGGAAGGACCAATAATCGAAATTACTTCTCCCTTACTGATCTCAACATTTATATCTTTTAGAACCGTGAGATTTTGGAATTTTTTTTCTAGATGTTCAACTCTAATCATTTAATTAACTCCGGCTCGTTTTACTTTGGGATTTGTTTTGTTTTCAATGTAGCCAATAGAAACCATTAGCAGCCATGAAATAAGGAAGTATAATACTGCAACCATAATTAATGGAAAAAACGCATCAAATGTTCGGCTTCTAATAATATCGCTTGCTTTGGTTAAATCTTGCACCGCAATATAACCAACAATGGAAGTCATTTTAACAAGTGAAATCATTTCCCCTTTATAAACCGGTAAAATTCTTCTTGCGGCTTGTGGAAGTACGATGTAAATAAAGGTTTTTACTTTGGAAAATCCAATTGCAATTCCTGCTTCAGTTTGACCTTTATCGACACCTTCAATTCCGGTTCTAAACATTTCGGAAACGTAAGCCGCAAAATTCAATCCAAATGCAATTACGGCAACCAGCATTGGTTCAATATCAACTGAAGCAAATACTACATAAAATATTATCATCAAAACAACCAATACAGGCGTGCCTCTCAAGACCGAGATAAAAACTTTAGCTGTTACCAGTAATATTTTTCTTTTTGACATTCGCATAAAACAGACTAAACCGCCTAGAATTGTTCCGAATATTGTAGCCAAAACAGAAATTATTGCCGTGGTTTGTAATCCGTCTAAAATTAACAAATAACGATTTTCTTGAATAATATTGCTGTAAAAACTATTTGCAATGCTTTCTAAAAATGAGTTTTCCAGAAATGAATCTTTATCTTCTTCAGTTTTTACGGTACTTTGCTCACTTTTGTAATTATAAAGATTTTTATTAAGCGCCAATACAGCAGTTTTAAAAACATTATAACTATCAGAAAATGCAATGCGTTTTTTTCTTTCTTCGGTTATTGATAAACCATCTGCAATAATATCAGCTTTGCCGGAAGAGAGTGCCGCAATTAGAGAAGCAAATTCCATTGTGTTTATTTTTAGATTATAATTTTTGCGCTTAGCAAATGTTTTGATAAGTTCAATATCAAAACCAACGTGTTCCCCATTTATAATTGCAGAATTTGGAAGATCGCCAACAGCAACCGCTAATGTTATTTTTTTTCTTGTTTCATCGAATTCAAACTTTGGCATTTCAGCTTTTTCAGGATCATCTATAAACCAGCGTTTATAAATTATATCATAAGTTCCATCAGATTTTATTTCATTTAAAAAATTATTGAACTCAATTCTTAATTCCGGATTATCCTTTCGGAATCCCGCCGCAACCGGTAAAGTGAGAGCATCTTCGCTTAAAATTCCAATTTCTTGATTCCTTTTAAGCATCACTTTTGCGCCGACTAAATCCATAAACGCTGCATCTATTTTTCCCATTTTTAAAGAGATTATAAAATCTGCAGGTGAATTAAATCGGCTTACTTTTGCATTTGGAAAATTTTCTTCAACGTAAGTATCTTGTATTGTTCCGGCATAAACTCCAATTGATTTATCTGCAATATCATTAAGCACTTTCATTTTTGAATTTGGTAAATCATCAATATTATTTTTTAGCGCAAATACACTTGCGCCAAGACTCATATAAGAATCTGCAAAATCGATTTGTTTTGCTCGCTCTTCTGTAACCATTAACGTACTTGAAATCATATCAATTTTGTTTGTTGCCGCTGCTACAATTAAACTTCCAAATTCCATATCAGAAAATTTAATATCCTTTCCTAAATAAGCGGCAAATCTTTCGGCAAACTCAATATCCATCCCAATGAGTTTATTGTTTTTAATAATTGTAAAAGGAAGACCTTTATCGCTTACAATTCCAACCGTTAAAACACCATTTTTCTTTGAATTACTAATGACGGGCATTTCATCAATACCATCGGTAATCCATCGCTGAACCATATCATCATAAATTCCATTGGCTTTAATCTCTTTTAAAAATTGATTGAATTTTTCTTTTAACTCATCATTTTTTTGATTGAAGCCCATTGCAATTGGAATAGTAAATAATGTATCGCCAAAAACCTTTAGATCTTTGTCAATTCTTAAAATCTCAAGAAGCGTTTCGCTTGTATAAATTGCGGCATCAACTTTTCCGGATTTTACTGCAAGGACTAATTCAGATGGATTTTTGTACTGCATTAATTTTGCATTTGGAAAATTTTTAATTGCATAAGTATCATGAACTGATCCTAATAAAACTCCAATTCGCTTCTCTTTTAAATCATTTGCAGTTCTTAATTTTACAGTTTTCTTTTCATTATTAGGTTCACTATTATTTTCAGAATCAGCACTTTTTCTAACAATCATTACCTGTGAATTTTTAAAATACGGCTGAGTAAAATTAATTGACTTAGCGCGTTCTTCAGTGGCAGTCATTCCGGCAACAATTAAATCAACTTTGCCGGATTGAAGTGCCGGAATTAAAGCCGAGAATTTCATATCAAAAAATTGAATTGGTCTGTTTAATTCTGCTGCAATTCTGTATGCAAATTCGCCATCGTGCCCTGTTACTTTCTGATTTTTATCAACAAAACAAAAAGGTTCTCTCGTTGCACTTGTTCCAATTTTAATTACTTCGCCATTTTCCGGTAAAGTGATATTCTTTGTTTCATAAGGGAGCAAATCAGTTTTTAGCCATCGGCGTTTCATATCTTCAAAAGTGCCGTCATTCTTAAATTTTGTAATAATTTCATTTACTGATTTTAGTAATTCATCATTTCCTTTTTTAACGGCAATTGCGGTATTTTCAAAATCAACCGGTTCAGAAATTATTGTTAAGTCTTTGTTATGCTTGGTAACATTGAGTGCTGCGGGATAAGCAGTAATTACAGCATCAATTTGCCCGGAAATTAATGCCGCAATTCCGTCCATAATATCATCAAAACTTTTTGTTGAAGCCTCGGGAAATCTAGTAAGCGCAAGGTGTTCGCCGGTAGAACCCGTCATTGCCCCAATAGATACGCCACTTTTTAAGTCTTCTAATTTTGTAATTGTTTTTTTTGAATCACTACAACCGTTTAATATTATAAATAGAAGAAAAATCAGAATTAGTGCGAGATTTTTGTTTGACATAATTAAACCTGTTATTCCTTAACTAATGCAGCAATTCCGCCAACATAATATGGTTCAGAGAATAAAACTTTTTTTGATCTTTCTTCGGTAATAGTAATGCATGCGCCAATCATATCAACTTTTTTAGAAATTAAAGCCGGAATCATTGCGCCAAAATCCATGTTTACAATTTCTAATTTCTTGTTTAATCTTTTTGCAACTAACGCTGCAATTTCAATATCCAAACCAACAATTTCTTGTGATCCATCTACAAAAGAAAAAGGTTCTGTGATTGCCGAAGTACCAAATTTAAAAACTCCATCCGTTCCGGTTTCAATTTCGGGCATTGGTTTAGGATCACCGACTTCAGGAAGCCAGCGTTCCATCATCAAATTATAATCTCCGTTAGATTTCATTTCACCAATCAATTGATCAATTACATTTTTTAATTCCCCTTCCTCAAGATTAACAGCAAAACCATAATTGTCCGTTGTAATCATTTGCGGGAGCACAATTAGTCCCGGATTTTTAGCAGCAATGTTTTTTAATATTGGTTCATCATAAGCCGCCGCATCAGCTTTACCCCCTTTAACCGCCATGCAAGCATCTAAAACACTGTTGAAGTATTTAAATTCTGCATCCGGAAATTTTGATAAAACTAAAGCATCGGCAACAGTTCCCGTTGGGACAGCAAATTCCTTTCCGGCAAGTTGGTTAAGCTTAGTAATTTTTTCTCTTTTTGTACAGCCGTTAAACAAAAAGAAACTCGATAAAATTATAAGAATAGCAATGCCGTAAAATTTATTTTTCATTTGAAAACTCCTCTTGATTAAAAAGTGATTCATAAATTGAATTTACTTATTTGGAAAGATTGTGATTCAGAAATAATGAATAAAATCATATTTACAAATTTAAAATCGTTTCTCCGTAAATAATACACAAAATTAGTTTAGATTTTTTAAATGACCTTAATAACAAGCATTGTTAAATCATCTGATTGTTCAAAACCATTCGTAAATTTTTTTACATCATTTAGAATTATTTCTTTTGCTTCTTCTGCGTTTTCTGTCTTTAATTTTTTGCACAAACTTTCTAAGCTTTCATCGCTGTATTCTTCTTCAACAGAATTCATGGCTTCGGTTACGCCGTCAGTAAAAGTTATAATGAAATCACCGCTTTCTAATTGAATAGTTTCCGATTCATAAGGCATTAAAGTTTTCATCATCCCCAGTATTAATCCACCTTTTTCAAGTTTTTTAATTTCTCCGTTCCTTAAAAGAAACGGTGGATTATGTCCGGCGTTAACATATGTAAGTTCACGTTTGCTGTTTAATCTTCCCCAGAAAAATGTAATGTAAGTTCCGGAAACTGTACTTTCTTCAACTAAATCATTTAACAAACTTGTTGCTTCAGAAATTGGAAGATTTTGTTTTGTAATTGATTTTAAATAAGCCTGTGAGTTAGCAACCAAAAGCGATGCAGTAATTCCTTTTCCGCTTACATCACCGATTGCAAAAACTATTTCGTCATTTTCGGTTGTGAGAAGATCAAAATAATCACCGCCGACTTGCTTGGCAGATTCGCTGTAAGATGCAATTTCATAATTTTCTGATTTTGGAAAATTTTGAGGCAACAGATTTTTTTGAATTATTCTGGCGGTTTCAAGATCTCTTTCTATACTTTGTTTTTCCAATGCTTCCTTAAACAAAAAGGCATTCTCAATCGAAATTATTGCCAAACTTCCAACCGACATAATATATTCAATATCATATTGAGTATATGATTCGGCGTTTTTTTTACTTCCCAGCAAAATTAAACCTTTTGTTTCCCCTTTAATCTGCATTGGAATAATTAGTTGAAAATCATTTTTAGAAAATTCAATATGATTTTCATTTGTAAAAATTGGTCCGGAAATAGTTTTTATATCGAGTTTAGAAATCAGATCAATTACTTTCTTTTCATCAGTTTTTGATTCTAAAACCTTAATGCTGTCGTCTTCATAAATAATTGCGAAGTTTGTAACAAGAAATTGTCCAACTATTGAATAAAGTAGTAATTTGCTTACATATTCTAATTCCAGTATTCCGCTAAATTCTTTACTCAAATCATAAAGTTGATTTAATTGTTCGATTTTAGAATCTAATAAAAATTTAGAATTGCGGCTTTGCTCTTCAGATAAAATATTTTCAATCTGTAGATTAATTATCGTAAGCAATAACTGAATAATTTTTTCATGTTTCTTAAATAGTTCGTTATTAATTATGAAAAGAATTTCTTTGGATTTTACTTCAGCGAGAAAATAACCTTCTAGCGAAAAACTTTTGCTGTTTTCACTTTTTAATAGATTTGAGTTCTTTATTATGTTCTTAAGTTCATCAGATTTTGTAATTATTTCTGAGTTGTTGCTTATAAACGAAAAATCATTATCACAAATTTCTTCACTAATTACTTCAAGGAAATAATTTAAAACCGAACTTGCACTTTTAAACTCTGTCTTGAATTCCTTAAATCGAACAAACATTTCATTCATAAGGATTTGCCGGGAGAATATTAAAAAGCTCAGTAAATCCCGAAATATCAAAAACCTCTTTGATGTGATCCTGCATAGAAACGATTGTAAGTTTTTGATCATTTGTGCTAAGTTGTTTAGCGGCAACAAGTAAAACTCTTAATCCGGAACTACTTACATACTTAAGCTCTTTAAAATCGACAATATTTTCTTTACTGTTTTCCAAAAGGGGCAATAAGTTTTTTTCAAAATCACCCGCTGTAGTTGAATCCAATCTTCCATTTACATACATAATATTATAACCATCTTTCTTAATAGAATTTAATTCCATCATTCTCTCCATTAATATTGCTTTATGAAAACTGCTTTCTTTGTTTAATATGACCTTATAAAATTATATTTAAGTCTTTTTATAAAAATAGCGAAAAGAGCATAAAAAATCTCAAAGGTATTATATTATCGATATTGATTTCTAAATATTTAGTAATGAATTTCTGTGTGGCTGTCTCAAAAGTAATATTTTCATGGTGATTCAATCTGATTAGCCCGGCACGCTCGTTTCTGCATTTCTTTTTTAACTCAAAATACATGCTTTCGATTCTGATACAAGTTCAGAATGACTGTTTTGAGACATTACCCTGTCATTACAAGCGCTTTTGAGTCTGCCTCATTTTTCAAAATAATGATTTTTTTTAAACCAATTTACAATAGATTCAAAATTATGTAATCTGAAAATTCTATCTCTTGTTCTCTAGAAATATTCTGATAATTAGTTTAATTTTAGAAAAATAATTTCAAGGCAAACAAATGAAAATTCTATTCTACTTTTTAATTTTATCCTTAACCTTAAATCAGAATTTGCAAAGTCAAGAGTCAGAAGAAAAAACAAAATTGCTTATTAGATGCGATGATATTGGAATGTCGCATTCGGTAAATATGGCAGCCAAAGAATTAATAGAATCCGGACTTCCATTTTCTGCATCTGTAATGATTCCCTGCGCTTGGTATCAAGAAGGAGTAGAATTATTAAAATCTAATCCACAAATTACTGCCGGTATTCATCTCACTTTAAATGCGGAATGGAAAAATTACCGATGGGGACCTGTTGCCGGAAAAGATAAAGTTCCTTCTTTAGTTGATGAATTTGGATATTTTTTCCCTTCTCGAGCAGCATTTTTTGCAAATAATCCAAGGTTTGATGAAGTGGAAATTGAACTTAGAGAGCAAATTAACAGAGCAATTAATAGCGGATTGAATGCAAAATATTTGGATTACCACATGGGAACCGCAGTTGATACTCCCGAATTGAGAAATATTGTTGAAAAATTAGCTAAAGAATATGGACTTGCAATTTCTCGTTATTTTGAAGAAGTTGATACAAAAAGTATGTATTCTGCTCCAATTGAATCAAAAAAAGATTCGCTTTTCCAAATTGTTGAAAATCTAAAAAATGACAAAATTAATTTGTTGGTCTGCCACATTGCAAAAGATAATGACGAAATGCGCGCAATGATTGACATGAATACTTTTGGATTGAGCGAAATGAGCCGACATAGAGATGCAGAATTAAACGCTCTTATTGAAGCATACAAAAACAATCTTTTTGAAAAGAACAATATTCAACTGATAAATTATGATTACTTAATTGAGAATATCGGCTTGGAAAATATGAAGTCTCCGTTAGATTCAGGATATTAATATTAGAGACTTCTGAAAAATGAAATAATAAGCATGAAAAAATATTAGAGAATCTTCATTTCCTTTAAAATATTTTTTGTGATTTCAATTCTGGCTTTACCAAAATCTTTTTGATTTAGCAAGGAATGAAGATTTATTGCAAAAAAGTAAACATTTTCGTTTCTCTCAACGTAACCTACAAACCAGCCTGTTTGATCGGTTTCACTTTGTGCCCATCCGGTTTTGGCTCTTAATGTGTAATTATCTGTTTTCTCGTAAATCATTATCTCTTTTAGAATATTATAAGTTCTTTCTGAAAAAGGTAAGGTTTGGTTATAAATATTTTTTAAAAATTTAATCTGTTCATCGGCAGAAATTCTAATATCGCCATCAAGCCAAAATCTGTCAATTCCGCCGCTAATATTTTTATTTCCATAATTTATTGAATCTACATATTTCTGCATTCTTTCTTCGCCAATTCTTCTTGCAACTTCTTGATAATACCAGACTGCAGAATACTTAAAAGCAGTTTCTAAATTTTGATCTTGGTTGTGGGTTTCAATTTGGCGCTTCGCTCCGTCCCATTTCAATTCAAAATCTTTTCCGGTTATAACTCCGGTTTCTAATCCGATTAACGTATTTGGAATTTTAAAAGTTGATGCAGGAATAAATCGAGTTGCGCAGATTTCTTTATTATATCGGTAATAAGTATCCTTATTCAAATCAAACAAAACAAAAGAACCTTCAAAACCAGATTCTTGAAAATATTTATTCCACTCATTTTTGATAACTTCTGTTGATTGAGCGGAAAGAAAAGTTTGAAGAAGAAAGAAAAACAAAATTATTGATTTCATTAGTAAGCCAAATTTTTCTTTTTAAATTAACTAATTTTTCCAAAACAAGTTAGGAATGACTAATGAAAGTGGGGGAAAACTGCGGGATAGATCCGGCAATTACTAAAAATTGTAGATTTCTTTTTATTAGTTTTCCAATAATTTTTAAGGAATTTCCCTTGAATTTTATAGAATCTCCTTCGATTTTCAAGAAAAATCATGCTAATTTTATAAAATTTCCTTTGATTTTCAAAGAACATCCTTCAATTTTTGTAGAATTTCCTTTGGTTTTCAAGGACTTGCCTATGAATTTCAAAGGAATTTCCTTGAATTTTATAGAAGTCTCCTTATTTTTAATAGAATTGAGATATATTTTTAAGGGAACAGCTATAATCTTTGTAGGATTACTTTTGTTTTGAAGTAGTAAACTATTGTTAAATAATAACTTTGTTTTCTTTTATATTTAATATTTATATTTTGCTCATTAGCTAACTAGGGTTGAATATGAAACTATTATTTTCATTATTAGTTATCATTTTATTTACTTCTTGCTCAACAGAAACAAACAACAAAAGCGATTATTTCCCAATCAAAAGACATATGGAATGGAAATTTTTCGGAGAATATCAGCCAAATAAAGATAAACCAATGAAATATTTGGGTGAATTAAACTGGAAAGTAATAAGCAAAGAAGAAAATACTTATACTGTTGAACAAGCTTTCAATGGTATTCAAATAGTTTCTAATGGATATTCACTGGATACTTTAGATTTTACACCTCAGCCTTCTTATTTCTTAATTACAGTAAAAGATCATGGGTGGATTAGGATTCATGTATCTTTCTTAAATTTTGGCAGCGATTATATTGAAGTTAAAAATCTATTCCCCGATTATTATGAAGAAACAATAAAACTCACAACCAAAGATGGTAATATTACCTCAAATATCGATAATGAAATATTTTTGAAAAGAAATGTTGGCATTGTTGATTGGTTTGCAATTGCGAATGACTATCCGGGTGCCACTTGGAGATTTCAATTAATTGATTGCTATTTACCGTAATTATTTTAGAAGTTACTGCGGGAAAAATCCCGCAGTAACAAAAATTACAGATTTATAATATCGCTGTAAATTATATATGCCATTAAAAGAAGAAGAACAAAAAATCCCGCATTTTGAATTGCCATTTTCACTTTAATCGGCAATTCTCTTCGCATAATTCCTTCAATGCTAATAATTACAAAATGACCGCCGTCTAAAACCGGAAATGGAAGAATATTAATAATTGCCAAACTAAGACTTAGAAGAGCAAGAAATCTTAAGAAAGAAACAATTCCGGATTCTGCTGATCTTGCGGCAAATTGTGCAATTTTAACCGGACCACCAAAAACTTGTCCAAATTCTACACTTCCTTTAAAAACATTCTTCACCATTGCAAAAGTTAAATAAGTGTATTGCCAAGTGTTTGATAATGCTTGTGTCATCGAACCGATAAAACCATAGCTTTCATTTATTGTTGGACCAACATAAGTTTCACCGCTTAACATGATTCCAATTTTACCTTCTAAAACCGGAGTAACATTTGTAAAAACAGTATCTTCATTTCTTAAAATTGTAAGCGGAACTGTTTTTTCGGGATGAGAAGAAACAATATCAATCACCTGTTGAGATGAAATTAAATCAACATTGTTAAGCGAAAGGAAAATATCGCCCGGTTGAATTCCGGCATCTTCCGCGGGAGAATTTTTAACAACATCAGAAATAAACGGCTTGCTGTGTTCAACTCTTAAAAAATATCCTTGCTGGGCTGCTTCTTTCACTAAAGATGGTGCCACATTAAGCGTAACATTTTGACCATTTCTTAAAACATCAACATCAATCTGATCGCCAATATTTTCAATCATAAAACCATGGATTACTTGTTCCCAATTATTTACGGATTTGCCATTGATTGCGGTAATTTTATCATAATCATGAAAACCGGCTTCAGCCGCAAAACTTCCATCTGCAACACCAACAACGGTTGTAGATTCGATAATTTCTTTCCCGGTAAAGAAATTTATTCCCCATAAAATGGAAATAGTTAAAAGCAGATTCATTAAAACTCCGGCAGTAATTACAAATAATTTCTTTGGAGTTGATTTCGATCTGAATTCGTAAGGTTTTGGTTCTTGTTTTGCAAATTCCGTATCAAAACTTTCATCAACCATACCGGCAATTTTCACATAACCGCCAAGAGGAATTAAGCAAAGTCTGTAGTCGGTATTTCCTTGTCCATCCCAATCTTTAGATAGATCGCCAAAAGTAAACCCGGTTATTTTATTATATCCAAAAAGTCTTTTTCCAAATCCAATTGCAAAAATATCTGCACGCATTCCGGAAAGTTTTGCCGCAGCAAAATGTCCGAACTCATGAACAAAAACCAAAATTGCTATAGTTATTACAAAATATATTAGATAATCCATTATACTAGGGTACTCCTACTGTTACTGTAAAGAAAATCTCTTGTTTGACGATCACATTCAAAAATTGTTTCCAAATTTGGTTCTTTATGATTTTCAATTTTATCAAGAGCTAATTTTATTGTGTCTGCAATTTGCACAAATTTTATTTTTCTGCTTAGAAAGTTTTCAACAGCAATTTCGTTTGCAGCGTTCAAAATGCAAGGAGCTGTTCCGCCGTTTTCCATTACTTCATAAGCTAATTTTAAGCATTCAAATTTATTAAAATCCGGTTCAAAGAAAGTTAGATTTTGAATTTTTGCAAAATTTGTATCTTCATAACTGCTTTTTAATCTTTCCGGATAAGTAAACGAATATTGAATTGGAAGTTTCATATCGGGCATACTTAATTGCGCTTTTATTGAACCATCCACAAACTCAACCATTGAGTGAATTATTGACTGAGGATGAACTATGACTTCAATTTTTTCTTTGGCAAGATTAAAAAGCCAATGTGCTTCAATTACTTCTAATCCTTTATTCATCATTGAAGCTGAATCAATTGTAATTTTATTTCCCATTGACCAGTTTGGATGTTTCAAAGCCTGCTCAACCGTAACATTTGAAATTTCCGATTTCGAAAATTCTCTAAAAGGTCCGCCGGATGCGGTTAAAATTAATTTATTTATTTCTTTTTGATTTTCACCAACGAGAGCTTGAAAAATTGCACTATGTTCAGAATCAACAGGAATTAATTCAGCTCCATATTTTTTGCAAAGATCAATTATTAATTCACCCGCAACAACAAGAGTTTCTTTATTAGCAAGCGCAATTCTCTTTTGTTTTTTGATTCCCTCAATAGTTGGCGCTAATCCTGCAAAACCGACAAGTGCTGTAAGCAAAATATCATAATCATTGGAAGCAGCAACTTCCACAAGTCCTTTATCGCCGCTTAGAATCTCGCACTTTCCGTTAATTCTTTTTCTTAATTCAATAGCTTTTTGCTCATCTTTTACAACAACAACTTTGGGATGAAATTCACTAATTTGCTTTTCCAACAAATCAATTTTTGAATTTACAGTTAACGCAAAAACAGAAAATTTATCAGGAAATTCTCTAATCACATTAAGAGCATTTACTCCAATTGATCCGGTTGAACCTAATATTGCTATTATTTTTATTGACATAATTTACTTTTTGCTAAGTTATATTCGTTACTTAATTTATTAAACAACTCTTCTACCGATAAAATTTCATTTATAAGTCCGGCACCTTGTCCGGCTTCCATCATTCCTTCATCAAAATTTCCCTCAAAAATTCCAAGCATTTCTCTTTTTGAACCAAGCTTTTCAATTAATGTTTCAGATGAAGCTCCTAATTTTTCCATTTCATAAATTTCATTTGAAAATTTATTCTTTAACATTCTTGCCATTCCAATTTTTTTCAAAACCAGAATTGTGTCATTATCTTTTGCTTCAACAACTCTTCTTTTATATTCTTCATGAGCAGATGATTCATGTGTGACCGCAAATCTGGTTCCAATTTGAACTCCTTCTGCACCAAGTGAAAGAGCGGCTAAAACCCCGCGTCCATCCGAAACTCCCCCGGCAGCAATAATTGGAATTTTAAGAGCATCAACCAACATTGGAATTAAGGTAAAGGTTGTTATTTCGTCAACACCATTATGCCCGCCTGCTTCAACTCCTTCACCAACAACAGCATCGCAGCCAGCGGACTCAGCCTTCAAAGCAAATTTTAATGACGGCACAACATGAACAACTTTCATATTTGCTTTCTTAAAAGCATCAATAAATTTTCCGGGATGCCCGGCTGATGTAAAAACTATTTTAACCTTTTCATCAATAATTACATTTGCTAAATCTTCTGCATCTTTTCTTAATAAAGTCAGGTTTACGCCAAATGGTTTATTTGTTGCTGATTTACATTTTTGAATATGCTCTCTTAAAAGTTCATGCTTCATTGAACCTGAGCCTATCAAACCTAATCCGCCATTATTAGAAACTTCCGAAGCTAATTTCCAGCCTGAAACCCAAACCATTCCGGCTTGAATAATTGGTTTTTCTATTTCAAATAATTCTGTAATTCTATTAATAATTTTCAATGTAACTTCTTTAATTCAATTGAGTTATACAAAATAGCTAAAATCAAACTAAATTGAATGTAGAAACAAAATTACCTAATTTTGTTAATTAACAATTAGTAAGGATAATATGAGAGCAATAATTCCTGTAGCAGGATTTGGAAAACGATTAAAACCACACACTCACTCACTTCCCAAAGTTTTATTAAATGTTGGCGGAAAACCTATACTAGGTCACATTCTTGATAAATTAGTTGAAGAAAATATTACTAAAGCCACCTTTGTTGTTGGTTATATGGGGGATAGGATTGAAGAATATGTTGTTAAAAAATATCCTAAAATAAAAGCTGATTTTATTGAACAAAAAGAAATGCTTGGTTTAGGACATGCAATTTATACTGCAATTCCAACTTTTGATGAAGAAGAAATTTTTATAATTCTGGGCGATACAGTTTTTGATGTAAATATGAAACAACTATTTGGATTAAAAACTTCTGCGCTTGGAGTTAAAACAGTTGATGATCCAAGAAGATTTGGTGTTGCCATAACTGAAAATAACTTTATAACCAAATTAGTTGAAAAACCTTCGGAACCAGTTTCTAAGCTAGCTTTAGTCGGATTGTATTATTTGAAAAACTCAAAAGCTTTAGCAGATGCGCTCAGCGAATTAGTTGAAAAAGATATTAGAACAAAAAACGAATTACAACTTACAGATGCGCTTCAAATAATGATTGATAAAGGAGAGAAGATTTCCACATTTCCCGTTGAAGGATGGTACGATTGCGGCAAACCGGAAACTCTTCTTTCTACAAATCAATTTTTATTATCTCAAAATGGTCAGAATTATTCAATCGAAAATATTGTTATTAATAATCCGGTTTTTATTGCAGAAAGTGCAAAAATTACAAATTCAATTATTGGTCCATATACAACAATTGCAGAAGGATGCGAAATAAAAGACTCCATTATTAAGAATTCTATAATTAATGAAAATGGAATCGTTCACAAAACAATGCTCGATAATTCTATTATTGGCGGTAATGCAATAATTAAAGGAAATTACAAAAAATTAAACGCCGGTGATTCATCGGAAATAGATTTTTATTAATCAAATTACTTATTAAGAGGAAAATAAATGTCATATCTATTCACTTCAGAATCTGTATCGGAAGGACATCCGGATAAAGTTAGTGATGCAATATCCGATGGAGTTCTTGATGCTATTTTTTTACAAGATCCAAACGCAAGAGTTGCTTGTGAAACATTTGTAACAACCGGATTGGTTGTAGTAGGCGGAGAAGTTACAACTACAGCCTATATTGATGTTGAAGAAGTTGTAAGAAAAACAATTAGAAAAATTGGTTACACAAAAGCTGAATATAAATTTGATGCAGATTCATGCGGTGTGTTAAATGCTTTGCATTCTCAATCACCTGATATTGCTATGGGTGTTGATACCGGCGGCGCGGGCGATCAAGGAATTATGTTTGGTTATGCATGCGATCAAACACCTGAATTAATGCCAATGCCAATTATGTATGCTCATAAACTTGTAAAAAAATTGTCAGATATAAGAAATAAAAACAACGGTTTAATGCCTTATTTAAGACCGGATTCAAAATCGCAAGTAACAATTGAATATGATGATAATCATAAACCATTAAGAGTTGATACAGTTGTTATTTCAACTCAGCATGACGCAAAAGTAAAACAAACACAAATCAAAAAAGACGTAATAGAACATGTAATAAAAACCGTAATTCCGGAAAAATATTTGGATAAAAAAACTAAATATTTCGTTAATCCAACCGGAAGATTTGAAATTGGCGGTCCTCACGGAGACAGCGGTTTAACAGGAAGAAAAATTATTGTTGATACATACGGAGGCTGGGCTCCTCACGGAGGAGGCGCTTTCTCAGGAAAAGATCCATCAAAAGTTGATAGAAGTGCAACATACGCAGCCAGACATATTGCAAAAAATGTTGTTGCCGCCAAACTTGCTAAAGAATGTTTAGTTCAAGTTGCTTATGCTATTGGTGTTGCCGAACCTGTTTCGGTTTATGTTGATACTAAAGGAACCGGAGTTATTCCCGATTCTGAAATTTCAAAAATGATTACTAAAGAAGTTGATCTAACTCCTAAAGGAATTATTGAAAGATTAAAATTAAGACAACCAATTTATCAAAATACTTCAGCTTACGGTCATTTTGGTAGAAAAGAAAAAGTGTTTACTTGGGAACAATTAGATTTAGTTCCTACGTTTAAGAAATATGCAAAATAAAGGAGTTAAAATGAACGAAGTAGAATCAAAAAAAGAATTAGAGTACATCAAATATAAAGTTAAAGATCTTTCACTTGCCGAATGGGGAAGAAAAGAAATTGAATTAGCTGAAGCAGAAATGCCAGGTCTTATGTCGTTACGCGAGCAATATGGTGAAACAAAACCTTTAAAAGGTGCTAGAATTGCTGGCTGTCTTCATATGACTATTCAAACAGCAGTTTTAATAGAGACTTTAATAGAACTTGGTGCAGATGTAACTTGGTCATCATGTAATATTTTTTCAACTCAAGACCATGCAGCAGCAGCTATTGCGGCAGCAGGCATTCCGGTTTATGCTTGGAAAGGAATGAACGCAGAAGAATTCGATTGGTGCATTGAGCAAACTTTATTTTTTGGCGAAGATAGAAAACCATTAAATATGATTCTTGATGATGGCGGCGATCTTACAAATATGGTTCTTGATAAATATCCTGAACTTGCAAAGGGAATTAAAGGACTTTCTGAGGAAACTACAACCGGCGTTCACAGACTTTATGAAAGAGTTAAAAAAGGAACTCTTCCAATGCCGGCTTTTAATGTTAACGATTCAGTTACTAAGTCTAAATTTGATAACAAATACGGCTGCCGTGAATCTTTAGTTGATGCTTTGCGCAGAGCTACTGATTTAATGATGGCTGGAAAAGTTGCTGTGGTTGCCGGATATGGAGATGTTGGTAAAGGTTCTGCAGAATCATTAAGAAATGCAGGAGTTCGTGTAATAGTTTCTGAAATAGATCCAATTTGCGCATTGCAAGCCGCTATGGAAGGTTATGAAGTTAAGAAATTCTTAAAAGCTGTTCCTGAAGCGGATATTATTGTAACAGCAACCGGTAATAAAGACATTGTTTCGGAAGAAGCTTTTAGGTTAATGAAAGATAAAGCTGTTGTCTGCAACATTGGTCATTTTGATAACGAAATTGATATGGCTTGGTTAAATAAATCTTATGGCAGCACTAAGAATGTAATTAAACCTCAAGTTGATAAATACACTATTGACGGAAAAGATATTATTGTTCTTGCTGAAGGAAGATTAGTAAACTTAGGATGTGCAACCGGTCACCCTTCATTTGTTATGTCTAATTCATTTACAAATCAAACTTTAGCTCAATTGGAATTATGGAATAATTCTGAGAATTACGAGAACCAAGTTTATATGCTTCCAAAACATTTAGATGAAGAAGTTGCAAGACTTCATTTGGCTAAAGTTGGTGCGGAATTAGACACTCTTACTCCGGAACAAGCCGAATATATTGGCGTTACCGTTGAAGGTCCTTTTAAACCGGATTATTACAGATATTAAAAAACCCTTTCAAAAAGGACTATTCTCAAAGCCGGATTCGTTCCGGCTTTTTTATTTTTGATCTTGCGTTCGCATAAAATTCTCAACAAAAACTCTTAACAATTCTCTAATCTATATTTAACATTTACTTAACTCACAGATTTTTAAAACATAATATATTTGTTACACTCTCCTCCCATGAGTAATAGCTAAATTTGCAAAGCCCGGGCTGCGGCTCAGGCTTTGTGATTATTACACTTTTCTTTTTTATCTTGTCAATTAATATTCACCGGAGTAACAAAAGTTTGAAATTTATTAAACCAATTCTTCTGCTTTTTGTCATTGTTGTTTATTTTTTACTAATTCAACAAAACAGATTTATTCAAGATGATGCTTTTATAAATTTTCGATATGTAGAAAATTTTCTAGCCGGAAATGGATTAGTGTTTAACATTGGCGAAAATGTTGAAGGCTTTACTTCCTTTTCTTGGATTCTAGTTTTAACTTTTGCAAAAATTTTTAATCTCGATTTAATTCTCTTTTCGCAAATTACATCAATTACTTTCGGGCTATTAATTTTTGTTATACTTTTTCTTTTAAGCAAAGACAAGAAAAACTCAATCATAATTTTTCTTATTTCTTCTTCGCTCTTGCTTTCAAGCGGAGGATTTATTTATTGGGCTTCGTCCGGAATGGAAACTACTTTTTTTACTTTTCTTATTATTTTGATTTTTTATTTCTATTTAAGAAATACTGATTTATCAAAAAATTATTACTTCTTAATTTTTTCTTTTTTGGCAATTATCACACGGCAAGAAGCTTTCGCAATTTTCAGCATTTTTATTATTTATAACTATTTATCAAATAAACATTTTTATTCAATAAATAATCTTCATAAGAAAATCTTATTGAATATTTCTTTAATGCTGATACCATTAATTTTACTCCTTGTTCTTCGGATTTACTACTATGGTTACATTTTCCCAAATACTTATTATGCAAAAACAAATTTAATTCTACCTTACTTTTATAGAGGAATTGAATATGCAGTAAATTGGTTTCGCTATGATTTATTTTACGGCATTTTATTTCTTCCCGTTTTTTATTATTTCATTAAAGAGAAAAATCAAATTCTTTCAATTTCCTTGATGTTATTGGGTTTTTACGTTTTGTATAATTTATATATTGGCGGAGATGTACTTCCGCACAATAGATTTTTTATTCCGATTCTGCCAATAATTTATCTGGCTGTTTCTTATTCAATAGTAAATTTAAAAATCCAAACGCAATTTCTGTATTTCTCTTTAATATTTGTATTAGTCATCTCATTTATTAAATATGATCTGCAAACAGAAAATATAAATTACACTAAACAACATGAGCTTGGTTTAGTAAAAAAAATGCGAATTTATGCCGAGTATTTAAATGAGAACAATTATAAAAACTCGACTTCAGTAATATCAACTATTGGATCTTTCGGTTATTATTTCCAAGGAAATGTAATTGATTTGGTAGGATTAACAGATGGATTTATTGCACACAATCCAAAAGAAGTTTTAGAAATTGATGATAATATTCCCGTCGGCTGGAAAGAGCGAACTTACAACATCGATTACATTTTTGACAGGACCCCAGAATTTATAATCTTTCCTGCCGGATATAAACCAACCGCCTTTCCTGAGGCAGCTTTATTTTCCGATATAAGATTTTATCAAAACTATTATGTTCAATTAATTTTTGATAACGAATTAAACCAAATGCTTCCAATATTTGTAAGGCGAAATGATGCGCTGGAAATAGAAAATATAACAGAAGCACATAATCCTTCTTGGATAATTAATTTTATAAATGGCAACAACTTACTTTTAGAGTTTATCAAAACAAAAAATGAAAATCTTGTTCCGCTCATTGAGAATGAAGCAGAAAAACTCAAACTTTCATCAATCAGAAAAAACGAAGCCAACTTAATCATGGGAATTTTAAAATTTCACGATAAACTTTTTCAAGAATCTTTTGGTTATTTTCAAGAAATAATTCAGTCCGATAATAAAAATTCAATTGCATATTATTATTTGATGTTGATAAGTGCTAAAAATAATAATCGTATTGAAACAGATTTTTATACAAAAAAACTAAAAGAAATTTCACCGGGAGCACTTCCAAATTTGGTCCTAATAGATGATTGAAGTTTTAGTTATATCCATAGGAATAATTCTAGCACTTGCCGGGGTACTTGGCTGCATAATTCCGGCTTTGCCGGGTCCGCCTTTAAATTATGCAGCATTATTACTTTTACTTCTTATTCCGGAAATAAACATTTCTTCAGACTTGCTACTAATAACCGGTCTATTAACTTCGATAATTTTAGTGCTGGATTATGTGCTTCCAATTTGGGGCGCAAAAATTTATAAAGTTTCTTATTGGGGAATTTGGGGTTCTATCTTTGGAATGATTTTAGGATTAATTTTCTTTCCGCCATTTGGATTGATTATTGGAACTTTTTTGGGCGCTGTTTTAGGTGAAGTGCTTTCCGGAAAATCCAATTCCGAAGCCATGCGCGCCGGAATAATTACTTTTATATTTAGCCTTGTTGCTATTGTTATGAAGCTTTCATTATCATTTTATCTTACATATAAATTTATTGCTGAATCATTAAAACTGATTTAAAACGCAAATAATTACAATTTGCCTTAAATCCAATTTAATTTTACATTTGCAAATGTTAGCAAAAACCGGGTAGCTCCTTAGTTGGAAATTCGGTTATGCTGCTAACCGACAAGATGAGAAAGTCTTGTTCAAATCCCTCGTTGAGAGGGATTTTTTATCCCGCCAAATAATCTTGTTCTTCATCAAGCTTTTCAATGTTATCAAAATTCTTGTAAGAAACTTTTATAACTACATTTGTCTTATCTTTAATTAGAATATAGTTTTCTCCAAAATCAACTACAGTTCCATAAAATTCTTTTTTTTGATTATTTACCGGATTGGGAAAGACATATTTTACTAAATCGCTTTCTTTTAACTCCACTGTTTTCCTCTTTTCTCAAAATTTAACAAACCCTTGATAAAAAACTGTTATTTCAATATTAACAAATAATGACTAATTAAAATTTCCTAAAAGGAAATAATTTATCAATTGCTTTTTATAAAACCACAATATGTTGATAGTTAGTTTTAAGAATATATGTATTAGTGTTTATGCCATTTTTCTATTTGTTTCATGCAAATATATTTCTAACTATATTTTGTATTTAAAAGAGTTATAAATATTCTGACTAATTCTAACAAACATGAAAAACAATATTAATGTAATTAAAAATTTTAGCGTCCTTCCATATCTTTATGGAATTAGTTTTACTCCAATGAAAACCTTTCAATCGTTAGCAGAAAAATTTGGTGATTTTGTTCGTTTAAAATTCTGGAACGAGTCAGTTTATTTTGTTAATGATCCGGAAGTCATTCAATATATTCTTAAAACTAATTATAATAATTTTCCAAGAAGCAGTTCTATAAAAGATTTAGAACCTCTTTTAGGAAAGGGTTTGTTTTTCTCAGAAGATGAACTTTGGCAGTCACAGAGAAAATTATTAACTCCGGCTTTTCACAATTCCAGTCTGGAAAATTTTTATACAATATTAACTCAAGAGATTAAAGCCACAACCGATAAACTTGATGAGTGTTTAGAAAAAAACAATTCAATCGATTTAGAACATGAGTTTAAAGAACTATTATTAAACCTCACTTTTAAAAATCTTGTTTCACCAAATGTAAAATTGGAGACTGAAAAACTACTTCATAGTTTAACTCAAATTCTAAAACACACACATAATAAATGGCACAATCTAAGACTATTATTAAGTTTATTTAGAAAAAAACAATTACGCATTTTTGATTTCAATAAAAACAAAATTGCTTTAGAAAATATTCAACAAACTGTTGATCAAATTCTTAATGATACATTAGAAGGAAAGCTAGAACCGGCAAGCCTTTTGCAGATCCTACTTTCTGGTCATAAAGATAATTCAATTAGTTTACAGCAGATAAAAGATGAAATCCAGACAATCCTTTTTGCCGGCTATGATACTGTAGCGGAAGTACTACTCTGGCTTTTATACTTTGTTTCAAAGGACAATTCCGCCAATGAAAAAATAATGAGTGAGCTTTCGAATACAAACCCAAATAATTCTTTAACAAAACTAAGCATGAACGATACTCCTTTTTTAACTGCATGCATAAAAGAAACATTGCGGCTTATGCCTCCTGCTTGGTCATTTTATAGAACAGTGAAGCAAGATGATAAATTTGAAAATTTTACTTTTCCAAAAGGTGCCTTGATAATGATTTCTCCATACATTCTGCACCGAAATAAAAAATATTGGAAAAACGCAGAAGAGTTTAATCCTAATAGATTTTTAGATGACACCACAATTAATCCGTTTCACTATATTCCATTTGGACAGGGTCCGCATATCTGTATCGGCAACAGGCTTGCAATGGTTGAGATTCACACAATCGCATACGTTTTATTATCAAAATATAAATTCGAATTTTCTTTTACTGATATGAAAATTCCCGAATTAATTCCTTCTGCTATTATTTCATCTAAAAAGAAAGTAAGAGTAAAAATTTTGAAAAGTGACAACCAACAATCTGACTTTGAACCATTAAAATCAGCATAAAAGATTTATAAAATCCATCGTTTAAAAAAATATTTTTCTGAACAGATAAGTGATTAAATGAAAAATAATCCGAAATATGAAATAGTAAAAATTCCAAAATCTCGCAGAACGCTTGTAGATATTTTAGATTTGGGATTGAAAAAGCATTATACTCCGGTTTTTTTAGAAATTGATATCACTCATGCAAGGGATTTGCTTCACCAGAGGAAGAAATTAAAATTAGAAAGAATTTCTTTTTTGAGTTGGGTTTTAAAATGTATTGCAGATTCGTTGGAAGGTAATAAAGAACTTCAAGCTTATCCACATAAAAAAAATAAAATTGTTGTATTTGAAGACGTTGATATTTCAATTGTAGTTGAAAGAGAAATTAATAACGAAAAAAATGAAGTCGTAAAATTGCCGATGCCTTATATCGTAAGGAAAGTAAATGAAAAAACTATGTATGAAATTTACAAAGAAATTATTTCTGCACAATCAGAAGAAATAAGCAAGCATGATGTGAATCTTGGAGCAGAGAAAAAAACCCGCGAATCAAAAATTTTTGCAGCGCTGCCAAAATTTTTACGCTATTTATTGTTTTGGAACAGGCTTACAAAAAACGCATTTACCGCTAAAGGAACTCTTGGAACTATTTTGGTTTCTTCGGTAGGTATGTTTTTAAAAGATTCAAATTACATTTGGAGCGTTTCAAGAAGCGTCCATCCAATTTCAATTTTAATAAATTCTATTGTAAAAAAACCTGCAGTAGTAAATAATGAAATTGTAATTCGTGAATTTTTGTGCGTTACTATTGGCTTTCAGCATGATCTTGTTGACGGGGCGCCGTTTTCAAGATATATTCAAAGACTTAAAAAACTTCTAGAATCCGCTTCCGGACTCGAGATTTAAGTTTTTTGTTTGAAGAAATTTAAATCTCTAAAAAGGAAATTCTTCTTTCAAATCAACTTCTTCCAGTTTTTCTTCTTTAGGCTTTTTGGCAATTTTATGAATCGGATTACTTTCTACATAAATTGATTTATATGGTGTAGTTGGACAGGCATACTCGCAAGCACCGCATCCGATACAAATTTCTTCATCAATTTTGGGAGCATTTTTATTTACTTCAGGATCAAGAACCATTCGCACAGCCTTTGTTGGACAGTGTTCCGCACAAGCTCCGCAATCAGTTCCCTGTGAATATACAATACAATTATCATGAATAAATTTTGCAACTCCTAACTGCAATAATTTTTTTGATTCAATAATTTGTGATGTTATTGCTCCGGTAGGGCAAACATCGCCGCAGATAACACAATCAAAATTGCAGAATCCAATTTTGTAATTCATTGTTGGCTGCATTATTCCAAGTAATCCATATTCTAAAAAAGCCGGCTGAATTACTTGAGTTGGGCAAGCCGATACACACAAATGACAAGCCGTACAATTTTCAGTAAAAAACTCTATTGATGTTGATCCGGGCGGAGTAACACCATTTTTTCTTATTACGGGAATTGTACTTTTTTTGTAAACTAATATTTTCTCTTGAGCTTTTAAAACTAAGTTTGAACCCAAAAACAAAGAAGAAACATTTTTCAGAAAATCTCTTTTATTAATATTTATTTTGCTTTTTAATTTTGTTATTGTTCCACTTTGTCCCAGAGCTGATTGTGTAAACTGTTTTTCTGCTTTTTTATTATAACTAAATTTGTAAGTGATTCCTGCACTGGGACAAACTTTTAAACAGTTAAAACAATTTATACATCTTGATTCATCAACAATGCTTTTTTCTAAATCAATACAGTTGGCTTTGCAAACTCGTTCACACACACCACAGCTTTTGCAAGTGTATTCGTCAATCTGAATTTTGTATAAAGAAAATTTAGAAACATAACCCAGCAATGTTCCAACCGGACAAACAGAATTGCAATACAGTCTGCCATTTTTTAAAGTTAGATAGATTATTAATCCAAATAAAAACAGACTAAATAAAAATGAAAAATAATTTACTCCCTTAAACTCAACAGGATATACTGAGTAATTATTAAATATTTCTAGAATAAAAACTAGAGAATTATTTAGACCAATTGTTATAGGTCTAATCAAGTTTGTAATAATTCTTCCGAAATTACTGTAAGGATCAAGCAGATTTATTCCGAATAAAACTCCAAATGGAAGAAGTAAAAAAACCGAAAGAAAAAATACCAAACGAGTTTTTGTAAGTGGTTTTGTAAAAATAAATTTCTGTTTAATAAACTTTTCTTTAGAAAATTTTCTTTTAAGAAAAATTATTATATCCTGTAAAAGACCAAGCGGACAAACGGATGAACAATATACTCGCCCAAATAAAATTGTAAATAAAAGTATTACTAAAAATCCAAATGAGAAGATTCCGGCAATTCCTATAAAATTAATTAGCGAAGGAATAAATTGAAGAAATAGAATTTCATCAGAAAAGTTTTGTGGAATTGAATTACTTAAATCCAGGAAAAGAATTGTAGTGAAAACAAAAAATATAATGGATACAAAAACTCTAATTTTCTTAAGATGTATTAACTTCATTTATCATTTACAGTTATAAGCATTTATTAGCATAGAATTATTTTTACTCTCTTTTGTAATTTTAAATTTTGAAGAAGCAAATTATAAAATCACTCTATTAATTTTCAATTTAGATAAATCCATTGTTCCAACATTCATTTCGTTGGCAATTTTTATATAACCAATATCCTTAGGCTCTTTGCCAAATAATTTTGTTGCCGCAGCATCAATAGCAACAATATCTTTTGAGATTAAAAGCGATTTCATGCTTACTACATCTGCCTTTGAAACTCCGCGCGGCCCATTTTGCTTCATAATATTATAAGCATCAACAATGTTAAGATCCGGTTTTCGTGAATAAGTTGAATAATCCGCAATACATTGGTGCAGATCGTTTCTGTGCCAATAACCTCTATCCCACACAATGCCCATAAGGTTTTTCATAGCAATTGTTAATCCTGCACCACCATGATTTTTTAATATTGGAACATTTATAAAAACATCCGATTCTAAAATTAATTCATGAACTTTTTCTTTTTTTAATCTTTTCCCTTTTGGAATTTCTACATCATGATAATAGCTTTCGTTATTTCCCGGAACTACTTTGGCGCCGGCATCTTTCGCAGCTTTTTCAATTCCGCTGTTAGAGTAACAGCTCGTCCAGTTATCACAGGTATGATCAAAAACATAAACATCTTTTGCACCTGCATCAAAACAATGTTTTATAATTCTAGAGACTAATTTAGGATTTGTATTAGCTGCATTTTCAGGTACTACATCCCAGCCAATATTTGGTTTTATTACTACAGATTGATTTGGTTTTACAAATTTCTTCATTCCGCCCATAGATTGAATAGCGAGATCGAACATTGCATCCGGCTCTCCCCCTTTAATGGCGGCTAAATCGTAAATATCATTTGCAGATGTTTTATGATTTCCCAAAAGATTTAAGCTTCCGCTGAAAGTAAAATATGCTCCAGCCGCCATTCCAACTTTTGCTGAATTCTTAAAAAAGTCTCTTCTTTTCATTTTTAACAGACCTATAATCTTTAATATGATTTTGTTGTCTTATTATTTATTATAAAATATAAATTAATTATATTGGCATCAAGCAAATAAATTTGGGCGTTCAAATGGAATCAATTTTAAATCAAATTTACTCGAAAGAATTTTTGAAGAATTCTTTATTTAATTTATCCGCAATTTTGTTTATTTACTTTATTCCTGCAATTTCTCATTTAATTGCTTTGCCTGTTTATTTAATTGAACCAATGCGTTTAGCAATTATTTTGTCTGTTGCGCACACATCAAAAACAAACGCTTTTATAATTGCCGGTACGCTTCCATTATTTTCATTCTTTATTTCTTCTCATCCCTATTTAATTAAATCTTTGCTTATTATGAGTGAATTGCTTTTGAATGTTTGGTTGTTTTTCTTTTTATCAGAAAAGCTGAAAAATAAATTTGCTGCAATGTTAATTAGTATCTCCATCAGTAAAATATTTTATTATTCCGTAAAATTAACTTTGCTAAGTACTTTTTTGATAAATGGAGATCTGATTTCTACACCAATTTATATTCAACTGATAACGATGACTCTTTATAGTTTGTATTTTTTGAGAAAGGAAAAGCTCTCTTAAATTAGAATTAATTCAATTCTAGATTTGCTTAAATTTTTAAATACTAAATCGGATTTGAAAATTCATATCCGGAGATTATTTTGTGTTTTTAAAAATTAAAAAACCTTCAGGATTTGATTTTTCGCTTTTACGAAATTTCCCCGAAGGTTTAATAAACAGCAAAATTTAGATTTAATTTTTATGCAGATTTTCTGTCAGATTCTATATAAACCGGTTTATCGCCATTAACCACAGTCTTTTTGGTTATTAAACATTTTTCAACATTATCCATATTTGGCAGATCGTACATCACATCAAGAAGAGCATTTTCAACAATTGACCTCAATGCTCTAGCTCCGGTTTTTCTTTCAATTGCTATTTTTACAATTGCGTCCAATGCACCTTTTTCAAACTCTAACTCAACACCTTCCATCATAAATAATTTTTTGAATTGTTTTATAATAGCATTTTTAGGCTGAGTTAAAATATTTTTTAATGCTTCTTCGCTTAAAGAATGAAGAGGCGCAATTACGGGAAGTCGTCCTATCAACTCTGGAATTAAACCATATTTCAACAAATCTTCCGGTTGGATTAAAGTTAAGAATTCATCTTTTCCAATTTCCTTAGAAGCATCAATTTGAGTATCAAATCCAATTGAACTTTTGTTAATTCTTCTGGAAATTATCGGATCAATTCCGTCAAAAGCCCCGCCAACAATAAACAAAATGTTTTTTGTATTTATATTTATCAAACTTTGTTCCGGATGTTTTCTTCCTCCTCTTGGCGGAACACCGGCAACAGTTCCCTCTAAAATTTTTAAGAGTGCTTGTTGAACACCTTCACCGGAAACATCTCTGGTAATTGAAGTGCTTTCACTTTTACGCGCTATTTTATCAATTTCGTCAATGTAAACAATTCCCTTTTGGGCTTTGTCTAAATTATAATCCGCTGCTTGTAGTAATCTAACCAAAACAGTTTCAACATCATCTCCAACATATCCGGCTTCCGTTAAAGTTGTTGCATCGGCAATTGCAAATGGAACATCTAAAATTTTTGCCAAAGTTTGGGCTACCAAAGTTTTACCAACACCGGTTGAACCGATTAAAAGAATATTACTTTTTTCAATTTCTACGTCATCAAGTTCTATAAAACTGTGCGATGTATTAATCCTTTTATAATGATTGTAGACAGCTACGGATAAAACCTTTTTTGCTTTATCTTGACCAATTACATATTCGTCTAATTTTTTCTTTATTAAATTCGGTGTTAAAGAGCTGATTTTATTGGACTTAGAATTGTATGCAGCTAAATTCTTTTTTAAAATATCTACACTTGTTCCAATGCAGATATCACAAATATAAACATCGGGACCAGCAACCATGCTCTGTACTTCACTTCCGTCTCTTCCGCAAAACGAACATTTTACTGACTTGTCTGATTTTTCATTCATCACATATTACTTTTTTTTGTTGTTAAATTATTAAGCTTTTCTCTGCACTTTTCAAAATAAATCGAGTTAGGATAACTTTCAAGAAGTTTTTCATATGTAGAAACTGCCAAACTTATATCCGCAATTCCATATTCGTAAACTTCTCCCAAAAAGTACAATGATTTATCAGAGAAAATATTTTTAGACTTTAAATGTACAATTTCTTCTAGAATGATAACAGCCTCCGGTAAATAATCTAATGCGACCAGCATTTCTGAATGTTTCAATTTTGAAATATCATTTAGAATAAACAAATCTTTATTCTGACTTAACAATCTAAAATTTTCCGCAGCTAAATTATACTTTTCTTGTTCAGCAAATAAATCGGCTTCTGCAAACTGTATCAAACTTAGGGAGTCTTTTTTGCCTACATTTATTATAAAACTCAATTCCAGCGCATCGTTTGAAATATCATCTCCAAGGTTTCTTGTTATTTCACTTAGATAATTAATTGCTTTTTCAAATTCACCTTTCCAGAAATGTATTTTTGCTAATTTATATTTGAAAAGATTCTGCTGTGCAGGAGCCGACCTATATAAATTTAGTCCATTTAAAAAATGCTGTTCTGATTTTTGAAGATCATTATTCTTTATTGAAGAATTTCCCAGTTCCAAATAAGAATCGCTACCGTATTGAGAAATTGGTGCTTGTTGAGTTATAATTGTAAAAATACTATCGGCGGTTTTTCTATTTCCTAAATTATGCTTTTCTATAAATGCAATTCGATAAAGCGCTTCAAAATAATAAGGATTTCTAACTGTCTCTTCTTGAATAAATGACTGATAACTTTCTATAATTTTTTGATAAGCTAATTGGTAATCATATTTTTTTTTGAAATATGGTCTCCAATTTTCTTTGTTAATTTCAAATTGATTTATGCGCGCTTCTTCCGCTTTTGCAAATCCAATTTTTGCAGATAATGCAAAGGGAGAATTTGGATAATTTTCTAAAACATATTTAAATGCGTTTACCGAAATATCAATTAAATTATCCTTTAATGACACTTCACCCAAATTATAGACGGCAGAACCATTTTTAATGAATTTTTGATCCGCTTCAATTAAAGTTGAAAGTGCATTTTCGTAATCATTTCCTTGAATATAAATATGACTTAAAAGATCATAATAAATCGATTTTGGAGTTTCTGATATTATTTCTTTCAATGAATTTGCAGATTGCAAAACCGCACCCGGTCTGTTTAAATAAGAAGAAATTCTATTTTTTATAATCAACAGCTGATTTGGATCGTTATCAAGCAAATCGCAGTATTCCTTAATTGCGCCTTCAAAATTCATCGTGATTGAATAAAGATTTGCTAAATCGTAAGAGAATATTTTGGGATCATTGCTAATTTTTTTCCCTTCCGATAAAATTTCAATAGCTTTATCAAAAGCTCTATTTTCAATGGCGTAATTGGCAATAACTCTGAACGAAACTATTGAGTTTGGAACCGCCTGCAAACCTTCATCCCAAACAGAGAAAGCCTTTTCGGCGTTATCCATCAAATAATAAGTTGAACCGAGCAAGCCGTATTTTGTAATGTCCAAAGGATTTGTCTTAAGTGATTTTTCAAGAATAGAAATTGAGCTTTCATATTCTTTTAATCTGACAAAAGTTCTGTTGAGGGCTTCAAAAAATTGAATATTGTTCGGCTGCAATCTGTATAATTCCTGATATAAATCCTTTGCTTTTTCTAATTGGTTTGCCTGCTCATAACTTTGTGCGAGTCTAAATTTATTTGATAAGTTCTGATCTTGAGCGTGAAGGGAATTGCTTGCAAGAAATAATAAAACAAGGAACAAAAGAATGATCTTTGTCATTTCGGTTCCCGATTTTTCGGGATACCGGAATCTCATAATTTGGAGATTTCGGCATTCGGTTTTTTCAGCCCGACTGACATATTTATTGAAAAATTTATTTATCATTTTGCTCAAATCATCTCATAAAATTTTTGATCAATCATATTTCCGATATTCAGAATTAAATTCGGGTCGAAATGTTTTTTAATTTTTACCATTTGCAGAATTTCATTTTCAGAATACATTAGTTCAAAATACTCCTTTTTGAGCTTTCCTATACCATGTTCAGCTGAAATTGTTCCATTTAGTTCAACTGCATTTTTGCAAATTTCATAATAACATTTTTTAGCCGTTAGATATTCAGCTTCGTTTTTAGGAAGCATATTTAAATGAAGATGTGAATTTCCAAAATGTCCGTATGAAACAAAATCTAATTTCGATTTATCGACCAAATTTTTGCAATCAAAATAGAAATTACGGAAAGATTTATACGGAACAGCCACATCAGTACCAACTTTTTTTAAGTTTTGCTGAGCAATATATTCATTCACTTTCCAAGAAATTGCATGGCGGAAATCTTTGAATTTTTCATAGTCTTTTTTATCTAAAGCAAACCAAGCTGAATTTTCTAAATATTGATGTTTTTCAAGCAATTTTTGCCAATTTTCTACCAAAATTGCTTCATTTTCATCAATTTCTTGCTCAAACCAAACTCCGGCTTTTGTATTATTCGGAATATTTGTATAATCTTTTTTTAGAAACAATAACGCTCGTTCATCAAAAAATTCTAATCCTCTTGCATTAAATAAAGAATCAGTATTTTCGGACAACTCTTTGCTCTCTTGAATAAAATTAAGTCCGTTTTCTTCTTTATCAAAAAAGACTATTGCTGAAAATATCTCTTTGGCCAAATTAATTAATTTCAATTTTGATTCAATCACAATGCCTAATAATCCTTCGGAACCAATAAATAGATCAATTAATTGCATATTTTCATCAAAATAAAATCCGGAAGCATTTTTACTTGTAGCAGGCTTTTTAATTTTATATGGTTTTAGGAGTTCATATGAACGATCGTTATTCTTCTCGTTTCTGTTTAATTCTAGTAATTCTCCGGTTGGAAGTATTATTTTTAGTGATGTAACGTAATCTCTTGTTGGACCGTATTTGAAAGTTCTAGCACCGGAAGCGTTTGTGGCAATATTCCCACCAATAAAGCAATTTCTTTCTGTTGGATCAGGAGGATAAAATAGATTTTTACTTTCTACAAAATTCTGCAAATCATTTAATAAAACTGCAGGCTGCACAATTATGCTTTTTTCATCTTCGTCCAGACTTAGAATTTTATCAAATTTTTCTAAAGAAATTATAATTCCGGATTCAGCAACTCTACCCCCCGTTAGTCCTGTTCCATTTCCGGAAATCGTTACTTTTAAATTCTTTCTATTACATTCTTTTAATAAATCTTGAATTTCAATAGTATTCTCAGGAATGTACAAAGCTTCTGCATAACCTTTTAGGTTTGATGCATCGGTTAAATAGTTTTCAAATTGTGATCTGTCTTTTTTGATTATCATAATTGTATATCTATTTCAGAAATTATTATGTGAATTGTTTTGTGGTGAGAAATCTTAAAAGTAAATTATAGATCGTAAATACGAATGTAAATCTAATCGATTTTTTTACCATGTTTTTCAATAATTACTTTCCATTCTTCAAAATCCATTTTTTCTGATTCATCAATTAACATTATTGGAATGTCGTCTTCAATTTTATATCGCCTTCTTGATTCTTTGTCTGTTGAAATCAAAAAATCTCCATCAAGAACTAATTCTGCTTTAGTTTCCGGGCAGCATAAAATATCAAGCAGTTCTTTCTTTAACATAATTTCCTCATTAACTTTTATTTCAATTTTAATTGCAAATTTAAGAATAAAACTGATAAGTAAAGTGTAAAAATCTTTTCGAATTTTAGTGATAATTCAACATTTTCATTTGACTGTCGATAATAAATAAAAAGAGAAGTGAAATGGAAATTAACACTTTAATTTGGATTCTAGTTTCAATCGGACTTTTAATTGGGTTGGGCGGAGGAATTTACGGTACTTATTCCAGCATTAAAAATTCAAAAACCGAAAAGGAAAAGCAGTTCATTATCCGCTCTTCAATTCCAATTTGGCTGTTTATGATTTTATTTTTACTTTGTCTCATGTTAATTCCTCAGCCTTATAATTTTCTTTTATGGGTTCCTTACGGAATTGTTTTCCCATTTGGATTGAGATATTTCATTAAAAAACATCGGCAGATAAGAAACGAAGATTAACGGAACCTCTCCTAATATTTGTATGTTTTACTTTTATATTTTGGCAAAAAATTATGCAAAAAGTATTAATTATTATAGGGATTTTAATCTTATTAGCCGGTATTTTCTGGCCGTTTGTTTCTAAAATTTCACTTGGGAAACTTCCGGGAGATATAATAATTGATAAACCGGGTTTTAAATTTTATTTCCCTATTACAACCATGATTTTAATAAGTGCGCTAATTTCTCTCATTATTTATTTCTTTAGAAAATAATATGGTGCTATTTCAATTTATTTTTCTTGTAGTTTTTTCTTTTATCATAATGGAATTTCTTTCCTATTTACTTCACAGATTTATTTTTCATGGCTGGTTTTGGAATATTCACAAATCACATCATAAAAGTTCACACTCAATTTTTGAGTTGAATGATTTTTTCTCATTAAGTTTTTCAATAATTGCAATAATCCTTATGATAGTTGGATTGCAAGAAAATATAATATCGTCATTTTATTTCCCAATTGGCTTGGGAATTACATTTTATGGAATTTTGTATTTTATTATTCATGATGTTTATGTTCATAAAAGATTTCTCTCATTCCAAACTTCAAATCGATTAATAAATATTATCAAAAAAGCGCATCAGAAACATCATCAATCAGTTAACAAAATTGGAAATGAACCATACGGATTATTCCTTTTTGATTATGAATTGTTTTCGAAAAAAGCAAAAAAATGATTAAGCAAATTTCTTTTCAAGACATCTTTGCCTTATAATTATTAAGTTTGATTATCAAATTTAGCGAGGCAGAAATGTCATCAAAAAAATTAGATTTTAGCTATTCGCAAGATCCCGAACCTCATAAGAAAAGAACGAAAGATATTCTAAAAGCACATCCTGAAGTCAGAAATTTAATTGGAAGAAACCCTTACAGCTTTTTAATTATTTTATTGGTGATTAGTATTCAAGCAACAATTGCAATACTTCTCTCAAATTCTGCTTGGTGGCTGGCTTTAATTTTAGCCTATGCTGTTGGCGCTTTTGCAAGTCACTGTGCTTACGTTTTAATTCATGATGCTTCACATAATTTAATTTTCAAAAACAGATCAGTAAATTATTTCTCAGGAATATTAGCAGATTTAACTAATGTGCTGCCGAGCGCAATTTCTTTTAGAGCTTATCACATGAAACATCATTCATTTCAAGGTGATTATTATTTGGATGCCGATTTAGCAAGCAAGTGGGAAGCAAAACTTATAGGGAACTCCTTTATTGGCAAGGCTTTCTGGCTTTTACTCTTTCCGGTTTTTCAAGCTTTGCGTCCGCCTAGATTAAAAGAAATTAAATTTATGAATGGCTGGACTTTATTAAACTGGCTTATTGTTTTTGGTTTTGACGCTTTCATTATTTTAACTTTTGGCTGGACATCTTTTCTTTATTTGGTTTTTTCTTTTTTCTTTTCAATTGGACTTCATCCGGTTGGCGCACGTTGGATTCAAGAACATTATCTTACATCTCCACCGCAAGAAACTTATAGTTATTACGGCCCGGTTAACATCGTTGCTTTGAATGTTGGTTATCATAATGAGCATCATGATTTTCCATCAATCCCTTGGAATAAGCTGCCGGAATTGAAAAAAACCGCACCGGAGTTTTATGAGCATTTGGTTTTTCATACATCTTATGTGAAATTATTTTTTAAGTTTTTGTTTGATAAAAATCTATCTCTTTTTTCTAGAATGGTTAGGAGCAACAGAGAAGAGATTGCTGTAAATTAATTTGATAATGACTATTTTACTGATATTAATTAAGGTGCTATGAAGAAGTTATCTTCAAATATAATTTTTGAGACTTTACGAAAAAATAATTTCTTACTAGAAAAGTATAAAGTAAAAAGAATTGGTGTGTTTGGTTCATTCATTAGAAACGAAGAAAACAAAGACAGCGATATTGATTTCTTGGTGGATTTCTATGAAAAATCATTTGACAATTATATTGAATTGGCATTTGAACTAGAAGAATTATTTAAGCGAAGAGTTGACCTACTTACGGAAAGGGGAATTAGTCCATACATCTTACCTTACATTAAGCAGGAAGTTCAGTGGTATGAAGCTTAATCAAGTATATCTGCAGCATATTCTTGATGAGATAAACTTTCTCTTGAAGTCAACAAATAATATTGATTTTAATTATTTCCTTGAAAACGAGCTATACACAAGAGCGTTCTCAAGAAGTTTTGAAATAATTGGAGAGGCTGTAAAAAATTTATCTTATGATTTTCGCAATAAACATACTGAGATTGAATGGAAAAAGATTGCCGGCATGCGTGATAAAATAATTCATAATTACTTTAATGTTGATTATGAGATTTTGTGGGATGCAATAAAATCTCATTTGCCCGATGTAAAACAGAAAATTGAAGCAATTATTACAAAAGAATAGTAGTAACTCAGCTAATTTTAAAACCCAAAACAAACGTATTTTATAATTCTTCCTTCTTTTCTGTAGTGATCTTCATAAAGAGTTTTGATTGATCTGTAAATATCATTTTGATCATCTACTTTTAAGTCGTTAGTTTTAGAAATGAGATTTAATTCCATTTTCTCAATAACTTCCAATGAAAAATTATAGAGCATTTCGTTATCAGTTTTAAAGTGAATTTTGCCTTTTTGAGATAATACTTCTTTATAAATATTTAGAAATCTTTCTGAAACTAAACGCTTTCTTTCACTTTTTCTTCTAACATGCGGATCGGGAAAAGGAATCAAAATTTCGCTCACAGAATTGTTTTCAAAAATTTCAGTTAACCTCTCCACTCTTCCCCTAACAAATGCAGCATTTAATAAGTTTTGTTCCAATACATTTGTTGCTCCGGCATAAATTCTTGCACCTTTAATATCAACTCCAATAAAATTTTTCTCCGGAAAACGCTTTGCCAAATTAATTGTGTAATCTCCATGACCGCATCCAATTTCAAGAACAATTGGGTTGTCATTCTTAAAATATTTTCGAATGTTACTTTCCTTTACATTCTCAGAAATATTAAAAACATTTGGGAAATTATTTACTTCTTTTATTTTGATATGTTTTTTTCGTGCCATATTAATTCGTTTATTGAGAAACAAAGATATAAATTCTTGCAGATTATTTTTTCATCATAAAAAAATTTTTAAATAATAAAAGTTTTCGATAATTTCTCTTAATTTTTCAACACAAAACCTAGGCGGAAAGATTGAAGTTTATTATTCTCTTTTTATTTTTGATAATAAATATAAACTCGCAAACTTATTTTATTAATCAAGATTCTTTATCAAGTATTACTTCTGCTTTTGAGTTTTGGAAATATTCCGATTTGGATTCCCTCCGATTTAAAGAGCAAAATTACGACGACAGTGATTGGGAAATAATTAAATCTAGATTCAGATTAAGCAAAAACGAAATTAATTGGAATGGTGACGCATGGTTTCGCGCATCAGTAAAAATTGATTCTGCATTGATAAATAAACCTCTTGGAATTAATCTTTGGCATCCGGGGAAATCTGAAATTTACTTGAATGGCAAACTGCTTTATAATGTTGATCAAGAAAGTAATGACGAGCGAACTTTTATTCAATTTCCAATTCCCGTTTATTTTAATTCAATTGAAAACACAATTGCAATTAGATATGAAAACAATTTTGCAAATAAAATTGAACAGTATGGATATTACTCGGGATTCTATTTTAAAATTGGAAATTATTTAGAACTTCTAAAAAATAAAGCCCCGGTTTTAATCAGCTTGGATGATAAAAAAATAATTTTTATTTCTATTGGTTTTGTTTTGTTATTGATTCATTTATCTCTTTATTTCTTTAATAAAAGTTTTATTCAAAATCTTTTTTACTCTTTTTTCCTAATCTCCTTTGTTGGTTTTATATTTAATAATTATACATATATCTCAAAAATTCCACTTACAAATTATATTTCTATTCGATCTTTTGGAATGTTTCCACTGCTTCTTACAATATTATTTGGTTCGGCTACAATTCATTCGTTTTATAAAAAAATAGATTATAAATTTTTCTACTCATTATTAGCGGCAGGATTACTAATAAGTTCGGTTCGTGTATTTATTAATTCGGATTTTATATGGTATGTAGCTTACAGTTATATAATTCTTGTTTCAATATGGGGAAGCAATTATTTATACAATAGAAAAAGAAAAAAAGAACTTGGCGGCGATTGGATATTAATTTCCGGTTTTGCATCGTTTGGTGTTTTAGGATTTTATCAAATGGTTATAGCGCTTCAAATTATTGAGAATCCGATTTTCGGCATTAACGATCCTTTCATTTATGGAATTTTAATTTTTCTACTTTCTATGTCAATTTCTCTTTCAAGAGATTTTGCCGTAACAAATAAAAATTTACGAAGGAAATTAATTGAAGTAAAAGAGCTGTCAGATAAAAATATTCAACAAGAAATTGAAAGAAAAATTTTAGCGGCTGACAACAAAAGAAAGACCGAAGAGCTTGAAGATGCTAGAAATTTTCAACTTTCACTTTTGCCAAAGGACTTGCCCAAACTCGATAACGTAAAAGTATTTGCGAAAATGTTAACCGCAACAGAAGTAGGCGGTGATTATTTTGATTATTTCATCAGAGAAAAACGGTTAACTCTTGTTGTTGGAGATGCAACCGGACACGGAACAAAAGCCGGAAATATGGTTGTTGCAATTAAAAGTTTATTCAGCACATTGAATAATGATAATGACCAAGTAAGCTTTTTTAACAAATGTAATTACATAATTAAGAATATGCATTTGGACAAAATTTATATGTCACTTTCCCTTGTAAACATTGAGGGAAATGATGTTTCAATTTCTTCAGCCGGAATGCCGCAGTCTTTATATTTTAATTCCGCTAAAAATGAGGTTGAAGAAATTTTGTTAAAAGGGATGCCGATTGGTGCAGTTAATAATTTTCCTTATTCAATTAAAAACTTTAAAGCCAATAAAAACGACTTGCTGTTTTTATTCACAGACGGAATTATTGAACAATTTAACGAAGCAAAAGAACAATTCGGTTTAGAAAAAGTTAAAGAAATTTTAAAAAATTCTTCTGATAAAAATCCGGAATTAATTTTTGAAGATTTGCTTGAAGCAGTTAATCTTTGGAAAAAAGATGAACCTCAAAATGATGATATAACTTTTATGATTATCAAATTTGTTTAGAAAGATAGAATTAATCCGAAAGTTGATTTTGAGTCAAATTTCTTAACACCGTCGGCCGGATTTGAATCGTGTCTAAATATCTGCTCTATCTTTAATGAAATTGAATTAATCAAATCAATTTTTATTGTGGATTCACTTAAGAGTTTTGAGTCAGAAAAATCCTTGAACATCGGCTGATAATATAGTACCGAAGAAATTAACACATCTTTTTTTAGCAGCAATTTATAAGTTAAATAATTGCTCCATCTAAACTGATTTGGTTCAATTTCATGAATTGAGCCTACCGGAATATCAAATTTTTCTTTTTCGTACATAAAAGAAGACCCAAACCAAAAATTACTTTTTTCAATTGAGAAGAGTTTTGTTCTTAAACCTAATCCGGCTAAATAACGAAATTTTACTTTTCGCACTTTATCATAATTTATTTGAGTGTAAGTTTCCCACTTAAATTCATCTGAAATTATTTTGATAAATCTTAAATGTAGAAGACCGTAATTTGCAAATTCATTTTTGTCGGTAAAATTATATTCTCCTTTTCCGGCAAAAATCAAATTGTAGGAATTTGTTAAATAATCTAGTTGTCCTTGAAACTCAGCTTCTCTTTTTTCATTATTTCCATATTCTAATGTAGCGCTTAAATCAAAAAAGAAATTCAAACCGAATTCTGTGCCCGTTCCTCTATATTTTTCTGTATTAATTTGTGCTTGGAGTTGTAGGGCAAAAACTAATATTATAAGAATCTTTAAGTATTTCATAACATCATATTTATTTCGTGATATATAAAAATATCATTTATCTTTGTTTTTTTGAATTTTATTCCTCATTAGAATGTTAAAAAAACAATCTCACTATTCAAAATTATAATAGAATCTAAATCTAAGGGATTTATTAAATGAAAAAATTTATTATGCCACTAATTGTGGTAGCAATTTTATTTGTTGGATTAGCCGGAATGTTGGTTCTTTCCGGAATGAAAGAGCAGCCGCCTCAAAGAACTCCGCCTCCACGCATGAAAATTGTAACATCACAAATTATAAATTTAGTTAATAACCAAAGTGTTATTTCTGCATACGGAAGATTGACTTCCTCGCAGCCAATATCTTTAACAAGCGAAGTTAACGGTACAATTGAAGCCGGAACAATTCCTTTTCAACCGGCACAATCCTTTAAAAAGGGTGACCTAATTCTTAAGATTGATGATAGGCAAACAAAGCTTCTTTTAAATCAAACTAAAAGTGATTTTCTTTCTGCACTTGCTACTGTTTTGCCGGAAATAAAAATTGATTTTCCGGATGATTACAATAAGTGGCAGAATTATTTTAATTCGATCACTTTTGATAAAGAAATTTCTGATCTACCTAATGCATCAAATCAAAAAGTAAAATTATTTCTTACTCGATTTAATGTTTATAAACTTTACTTCAGTATTAAGAATTTAGAAATAACTCTTTCCAAACACTACTTTTATGCTCCATTTAATGGAAGCATCACTTCGGCAGATTTACGTGAAGGCTCAACCGCTAGAATCGGATCAAAATTAGGCGATATAATAAATCTTGATGAAATGGAAGTTGAAGCCTCAATTGCCATAACAGATATTCAATGGATAGATTATTCTAAGCCGGTTAAAATTACATCAAATCAGCTTAGCGGTGTTTGGCAAGGAAAAATTAAACGCATAAGTGATGATATTGACGGTCAAAACCAAACGGCTTCTGCATTTATTTCAATAAACAATAGAAGAGATTTAGTAAACGGAGTTTTTCTAAAAGTAGAAATCCCCGGTAAAGTTTTAAAAAACTCATTATCTGTTTCACGCAAAGCTCTATACAACGAAGAGTATGTTTATTTGATTAAAAATGGTAAACTTGATTACAGAAAAGTTGAAATCGCCAGGAAAGAAACCGATAGAGCTTTGATCAGCAGTGGAGTTAGCCAAGGTGATACTTTAGTGACCGAGTTGATGCAAGGCGTTGCGCCCGGTATGTTAGCTAAACCTATTCTATAATTTCTGAAGGATTAAGAATGCAAAATGTTATTGAATTTTTTGTAAAATATAAAGTTTGGACAAATGTTCTTCTTTTTTCTGTAATTGGATTTGGGATGCTGTTCTTTTCAAATATGCGCTTTTCATCATTTCCGGAAATTCCGCCGGATGTAATTAATGTGCAAGTTGTATATCCCGGCGCTTCTCCGGAAGAAGTTGAAGAAGGTGTTGTTCTAAAAATTGAAGAAAATATTGACGGAATTGAGGGAGTTGAAAGAATAACATCTATTTCCCGCGAAAATTTTGGAAGTGTTTCTGTTGAATTAGTAAAAGACGCCCCGCTTGAGAAGGTTTTAAGTGATGTTAAAAACGCTGTTGATAGAATTAGCTCATTCCCATTAGGAGCCGAGAAACCAATTATTTTTGAGCAGAAATTTAGAACCAGAGCTATTTCTATTGTTCTTTATGGCGATGCAGATTTATATAATCTAAAATATATCGGCGATCAATTTAGAGATAAGCTTTTAGCAACAGAAGCTATTTCGCAAGTTGATATTTCCGGATTTCCAAATTTAGAATTTTCAATTGAGGTTTCTGAAGAAACTCTTAGAAAATACGGATTAACATTCGATCAAATTTCGCGCGTAGTCGGTGCTTCAAATATCAATATTTCCGGAGGAAAGTTTGATACTGATGAAGAAGAAATTTTAATTCGCGCATATGGCAAAAGTTATTATGCAAAAGAACTGGCAAACTTGGTAGTTCGCGGAAATCCTGACGGATCTTTAATCTATTTAAAAGATATTGCTATTATTAGAGAAAAATGGGAAGACATTCCCGACAAAACTTATTACAACGGAAGAACTTCAGTAATTTTAAATATTGATAAAACCGAACAAGAAGATATTCTCGAAATTGCCGCTGCCGCTAAATCCCTTGTGGAAGATTTTAATGCCGGTTCAACGGAAATAACCGCCCTTGTAATAGATGACAACACGGTTTCTCTTCGCCAAAGAATTGATTTATTAGTAAATAATGGAATAATTGGACTTACTCTTGTAATAATTACTTTAGGGTTTTTCTTAAATCTTCGCTTATCATTATGGGTTGCAATAGGAATTCCATTTTCATTTGCAGGCATGTTTATAATAGCAGCATTTGCAGGGTTAACCATAAATGTAATATCATTATTCGGAATGATCATAGTAGTAGGTATTCTTGTTGATGATGGAATTGTTGTAGCTGAAAACATATACGCCCACTACGAAAGCGGAAAGCCTGCTCTGGAAGCGGCTATAGTTGGAACGAAGGAAATGTTAGGTCCGGTTTTTACCTCAATATTAACAACAATAATTGCGTTTTTACCATTTTTCTTTCTTGATGGATTTTTAGGAAAATTCATTTGGCATATGGCTTTAGTGGTTATTGCGGCACTGCTTTTTTCATTGCTTGAAGCATTTTTTATTCTTCCTGCACATTTAGCTCATTCAAAAGGATTGCATGCTCATTCTACAGATTCTCCTATTAGAAAAAAAATAGAATCATTCATAAACTTTATTACTTACAAACTTTATGCTCCCTCTTTAAGATATGCAATTGAACACAAGTGGATAACTGTAGTTCTTCCAATTTCATTTGTGTTTCTTACTCTAGGCTTGGTTAGAGGCGGATTTATTGGAGTTACGTTTTTCCCTTTTATTGATGGGGATAATTTCCCAATTAATGTTTCTCTTGTTGCAGGAAGACAAGAAGACGATACAGATGCAATTCTGCAAAAAATTGAATCTGCTACTATGCAAATAAATGAGGAACTAAAAGAAGAACGCGCAGATAACAAGGATGTTGTAATCGGAATTAAACGAGATATTGGAAGTAATGATTTTGGCGAATCCGGAAGTAACGCTGGAAAGCTTACTGTTTACTTGCTTTCAGGTGAAGAAAGAAATTTAGACAGTTATTTAATTGCAAACAGAATTAGAGAAAAAGTCGGAATAATTCCGGAAGCGCAAAATATCTCATTTGGACGTACAAGCTTTTTTGGAAAACCTGTTGCAATTTCTATTCTTGGAAGCAACCTTGCTCAATTAAATAAAGCAAAAGATGTACTTGTAAAAGAATTAGAAAATTTCAGCACATTAAAAGACGTTACAGAATCTAATCAAGAAGGCAGAAGAGAATTAAATATAAAACTTAAATCCTCCGCATACGCTCTGGGATTGACCTTAAGAGATGTTGCCGGACAAGTAAGACAAGGATTTTTCGGTCAAGAGGTTCAAAGAATTCAAAGAGGAAGAGACGAAATTAGAGTTTGGGTTAGATACACAGACGACGATAGAACTTCAATTGGTTTCTTGGATCAAATGAGAATTAAAACTACTTCAGGCGCAGAATATCCTTTCCCGGAAGTTGCAGATTACACAATTGAACGCGGCATTACATCTATCAACCGTTTAGATAGACAAAGAGAAATTAAAGTTGAAGCTGATTTAGCAGATCAAAACGCATCAGTTCCAGAAATTTTAAACAAAATTCAATCAGAAATTATTCCTAAAGTACAGGCGCAGGCAGCCGATGTTAGCTTTTCTTTTGAAGGACAATCACGATCACAAGATAAAGTTACAGCCTCAATGAAACGAGCTTTCCCAATTGCTCTTGTTGCAATGTTCATTGTAATTGTTTTGGTTTTCAGATCTTACATTCAAGCCGGACTTGTTTTTTCGCTTATTCCTTTAGCAATTCTTGGCGCTGTTTGGGGACATGGAATTATCGGAATTAAATTAAATACTCTTTCAATTTACGGTTTAATTGCTCTTACCGGAATTGTAGTAAATGACAGCATTGTTTTTATTGATCAGATTAATAGAAATCTAAAATCTCTTCAATCTATTAAGGAAGCCGTTTTTAATGCCGGAATTGCTAGACTTCGACCAATATTATTGACAACTCTTACTACCGCAGTTGGTTTAGGTCCAATTATTTTAGAAACCAGCAGACAAGCGCAGTTCTTAATTCCAATGGCTGTTTCTGTTGCATTTGGGTTAGTGTTTGGAACATTTATTTTATTGATTGTTTTGCCTGCAGGATTTTTAGTGATAAATAAAACTAGATTTTACTTTGCTCGACTCTCAAATCCGGATGCCACTTTTGAAAATGTTGAACCGGCTGTTAAAGAATTGTCTGTTGAAAAATAAAATTGATCTCTCTACATAAGTAAAATAGGATTTATAATGAAAAAGTTTTTTATCGTTCTTGCTTTTACAACTATGGTTTTTGGACAAGATATTTTAACTCCGGAAGAAGCAATTTCGATTAGTTTAAAAAATAATTTTGATATTCTAATTGCTAAAAACAATAATGAAATAGCAAATAATAACGAAGGAAAAGGAACTGCCGGATTCCTTCCCAAGCTTGATGCAAGCGGTTCTTACAGCTATAGCAATTCAGATCAAACTTCTAACTCACCGTTTAGCTTTGGAAATTCGGATACAAAAGGCTACGAGGGAAAATTAGCACTTAGCTGGACTTTGTTTGATGGATTTAAAATGTTTGCCGATAATGTTCGATACAAAGAACTTTCTGAGCTTGGTGATTTTCAAGCCAAATTAATTATTGAAAACACAATGGTTAATATTCTAGGCGCATATTTTAATTTAGTTCAACAAGAATTATTATTAAGTATTTCTGAAAATTCCCTTAAGATTTCTGAAGAGAGATTAGAGAAAGCTAAAATTAGAAATTCTTTAGGAGGAGCTTCTACTTCTGATTTGCTTAATGCGCAAGTTTCATATAACAACGACAGAACCGCGAAACTTGATCAAGAACTTAAAACAGAAATTGCCCGGAAAGATTTAAATATTATTCTGGCACAAGATCCAAAAACAAATTTTAAAGTGATAAACAAAATTGATATCCCTTTATTCACAAATGAATATGAGGAGCTTCAAGAAGCTGCTAAAACAAAAAACAACTCGATTTTAATTGCGATTAAGAATAAAGAAATTTCTAAAAGTAACATCAAATCATTTCAATCAAATTATTATCCAAAAATTTCGTTAAACGGCAGTTACGGTTACTCTGATAGAGAAGTTGCAAGCGATAGCGACAGGTTTACAAGTGCAGTCACTACACAAAGTACGGACGGCGCTGTTTCATTAAACCTTACTTTCAATTTATTTAACGGAATGCGTGACGGAATTGACATAGAGAACGCAATTATTGAATCGAAAATTCGTGATCTTCAATTATCAAATGAAGAGAATAGAATAATTGGCTTAGTAAATGAAAAACATCTTACTCTTCAAAAAAGATTAGAAAAAATTGAATTGGAAAAAGTTAATCTTACCGCAGCTGAACAAAATTTAGATCTGCAAAAGGAACGATACGAAACCGGAGCAGTAAATTCGCTGGAATTTAGAGATGCTCAAATAAATTTAGCAAGGGCGCAGTCCAATCTTGTTGTTGCAAGTTTTCAAGCTAGAATTACAATTTTAGAGTTACAGCAGCTTACCGGCAATATTGAGATTTCTAAATAAACCGTTTATAAATTTTAATTTAGTCTGGTTTCCAACGAGTCTCTACTAGATTGTAACCCACTACTTAAGAGTTACAAAATTATGTAATTCCGATTCCCGCCTTTTGGGAGACCGGAATCTCAAGCCAATTGTGAGCAGAATACAATAATGAGATACCGGTCTTGTCAATCAAAAAACGATTGCCAAATCTACTTTCGTAAACAAACCGGAATGACACTTTATTCTGATTTATTATTTGATGCTTTTCAGCAAAAATATTTCTCCGCTTACTCCACTCATTTTCAAAGACGGATTTTCACCAAGAGATAAAACATTCCCATTCAATAGAGATTTTGATTTAGAATATTTTACTAATCTATGTTTTACATGGGATAAATCTACTTCCTTTTCATCAGCATTATTATTGATTACAATCATTAGAGTATTTTCGGCATCTTCTCTAAAGTAAATATAGAAATTGTCGTAAGGCGGAAACTGAATCATTCTTCCGGTTCTTAATGCGGAATATGAATTTCGCAAATCAATTATTTTTTTTGTGAAATTATAAATTTCTTTTTGCTCTTTGGTTCTGCCTTCATCAGCAAAAGCATCTTGCTTTGAAAATGGAAATCCCCCCGGAAAAGCCTCTCTAATTTTTCCATGATGTCCGCCTCCGGCTAAGCCAATTTCTGTTCCGTAAAATAAAGACGGAATTCCTCTGGTAGTTAAGAGAATCTGCAAAGCGATTTTAAATTTTGCATAATTAGTATCGGCTGCGTAAAGCCCACGATCTATGTCATGATTATCAATAAAAGTTACAAGTTTATTTGGATTAGAATAAACAAAATCCTGCGCAATAGTTTCATAAATATCATGAATTCCTTTTGAGCCATCAAGGTAATGAACAAACGCATCCCTTAAAGCAAAATCAGTAATTGAAGGAGTATTTGAATTAAACGCTGTTGGAAAAAACGAATCCCCTTGATATTTTGCTAAGAATGCCGGTACGCCTTTCCAGACCTCACCAACAATATTAAAATTTGGATATTCGTTTAAAAGAGCCTTAGCCCATTCCGCCATAAACGGTTGGTAATTATAAGGATAAGTATCTTCGCGGATACCGTCAATACCGGTAAACTCAACCCACCAAATTGAATTTTGAATTATGTAGTTTGCGAGAAAAGGATTTCTTTGATTTAGATCGGGCATATAACTTGTGAACCAGCCGTTTGTAGTATAATCTGAGCTTTCCGAATCTCCGTGAATATCCAAATAGGCAATTTTATTATGGCGAGTTGTATGATGATTTTCTACAGAATTATTATACCAATCAGAAAACGGAAGGTCGGATGTCCATGAATGATTTATTCCGGCATGGTTTGCAACATGATCATAAATTACTTTAATGCCTCTGGATTGAGCCTCTTTTACAAAGTTTTTGTATAATTCATTTGTACCTTGTCTTGGATCAACTTTGTAAAAATCGGTTGCAGCATAACCATGATAGCTCATATACATATTATTTTCTAAAACCGGAGTTGACCAAACAGCAGTAAATCCAAGGCTTTTAATGTAATCAAGTTTATTTATCATTCCTTGAATATCTCCGCCGTGTCTGCCATTCAAATCTCTAAAAGCAAATTCTTCTTTTTGATTGAAGAGAAAATTATTAGTTGTGTCGCCATCTGAAAATCTATCGGGGAAAATCAAATAAATTATATCATTCTCATCAAAGCCCTTATGTGATTCTTTGGCAAATTCCCTTTCCCTAATTTCATATTCCTTAATTATTTCTATTCCATCTTTCTTAAAAGTAATTTCAACATTCTGTGGATTTGCGTTTTCACCAATCAACAAATCAAGGAAAAGATAATTTGGGCTTTCTGCATTATTTACTTTTTGAAGTTTTATATCTTCTCCCTTAACAGAAACATCGGCATCTTTAAGGTTATTTCCATAAACCATAAGCTCAACCTTGTTCCACTTCATTCCGCTCCACCAGTTTGGAGGCTCAATTTTATTTACTTGGAAATTTTGCGCTAAAAGATTTGTTACAAAAAATAGAATGCTTATTTGAAAAATTAATTTCTTCATAATTCTCTTTCATCAAAGTGGTTATAATAGGAAGTAAAGATATTTTGTTTGGTTTTAAATGACAAACAAAAAGAGGGAAACTATTTCCGGTAGAAGTCATGGTTAAAACATGAAGCAACACTAATTTACTTTCCATTTCACTGTGCGTCTGTAACAGCTTTTTTTCTAAAGACCATAATTAGAGAAAAGTACTATTGCGAAATTGACATTTATGTTTATGAAAACACTCACTTTGAATAATATAAATCCGATTAATTTTATTGATATTCAAATACAATTTTGAACTTCTTATTATAGTGTAAAACGGATAAATCCTTTACTGGCAGTGTGTTTATTCGTTTTTTAAATTATAGTATTTACTTGTAATGCTATTTTAACTATGTTTCATTAGGTTGTTTAATAGAGTTTATGAATGCCTTTCCGGTGCATGCGCACGGGAGAAGTTATGAAAAATATACTTGTTATTGCAGATTCCTTTCAAGAGTTTTCCAAATTAAATAAAGAACTAAGCTCGGTAGATTATAATTTTTTAAATGCTTCTAATTTTGATGAAGCATTTGAGATTCTAAAGCATCCAAATGATATAACTGTTGTTGTTTCCGAGCATATAATACAAGAGAAATCTGCACTTGAATTGAAGAGAAGAGTAGAAAATTATTTCTATGAATTTTCAGTTCCCTTTGTTATTCTTTCCTCTGCCAACGATTATAAATCTATGAGAGAAGCACTTATTAATGGAGCCGATGATTTTCTTGTAAAACCTTATTCATCCGAAGACCTGAAAGTATCGATTGAAAAAGCAATAGAAAAACATGAAAAAAATCGGCGTAAATTAGAGCAAAAAATTGAAGAAGCCGAAATATTGATGAGCACATCCTTCAATAAATCTAGTGATTACAATTTGTTCATCAATAAGAATTATCAAATAATCGGGTATAATAAAACTTTCCAAAAAATTGCCGAAAAACTCTTAAATACAAAACTACATATTGGTGAATCGGTATTAAAATACCAGAGTTTAATTGCTAAAGAACCATTAACAGAGAATATAGATTCCGCAATAAACAAAACGCCAATTGAAAGGGAAATTGAATTAATTTATCCCAATAATAAAAAGATAACACTAAAAGTAAATTACGACCCTGTTGAAAGTAAGAGCGGTGAAGTTCTTGGAGTTATGTATAGTGCAAAAAATATAACTGTCAACAAACAGATTGAGAAAGAATTAAAGAATATTAGTCAAAGATTAGAAGTTGTTGCAAGAGCTGCAAACATTGGTATTTGGGAGTTTTATCCCAAAACCAATGAATTGATCTGGAATGAACAAATGTTCATACTTCATAACACAGATAAAGTCTTAGGTATTTCATTTGAAGAGTGGTGTAACTTAATAAAAGAAACCGATTTAAAGAGTTTTATTGAAGCTATTCAATCCCCCGACATAAAATTTAAAGAGCTTGATTTGGCAATAAGAATTGGTGAATCCGGACAAAGGTTTTTAAAGTTAGTCTGCTATAAGTATAAAGAGTACGGAAGTAACGAAAAAGTAATTGGTACTTGCTGGGACGTTTCAAATTACATTGAAATGGTTAATGAACTTACAAAAGCTAAAGAGTATGCAGAAAAATCTAATAAACTAAAAACTGAATTTCTTGCACAAATGAGTCATGAAGTTAGAACGCCAATAAGCATCATTCTAAATTACATTAATCTTGTTAAGGACGAACTTGTTGATGAACATAATCTTTTCCAAAACTATTTTGACGGCATAGAATCTGCCAGCAAAAGAATTATAAGAACTATTGATCTGATACTAAATATGTCTGAACTCCAACTTGGTATTTATGAGCCAATTTTCGAAAAAATTAATCTCTACGATGATGTTCTTCTAACATTAATACATGAATACAAATTTATTGCAAAGCAAAAAAACATTGATTTTGTAATAGAAGGTAATATTGATGATTGCAACATCAGCGGCGATAAATATTCACTCTGCCAAATATTTTCAAATCTAGTTCACAATTCGTTTAAGTACACAAATGAAGGTTATATAAAAATTGTTTTATACTGTAGTGATAAATGCCAATATGTAAGTGTTGTTGATACTGGAATTGGGATAAGCGAGGAATATATTGATGACATTTTTAAACCTTTCTCGCAAGAATATTCGGGTTATACAAGACGATTTGAGGGAAACGGACTTGGTTTAGCACTAGTAAAAAAATATTGTGAGATAAACGACATAAATATTTTAGTAAAAAGCAAAAAAGATGTCGGCACAAAGTTTACTCTTAAAATAAACAAATAACTTTTTTCTTTTTATCTTCTGAACATTTCTTCGCTTTAGACATTTAGCACATTCTTTGAATAATTTACGAGTTTTGGATACTTACACAAATCTGCCAAGCTGACTAGACTTGTTTCAGCATGAGGGTTACTTTTTGTCATGCCGGTTCTCGATTTATCGAGATACCGGCATCTATCTTTTAATTTCACTTTTCTAAATAATTTATAATACTTCTCTATAACGCAAATGTATTAATTCCAAAGACAAAATTATTTTCTCCACGATAATTAAGTTTCCAGGTAAATTCAAAAATAATTGGTATCAATGGATGGAAAAGACTAAATCCTAATTCTTGAAATGGTTTAATAAATTTAATATTTGGCTGCGTTAAAATTGCTTGACTTTTTTGTGACATATCAACCCAAGCAGTATTGTAATGAATGCCTAAATTGATTTGTAAATCCTTTAGAATAGGCATCTGTAAAAATCGAAAAAGTTCATCATTTAAATTGTATTGAATATTTAGAGATGTAACTTTATCTCCAAATACTTCACCATAATTTAAAGTTCTAAAAGAAAATTCTTTACCTAAGCCGCTAATATTACCGGGCAAAGCATATTGCATTTGTATAGGAACGGGACCATCTGAGTAAATATTATTAATTCCAACCGTTAATCTTGTTGAACCAAAAGCATTTATATATCCCCAAAAATTTGTTTTATACATTTGAAAATCTAAGTCACTTTTTAAATTTGATTTATCACTCAGCAAAAAAGAGCCATTTAAAGTGAAATAAGTTTTCCCGGAATTGGTTTTCCGTCTATAATAACCATCTTCAATTATGTTTCTAAAATCTAGCTCGTAACCAAATTCTATTGCAGAAATTTTTGAATCATAGATTAGTTTATTTGGTCTATACTTATGATCCCTTTTGAAAAATGAAAAATCGGTATTTATTTTAGCGCTTCTATCATGTTGATTTATGTAGCCAGCATTAAGATCGAGGAAATAAAATATTTCACCGCCAAGTTTAAAGTTGAATCCTTTAGAATAGTAATAATCTCTAAAATCATATTTGCTGAATAAATTTAAAATTGTTGATGTGAATGAATTATACTTATCCGTTGAACCAAATAAAGTCTGCAAATTATTAAAAGCATTAAGCTGTAAAAAATAATTTCTATAATTACCCATAAGATATTCACCGGAAAAGCTTGTTTTAAAACGTTTGTCGGAAAAACCATAATTTGCATCAATCGAATAATTAAGTCTTTTATTTAAGCCGTCATCTAAAAAAGCGCCTAAATTTAGTGCATGACCTTCAACTCGGTTAAAATGGTAAAGGTTTAGAGTGCCGATTGTTGAGAACTTATCAGTAAAAGAAGTTCTTGTTGATAAAAATGAAAATCTATCCCAAAATGTTAAAGGAATTGATTCAAGACTGTCAATTCTTTGATATGCTGTAACTTCTTCTAATGTATTGGGAATTGTTTGAGTGTTTGCCCAATATGTAGAATCTCTGTTATCCGCTTCAGGTAAGACTTTTATAATTACTTCATCAAAAAAATCTTTGTTTAAAGGTTGATTAATTGCGTAATCATACATGATTGAATTCACTTCGAATTCCAGACTAACAATATTCAAATAATTGATTTGCGCTCTTATCCTATAATCTATCGGCATAAAAACTTCATACTCGGAGAACTGCGATTCAATAATAATGTCTCTAAATATAGAAGCAGGAATGGCTGATTTATTGGGGCTTACAGAGACTTTAATCAAATCGAAAGTTTTGTCTTTAATAAAAATTGACCCTTCAAAACCGGGATCGGATGGATCATCAGGTTCCATGTGAATTTGAAAAACTGCTTCACCGTTAATTGCAGTTGTATGTTTTATGTAGAAGTAGTAATGCTCCAAAGCATCATCCGCTATTGGTCCGGTGAGTGGTCTCCCAAAAAATTCAATATCATTATCGTAAAAATTTTGCATTACTCTGCTTCCGGTAAGCATATTTATTGATGAAGGAAAATTTGCCGATTGTTTTTGAGCCAATATTTCTTCTTTATAATTATCAGGTTTTGAGAAATAACCTTTGCTTGTATTTTCAAAAATTCCCGTGATTTGCAGTGAATCAAAATCGGCACTTCCAAGTCCAACAGAAACACTATTATCTCTGGAAGATAATTCGCCGGCGGTTTTTACTTTTCCTATTGTATATGCATTAAATTGGTAAGAGTTTATAAATTTATTTCTCTCGCGTTTCTTCTCAATTGCTTTTTCAATTATTTCTAAAGCCGGATTTTCTCCAGGGAAAACTGTTAATTCCGGTAAATTTACTTCTGTTCGTTCTAAAAAAATCTCATATGATTTACTGCTGTTTAAGTTTATTTCCAGCGTATAATTGTTATATCCAATAAATGAAAAAAGAATTTTATAATTACCGGGTTTTAATTTTAATTCAAATTTTCCATCCTGATTTGCGGCTGTTCCGTAGTTTGAATCTTTTACACGAATATTAGCAAAACTTAGTGAAGTCAAATCATTTTTGTCTTTAACAATTCCCTTAATCGATAAGTCTTGCGCACTAATTAAGGAAATTAAAAACAGTAACAAGAAAAAAACTTTGAACATAGTTCACCTTATTTATTTGAATATATTATGACGCAAAAAATTAAAAGAAGTTCTTATATTAAAAAATCTTTAGCTAAATTAAAGGCAAATGATGCAAGAATTAAATTAATTTTCACATATATTTTTTCTAATTTTTTATCAAACAAAACTCAAATAAACTTGGAGGCATTTATGTATAAACAGTTTTTCACTTTTCTATTATTTCTAATTATTTCAATAAACGCAAATTCAACTCCGGAAGGTTACACAAAAGTAAAGGAGATGGGGGGAATTGAAGAATACACACTTTCATCTAACGGACTTACGGTTCTTTTGATGGAAGATCATTCTGCTCCGGTATTAACTTTTATGGTTACATATAAAGTTGGATCAAGAAACGAAGTTACCGGTACAACCGGCGCAACACACGTTCTTGAGCATTTAATGTTTAAAGGTACAGAGAAATATAACAAAGCAAACGGCGGACATATTGATGCAAAATTAGGAAACATAGGCGCATTGCTAAATGCTACAACATGGCTAGACAGAACAAATTATTATGAAAGTATTCCAAGTGATTATTTGGAATTAGCAATTGATATTGAATCAGACAGAATGAGAAATTTGCTTCTACGCGATGAAGACAGACAAGCCGAAATGACTGTTGTAAGAAATGAATTTGAGCGTGGCGAAAATAGTCCAATCCAATCACTTGATAAAGAAATTTGGGCTGCCGCAATAATTGCGCATCCTTATCATCATTCAACCATCGGCTGGCGCTCTGATATTGAAAATGTTCCGATTGAAAAATTAAGAGAGTTTTATGATACTTTTTACTGGCCAAATAATGCAACAGTTACAATTATTGGTGATTTCGAAAAAGATAACGCACTTGAATTAGTTAAAAAATATTATGGTAAAATATCATCCTCACCTCATGAAATTCCGCAAGTTTATACAACTGAACCCGAACAGCAGGGACCAAGAAAAGTTACACTAAATAGAAGCGGACAAATTGGAGTTGTTGGTGTTGCTCATAAAGTTCCCGCCGGAGCAAGCGATGAAACTTTTTCTCTTTTAGTTTTAGAAAAGATTTTATCAGAAGGTAAATCAAGCAGATTATATAAATCACTTGTTGATAAAAATAAAGCTGTAAATATTTTTCTTTCATACATGCCTTTTAAAGATGAAAGTTTATTTATTTCTTATGCTTTGCTGGCTCCCGGTACAACACATGAAGATGTTGAAAACATATTGATTTCTGAATATGAAAAGATTAAAATCGAAGGCGTAACAAAAGAGGAAGTAGATAGAGCAATTAATCAAATTTTTGCTTCAACCGCTTATAACAGAGACGGCTCGTTTTCAATTGCAAGTGAATTAAATGAATCAATTGCAATGGGAGACTGGACTTTCTTCGTAAGAAAACTTGAAAACATAAAAAAAGTAACTCCCGAAGATGTTCAAAATATTGTTAAAAAATATTTTGTAGAAAACAAATCAACAACTGGATATTTTGTTCCAACTATTGCCGGCTCAGATGATAACGCTTCAGCTTCACCTCAGCGCACAGAAGGAAAACTTTTCTACAGAACTCCAAATGAAAAAAGTCTTGTTGAAACAATTGGAAATCTAGAATCTTCTCCAAGCCAACTATTAAATGAAGAAATTAAAATCACAAAAAATATTGAAAGAGAAAATGTTGCGGGTATTGATGTTGTTACCGCAAAAACCGGAGTTAATGATGTAATCACTTTTAGAGGAAGTTTAGCGGCAGGTGATTTTTTTAGTCCAAAAAATAATGCAATGATTGCAGATATCACCGGCGCAATGCTTGACAAAGGAACAAAATCAAAAAACAAATTTCAGCTTGCAGAAGAGCTGGAAAACCTTGGTGCCTCTTTAAGATTTTCAGTTTCAACTCACACTTTGGATTTTAACGGAAAATGCTTAACTAAGGATTTAGATAATGTTATTTCATTGCTAGCAGAACAATTAAGAGAACCGGCTTTTGATCAAGAAGAATTTGAAAAAGTTATAAATCAAAAATTGGGCGGATTAAAACAAAGTTTGGAAGAACCGAATGTTAGAGCAAATGAAACTCTAAGCGATTTACTTTTTGATGAAAGTCACCCAAACCATGGAGTTTCAGTTCAAAAAGCAATTGATGATTTAGGTAAATTATCCTTAGAAGATGTTAAAGATTTCTATGCAAAGTATTATGGACCAAAATCTATGATGCTTGTTGCAGTTGGTGATCTAGAACATTCATCTTTTAGAAATTCTATTTCTTCGGCATTCAAAGGCTGGAACGGAGGAATTGAAATTCCAGATTATAATAAAGCAAATTTAAAAACGGCAGGAATCACCAAGATTGTGAAACTTGAAGATAAAACAAGTGCCACTCTGCAAATAGGTCAAATTACCGGATTAAAGAAAACTGACAAAGATTATCTTCCTTTAATGGTTGCCAATCAAATCTTTGGCGGAGGAAGTTTTACAGCAAGATTGATGTCGATTATTCGCGATGAAGAAGGTTTAACTTACGGAATTTACGCTTCCGTAACCGAAGACACATATACTGACGGTGTTTGGTATATTACCGGAACTTTCTCTCCGGATTTGCTTGCGCAAGGCTATAGTTCAACTATGCGCGAGTTGAACAGATGGGTGAAAGATGGAGTTACTTCCGAAGAATTTGAAGCTGTAAAATCACGTTTAATTGGTTCTTACAAAGTTAGATTGGCTACCACAAATGGTATGGCTTCTCAAATTTTATCATTTATTCAACGTGGCTATAGTTTGGATTATCTAGATAATTATCCAAAATTAATAGATGAAGTTTCTTTAGAAGATGTTAACAGTTCAATAAAAAAATATATTAATCCGGAAAAAGTTGTTACAGTTGTTGCTGGAACAGTAACAGAAGAGAATTTGAAATCGAAATAAAAATTTTTCTATAGTTTTAACGGGGCTGTCTAATAAGAGTAATAATTTTGAATACTTAGGCAGCCTTCTTTTTTGTAATTTATACAAAAGCCTTTTCCAGAAAAATTAATTTTGTTAAAACAAATGAAATACTTTCTAATCATATTACTTTTCTTACTAGGATGTTCTGCTAAATCAGAACTTGAACAAATATCACCAAACGAGAAAGATTTGATTAAAAAATCAGACGGAAAGTATGACAGTTTTTATCCAACCGAAGAAACATCCCCCTACTTAGAAGAAATTATAAACAGCATTAAAATGATCAACTCTATTGCCTTTTATGATGTTTACTATTTTAGAAAAGAAGATAGGATTCTTAAAAATAATCTTGAACAGGAACTCTCAAAAAATAATTATATAGAAAATTCCAATTTTACACATACTGCCTCAGGAACTGCCACAATAATATTTCTAGAAAATAATAAAATCGGGTTAATAACTTGTGCCCATATTGTTGATATGCATGATACAATAATCACATATTTTAGAGAAGATGACGGAACCGGAACAAATTTCGTTGAGAGTTATTTTATCAAAAAAAGTCAATCCAATTATGTTGTTGAGTTTCCCGGAAGTGGAAATATTGAAGTTATTTTATCTGATAAGAATAAAGACGTGGCATATTTAGGAATGGAATTTAGTAATGAAAAATTATTGTCTTTTGCACCTTTGGATTATTCAATTGGAGATGCCAGAGAACTAAACTGGGGAACTTTCACTTATGTAATTGGTTATCCGCTAAATTTTAGAATGGTTTCAAGAGCCATTGTAAGCAGTCCCACAAAGGATAATAACGGGTCATTCCTATTAGACGCTGTATTTAATAGAGGAATGAGCGGGGGAGCTATATTAGCTCTTCGTGATGGAGTTCCAAATTTTGAATTTATTGGAATTATACAATCCGTTCCCGGCGATAGAGAACTGTTACTGGCTCCTTCTAAGAAAAACTCTATACTCGGCTACAATAGTTCTGTTCCTTACAAGGGTGATGCATTTGTTGAGGAATTTAGAATTTTGAAATATGGAATTACAAAAGTTGTTACAATAAATACTATCATTAGTTTTTTTAATGAGAATGAAACCATTTTGAAAAACAAAGGATTCTTTCCAACCACTTTTTTGAAAAAATAAATTTCTTAAGGAACTTATCTTAAAAAGTTATTTGTTATTCCTTTATATCACAAAATAAAAAGGGAATAAAATGATATCCAAAATAAATATCTCGATCTTAACTTTACTTTTATTGGCATCCATTAATTTTGCACAAGATGCAAAAAAGGTCAATGAAGATATAGTTGATATAGCTGTTGGGAACAGTGATTTCTCAACTTTAGTTACTGCACTAAAAGCAGCAGACTTAGTTTCGGCGTTAAAGGGTGAGGGTCCATTCACTGTCTTTGCTCCAACGAATGAAGCTTTTGCAAAACTTCCCGAAGGAACTTTAGATAATTTGTTAAAAGACAAAGACGCCTTGACGAAAGTTTTATTATATCATGTTGTAAGTGGTAAGGTTGCTTCCGGTGATGTTGTTAAATTAGATAAAGCAACAACACTTGAAGGTAAAGATGTAAAAGTAAAAGTTACCGACAGCGGTGTAATGATTAATGATTCAAAAGTCGTTACTGTTGACATCATTGCTTCAAATGGAGTAATACATGTTGTTGATACAGTTTTACTTCCACCAGCAGATAAGTCGGACAAAAAAAGTAAAAAAAGTTACTAAAATAATTTTGAGCGGGTGTTAATTTATTCACCCGCTTTTATTTTTATCTCATCACTTCTTCAAAAGAAAAATTGCACACCTAAATATTTTCTTTTACTTTTATCCACTAACAAAATTTTTACAAGATGATAAAACATATTATTTGGGATTGGAACGGTACACTTTTTAACGATGTTGAAATGAGCGTTTCTGTTATGAACTCAATTCTTGCAGAACGAAATATTCCGCAAATGACTTTAGAATATTACAAATCTATTTTTACTTTTCCGGTAGTAGATTATTATCAAAAACTCAACTTAAATTTTGAAAAAGAACCTTTCTCGGTTGTAGGTAAAATCTTTATAGATCGATACGAAAAAAGAAAAAACGAATCGTCTCTTCATAGACATGTTAAAGATGTGCTGACTAAAATAAGCCAATCCGGAATTGGTCAATCAATCCTTTCTGCTTATTCTCAAAATACTCTTGATGAAATAATTGTTTTTCATAAAATTGAAAAATACTTTTCAAACATCGTTGGTTTAGATCACATTTACGCTGACAGCAAAATTGCAAACGGCAAAAAATTAATGCTGCAATTATCTAATCATAAAAACGAAATTTTATTTGTAGGAGATACAGTTCACGATTTTGAGGTAGCAGAAGAACTTGGAATTAAGCCAATTTTATTTTCAAAGGGACATCAGTCAGAAGAATCACTAAAAAATACCGGAGCGCCTGTTATAGCACAAATAAATCATTTACTAAATTATCTGGACATTGAATGAATTTTAAACCTCTCGAAATTCCAAAATTAAAAAGAATCGCTTTAGTGGCGCACGATAATAAAAAACGAGATCTTATTGAATGGGCAACTTTTAATAAAGTTTCATTAGCAGATCATCAAATTTTTGCTACAGGAACAACCGGAAAGCTTTTAGAAAATGAAGTAGGTTTAATAGTCAACAAATTGAAAAGCGGACCTTTAGGAGGCGACCAACAATTGGGAGCTAAAATATCAGATGGATTAATAGATGTTTTAATTTTCTTTTGGGATCCTTTAGAACAACAGCCTCACGATCCGGATGTAAAGGCTCTTTTAAGAATCGCTGTTGTCTGGAATATTCCAATTGCATGTAACAGAAGTTCAGCTGACTTTATTTTTTCTTCTCATTTAATGAAGGAAGATTATACTAGATTAACTCCGGATTATGATTCTTATACAGAACGGGATATTTAACAACAAAATAAAAATTGATTCGTCTAATTTTATGATGAAAAAAATATTACACTATATTGATTTAGAAGCTGTTATTTGGATTGCAGGATTTATTTATTTAGCTTCAATAAATCCTTATAGCACAAACCATTTTAAGTTATGTCCTTTTGATGCAGTAGGAATTGATTTCTGTCCGGGATGTGGTCTGGGGAAATCAATTTCATATATTTTTCATGGAGAATTTTATTTGTCTCTTATGCAGCATCCACTTGGTATTTTTGCAATTGTTGTTTTAGTGGCAAGAGTTATTAAATTAATAAAATCAAAATATACGATTCATAAATCAGAGGTGTTAAATGGCTAGAGTTCTCGAACTAATGCCTGAAGTAATGGGTGATGAGCAATTTTATGTAGCCCACTTATTAAAAAATATGGACGATGATTCTGCAAATCAATTTGCAAATATTTATCGTGCTAGAAGAAAAGATCCACAAACAATTCTACTTTTAACCCTAGTTGGATTTTTAGGAATTGCAGGCGTTCAAAGATTTATTGTTGATCAAATTGGATTAGGAATTCTTTATGTGCTTACTGCCGGTCTTTGTTTTATTGGAACAATTGTCGATTTAATTAATTACAAGAAAATTGCTTTTGAATACAACAGAAAACAAGCTGACCAAATTGCGCAACTAATAAAATCAAATTTATAAATTATGGATAAATCTAAGATAAATGATGTTCCGGAATTTTTTCAAAATTACATAAAGCTAGTGCCGGAAGGAAATTTGTTGAATCTTTATAAAGAGCAGACATGCAACTTAATAGATTTTTATTCAACAATAACCGAGACTAAATCATTTTATAAATACGAAAAAGAAAAGTGGAGTCTAAAAGAATTAGTTGGTCATTTATGCGATACAGAAAGAATATTTTCATATAGAGCTTTAAGAATAATTAGAGACGATAAAACTCCTCTTGCCGGATATGATGAAAATAAATACGTAACCGCTGCAAATTTTGACCAACATTTATTTTTAGACCTTCTTAAACAATATGGTAATATTAGAAATTCTAATTCTGATTTGTTTTCTTCTTTCAATGAAATAGATTTTGATAAAGATGGAATTATTGAAGGCAACAATTTATGTGCAAGTTCTATAATAGCTATTCTTATTGGGCATGCAGAGCATCATAAAAACATTGTATTAAAGCGGTATTTATAGAATGCATTTTTGTTGTTCTAAAAAAGAATACTTTATATATTTGCTGTATTAAAGCATGTATTAATTTACAACTGATACTATTGCTTTTAGTTTTACAGTACAAACAATCAATATTTAGGAGTAAGTTTCAAATGGAAGAACGTGAAGTTGGAACCGTAAAATGGTTTAACAATGCTAAAGGTTACGGTTTTATCCAAAGAGAAAGTGGCGATGATATTTTTGTACACTTTTCATCAGTAATATCCGAAGGATACAAATCTCTAAACGAAGGACAAAAAGTTGAATTTAAGTTAGGTCAAGGTGAGAAAGGGCCACAAGCACAAGATGTTCAACTTGTAAGCGAATAAAAAAACAAAATTTATAATTAAAGGGTTGAGAAATCAACCCTTTTTTAGTTTATTCCAAGCATATCTTGAACAAACGGTTTTATTCCGCTAAAAATAAATTCCACTGCAATCACCATTACAATCAATCCCATAATTCTAGTAAGCACCTTGCTTCCGCTTTCACCCAAAAAGCCCATAATTTTTTTTGCGCTTAATAAAAAAACTAATGTTAACAAAAGTACAGCTATCATTGAACCGATTAATACAGCTTTTTGAATTAAAAATTGAGCATCGCTCATCAACACTATTGATATGGTTATTGAGCCGGGACCGCATATCATCGGTATTCCTAAAGGGGTAATTGCAATGTCATGATCAACATAACTTTCGTTTTCATCTTCTGCTTTAGTTCTAGTCACTTGTGCTTGAAGCATATCGTAACCAGCAATAAAAAATATTATTCCTCCAACAATTCTTAAACTATTAATAGAAATATGAAACAACTCTAAAATAAATTTTCCGCCAAAAGCAAAAAGGATCATTGTTATAAAAGCAGTTAATATTGCTCTTATGGCAATTTTCTTAGATTCTTTTGCATTGTAATTAGATGTTAATGCTGTATAAAGCGGAATAACCCCAATAGGGTTAACCATAGTGAACACTGAAGTAAATGCGAGAAGTCCAAAATCAATCAAGTTATCCATTTAGATTATCCATTAATCAAAAGCTTTTTTATTTGATCGTCTATAATTTTTTGCACTAGTAGAATATGTTTTTCTTCCATCCTTAATCCGCCAACGCTAAGCCTAATAACAAATTTGTCTTTTAATTTTGTATGAGTTAGAAATACTTTTCCGGTTGAATTAATATTGTCCATCAGATGTTTATTAAATATTTCCATCTCGCTTTCATTTTTAAATTCAGAAGAATTTGCTCTAAAACAAATTGTGCTGAAATGCACTGGTGCCATTTTTTCTAACTCACTATGATCATCAATCCACTTTTCAAAACTCTTTCCAAGATTAAGATGATTTTTTAAAATTTCTTTTAATCCGTCGGTTCCAAAATACCGGAAATTAAACCATAGTTTTAATGAGCGAAATCTTCTTCCAAGTTGAATTCCATAATCCATATAGTTAACTGCAATATTGTCCGCTTCTGTTTTTAAATATTCTGCAACTAAACTGAATGCTTGCTTTAAAACTTCTGGTTTCTTAATAAATAATGTGCTTAAATCTATTGGAACAAAAAGCCATTTATGCGGATTTACAACTATTGAATCGGCTTTATTCCATCCATTAAAAAGATGATTGAATTCTTCAATTGAAGCAATAACGCCGGCATGAGCAGAATCTACGTGAAGCCATATTTTATTTTCATTACAGAAATCAGCAATTTCATTTACTGGGTCAATAGAAGTTGACGATGTTGTTCCAATTGTTGCAACAACACACAACGGAATAATTCCATTTGAAATATCATCTTGTATGCATGATTTTAGTTCATCTAAGTTCATTGAGTAATTTTCATCTGATCTAATTTTTTTTATACTTTCTAAACCTAATCCCAAAGTAAGAGCTGATTTTTCAATTGATGAATGCGTTTGATCAGAAATATAAATTCTTAATAAAGGAAGATCATTCCTACCGCTCATTCCTTTTTTT
>SWCB01001267.1_pt1 | contig 186355 bp, 155 predicted proteins | sample 4692901 | NCBI WGS metagenome assembly SWCB01 (sample SAMN10267276, study PRJNA491770) | bioreactor metagenome | isolation source: DHS bioreactor inoculated with subseafloor sediment | place: Japan: off Shimokita Peninsula | collected 2006-08 | reverse complement strand
AAAAAAACGCAATCAACAGATTAGTCCCAACAGAAGTTAATGGCGAAAAACAAATCCCATATCAAGGTGTTGGAAAATTTAGACCAACTGGAAATAAAGCTAAAACACAGATTAAAAGCTGTGCAGATTACCCTTCAGATGGGAACAAAATTGTAAAATCACTTAAAGAAGCATTAAAAAAAGCAGGACTTAAAGATGGAATGACTATTTCTACTCACCATCATTTAAGAAACGGAGATGTGCTGACAAATTTCCTTTTTGATACAATAAAATCAATGGGAATAAAAAATATTAGATGGTTTCCCAGCGCTTCATTTCCATGTCATCAGCATTTAATTCCTTATCTAGAAGATGGGACTATACATCATATTGAAGGAAGTATGAATGGTCCTTTAGGAAGATTTACAACTGAAGGAAAAATGAGTGGAATCGGTGTTCTCCGCTCCCATGGTGGAAGATATCAATCAATTCAAGATGGTGAAGTTCATGTTGATATTGCAGTAATTGCTGCTCCAACAGCAGATTCTTTTGGAAATGCAACCGGCGATAGAGGTAAATCTGCTTGCGGACTTTTGGGATTTGCATTAGCAGATTCTGAGTATGCGGATAAAGTTATTGTGGTTACAGATAATTTAGTTCCATTCCCTTGTTATCCATGGCAAATTCAAGGAAATAATGTTGATTTTGTTGTTGAAATTGATTCTTTAGGTGATCCATCAAAAATTGTATCCGGGACTACAGAAGTTACTAAAAGTCCGGATAGACTATTAATTGCGGAATATGTTGCTCAGTTTTTTGAAGATTCCGGAATCATGAAAGATGGATTTTCATTTCAAGCCGGAGCTGGAGGAACCAATCTAGCATTTGCATTATTTCTAAAAGAAAAAATGAAAGCTAAAGGAATTAAAGCAAGATTCATTCGCGGAGGAAGTACAAAATATTTAGTTCAAATGTTAGAAGAAGAATTAACAGACTTTATTCTTGACGGGCAGACTTTTGATCTTGAAGGAGTAAGGTCAATGAGAGAAAATCCGAGTCATGTAAATACTTCCCCATTTACAAGCTACAATTATCATGGAAAAGGAAATTTTGCTTCGATTGTTGACGCGGTCGTTTTAGGAGCAACTGAAGTTGATATAAATTTTAATGCGAATGTTGTCACTCACTCAGATGGATATTTACTTCATGGAATTGGCGGCTGGCAAAACTGCTTATTTTCAAAATGTACAATTTTAGCAATTCCATCTTTCAGAGATAGAATTCCGGTTATTGTCGATGAAGTCACAACAATTTGCGCTCCCGGTGAATTAGTTGATGTTATTATAACAGAGCGTGGAATCGCAATTAATCCGAAACGTAAAGATTTGATAAAAGCTATGAAAAATTCTACTCTTCCAATCAAAAAAATTGAAGAAATAAAGGAAGAGGTAGATAATATTTGCGGCGGTTCACCTGCTAAACCAAAACTAAATAAAGAAAAAGTTGTTGCAATAGTAAAATGGGTTGATGGAACTGTTTTAGATTCAGTATTCCAAATTGAAAAGTAATTGAAGAAAATAAATTCCGGTATTCAATTTAAGAATACCGGAATTATTTATTAAAGAGTTATTTCACTAGAATCATTTTTTTAGTTTCAACAAAGCCACCAGATTGAATTCTATAAAAATAAACACCGCTTGTAAGAAGAGAAGCATCAAAATTGTAATTAAATGTCCCGGCTTTTAATTCTTTATTTACAAGATTTGCAACTTCTTTTCCTAACACATCATAAACTTTTAAAGATACAAATGAAGATGTTGGAACAGAGAAACGGATATTAGTAGATGGGTTAAATGGATTAGGATAGTTTTGTGACAGATTATATTGGGTCGGAAGCTGATTGTTTTCTGAAGAAATCCCTGTTAAAAGGTTGGTAATATACAAACCGCTTGATGTTGAAGTGTACATCATATTATTGCTACCAATAATTAGCTGGTTCACTGAAAAGAAACTTCCAGTTTGATTTAAAAAATCAGAATTGTTAACTGCTACCCAGGAAACACCATTGTTAGTAGATTTGTAAAATTTTCCATTGCCAGTGGAAAGATAAACATCATCGTTACTATTAAGAGCCATAACACTTATGGATGTATCTGCTCCCAGTCCAGAATTTGATTGACTCCAAGAAACACCATCATCTGTTGAGACATAAACACCACGACGATTACTTGCCATTATAACTCCACTTGAAGTCTTTACAGGCTCATTTACAAAGTAAAATCCATTTATTACAGGATATAATGAAACAGACCACTCAGTTCCACTATTAGTTGATTTATACAAACCAAAATTTGATGATGCGAACATAGTTCCATTGTTGAATTTTTTTACGCTGTTAGAATATCTTGGAGAAGCATAACCCGCAGTATCCAAAGTCCAACTTGTTCCATTATCTGTTGAGTGTTGAATACCTTTTCCAGTGGCAGCAAATAAAATATTCGCATTGTCTAAAGAGAATCCGCTAACAAAGTTACTATCTAGAGATTTTAATGCCCAGCTATTACCTCCATCTGTGCTTTCAAAGATTCCTCCTCCTTCTGTTCCTGCAAGAATGTTACCGTTAGACAATTTAACGTAGTTATTAGCATGTGTATAAGCAAAACCAGTGCTTTCTGACCAGCTCAATCCATTGTCTATAGATTTAAATATTACACCAGTTGTTCCAAATAAAATATCTCCGTTAGTATTAACGAATATTGATCCCCTAAGAGTGTTTTGTATTCCATTCAATTGGCTCCAATTGTTTCCACCGTTTGAAGTCTTATTAATTGTTGATGAGCTTACACCGTAAAAATTACCATTATTATCACCGGCCATTCCTCTCATAAAAGGGTTATTAAAATTTGCAGTAAGATCAGTCCAATTTGCACCTAAATTTGTTGAGCTAAAAACACCGGACTGAGTCGATACAAACAAATTATTATTAGAATCTAAACCCATACTTAAAACATTTCTATTTGTAAATACCTCTGTCCATGTTACACCATTATCAGTAGATTTATAAATGCCGGAAGAGGGTGAAGAAGCAAAACAATTCCCATTTCCATCAACGACAATTTTGCCGCCATTAAATGATAAGTCGGAAAGCCCGGCTGAAGCCCAGCTAGTTCCTCCGTCAGTTGAATAAAAAAGACCACCAGGTGTTCCGGCAAGAATATTTCCATTTTTTGCAATGGCCAAGCTGTAAATATAACCTTGGGAAAGTCCAGAGTTAGATCCATATCGTGTCCAGTTTGCGCCATTATCTGTTGATTTAAAGACATGATTATTAGTTCCTACATATATATTATTGCTACCATCCATTACAATAGTATTAATAACGATAGGTGAGATTCCTAAATTTACTTCAGTCCAGTTTGCTCCACCATCAGTTGAATGGTAAAGATTAGCTGGATAATAGGTGCCCATATATAAATCGGTAGAAGATTTTGCAAAAAGAACGTTCGCAATATTTCCATTTGTGCTAATACCTGTCCAGCTCGATCCATTTGTTGAGCTTACATAAATAGAATCATAATAGATATAGACATCATTATTAGAAGCAACAAATATTTTTGTAGTATTACCGGGCCCAAAAGGACCATTGGCTTTCGACCAGATGCTTTGTGCCGTCACTTGTGTAAAAATTCCAATCACTAATAGAATGGAAAGTAAAAATCCAGTAAAAAATCTTTTCATATTAACCTCATGTTATTAATATTTAATTTTCTAATTTGTATAAAGAGTAGAAGTTTATATCTAATTCTAAACTACAATAGAGCGAGTTAAAATAACCAACTTGGAATAAGGTAAGAGGGAAAATAAGTTGCTTTAATTTAAACATTGAAGCCTCACTGTTTTTTGAATAAAACTCAATATTGTCCTATAATAGGACCGGAATAAAAACACTAACTATTTCGTTTAATAAAAAAACCTAAGAAAATGTCTCTTTAAGGCAACAAAAGAGAGGATTTAGAGTAGGTTAAAGACGACAAAAAAATATTTTATAAATGATAGATGAAAATCTTGAAGAAAAAATAAGTAAACTCAATCAACTAATTAACTTGAAAAAACATCACTAAAAATCATAAAAATACCAACTTTGAAAAACATCTTCAAAGTTGGTATTGGCTGATATGCATGCGTATGCAATTTCATCTAATTTGTTCAATATCAGGAAGGTTAATTGATTCTGCCGGAATAATTTCTTTTGAACCGCCTGGTTTGGTCCAAAATAATCTCATAGCTATGTTAAATCTTGGTCCTTGAAAATAATCCACTCTAATTTTATGTTCACCGGCTGATAATGTGACATTTCCTGATCTTTCGATATACCCGTGAGTTCCGTCGTTATCAATTATTAATTCATCATCAATATAAAGTTTGGAACCATCATCAGAACCAACATGAAATTGATATTCACCTGATGTTTCGATCACAAGTTTTCCTACAAACTTGATTCCAAACCATTCAACTAAACCGCCTTGAACTCCCGGAAATCCCTCTGAAAAAGATCGTGTTGGAACATCTAAATTTGGTGCTAATAAAACACTTTTAATTGGCATTGTGCTAAAATCCGGCAAAGACGGAGTATTTGGTTCTAGCTGATAAACATTGCCAATAAAGCCTTTTCCGGCAAGCCAAGTATCGCCAAAAGCTGATGATTCAATCCCATAAACCGGAGTGGAAGTATTTGTAACAGATCCTTTCGGTGTTGTAACAATTATTTCATTTCCTAATGAAGTGGTGTCTATATCGAATGGAACTTTAACTGTAATTTTTGTGGATTCAACTGATTCTACCGTTCCATTTTTTTCAAGCTGACTAGCTTTACTTTTAAATTTTACTGAAATAGACCCAGCAGTTTGACCAAAATTTTCCCCTAGTAAATATATATATCCATTAGGAATTGCAACTGATGGAAAAATTTCAGAAATAATTGGTTCTGCCGGAAACTCTGTGTTAATTTCTTCCTGTTCAGGAGCTGTAACTGAATCATCTTTACTACAGCTTGAAAGAAATAATCCTATTGCTAAAAAATATAGTGTTAATAAAAAATATCTCATTTTTTTTCCTTTTATTATTTAGTTAAAATTGTTTGTATTTATTATCGTATAATGCTATTTTATTAATAACATCTTCTTTATTTGAATAAAACTTCCAACAGTCATTTGATGTAAATACACACTCGATGATGATTTAGAAGCATCCAATTGAACTCTATAAGTTCCAGAATGCTTAACTATGTATACCAAAGTTGAAATTTCATTATCTGCCAAATCATTAAATTTCAGGTTACAAATCCATTTTCGGTACTATGTATTCAATTATGCAAAGAAAAAAATATAAATAATACTGAAAGTTTTATGTAACTCATTTTGCTTTCCTTAAATTTCAAAATGATATTTGAGATTTTGAAATATCTGATAATATCACAAATGTTGTCCTAACTTACTATGCTAAGAATGTGCCAAATAAAAAGATCAAACATCGGCTTATTTCGAATATTTTTTTTCCATTGTCGTAATATGAAGACATAATAGCGTATTTAATTGTCGTTAAAATCAGACAAAAAGAATTTCGTAAAGTTTTATTTCAATAATTACTTTCTCATAAGAATTGATTAATTTTAACATTTTGAAGAGAGAACAATGGAAAAAATTGTAGAAAAATTAAAAACTAATACGTTAATTACTTTTATATTAGGATTGCTATCTTCAACATGGATTGTTATCGATTACTTTGTATTAGATACAATTTTAAATGAAGGACTTAGTAAACTTAGTCTAGAATGGATTTTGATCATAATAAGCGGAGCAGCTTTTATTGCATTCCATATTTCAGTTTTTTTGATGATTTATTATGTATTTAGACTGTTAAGAAAAATCAAAAGTGAACAAAAAAAGAGTCATAAAGAAGAAGAGGAATTAAAAAAAACGTTGAATGCTCCCGATAATAAAGGATTAGAATGAGAATTGGACTTAGCTTGGGAGCAGGCGGAGCACGCGGGCTTGCTTTTCTGGTAATTATTGAAGCTTTTGAAGAACTTGGACTAAAACCTAGTATTATTTCCGGAGCAAGCATTGGAGCAATTGTTGGAACTGCTTATGCGGCAGGATTAGACACAAAGGATATGAAATCTGCTGTGGATGAACTAGTTCACAATAAAAATGGCAAATTCTGGGAAATCTATAAAAGATCCGATATTATGAAATTACTAGAATTTATTGATCCAAATACTAAATCCGGTGGAATCTTAAAAGGTGAAAAAATAATTAATTACTTTAAATCGCACGTTCAAGTAAAGAAGTTTGAAGACCTTAAAATTCCTTTGAAAATAATTGCCACCAATTATTGGGATAAAAAGCAAGAAATTTTAAAAAAAGGTGATCTGCTTTCTGCAGTAAAAGCAAGTTATTCTTTACCAGGAATTTTTACTCCGGTTGAAAGAAATGGAAAATTACTTATAGATGGTGGCATGGTAAATCCATTACCTTATGATGTTATTGCTGATAAATGTGATTTATTAGTAGCAATTGATGTATCCGCAAAACCAACAAATAAAGATAATGATATGCCACCGGCACATGAAGTTCTTTTTTCAGCTTTTCAGATAATGCAAAATTCAATTTTATCAGCAAAACTTTCACGGAGCATGCCGGATATTTTTATTCAGACTGATATAAAAAACATAAGAATGCTTGAGTTTTTGCGAGCTAAAGAAATCTATAAACAAGCACAACCTTTCAAAGAAGAGTTAAAAAAGAAGTTAGAATTACATTTAAATAAAAAATAGCTTTATCTAAAAGATCAGATAAAGCTATTTAAAGTCTTTTTAAATAATAAGTTAGCGTAATTTAACTAATCACTCTTCTAAAGTAGAAATATTTCCCGGATCAGTTCCTAAAGCTCTTGCCTTAAGCACTCTTCGCATTATTTTACCACTTCTAGTTTTTGGTAAAGAGTCTACAAAATCAATCTGCTCCGGCTTTGCAATAGGACCCATTTCATGGGCTACATGTTTTCGTAAATCTTCTTTAAGAGAATCTGATTTTTCTGCTCCCGATTTTAAAATGACATATGCATAAATTGCATTCCCTTTCAATTCATGTGGCAAACCAATAGCAGCTGCTTCAACAACATCAGGATGACTTACGAGAGCACTTTCAATTTCTGCAGTTCCCAATCTGTAACCACTAACTTTTAGAACATCATCAATTCTTCCAATTATCCAGATATACCCATCTTCATCTTTTTTAGCGCTATCTCCAGTTAGGTACATTCCTTCAAATCTGCTCCAATATTGTTTCACATATCTTTCAGGATCTTTATAAATAGTTCGCATCATAGAAGGCCAAGGATTTTTAATTACCAAATATCCTTCTTCATTTGCATTTACCGGATTACCCTCTTCATCAACTACTTCCATTTGAAGTCCGGGAAACGGTCTTGTTCCGGATCCAGGTTTGAGAGGAACACTTGGCATTGGCGTAATCATAAACATACCCGTTTCAGTTTGCCACCAAGTATCCATAATTGGGCATTTCCCCTTTCCTACAATTGTGTGATACCATCTCCAAGCTTCAGGATTAATAGGTTCCCCAACTGAACCCAGAATTCTAAGAGAAGATAAATCATGACGAGTAACCCAAGCGTCACCAAATCTCATTAATCCTCGTAAAGCTGTTGGAGCAGTATAAAACAAATTGATACCATACTTTTCTATCATCTGCCACCATCTGTTAGGATATGGGAAGTTGGGAGCCCCTTCATACATGAAAGAAGTAGTTCCATTTAATAAGGGACCATAAACAATATAACTATGACCAGTAATCCATCCCGGATCAGCAGCGCACCAAAATCTATCTTCATCATGAATATCAAACACATATTTAAGAGAAGTATAGGTTCCAACCATATATCCACCATGTGTATGTAAAATAGCTTTTGGCTTCCCGGTAGTTCCGGAAGTATATAGAATGAATAATGGGTCTTCAGCATCAGTTTGTTCTAAAGTACATTCACGAGATGCTATTGGAAGATTCATTAACTCGTGATACCACATATCTCTTCCGAATTCCATATTAACTTCTTCGCCAGTTCTTTTAACCACAATTACATGTTCAATTCCACCCGCGCGTTGAAGCGCTTCATCAGCAATTTGTTTTAAGTGTACAACTTTGCCTCGCTGGTAAGCTCCATCTTGAACAATAAGAACTTTTGATTGACTATCTTCAATTCTTTCATGAAGAGCTTCAACAGAAAAACCTCCATAAACAACAGAATGAATTGCACCAACCCGAGCGCATGCTAACATGGCAACAGTAATTTCGGGAATTCTTCCCATATAAATTGTAACCCTATCTCCTTTTTGAACACCCATACTTTTAAGAACGTTTGCAAATTTGCAAGTTTCTCGATGAAGTGCATAATAAGAGAAAGATCTAAACTCTCCATCCTCTCCTTCCCAAATAAGGGCTAACTTATTTCTTCTATAACCTTGAACATGAACATCCAAACAGTTGTATGCAATATTGGTTTTAGCACCAACAAACCACTTAAAAAAAGGTTTATTAGAATCATCTAAAACTTTATCCCATTTTTTAAACCAATGAAGTTCGTTAGCCATTTTTTCCCAAAAGCCAAGATTATCTTCATTTGCTTCATTATTTAATTCGTCCCAGTTTTTGATGTGTGCTTTTTGAATTACTTCTTCAGAAGGATAAAAAACTTCGCCAGTCATTTTTTGTTCCATACAGCCCTCAAATTTGGTTAGATTTCATAATCAGATTAATGTTATTAAATATAAGACTTATCATATGATTATATCAAATTTCTTTAATATTTTTTTGAGGAAATCTTAGAAAAATAGTTTGATAATTTTTTATAAATGTTTTTCAGAATGAATTAAAATTATTATATTAGTTGTTTAGTTCTAAAATTATTGATGCAAGAAATTTCAGCTATGGAGAGGTGGGTGAGTGGCTGAAACCAACGGTTTGCTAAACCGTCGTAGTGGGAAACTGCTACCGAGGGTTCGAATCCCTCCCTCTCCGCTGGGGAAATTCAAAACCCGATTATAGCGATTTTAAGCCATTTTCGGGCTTTTTTATTTCATACTATGATCTGTATTGTTATAAAATATGTTAGTAAAAAAATCCTATTCATAATTTTTCTATGATTATTGAACAAGTTCTTCTTCTTGGATTTCTTTTTTTAGATTATTTAAATATTCTGAAGCGCTAAGGGCAGCAATTGTACCATCAGCAACTGCCGTAGTAACTTGTCTGTATCTTTTTTGAATTGAATCCCCAGCAGCAAATACTCCGTCAATATTTATTTTCATATCTTTATTTACAATAATCTCGTTCCATTTATTTAGCTCAACTACATTGAGTAATGATTCTGTGTTGGGCACATAACCGATGAATATAAAAACTCCGTCAATTTTCATTTCAGTAATATTACCGGTTGATTGGTTTTGAATTTTTACGGATTCAAGTTTTTCGTCACCAATAAATTCAATTAATTTTGATTCCATAATAAAATTAATTTTCTTATTATTCTTAGCTTCATCAACATAATGTTCCAATGCTTGGAAATGATCAAATTGATGAACAATTGTAACTTTTGAAGCATATTTAGTTAATGAGACAGCCTCTTCTAAAGCTGAGTTTCCTCCGCCGACAACAATAATTTCTTTATCTTGGAAAAAATCGCCATCACAAGTTGCGCAATAGGAAATACCTTTACCTTTAAATTTTTCTTCTCTTTCTGCACCAACCATTCTTGATTTTCCACCCGTCGAAATAATAACTGCGTTTGCCGTAAATTCATCTTTATTGTTTACCGTTACTTTTTTTATTTTTCCGTCAAGCTCAAGAGATGTTATTTTTATGTTTGATCTTATTGTACATCCAAAATTTTGTGCTTGCAATTTCATTGTTCGGGCAAGTTCATAACCGCTAATATTTTGTACGCCGGGATAATTTGCAATTTCATGAGTTAAAACCATTTGTCCGCCTACTGCCCCTTCATTTAGGATAAGAGTATTTACTTTTGCACGCGAAAGATAAATTCCAGCAGTTAAACCGGCAGCTCCGGCACCAATTATTATTGCATCAAAGTGAGTATTCATTTTAAATTTTCCAAGACTTTTTAGTAATTCGATTTCTATCGTGTTCTAATATTTCAGTTTAATAGTAAAAAAAGAAATCCGAATAATAATTTTATCCGGATTTCTCACTGATTAAATTTATTTTGCAAATTCACTATCAAGAATTTCTGTAATCTCTTCTCTTGATTGAATGCTGCTTGTAGCTTTTACAACTTTGCCATTCTTGTAATAAATTGTAAAAGGAAGTCCTTGAAAACTTCTTGCTTCTGGTAAATTTCTTATAATTTGTGAATCTTTAATATCAAATTCCATATCTGCAAATTTTACATTTTTATACTCATTTTCTAATTCTTCCATAACTTCATAAACCGGAATGCACATTGGTCCCATTCTGCCGCAACAAATCATTACATTTTCATTACTATTAATTAATTCTGAATGCTCACTTTCTGAAAGTAAGTGAGTAAGATTAGTACTTAACATTTTTGCCTCATTTTAATTTTTACGAAAATTTAACTTTAATGAACTAAATTAATTATAAGTAATATGATACAGCCCGAATAAAAAAGATTCACATGTAGGAATTAATTCAGAGATTTGAATTAGACCAAAAAGCGAGACAATAGCACAACTTTGGGGAATTCCAATTCGTGATTTAATTATGAAATTAAATTTTAGAAAGGAACTAAAGCTCTCCGCGTAAAGATTTTGAAATTACTTCCACTTTTGAGTTTACGTGAAGTTTTTTATATATATTTTTTATATGGTGGCGAATAGTTTCAACTGAATTGCCGAGATGCTGAGAAATTTGATTATAACTAAATCCTTCAACTAAATATTTTACAACATCTTGTTCTTTTGGAGTTAATATTTCTATTCTTCTTTGCGGCTTTTTGGGAGTAAAATGTTCAATTACTTTTCTCGCAATTACCGGTGACATTGGGGATCCGCCGTTATATAATTCTAAAACAGCTTCTTTAATCTTTCCTAATGGAGTATTCTTTATTAAATATCCGGTAGCACCGGCACAAATCGCTTCATAAACTTTTTCTTCATTTTCATAAATACTTAAAACCAAAAAATCTGTATTTGGAAATTTTTCCTTAATTATTTTTATTCCGCCAATACCAGAAATTCCCGGAAGTCCAATATCCATAATTATAATATCCGGATTTATATCAGAATTATAATTTTCTAAAAAGTCTTCAACAGAGTTATGAGAAGATATAAAAAGGAGATCAGATTGAATCTTGAAAAAATCAGATAAACCTTCTCGTATTTCTGTTATGTCTTCTATAATACTTATTGAAATCATATTTTAACTTACTTTTGATTTACTTAAATGTAAATCCCCTATTTATGTGAGTCAGAATTTTTTCTGTTTTTAAATGAATCAAAAATCCATTTTCATTTTTAAAATATATTTTTGCACCAATTGATTCAGCTCTCATCTTCATATTTGATAAGCCGTTTCCTTTTGAAAAATCTTTCTCATTAATTCCGCAACCATCGTCTTCAATAAATATTTCCATCTTACTTTTTTCAACAATTATTTTTATCAAGAGAGACTTAGCTTTTGAATGCTTTGCTGCATTATTAATTGCTTCTTTAACTATTAGGTAAATGTTCTCTCTGTTTTCAACCGAAATTTTATAGTCGTTTGATAAATTGGGAATTTCCAACTTCACAGCTATATTCTGATCACTTAAAATATCAAACGAAATATTTCTTATTCTGTTAAAAAGTTCTGAAAGTTTATCACGCCTTGCATCTATTGACCAAATAATATCGCTCATTGAGCTAATAATTTCTCTGCTGGTTTCTTCAATTTTGCTTAACCTCGATTTCATTTTACTCTTATCAATTTCGTAATTAAGCATACCGGCATTTACAGAAATTTTTGTTAAGGACGAACCAATATCATCGTGTAAATCACTAGCAATTCGGATTCGCAGCCTTTCCAAAGCCAAAATTTTATTTATTCTGTAACGATAAAATCCATAAAATATTGATAAAATAAATAGCGCCAAAAATAGTCTAAACCACCATGAAAGCCAATACGGGGGCGTAATATATATTGAAAGTGATTTTACTTCCTCATTCCAAACTCCATCATTATTGGAAGCTTTATACTTCAATGTATAATTGCCTGGATCAAGATTTGTAAATGTGGCAAATCTATTTGTGCCAGAAAAAATCCATTCATCATGAAAACCTTCCAACATATACATGTACTGATTTTTTTCCGGATAAATATAATTAAGAGCAGAAAATTCAAAACTGATTACATTTTGATTATACTCAAGTTCAATTTTATTACAAAAAGTAATGTTTTTTCCAAACTGAGCTTCCTTGTTAAATATTTTTAATGAAGTCAAATAAACATCAGGTTTTTCCAGATTGTTAGTAATCACACTCGGATCAAAAAATGTAAATCCGGCAACACCGCCAAAATAAATTGTATCATTAATAATTATTGAAGAATTAATGGAAAATTGATTGGAATGAAGTCCTTCATCAACATTAAAATTTATAATATTATTCCTATCTAAAATAAATTTACTAATTCCGTTTGAAGTACTAATCCAAAAGTTCTTTTGATTGTCCTCAACAATTTCTCTAATGTTATCGCCAATCAAACCTTCACTTTCGCCATATTTAATAAAGGATTGATCAGCAAAAATAAATTTATTAATTCCGCTTCCTTCCGTGCCAATCCAAATCCTTTCATCAGAATCTTGAAATATTTTTACAATATCGTTGCTGCTAAGACTTTTTGCATCATTAATTACTGTTCCGTAATGATTAATTTTTTCTGTTGAAGGATCAAGAAAATGCAATCCCCCGCGTCTAGTTCCAATCCAAATATTACCTTTTGTATCTTCTAATATTGAAGTGATAAAATTCGATTTTAGAAATCCATTTTCAGTTTTGTAATTTTTTAGAAATTTCATGTTCTTAGAAAATTTGTAAATGCCGCTTCTAAAAGTACCAACCCAAAGATTTGATTTTCTATCAAACAATAAAAAACTTATTGGATTATCATTTTCACTTCCGGGTAATTTTAATTGTTCTATTTTTTTTGAATCAATATTTATAAAAAATAATCCATCGTAAAATGAACCAACAAATAATATGTTTTTATATAAAGCCAGTGAGAGAACATTTTTGATATCGAAATTGATATTAAATCTTTCGTTAAATTTCTCTAAAGTATTTTTTCCGGATTTTTTTACAAATAAGCCTGAAGAAGTAGAAATTATAATGTCATTATTTATTTCAAGAAAATTCCTAACTGAAATAGGAAGAGTTTTGGAAGGAATAATAAACGCACCAAATTTTGAACTTTGCGGTAAAATATAATTAACACCGTTAGATTCAGTACCAATCCAAATTATTCCCGAATTATCTTCAAATATTGAAAGAACATCATTAGAGACTAGTCCATTATCGGAATTGTAAAAATGAAATTTTTTGGTTTGCACATCAAAAATATTTAATCCACCATTCCATGTGGCTAGAAATATTTTTTCGGGAAAGGACTTTGGTTGAATAAGATCAAGAACTCTATTATCACTAAGTGAATTGTGTGAAATTTCTTTGGTGTAATTTACTAATCTGTTATTAACATCATCAAATTTTGCAAAACCATTTCCTTGTGTTCCAATCCAAATTGTTGAATTCTTATCCTCATAAATTTTCCAGATGAAATCATCAAAAGTGGAATTATTTTTTTTAATTTTGTAATTCTTAAAGGATTGTTTTTTATCGAAAATTAATACGCCGTTTTTTGCTGTTCCCAGCCAAAGTCTATTTTTTGAATCTTCAAAAATTGTAACAATTAATTCACTTTCAATATTATTTTGAAATTTGTTTATAAGTTTTGCTGATTTGCTAAAATTATCATATCTAACTAAACCGAAATCCGTGGCTATCCAAATGATGTTGTTTTTTTCTAAATCAACATGAATCGACCAGATTCTTTTATTCCAATCTTTATCAAAAAGTGAATCTAGATAAATTGCTGAAAAAATATTGTATTGTTGGTTATAATAAGAAACACCACCATCATCAGTTGCAATCCATAAATTACCAGTTTCATCTTCATCAAAATCACGAATAAAATTTCCTTTTATACTGTTGGAATCAGCGTGATTAAATGTAAAAACTTTTTCTTTATAACCATCAAATCTAGCAAGCCCAAACTTTGTACCAAACCAAAGAAAACCAAATTTATCTTGATGAATTTTAGTGATGCTATTTCTCGAAGGATCTGAACCAAAATTGAGTTTTTTGAATGAAAGTCCTAATTCTTGAGCGGAGATTGAAAAGACAAAAGCCACAAAAGTTAAAAATATATTTCTAATTAGGTTTATCGACAAAAATATTTTTCCATTTCAATTTCTTATAAGGGAAATAAATATTTTGGAAAGATATTATTTATTTCCCTTAAAGTTGCTATTTTTATGACATATAGTTGATTTTGTACAAGAACATTAATCTCACATTTTTATATATGTTATTATATCACCGTTTTTTGCTTCGTAGTTATTTGTAAAAATACTGTTCCTTTTTGCTGATTTAACAACAAGTGGGAGTTCATTTTCACTAAAATTAATTCGCAAATCTTTTACTTCATATTCCTCAGTAGTTATTTGATTATTGGCAACTCTTTGATTCCATTCATATAAATCAACTATTTTTCCAAAGACTAAATTTGCATTTAATTTTTCAAGCTGTTTCGAAAGCCCTTTGTTATTTGAGAGCAAAAGAATGTTAAGATTAGAAATTAAGAAATCTTCTTGAACTCTTTTAGCTACAAGAATATTTACTTCGGGATTTAGAGTTAAGCATACGAGTTTTCCGGTTTCATCTATTCCGGCATCCCGTAAATCAAAGTCTTCAATAGCGTCACCGTTAAAAGCATCCAAACCAATTTCTTTTGCTGCTATGCAATTATAATTATTTGTGTCAATCAATTTAACAGGGTGTTTTAATGCAATTTCCTTAGCAGCAATTCTTGCAACCGGACCGGCACCTACAAATAAAAATCCTTCTTTACCAATATTTGATCTAACAAGTTCATCTCTTTTGTTCAACCAATTAACTCCCCACTTAAGAAAGATTGGTACAGTGGCAGTAGTAATAATTGCCATAAAAACTAAAATAGAAAATATTTGCTGATCAATAATTCCGGCTTGAAGACCGATTCCGGCAATAACAATTTCAACTGCGCCTCTGCCGTTCATACCAGCACCGATTGTAATTCCTTCTCTCCAACCATTTTTGCTTGGAAGATAAAATAATGCGGTTCCTAATATTTTTCCTACAGTTGCCAGAAAAATAACAGAGAGTAATAAGAGCAAATCAGTTTGAAATATTTCAAAGGAAACTTGGAAACCGGCTGTAACAAAAAATATTGGCGCTAAAAATCCAAGTGAAACATCTTTTACTAAACCGGTTAATTCATGAGATAATTTCTTCTCTGCAATTGCTTCACGCAAAAATAAACCGGCAATAAATGCTCCTAGAATTCCATGCAAACCGGCAACATGAGCAAGTTCCGCAAATAAAAGCGCAATAAGCAGAATTAAGGTGATATTAAAGGTTCTTCCTGTTAATTCCTTTTTCTTTAGCCATTTATAAAGCGGAGGGAAAACTTTTAGACCAAGGAACCAAGCAACCGCAAAGTACAGTAAAACTTCTAAAGCAATAATTAAAATTCCCGTTATATCAAGAGAACCGGCGGCTGCAAAACTCATTATTCCGGCAAAAATTATAAGCGATAATGTATCTGCAATTAAAGCTCCAGCCATCATAACATGGGCGATTCTTGTGTCTAGAATTTTAAGATCAACTAATATTCTTGATTTTGTAGCCAGCGAAGTTACACCCATTGCCATTCCTACAAAAACTCCGGCAATTGGAGCCCCTCCAAAATAAGTAACAGCCCAAAATCCAAGGAAAAACGGGACAATAAATCCACCTAAAGCGGCGAGTAATCCTCCCACAGATGCTTTGCGCAATTCCTTTGGATCGATTTCCATTCCGATATAAAGCATCATTAAAAGTACACCAACTTCTGCTAAAATTGCCAATGCGTCACTTCCTTGTAATAATCCAAGTAATGGAGGGCCAAGAACAATTCCAGCCACTAATTCACCTAAAACTGAAGGATAACCCAGTTTATTGAATAATTGACCGGATAACCAAGCGGCAAGTAAAACTAAAAGTAAATTGAAAATACTGAGTTCCATAAGTTCCCTCGTCTAGAATTAAAGAAAATTTGGTAATATAGTCTCTGCTTGAATTTTGTAACACAAGATTAATATAAAAAGTTGACTTATCGAATTTATTTTTGAGGATTTTTTTGTGGGAAGTTTTTATTTAATATACTTTTTAAGTGAATATTTAGAAATACATTATTTATTTTTATAATATTCTGAGTAATATGAATCATCTTTCTTGATTTTTACAAATATGTGGATGCGTCTAAAAAAATGTCAGTCTAGCTTGTAGTATTTTATCACTAGACTGACATTTAAGTATAAATTTATTAATAATATTATTTAACAAGAATTAGTTTTATTGAATTTTTTATTTCTCCGTTTATTTCTAAACTTGCTATATAAATTCCAGTTGCTAATTCTTCTCCAATATAATTTTTTCCATAAATAACTATTTCATTCCATCCTTCATTTAGATGAGAAATATCAATAATATTTATCAATTGTCCTAAAATGTTAAATATTTTTATAAATTTTACTTTCCCAATAGAAGAATTAGATAGATAAAATCTAATTTTTGTTGATGGATTAAATGGATTTGGATAATTAGATTGAATAAATGATTTAGGAATTAAAAGATTTTCATCAACGGAATTTGTTGAAGCGATTATATTTTCATAATCGGCTATGTATGCTGTATATCTGCATCTAATATTATATTTTAGACTCAGCTCAATCAAGCTATCTTTCCAAGCTGGAGTTTCTCCATAAATATCTGTTTTTCTTTCAAGCATATCAATCATTTCTTTTGCCCAATATTTTTCAGCAAAGTTACCTTGCTGATTATCATCGGCAAACTCAACTTGATAATTCAAATTAACCGGACCATCAATATTGTCACCTAAAAGTGAAATTTGAGAAAATCCAGGTTCCTGATATCTTCCCGTTACAAAAGAAAAATATCCGGCAAAACCAGTTGGAGAGATTGAAGGAACTAGACTATTTACTCCAATTCCATCTTTAAAATCTAAATTAGAGTTTTTAATTAATGGTCTGCTTATTTTTTCAAATACTTTTACAACTTCTCTTTTATCGTAATTTTCCTCATTAAAATATTTTACAAAACCATAGTTGAGAAGGGAAGTCATTTCTAATTTTGATCTATCGATTTCATTTCCGATTCCAATAAAGAATATTCCTACATTCTGAGTATTTCTTTGATTTATATAATAAGGATCAAGAGGTGATCTTCCATCCGTAAATGCGATAATTGCGTTGTTATTTGAATCATCTTCAAAAAAACTTAATGAAGTTTCTAAACCTTGGTCGAGTGAGTTTCCATACCGAGATGTAAGTCCATCTAGATATCCTTTTGCATTTTCTATATTTGTTGAATTAGCATTTACTAAATCATCTGAAAATTGTTGAACTATCGAATTATAATTTACTATTGTAAATTTATCAGTTGGCTTTAACAAATCTAAAGAATTCTTAGTTGATTCAATTGATTGCTGTAATTTAATGCCAGTCATTCTTGATGAAGTACTAATCAAATAGACAATTCTGTTATCAAATGTTAAAGTAGAATCAATACTATTCGGATATTTAAGAGCCATTGCAAAATGTCCGTCAGTAGAATCGTTATCGATAGAATAAAAATCAATATCAGTAATTTCATTTGTTATCGAAAAACTTAGTTCAATATTTTTATCTAAATAAGCTTTGGATTTCTGAAATGACATAATAGTTTTATTTGGTGATTCTGACTTAGATGAATACCCTGAATGTGACATTATTGAAGCGTCAATAATTGGCTGCTTTGAATTTATTGTTGCCTTAAAAGCTAATATGTCAATTGGATAATCAACAAAAGTTTTAGTGAAAAGCGGGTAAATGTATTTTGCTTCTCCTTTGTGAAAATCCAGCAGACTTATATAATGAAGTTCAACCTTTTGCAATGAATGCGGTTCAATATTCTTAAAATATACTTTTAATCCATTTCTTCCAATATATGCATTTACTAGAGCTGCAACTCCTCCATCGCCTGTTCCCGGATTTGGAGATTGTTCTTGAACTTTTAACACAGCTTGATACAAAGTATCTTTATACCAATATAAAACATTTACCGCTCTAGCATCAGGAGGTAGCGGAAATGAATAAACCGCATCTGTCTTTAGATCAGATTCATTAAGGAATTCTTGATAAACAATAGTTTTTGAAATCATTCCTTCAATTATTACATCAATGTTAGTTAATTTATTTCGCAAAAAATCTTTTGGATAACTTTCATTTACCGGCATCATTAAACCATCAGCAAATATTGATGAAGAAGTTAGTAACAATACTAGAACTATTTTATATAAATTTTTCATTTTTAATTTTAGCTCCTTACTTTAAGTACAATAACTTTTGAGATTGATTACTAGAAATATTTCCGAATGAATCAAATAATCTAATATTTACAATATAAAATCCAGTTGAAATTGGAAGATTTGATTCGTTTGTAGCATTCCACATCAAATTAATTTTTTCCATTCCGGATTCAATTTCAAAATGTTTTACTTTTTGTCCTAGAATATTGAATATAGTCACTTGTCCTTGTTCATCCTTTGGTTTTACAACTTGAATATTAGTAACAGGATTAAATGGATTTGGATAACATTGTAAAATACTTTTTGAAACAAGAATATTCTCCGCAGAAGGATTTGAACCGATTACAAACTCTGCTGCCCCGCCTAATCCGGCATAATGAATTTCAAGTTTTCCTTTTGTATTATTATCTAATTGTGAATTGCTATTGTACTTTAATAAGAATTGAGAGCTTGCTTCTAATCTGGAAATTTCCAATAAAATATCTCTAAAATTTCCGTTAATACTATAATATTCACCGCCGGTTGGCTGAACTATTGGATTATAATATGTTGTTTGTTCATCTGGATTTCCAATACAATATGTTACAATTCCTAATGAAAGCATGCTATTTACTACATCTTGAATTGTAAGCGTTGTAAATACTCCATCATTTATATGATATTGAGCATCCGTGATCCAAATAATTATTCTGTTTGAGGCATCTCTAAATTGAAATTGAGTTGCTCTATCAAGAGCATCTAATGAATTTTCAGGATAATCATCACCGCCATGAGCATATTGCTGAGAAACCCAATTCTTAAACTGGGTTATATCTGAAGTAAAATTATATACATTTTCAATTTCATCTAAAAAAGTTACCATTCCTAATCTATAATCAATGCCTCTTTCTTCAAGAGAATCACCAAATTCAATAATATTATTTCGAACCGCTGCTATTTCATTACTCATACTTCCGGTTACGTCAAGAACAAATATTATATCTGCTTCATTCGATCCACCTGTAGTATCTTTCGAAAGTACAAAGTCCAAGATTCTATTATCATTTTCATAAAGCAAAATATTTTCATTATAAAGCTGAGAAATTAATTTTCCTGTTTCACTTATTTTTGATGAAAAACTTAAGCTTAGTTGAGGAAATTCATCAATTATTAATGAGTCAATTGAAACTTCTAAACCTTCATTTGAAAAAGGAGATGCCGGAACATAAATGTATTTTGTAATTTCATCTACTTGTGAGGTGCTGTTAAACAATTTTAGAGTTAAAGGAAGAACCATATCTTGATAAATAGTTCTGCTGTTTAATTCAACTTCAATAAAGTTATTATTGCTTTCAGTAATAAATTCGGGCTGATCAATATTAAAGCTAATAATTGATTCCCCTTCAAACTCAATTGATCCAATTTGACCGGTAAAATTTGAACTAATCTCTGCATAAGATTTAAAATTACTTGGAAATAATAAGTTATTGCTGAGAGTTAAAAATGGATTTAAATCCCAACGAATAAAATTATTTGTAGGAAAATCCGGTTCAATTAACTTTACACTTATTTGATATTCGAATTCTTCGTTTGGAATAAGAGTACGAGTTTTAGAAATAAGATTAAAAGCCATATCAAACAAAGCAAAATTTGAGCTAACATTTATTTCTTCCGATTCAGAAAGATTGAACCAATTATCAAACTTTATTGCTTCAGTATTCTCTGCATCAATTTGAATTTGATTTCCAATCCCTTTATGAGAATTATTTTTTTCCCAAATTTCAAATAGAGAAGGTAATTCCGCTCCGGAAAATTCAGATCCGCTAATAAAAAATTGGTCGTTTATTTTTAGGGTTCCATCTCCCCATTTACCAAGAGCAGCATCATAAATTAAATTATGTCTAATTTCATGTGAAATGACATCATAATTCTTTACGTTAAGAGATAAGTTAATAGTTTCCAAATCTTCTGGAAATATCTTAAATGTGTATCCTAAATAATTTTCTTTATAATATTTAATTATAAGTGTATCATTTTTTTCCATCAATAAAGAGGTTGCCCCTTCAAATAAATCGGCAATTTTTTTAGTATCTCCATCAACTGTTAAGCTTGGGTATGATGTAAGTGCGAATGGATGTCCATATGTTAACTGACAAAAGTCATCGAATTTAGAATCTGATTGTCCATTTATAGTTCCTAAAGTAAAAAAGGCACCTTCCAATAATGAATATTCAAGACTATTATTATTGGTAACAATGTGATTGATAAAATTACTTTCTGCTAATTCATTTGATTTTTCATTTGTTCTTAAATCAAGATCAAAAGCTTGTTTTGATTGCGAAAACACTATTGAGATCAGAAAGAATAACTGAAACAAAAAGTATAATCTTTTCATATTACCTCCAGATAAAAAGAATAAAAATGCTATAGAACATTTTTTAACTATAAATATTCTATTTTAGATATTGATACAAAATCTAAATAAAAGCTTTTAAAACATAACAATAGCTTATGCTTTTTCAAAACGCAAATACCAACTTATAATTGACTTTATTATTTATTGTAAATATTCAAAACAGCCTGCATTTTTTTAAAAATTTTATAAATACACTTTAAAATTAAGTTTTTATGAGGTATGAAAGTCCGAGAGAAATGTAGTTAATTCTGTAACCAGTAAAAGCAGAATGCTGATAAACTCCGGAGATTGATAATTTTTGATTTACTGAATAATCTATCTGAAATTTATAATTTCCTTTTTGAGTTTCATCTTGATTAAAAATTGTAAATAAATTTGGATCAAAACTATAAGCTCTTTCACCAACAACCATACTCCCTATTAATGTTACTTTTTGTGATGGTTTGTATGAAGCAAAAAATTCACCGCCTACTAAATTTCTCTGATCAGATTGGTTTGTATTAATTACTGCTGCTCCAAAAGATAATTTTACCGAAGGAACATAAATTAAGCCGGCTTCAGCTTGTTTGCTTATTAATGTTTTAATTCCTCTGATATTTAAGTAAGAATATGAACCGCTGAGAAAAAATAAATTTGTGTTAAATGTAATTTTCCCGTTATAAATATTTATATCATCACAGTAATTATTTACAAATAACGCATCGCTGTAATCGCCGCTTAAATAGCCATAATTAAAGGACAAATAAAACGGATAAAGATTTTTTGTGTAACCGGCAACATAAAGGCTTTGTTCATATTGAAATAAATTGTTATCAATTTTTAACTGATCAAAACCGAGCGTTAGGTAATCATAATTAAATAAGTTTAATGAAGAATAAACGGAAAAAGATGCCGATGAAGTATTGTTATCATAAGAACCAAAATTTACAAATGGACTAAATTTAACAGAGTTAACAAGCTGCCCAAAAGTTGAGATTGTAAATATGAGAAAAATTAAAGATAGTTTTTTCATTTTGTTAGATTAAATCCTTCCTTTGCGCTTGAATTTGTTGGGTCTGCTATTACAGCTGTAGCAAACAGATTATTTGCTTTAGATTTATTTCCAAGATAATAATAAGTCCATCCCAAATACAAATTTACAGAAAAATCGCTTGGGTATTGTTCAATAAGTTTTTCAAGCATTATTTTTGAATTTAGATTATCCCCTTCCTTCAAATAAATTTGAGCTAGATTTAATCTTGCAGTGTAATTCAAAGGATCAGTATCTAAAATATTTTCATAAATATTTTTTATTTCATCCCATTTATTTTTTGCCGAATAGGGGAAAGTTAATCCGAGCAGAGATTCGATACTGTTATTACTAATCTGTACTGACTTATTATAATATTTTATTGATTCATCGTATCGTTTATCAAGATAATTTAACCAGCCCAAACGCAGATTAACTAAATAATCATTGGCGTAATCGGAATATATTTTTTCTATTTCTTTTTTTGCATCGAGATAATTACCGATTTCTTCAAAATCTACTGACTTGTTAAAAGCGATAATCTTATTATCAATCTGTGCAAAAATTAGAGTTGAATATATGATTAACAAAAACAATAACTTTTTCATAATACTTCCTCATTAATTAAAAACTCTGAATAAAATTTAACTTTTTCTGAAGAGTAATTTAATTGCGTTAAATTTGCTTTTTCATCAATTATCAATTTGCCTTCAGCACTATCTTTATAGAATCTAAAAAATTTACTTCCACTATTTAAAAATTCTGCATTAACTATAAAATTATTTTTATCATCCTTAGAAAACCTATAACTGGCTTCAGATTTCAGCATTGGAGCAAACATTAAAAATAATTCGGAAAAATACCTTACTCCATTATTTACCGTGTTAAAAATTGGAAAAGTATCTGTCCATTTCAAATCTTGATTATAACCCAAAGGCACTTTTGAAGCCAATAAATAAAAATAATATAAAGCTGATTTTTTATTACCTACAAAATCAGTTAAATAAAGAACTTTTTCTTTTGGGAATAAGAAAACTTTTGCATCAAGACTTGATTCCAAATAAACATTATTATTTATATCGGCATTCACTTTCCAAGTCTCTTTAAACTTCTTATCGTTTAGTTCTGCATTTAATTTATAATCATACCCAATTTGAAAATCGAATGCGGATTTTAATGTTTTGTGAGTATCAATATTTAAAACAAGATCATCTTTTTCCGGGAAATCAAATGATTTTAATTCAAGTTGATTTTCTTTATTTGCTAAATAATAAGAGAACGGGAATCTATAAGTTTTATCGCCAAGTTTATCAGTCAATTGAAATTGAAAATGTAAATGTGGGTATGGTGATCGCCCGCTATTTCCAACGTTTCCAATGATTGCACCTTTCTTAACTTGATCTCCTTTTCTAACTTTTATCGATCCCATTTTTAGATGAGACATTGAAGAAAATAAACCATGATCATGTTTAATAATAACAGTATTTCCCCAATTAAATTTTAGATTTGCTTCACCAATTTTATTATCGGGGATATTGTCAATAACTCTTACAATCTCTCCTTCTAATGGAGAAACAATTGGGATATTGTAACAGAAATAATCTTCTGTAAAATCACCTGAATTTTGATAAACTTTTCCCTCTTTGTCTGCTATTACAAAGTCCCAAGCATATTTCCAATCTTCTTTGTGAGTATGTTCGCCATTAAATGCTTGTGAAATTTTCCATTCACCATAAACAGGAAGTTCCGGAAACAAATATTTAAATTCTTCAAAACGACTTTTTCTGTTTGTGTGGTAATAAAAATTTTCTTCCGGTGAACCGGGTTTGAAATAAAGTAAAACAAAATCAGACTGCTCTTGTCTAAATTTTAGTCCATATATTATTGAAAGAACAACAACATTAAAAGGAAGGACCAAAACCGGAACCGAAAAATTTATTAAGAATTTCAAAAAGAATGCAGTAAATATTATCACCATAATATTAGAGACAACTAAAAGAGGAATTGTTTTACGAGATAAAATAATTAGCGATCCACCAATAGCATAAGCTGTAACAATGGCATTAAAAGATGATAACAATAAAATATCCTTTCCGGCATCCGGTAATATCAGATTTACTAAAAAATAATTTATAGCAAAAATTGTAATTGTATTTAGAAAATGAATTCTAGAGTAAATTAATAATGCCCCTAAAATTATTGTTCCGCTGATTATGTTTGGCTGAAGAATTATCAATCCGATAGATTTTAGAAATATTTGAATTGTTTCGGGAATAAAATCAACGTTAATAATTGACGATTCTAAAAATGAATTAAAATGGTAATCATGATAATTAGTTAGAAAGATGAACATTATAAAAAGTGTAACAATAAAAGGAAGACTTAATCCGGGAAGATTAAACAGATTTGCCATTAAGTTTTCAAAAACAGTCGCAATTAAAAACGAGAGAATAATAAAGAAAATAATTATCATAAAAATAAAAGGTGATAATTCGAAAAAATAAGCTGCGGCGGCCGCAAATAGAATTCCATTAAATCCGTAAAATCCGCTTCTAATTTTTTCCTTGTCGTATTTAAGAATTAAGGCTGAAACATTAGAAATAACTCCGCCTAAAATTCCCATTAAACCTACAACCGGATTTACAAGAGAAGCAATTATTAAAATTATTCCAAACCATTTTCTATTTGAAAAAAATATTTGTGAATAACTAAATATGAGTGATTCAATAAGTAGTTTCATTTTATAAGGAGAACTCTTTTAATTTATTGGGTAAAATTTCTTGAGACATTATATAATCTAATGTTTCCGATTGTCTTAACTTCTCAACTTTGCCTTCTTCTGTAACCATAATAATATTTGGTCTTAGTGTAATGAACTGCATCCACTGAGTAACGCTGTAGGCTCCAACATACATTATAACTAAGTACTCTCCTTTTTTAAGAGTCGGTAAAACTATATCTTCCCTAATAACGTCAATGTTCATGCACAAAGGACCGTAAAGAGTTGCGTTTTCCGTATAACTGGAATTTACTTGTGCAGGTCTAACTTTGTGTTTGAACCAGAAACTTGTAAATAATAAATTCACACCGGCATCAATTACAGTTGATCTTCTTCCGTCGGAAAGTCTTTTGTTTGCTAAAACTTTACTCACTAAAAATCCGGCATCATCAACTAAAACTCTGCCGTTTTCTAGAAACAAAGTCGGGAAGTCTGAAGGATTCATATTTAGATCGTACAAAGGTGAAGTTATTGCATCTGCATATTGTTCTAAAGTTGGAAGCATCTGTTCAGCCTCTAAATACTGACCTTTAAGAGTATTATGGCTCGGAAGTCCGCCCCCCATATCAATATAATCAAGTTTAATATCGTATTGTTCTAAAAGCATGTTTGCTAAAACAACAAGTTTTTGTGCAGCGACTCTGTAAGGCTCTGCGCTCATAATGTATGTTCCAATGTGAGTATGTAGTCCAACAAGATTCAATCTTTCATTCGATACAATTCTTTTTAAAGCTTGAGTAGCTTCACCGTTTTCGTAATTGAAACCGAACCGATCCCATTTAGGATAAATGCCGGTATCCATATTTACTCTGATTGCAACATTAGCTTTGAGGTTATATTTTTCAGTTATATTTACAATGTCATATAATTCATCAAAATGATCTATATGAATTTTAGCATTTTCTTCAATTGCTTTTTTTAATCCCTCTTCAGTTTTATCAGGTCCATTAAAAATTATGTTTTCTCCTTTAACACCAAGTTTTCTGGCTCTGTCATATTCAAATTCAGAAACAACTTCTGCCCAAGCTCCTTCTTGATGAAATAAAGAGCAGACAGCATTCAGGTAATTAGTTTTATATGACCAAGCAAATTGAACTTTAGGAAAACGTGTTTTAAATATTCTATGAAGGTTTCTATAATTTTCTCTAATCTTTTTTTCTGATAAAACAAATAAAGGTGAACCATATTCTTTTGCTAAATCAACAACAGAAACATTATCAATATGTGTTAAAGGTTGTGTTGCCGGTGCACTCCCAAATTTGTTCATTAATCCGGTTTGCTGTTTTATAATTACAGGTCTTTCATAAATTTTCTTATCCATTACTTAATTCTCCTTTAACGGTAATTTCTTCAAATTTTTTGATATCAGTTATTAGATCCCAAGAATATCTTATAAATATTTTTCCAATCTCGTATGACTTAAACTTTTCAACTTTTTCACCTAAAGCTAATTTTTTTAGTGCATCCGGTAAATTTTGTCCGGCTGCAACTGCTAAATAAACCCACGCCGGAAAGCGAGGATTGATTTCCAATAAATAATATTCGTTACTTTTTTCTTCCTTAACAAATTCAAGTTCGCAGCCGCTTTTCCAATTTAGAGATTTGATAATTTTATCCGATAATTGAATCAATACAGGGTCGTTAATTGTAATTCCAGCCCATGCTTTGCCTTTATCGGTAATATAAAGTTTCTTCATTGCCACTGCGCCAATAGAATCACCATTACCATCGCCAAGGGCTGCAATATTATATTCTTGCCCTTTTACAAATTCTTGAATAATAATAGGCAATCCCCATTTGGATGATATTTTATGAAATGCACCTAAAGCTTCTTCAAAATTGTGAACAATATAAGCATCATAAAAAATGCCTTTTATTACTGTTGGGTAATTAAGTTCAGATGAAATTTTATATAAATCTTGAATTGATGTAGCAAGAATATTTTTTGGCACTTTGAATCCATTTTTCACCGCAAAATCAAACAGTTTATCTTTAGCTCTAAAATTAAGCTGATCAATAGTCGGCAGAAAAGTTTTGATTCCAAGTTCCTCAAGTTTTGGCTGAAGTTTTGTAAATCCATATAATTCAGAATCCAAAGTCGGAATTAAAACATCTATTTTTTCTTTTTCATTAATCGCAATTATTCTTTGAAGCAAAGCATCCAAACCATTGGATGGATAAGGAATCAAATAATTTATATCACTAACTTGTTCCATATAAGCGCCGGGCTCAAGGGAGTCATAAATTAAGCCAATTATTTTTCCATCAAAATCTTTTGATTCTCGTAAGCCTCTAATAACCGGAACACCAGGCCCCGGACTATCAACGTTGTTCAGTCCTGTTATAGCTATATTCATTTTTCTTCTACAATTTTATAATTGATTAATTGATTTATGAAATCATCTAAGTCCTTGTCAAGTGAACTTGAGTCAATATCAAATTCTTCCAAAATTGCTGCTTTTATTTCTTGTGTTGATTTTCCAATTTTTAGATTATGTAGAATCATATTTGCAATTGGATTAAGTGTAAAAGACTCACCGGTAGATGGGCTAAACAAGAATCCACTTTCACTAACTGCCAAATTATCATAAACCTTATATTCAGACATTTTACCTCCTTTATTTCAAAAAAATCATTTTCTTTGTACTTGAATAATCTTCTGCTCTCATCTGATAAAAATAAGCACCTGTTGAAACCTTATTGCCTTCTCTGTCAGTTCCATTCCATTCAACTTGGTAATTTCCTGTTTTGTGAAAATCATCAACAATGGTTTTTATCAATTCCCCTTTGATATCGAAAATATTTATAGAAACTTTTGCCGGTTGATCAACTTGATAATCAATAATTGTTGTTGGGTTGAAAGGATTTGGATAATTATTGCTGAGTACAAATCCCTTATTCAGATTTTCCGTTTTTGTAACAGAAGTGGAAACGTTCGTATTAAAAACATAATATCTATATGAAGTGTATGACGGATAATCATATTCTGTAAAAGTGCATTCTAATGAGCCGTCAGAATCAACATCCCAAATTGCGGGATAAGAATAATAGAATGACTCGCTGTTTTTCTCCAAAATAATATTGTTATTTGTAATATCAAAAATTTTGAAGGATTGTCTGTAATTATCTGAAGAACCGTAATAGCTTAAAACGTAAAACTCAGTTATTTTATCTCCGGTTAGATCAACACCAAGAGAATATATTTGATAACCGGCATCAATTTCAGGCTGAGTAAAATTATAAGTAAATCTAATTGAAGTTGGATAGACATTATCCATAATCCTAAACGAAGATGCATCTAAAGTATAAAATGCTTTTTCCCAATTTTCATTTGAAATTTCTTCAAACGAAATCCATCCGGCAATAGTATTATAATCAATAGAAGATGAAACCCATTCTGAATTCCATTGTGCGTTAATATTTACGACTAGAAACAGAGCAATAATTACATTTTTCATTTTTTCCTCACTCAAACTAATTTCATTTATCAAGTGTAATGCCAAACACAAAATATTAGTAAATAAGCTTAATTCGAAGATTTAAAAGCCTGGAAAATTCTTTAATTTGCAGGAGTTAGACTATTCAGTCGAGTGAAACAAATAAATTCATGAATATGAAATGAAGTTACGAGAAAAATTCAATTATTTTTTTATAAAATTATTCACGAAGAAATAAAAAAGCCGGCAATAAAATCCGGCTTTTTCAAAAATTTTAAAATAGCTATTCAGTTAAGCTTTATCGTGATTATAAACATGAACATCTCTTTGTGGGAATGGAATTGAGATACCTTCATTATCGAAAGTTAATTTTACTTTTTCAATCATGTCAAAATGAATTCCCCAGTAATCTCCGGCATTAGCCCAAACCCTAACTACAAAATTTACGCTGCTATCTGCAAGTTCACTAACTGCAATAAACGGAGCCGGATCTTTATGAATTCTAGAATCAGCATTTACAATTTCTGTAAGAATATTTTTTGCTTTTAGAAGATCATCACCATATCCAATTCCAAATGTTAGATCAACTCTTCTAGTTTCTAGAGCTGAAAAATTAATAATAACGCCGGACGTAATTTGTGAGTTTGGAATAATAATAACTTTGTTGTCGGGAGTTTTTAATTCAGTTGTAAAAATTTGAATTTGAGAAACACTTCCCATTTCTCCGGCAACTTTTACAAAATCGCCAACTTTAAAAGGTCTAAAGAAAATCAAGAGAATGCCGGAAGCAAAATTAGAAAGTGATCCTTGCAATGCTAAACCAACCGCTAAACCGGCGGCACCTAAAATTGCAATAAATGATGTAGTTTCAATTCCAAGTTGACCAAGAGCTGCTAAAATTATAACAATCAAAAGCACAGAATAAACTAGATTTGAAATGAACTTAATCAAAGTAACGTCAACATTTCCTTTTGTCATTAATTTTTCAGTTACTTTCTTAAGTTTTTTTGCAACCCATTTACCTATAAGAAAAACCGCTAATGCAGTAATAATTTTAATACCAAATTCAGTTGCATAAGTCTGTACTAATTGGATATATTCTTCCATAAATTTCTCCTATTAATTAAATAATTTATTTCTTTGGGAAAGACAAATGTACAAAATTTTCTTAATTGTAGTCTTTTTGAATTGCATGAATTTAGATGTTTTCTCTCAAGAAAAACTATCTACTTTTTCATTTATTAATGAACGGAATTCTATAAATGAAACGGGAATGTATGTTTTGGGTGGATGGGCTTTGGCTAATATAGTTTCTGGAACAATTGGAAATTTTTCAGCAAAAGGAAAAACGAAATATTTCCATCAGTTTAATGCTATTTGGAACAGCGTAAATTTAGGAATTTCTATTTTTAGTCTTAGCACAATTTCAAATGAAATTCTTTCTCTTTCCGATTCCTTTTATGAGTATAATAATCTGCAAAATATTCTTTTACTCAATGCCGGTTTAGATATTGCCTATACAATAACCGGATTTTATTTAAAGGAAAGAAGTAAATCTTCCAACACTAAAAAGGATTTATTACTTGGTTATGGAAATAGCCTTATTCTTCAGGGAACTTTCCTACTTGTTTTTGACTTAATACTTTACTTTGTCCATCAGAATAATGCGGAAATAAACTTATTTCCTCTTATAAATATTGTAAATGATAGCATCGGAATTAAATTAAATATAAATCTATAGAGGCAGTTATGAAAAAACATTTATTAGTGATTGGTATTGCGTTAATTATTTTTCTTCCAATAAATTCAAATGCTCAATTTGATGATTTAATTAAAGGAGTGAAAAATGCAGTTTCCGGGAATACCCCTGGACAATCAAATTTATCGAATGATCAAATTGTTGCCGGATTAAAAGAAGCGTTAAATGTTGGAACAGGTAATGCTGTCGATCTTGTATCTAAACTTGACGGGTTTTACGGGAATGATTTAATAAAAATTTTATTGCCAAGCGAGCTTAAAACAATTGAAAAAACTGCCAGACAGTTTGGAATGGGCGCACAATTTGATGAATTCGTTTTGAGCATGAACAGAGCCGCTGAAACTGCTTCAAAGTCAGCAGCCCCAATATTTATAGATGCAATAAAGGGCATGTCAATAAATGACGCATTGAAAATTCTTAATGGAAGAGATAATGAAGCAACTCTTTATTTTAAGGATAAAACAGAAAGTAAACTTACTGAAATATTTAAACCGATTGTTACTGATGCAACTGATAAAGTAGGAGTTACAAAAACTTATAAAGATCTTACTTCCAACATTAAAAGTATTCCTTTTGTAAATGTTAAAGTAACTGATATTGAGCAATATGTAACAACAAAAACTTTAGATGGTTTGTATACAATGATTGCTAAAGAAGAGAAGAATATTAGAGAAAATCCAAATGCGCGTGTAAATGATTTACTAAAAGATGTTTTTGGTAATATTTTAAAACCATAATTATTTTGCCGGCTTAAGAGCCGGCTCTTTAATTTAATTTTTATCTTTCAAGTAATATCCAAATTCTTTATCGTGATCTAAAACATGTCTTAAAAGCCAATTTTTCAAAAAATCAAAAAGACTTAAACTAAGATTGGTTTTTCCAATTTTTAGATTTTCAAGTAATTCGATAATCTGTTTAATTAAAATTTTGTGCTGAGCTTTATGTAAAATTAATTCCGGATATCCGGCTGCTTCCATTTGTTTTTCTTCGTCTGCAAAATGGACTTTAGTATAATCAATAAGTTTAGGAAGGATATCTTTTAAAATTTCAGCATCTTTAGATTCATCAATTCCTTTTTTCAATTGATTAATTAGTTCAACTAATTCTTTATGCTGAGTATCAATAGATTCAATACCAATACTGTATTCTTTTTTCCAAACAATCATTTTTGCTCCGAAGTAAAATATTATTTATAAATAAGAGAAATTATTATAAACTACTTAAGGAAATTTACAATTTTTGCACTTATTTTATTCTGGTAAACTTAATAGATAAGTGAAAACTATCAAAAGAAAAAGATTCCATCGAGACAAAAACTCAGATGAAATCTTTTTTCAAATTAATAATTAATTCTAAATATTGGTGAGAAAACTAAATATGTGTCAGTTCTAAAAGGAAGATTTGCTTGATCGAATTCTAAAGCAGTATAATATTTCATTTCAAATCCGAAATTATCACTTAACATAGCTTTTGCATTTATTCCTACATAGCTATATTTATCAACAATATTATTACCATACAAACCACTTAAGCTATACTGCATTAAGCCTCCTCGTTTTTCAATTCCAATTTCAGTAAAAAGAATATGTGTAAATTTATCAGTCCATCCCATATTTGGTTGCAAGTCAACTAAATTGCTAATTGACGGATCAACTTTATAATTGAAAACACTATGAGTACTTACTCCTAAAGACATTTCAAACTGTCCAAAATCAAACAAATTGAATAAATCTTTTTTGTTGAATTTTAGAACTACATAATCTCTTATTGATGTAAATTCATAAGCAGCTTTCGGCTTAAAATCCGATTTATTGAAATCTGATACAGTTATCAAACCTTCTAGATTTATAAAAAACTTATCAAAATCAACATCTAAATATCTTAGAGGCTGTCCTGAAATTTTAAAGTAAATACTTTCCCCACTTTTCATCAAAGATCTTTTTGGAAGAACAGAAGTATAAGGTTTTCCTGCAGGCAGCGAAACTCCAACAGAGATTTCGTACAAATAATTATTTGGATCTTGTGTTAATATATCTCTAAAATTTAGCTTAGCTCCTGCTACATAGTCGCTAGAAAACCAACCCGGAAGCATTATGTAGTCTTGTCCCCACTTACCAAATAATGACAATAAATACTTATTTCTAAAATTAGAAGTTGTGGTCCAAAACGTAACGTATGGATCGAAAAGACTTAAATTGACGTCAAAAATATATCCAATTTCACTTTGATACACATCTTTAGTTATGTTATAGAAAAAGTAACCTTTATCTTTGACCTTATTATAAAGGTCATCACCCAAAATTTTGCTTAGATAAAAACCATCATATATTGGATCAATAAAATATATCGGTTCTTGTTTATCAAGTTGCGTATTATGTAAAAAAGCAAAGTATTCAATTTCCTGATCATAATATCTTTTTCGCAAATCTATAATAATTTCACCTTCCTGAATTTTTCTTGAAATTATTCTAAGCGAATCATTCATCACTTCTTCACCGTTTAATCTAACCGCATCATTAACAATAAATCTGTTAAATATTTCTCTAATAAGTAATGGATCTGTAATCTGCCACTTCCCCTTTAGATCATCAAAAGCTATTGTATTGTATTCTAAATTTGAATAAACATTTTTAAGATGTAAAATTTTACTGCTATCAATTTCTTGCCCATGCGTGTTTATCAGAAAGAATAAAACAATAATTAGCAAATAGAATTTATAAATTTTCATAATTCACCTATAATCCTAATCTATATCTTAATTGGAATATTAAACCACTACCTTTTTCCCATTCATACATTTTGCGTGTAAATGGTTGAGAAATATAATTAACTTCGAGTCGGACTGAATTTTTATCGCTGAATTGGAATAATTTTAACCAAACATTTGTATTAAGTACACTGTCAAATATTCTAATTTTAGTTCCGAATAAAGGACCAAATGATGGAACAAAGTCATAATACAAATTAACAATCGGTTGAAATTTAATATCATATTTAGTTTCATTAACTATTTTGCCGGTTGAATTGTACTCTGCTTTATAAACATCATAATATCCTGCGCCAACGTCGATACGAAATCGGTTAGACCTTAAATCGCTGCTATTCCAATAAAACGACATAGTTCCTTCAATCTGATTAAAAGAATGATATGAAGAAAGAATTCCATTAACTGTTCTTTTAATTATTGTATCTGTGAATTTTTTCTCACCACTTGCAAGATTAAAATTGAAATTAGGCAATCCAAAAGGTCTTGTTATTGTATATCCAGCAACTATTCCACCACCTACATTTAAGTATGGAGTTTCAGCAATTATAAACGGAAGATTTGCAAAATGCCATCTAGAATCAACATTGAATCTAATTCCTAAAGTTACATCAATAAATTGAACCTTGTTAACATCGGGAGAGGAATTTAGTGCAAGTAATAACCTAGCTCCACCGGTAATAGTCTGTCCTTGATAAGGGAGCAAGTTTAGAACCTCAGTTCCGCTTGTAAAAAATATACTAGCATTACCATTTTCAAAATCCATAATTTCGTGTGATGCACGCAATGAAGAAAAACTTACATCTAACCTAAAAGGAATTGATTCTTCCTGCTGCCTAATTAAACTTCTTTTCTTTTGAGCTTCTGGATACCAAAAAGGATCGTTGATTCGAACATGATTTAGATAATCCTGATTATCATCAGCAGTAACTCCGAAACTTGTGCTTATTTGTTTATTTGGATTTATTCTTAATAAACCGGGTAATTGTATATCATAATTCTGATAAACATAATCTTTTACAAGTTTATGAAGTTTATCATATTTGTCTTTATTATTTTCTCGTAAATAGTAAAAATCACGATAATCATAAACAATAGCTGTATCTTGTGATTCAATTGCCGCGGCAGCGCTAAAAATAGTTTCTCCTGTCCCAACTTCAGTATTTATAAGCTGAATATAAAGCAATTCAAGCGAATCAATTCCTTGTCCTTTTTTCATAAATACAACATTATATTGATTTGCTGCTGATTCTTGAAGATACAGAGTTTCTCTATTTAGTTGTCTTGGCAATTCAATTAATTCTTTTGGAAATTCATTTTTAAGGTCAAGAGGTAAATAATTCAGATCAAGATATGTTTTATCATTTTTTAGCTTAATATCTATTTGTTTAATTAAATCATCCATTTGCTGAGCAAAAAGAGAACTAAATATTAACATCAACAAAATCAGTTTTTTCATATTTTATCCTATCGCCGATTAATTTAACAAAATCGCATTATATTCTTTTCTTACCAATGAACCGAATTGATCATTAAATTCAATTACAAAATTAATTTCTTGAGTTGCACAATCATTAAGCAAATCAAGATATTCACGATTGAAATCAAATGTTATATAAAGAAATACACCTGAAGGAATTGCTTTTGCATTGGTAATCATGTTTTTAGGTTCTGAAGAAAATCTAAAATTTTTAACTTCAGGTTGAATAAGAACAAATCCGTTATCTTCAGTTTTACCTATATAGGTATATAGTATTCTCCGCGCATTTTCATTAAAAGCACTTATATAAATAATTTGTTCTTCTTTGGCTTGTTTCCAATCACTAAATTCATCCAGAATTGGTTTCATCAATTGCAAAGTCCACCTTGAATTATGAGGTTTTTTATCACCATTATAGGTATACATAAACTCTTTACCATTATAAAGACCTACGACTGTAATATCTTGTCCAACATTTTCAACTTTATCCAGGACGTCATCTAAAACAGCAATAGGGCCGTTTGCTTCTTTTAGAATATTGCCAGAACTATTTTCAATTCGGTATGAATATGCGGTTGGATCGCTAAATTCGAGCGTCATAAATGCAAATGATTCTTTTTCGGTAAAATGATACTTTCTACTTTTTCTTAATGTAATAGCAGAAGCTAAAGTAGGATTTCCTACTTCAATTCTATAAAAGGCTTCGTTTGAATGTTTTCTTCTATATTCATCCATAAAATCAAACTCAAGTTTTACAAAGTAAATACCGGCGTTTTCAATTTTTTCATTTATATGATATTGAATAGTTGTACCTCTTCCGCCTTTAACTTCCATTTCAACTTCTTCTTTCTTAGGAAGTTGCCAAACACCTTCAATATTTCTAATGAATGATCCGTTTTCATCAAGTAAACTACCTTTTAGATCACTTTGAAAAACTGCAATTAGCAAAATATTTTTATTTTGCGGCACTTTGAATTCTTGAAGTGCAGTTACTTTAATTGTATCTGTAACTATTTCAGAAACCTGTGCAAAACAATTAAGCGTAATAAATATTAATAAAATTAACTTTTTCATATTGCCTCAAAAAATAATTTTGGCTTCCTTTTTATTTAATCCGCCAAAGGATTTTGCATTTACAATAAATTCTTCATTCTGACTTCTTTTCAATAAATCACCATTAACTTCTTTTTTTAGTTCTTCAAGAAGATTTGCTGTAAGATAATCAGGAAATACTCTTTCAACTTGACAGTAAGCAATGAACTTATAGCTTCCTATTTTACTGAAACGCGAAATAAAAACTCCGCTTCCTTCTAACTTTTCAATATTATAATCTTCATTTAACGTATTAAGCGAAATTCCACCTTTTGGCCAGTTTGGCGGGATATTTTTTGAGTCTTCAGCAATATCAATAAAAAACTCAAGATTTTCTTTTTCTTTTTCTGAAGTTAATCCTACAGGCGTAAGCACAACTCTTGCTTCTTCTTTAGCTCCAAGAGAATATTCGGATTCTTTTTCTGGAATATTTAAGAAAATATCACGTTTGTAGTTTTCAGCTAAAGTAGTTAGCATTTTATTTCTTATTTCATTTTCCACCGCCTGAAGATCATCTCTTTCAGTAATTACAACTAAAAGTTCCGCTATTAAGATGATATACAGCACAAAATAAACCATATTCTTTTTCATTTTAATCTCTCTTATTATGATTGACTATTAGTTCAACATTTCTTTCATATTTCTAATAGCACTCATATTCTTGGTTTGAATCTGATTTATTTTATCCTGCATTGCTTCAAATTCTTTAAGGTATAATTTTATTACGTCCAATTCTTCTCTTGAAATATCCTTTAATTTCGATATTTCATTTCGAAGATCCTGAAGTTGTGAAACTGTATTTGAAGCAATTGCAGCCTTTCCATTTTCGCCATCTTTTGAAAAAAAAGTAAATAGCGCAAGAAGAGTTAACATAATAAATTCAATTAATAAAGCGAGAATTATCCAATTTGGATCAATTTTTCCTGAAGAATCAACTAGGAATTTTGGGATAACTGACATTTCACCGGCTAATGTGCCTAAACCACGTAAGCCGACTATTATAATTAAAAATGAAGCACCAAAATAAACAAGCCCCATTACTTTATTTTGATGCTTCTGCACAAAATTATTTTCTAATTTATTATTTTGTTGAATCACTGTTTTTCTCCTGCATTTAGTTATTGATATGCTTTTGAACAAAAACCGTGCTAACAATTATTGCAGTATTTACGCAATTATTACTGCAATTTTGAACTTTCCTGAGCAAATAAGTAAATAAATATTACTTGATGCAAGTAATTTTTACCGAGAGGTTTTATATTAATTATTTCAACTTACATTTATTATAATAGTATATTCATTTTTTATAAATAATTTCAACAATTACTTAGTTTACTCTAACAAGTAGATATTTCAAATTTATTTTTAGATACAAAAACAGTTAAAAACGTATTCAATTGCAAATAATTAGTTATTAAACTTTAATTAAGCTAGCTAGTTATAGAAATTCATATCAAAATTATTGTCAATTTGAAGATTTATATTCTTTCGGAAATGAACTAATAATTTGTAAAATCTGATCATTATCTAATGACACTTTTGTAATGAGTCAGTTATAGAAAAATTTTTTTACAAAATTCATAAATCCAAATTATTACTTTGAAAATAATTATTACTCATTTTCATGTAATTCTCTTATTTCATCTTCACCCCAAAGTATTTTTGAAAAGTTTCTTCGGATTTATTCAATTAATTTCGTAATATTCGTTGTTATGCCGGACTTAATTTCTGTAAAATCCCATTAATTAAATTAGATGTCTTTGCTATTTTTACCTTGCAAAACTTTTGATTAACTATTAATAATAACCGAATTAAATCAAAAAATATTTAGAGTAATTTAATTATTTCATAAAAACACTATATTGAAAGACTTGGAATGGAAATCCGCATCATTTTTATTTTCTTTTCGAATCTCAACTAACAATTTTCAGATTTTATTCGATTATAAATCATGAATAATAATGTCTTTTTATAGTGAATGAATCTGTGTTTTATTAATCTTATTATAATTCTTGGCAATTTCTAAATGAGAAAATTCTTTTTACACTTTCTAGTTTTATTTTTTGTGCTTTGCAGTTCGAATGTAAAAACAAATGTCCCCGATTCCCTTCTAAATAATATTAAAAATCCTATAATTGAAAATAAAATTGATGCTTATAAAGAACTTGCAACCTATTACGTAAGATCAAATATCCAAAAATCAATTGCCATCGCTGAAGAAGCCCTTCAAATTGCAGAAGAATATAAATATCGCAAAGGAGAAGCTGATATTTTATATGTATTAGGTATCTGTTATCATGCACAAAGTAATTATAAAGATGCATTTAATAACTTTGAAAAAGCTCTTCAAATTTTTACTGAAGTGAAATATAATGTTGGGATTGGCGAAACATTAAACAGGTTGGCCCTTATTTATAACGTAAAGGGAGATTATGCGAAATCTCTAGATTACTCTCTACAAGCAATAAGAATTTTAGAAAAAGAGGATGATAAAAAAGCTTTAGGCAGATCTTATAATTATTTGGGAATTGCATATTACATTGCAAAAGATATCGAAAAAGCTGAAGAAATTTCTCTTCAAGCCTTAGAATTTTGTAAAACTATAGACGATAATTTAATATTAGCAATTTCACATGAACATTTAGCAATTATTTATATAAAAAAGAAAGATTATGAAAAAGCAATTTTTCACGTTGATGAAACAATTGAATTAAGATCTGCGAGCAATGATAGTTTGGGCTTAGCGGGTTCTTACGAAAACATGGCATTAATTTACAGATTGCAAAAAGATTATAAATCAGCAATTAATTATTATCAAAAATCTTATTATTTGAAAGAAAAGTTAAACAGTAAAAGAGGTTTTGCCTCCACTTTAGCTGGAATTGGTGTGACTTACAATAAAATGGGTAATTATGAAAAAAGTATAGAATATTTAAAAAGATCAATTGATGTTAGAAAAGAACTTGGCGATATGAGAGGAATGGCTTCGTCACTTGAGTTAATAGCAGACACTTACGAAACTATTAACGATTATAAGAAGTCCTTATATTATTATAAACTTTCTCAATCCTATAATGATTCTCTTTTGAACGAACAAAAAAATAAGGAGATTGCTACACTTCAAGAAGAATTTCAAAATGAGAAAAAAGAAAGTGAGATTCTTTTTCTTCAGAAGGAGAATACAATACAAAGGCAGTTACAAGATTCTTTAATAATTATTGTGATTCTTCTTTTTGTTGTAGCTATTTCAATTTTTATTGGTTACAGATCGAAAAGAAAAGTTAATCTAATTTTAGAAAAGAGAAATGAAGAAGTAACAAAGCAAAAAGACGAATTCCAAAAATTAAATGAGCAACTTAAAGAATTAGACTTGACTAAAAATAAATTATTTTCTGTAATTGCACATGATCTTAAAAGTCCATTCCAAGGTTTGCTCGGTTTGTCGCAAATTATTATTGAAGATTATGATGATTTAACAGAAGAGGAAATAAAAAAATATGCTGAATTAATGCAAGATTCAGCGAGCAATATTTATCGACTTCTAGAGAATTTGCTGGAATGGGCAAAGCTGCAAAGGGATTTAGTTGAATTTAATCTTGAGAAAGTCAATTTATATCAAATTGTTTTTGATATTTTACAAATCCAAAACATGAATGCAATTAGTAAAAAAATCAGATTAGTAAACAATATTGATCAATCTGTTTGGATTGAAGCAGATAAAAATATGATTAAAACAATTTTGAGAAATCTGATTTCAAACGCAATTAAGTTTACTCCGGAAAATGGTGAAGTTGAATTAACTTCTAATCAGCAAAATAACTTTACTAAGATTTGTGTTAAGGATTCCGGTATTGGAATTCCAAATGAGTTGTTAGAAAAACTTTTTGTATTGGGCGAAAAAACATCACGGCAAGGAACAAATGGAGAAACCAGCACCGGACTTGGATTAATCTTATGCAAGGACTATGTAGAAAAACATCACGGCAAAATTGAAATTGATTCAAATATAAATTCCGGCACAAAATTTTGTATTTCAATTCCCATAACTACAAATTAAATAGAAATTTGCAGCTATTTCAAAGTTTCTTATTTAAGTAAAATCATTTTTTTAGAATCAAAGAAATTACCGGCATTCATTATGTATAAATATACTCCGCTTGCAAGGTTTGACGCATTAAAATTGATTTCATAATTTCCCGGTTTATGATTTTCATTGACTAAAGCAGCCACTTCATTTCCTAAAATATCTAACACTTTTATGCTTACAAACTCATCACTAACTACTTTATATTCAATACGTGTATTTGGATTAAACGGATTCGGATAATTTTGTAAAAGCGCAAATTTATTTGGAGTGAGAGATAAATTTTCATCCAAAGAAGAAACTTCTGAATCTAAAAAATCTAATACTTTCCCCATTAACAAATCTCTAATTGAATCCGGATATATAGTTTCAAACGGAAACCCTAAATAAATTAATTTGCCCGGAGTATTTGAAGAACCAAAATTACCTTGATAGCTAATTCCAGCTGTTTTATGAACTGATACATTTTGATAATTTAATACAGCTTCAGAACCATTTACCGGAATTAGTGCATCTGCATAATCTACATTAAAAGTTCCGTGTGTTCCGTTATCAAAATTAATTTGACTTAATTCTTCAAAAATATTTCCGCTGATTCCTTCGGCTGAATAATAATTTCCGGAAATACCTCCCGGCGCATCAGCAGAATATTTTGCTTTCAAATAATTATTGAAAAAATATTTATCACTACTCGATCCCTTGTAATCTAAATCCCAAGCAATTTCAGAACCGGAAATAAATAGCCTGCCCCCTTCTTCCAAAAAATCTGCAATAAATATTTGTTCTTGAAAAGAAAAAGATTCATCAGCAGTCGATTCGTCACCAAGAATATAATCTACAATTGAATAATCATTTAAAGAAAAAAGTCTGTTCAGAATGGCATCATTTGTTGCCGATTCAAAAGTAAATCCATTTGCTAAAATTGAATTTCCATGCTGACGAATAAAGTCATAAGTATTCCCATCAGACGTTCGATCAAATCCATTTACAACTAAAGTTTTTTTTTGAGATGATACTTTTGGAATAGCAGCCAAAACTTCTGATTCGGGTGAAATACCTTCACTGTTTTCGGAAGTGAGTTTGATATAAATAATTGAATCGATTGAAAGATTATCGATTACAAATTCATTTGAAAAAATGGTAATTGGAGAGTTAAAGTTTAGTCCGTCTTTGCTTGTATAAACATGATATTTTAGAACATCATTATCAGGCGAAATTAAAAGTTTTACTTCACCATCAGAATCAGATTTAATTCCAAATGAAGAAGGTTTCGAAGGAATTTTCGTATTAAATAAATAAGTCGGCTGAGACATCACACCGGATTCATCGCTTAATATTTTATATAAATTTGGATCCATTAAAACATCTTGAATTTTCACAGTGTCGCCGTCGATTAAAATATCAGAATCCAGAAACCTAATACCATGGCTGTAATCAACGTAATAATCATAGTGAATATTTGTTAGAGGCTGAATTGGCGCACCATTTAGCTGATGCCATCCATAAATGACAACATGATTCGGTCTTGATGGATCAACAATTTTATTGCTTAAAACAACATCCTTTTTAATTCCGCCTACAAGTTGACCTAATATTCCATTTGCAGCAGCAAACTGATCTTGAATATCAGAATTATGCAAAATAAATTTTTCTACTCTTTCATTTTCATTTCCAATTGGTGCATAAAACTTGGGTGCTAATTTTACTTCAGAATTTATATAAATATTATCAACAAGTTTTCTAGTCGGCATAACAGCGCCAAAAACATCGGCAACAGTTTGTGCTGTAATTGGTCCCATTGGAATTCTACAAAAATTGCTATCGCTGCCAATTGCCAGATAATCCGGCATTACCCAGTATTTTATATTATGCTGATTGCCATCAGAGCCGGTAAAGAAAGCATCAACTTCAACTAATTCTCTAAGAAAATTTGGAATGTTTCCTGAAAGTAATTCATTTTTTATTGCTTGTTCTCTATTAGAAAAAGTCAATGATTTGATAGATTCCATAAACTCAGAACCGCTTTTGGCATTTTCAGGTCTAGGAGGGATTTCTAAACCTTTCGCGTTTTGAAGAATTTTGCTTTGACTTTTATCAGAAGAAACTAATGAATTATCAAAAGTGATTTTACCTTCTATTTGATTTACAGAAATAAAAAATGAAGAAATAACAAATATTATAGTGAAGAGTTTTTTCACAATTACTCCAAATATTATTGAGGTTTTTACAAGACTATAATGATAATAAAAAATGATAAATTTTTATAATGGATAAATATTTTTATCCTCTAAGGAAGTTTTTTCTTAAAAATTAAAAATAGATATGCGCCAGTCAAAGCACCTGCAAGAGTGAATAACGCAGCAAATTCGCCCGCCCCAATTTGTGCAAAGATAGGGCCAGGACAAGCGCCGGTAACTGCCCAGCCGCATCCAAATAGAAAGCCCCCAATTATTACGCCTTTGTTTAATTCTTTTTCAGTAATCACAATTTTGTTCCCTTGAAAATCTTTTACACCGGAATATTTTATAATAAGAAAAGAAATTAGACCAATAAAAATTGCTGAAGAAATTATTAAGTACATATGTGGTTCTTCAAATCTGAACATTTTGTTTATTCTAAACCAACTTATTACTTCCGATTTAGTAAGAATAATTCCGAATAAAATTCCCGGTAAAATAAATTTTAAGTCTTTCATAAAATTCCTAATAGAAAATAAAAGTCATTATAAGTCCGCCGATGAAAAAAAATATTGTAGCAATTAAACTTGATTTTTGCAAAGTAGAAATTCCGGTAATTGAATGTCCTGAAGTGCATCCATTTGCGTATCTAGTTCCGAAACCTACAAGCAATCCACCAAGAAATAATTGCAGAAAACCCAAAAATGAATAGTAATTTTGCGGAAGAAATTTTGTGGGTTCATCACTTAAAATAAAATTAGAAACCCATGCGCCGATTGCAATACCAATCACAAAAAAGAATTTCCACCTGTTATTTTCAACAAATTGTTTTAGTTCATTTCCTTTTTTATCAGGCAAAATAAAAGAACAGATATAATCGAATGAAGAAGAAATGCCAAACATTTTACTTCCAAATAAAAGAAACAAAGGGACGAAAAGACCAATGATAGGGCCTACAATATACCACTCCCATAATCCTTTTAAGAATTCCAATCGTTATTTCTCCTTTTAATTCAATTTGTAATGAAAAAAAAGCTTTGCAGTTGGTTCTAATATTTTTGTTACGGAACAATACTTTTGTACAGATAAATCAATAGCGCGCTGCAGTTTCGTCTCATCAATATTTCCATTTAAGAAATAAGTAACTGAAATCTCCTTAAAAACAGAGGGGATTTCATTATCAAATCTGGTTCCCTCAATCTCTATATAGAAATCTTCAATCTCTTGTTTTTGTTTTTTTAGAATACCAATTATATCAATTGCGCTGCATGATCCTAAACTCATTAAAATAAGTTCCATTGGGCGAGAGCCTAAATTATGTCCACCTGAAGATTTTCCCGCGTCAATATTTACTTTAACACCGGAATTCCCAACAGCTTCAAAATGGAAATCATTATCAACTCTATTTAGTTTTACTTTCATAATTCCCTTTTTGATTTTTCTATTGATTGAAGAATATCATTTTTAATATCATTTATATTTTCTAAACCGACTGAAACCCTAATTAAACCGGGATAAATTCCTACTTTCTCTTTTTCATCTTCAGTTAATTTGGAATGAGTGGTTGAAGCCGGATGTGTTACAATTGTTCTAGTATCACCTAGATTTGCACTCCTAGAGCAGAGATTAACATTATTTATAAATCTTTTTGCCTGCTCAAATCCGCCTTTCAAATTAAGAGTTACAATTCCGCCCCCCATTTTCATTTGCTTTTTAGCTAAAAGAAACTGCGGATGAGATTGCAAAAATGGATATTTCACAAAAGTAAGATCTTTATTTTTCTCTAATTCATTTGCCAATTCAAAAGCATTTGCAGAATGTTTTTCCATTCTAACAGAAAGAGTTTCTAAACTTTTTGATAAAACCCAAGCATTAAAAGGAGAAAGAGCAGGTCCTGTTTGGCGTGCAAAATATCTAATTTCTTTAATTAAATCTTTTCGTCCGACAATAATACCGCCAAGAACCCTTCCTTGTCCATCAATAAATTTTGTTGCCGAATGAATTACTAAATCAGCGCCATAATCTGCAGGAGTTTGAATTACCGGAGTTGCAAAACAATTATCTACGCTTAAAATTAAGTTGTGTTTTTTCTTCAGCTCTCCAAGCCATTCTAAATCAATAATTTCTAAAGCGGGATTTGAAGGAGTCTCAACAAAAATCATTTTTGTGTTTTGCTTTATTTCTGATTCCCAACTTTCCGGCTTATCAGCATCTACATATGTATGACTAATTCCCCATTTGGGTAAAATCTTTGTCAAGATTTGATGACTGGAACCGAATAAAGAGCGCGATGCAAGAATATGATCACCTGAACTTAGTAAAGCTGCAAAACTTGTAAACACCGCAGCCATTCCGGTTGCAAACGCAAATCCATCTTCACAATTTTCAAGTTGAACCATTTTTTCAACAAACTCACTTGTATTTGGATTAGAAAATCTGCTGTAAATATTCCCATCAATTTCATCATTAAAAAGAGCCACACTTTGTTCTGCATCTTCAAAAACAAAACTTGACGTTAAATAAATAGGAACCGAATGCTCGCGATGATCCGATCTTTCAGCTTGAATTCTAATCGATTTAGTTTCCTTATGCATTTCCTCTCCGGATAATATTCTTTATTCATGCAAAAATAAAATCAATGTATTGGTATAAATATAATTGCAGTGAAATAAAGATCTTTTCAAAATTTAATTGGTGAAAATATTGATTTTAATTCACGAATTATAGTTAAAAATAAGATACAATCTCTTTGTAAATAAAGATAAAAGATTTTTTAGGAGTTATAATATTTTGATGAAATTTGGGAGGATTTTTTTACAATAAAAATCCCGACATTTTTGAAACACAAAATTTCTAAATGTCGGGATTTATAAAAATTATTTAGTATAATTTCCGATTTACTTTTCAGATAGTTTTCTAATATCAGCGCATTCCAAAACGTTTTTTTCATATCCATTTAAAGTAGCATTTATCATTGCCTTTCCTAATTCTTCAAGAGTTCCAACATAATTTGGAAAAAGTTTTTCTAGCAATGGATAAAGTGGATTTAAAAATTTGTAAGGAGTAAGCGTATTTTTCAAACCTTTTATTGGATTTAAATAACCTGGTCTGAACATGAAAGACTGCTTGAAGCCTAGTTTTAATAGTTCATTCTCGGTTTTTCCTTTTACTCGCGCCCAAGATTGTTTCCCTTTTTCAGTGCTGTCCGTTCCTAATCCGGAGACATAACAAAAAGTAAAATTAGTTTTTGCTCTCTCATTTACATTTTGCAATGACTTTGCGAAACTCATAGTCAAATCATAAGTAAGGAATTTATAATCGTTTTCCTTTTTACCGACCGATGAAACTCCGGAACAAAAGTAGCAGGCATTATATCCAATAAAATTATTTTCAATTGATAATAAATCTGAAAAATCTTGATGAATAACCTCTTTTAGTTTCGGATGATTTACACCACAAGGCTTTCTATTTACAACCAAAACAGATTCAACAAAATCACTCTTTAGGCATTCGTGAAGTACACCTTCGCCAACCATTCCGGTTGATCCGGTTATAATTGCATTTATTTTCATTAGAATTATCTTTGTATTTAATTTAGATTAAACTTTACATTTGTTAAGGATTCAGAAACTTCCCACAACTTTTTGGCAATATTTTTATCGTATGATAACGAATTAGATTTTACTTTAATTGGATAACCTTTCCATTCCTGCCAGCCATTTGGACCGTAATATTCAGCGCCTTCAATATTTTCTTCAACTGCTGCTCGTAATGTTGGAAGAGTTCCCATTTCAATATTTTGAGCAAAAAACTTATTCATAAATTCAAAAAAACTATTATGTCTTTGAAGATCAGTTGCTGTCCAACCGGGATGAGCCGCGGTTACTAAAACTTTGCTTCCTTTTTTCTTTAATCTATTTTGCAATTCATAAGTAAAATAAAGATTTGCAATTTTACTGTCACCATATGCGTTCCAAGATTTATATTTTCTCTTTTCCCAATTCAGATCGTCAAAATTTATATTCCCCATTTTATGTGCACTACTGGCAACATTAATAATTCTGGAGTTTTCAGTTTTTTCAATTATCTCCAATAAATGAGCAGTTAAAGCAAAATGCCCCAAATGATTTGTGCCAAATTGAAGTTCAAAACCATCTTCAGTTTTGGAGTAAGGAGGAATCATAACACCGGCATTATTTATTAATAAATCCAGTCTAGTAAATTTTTCATTAAATTTTTCTGCAAAATTCTTAACGGATTTAAGTGAACTCAGATCAAGTTCCATAACAGAGACTTGTGAATTTTGTGTTTGTGAGATAATTCTTTCTGCTGCATTTTTTCCTTTATTAATATTTCTCACAGCTAAGATTACTTCCGCATTTTTTGAAGCAAAAACTCGCGCTGCTTCAAATCCAATTCCACTTGTTGATCCGGTTACAACTACAACTTTTCCTTTTTGATCATGAATTTGGTTAGCATCCCAATTCTCATTTTTCATATATATTTCCTTTTTTTGTAATATCTATTTATTAAATGAATGTTCATTTATTTATCTGACAAATTTTTTATAGTTTTACTGCATCCCAAGCTAAATTAAAAGACTGCGCTATTGTTTTTTTATCTAATTTTATGCTGCTGCAAAGTTTAGGATTTGACAAAGTCATCATTGGATAAAAGATAAATGCTGTCAATAAATCAAAAGGGACATCCTTTATAATTTTTTGGTCTATTCCCCTTTTCAATAAAGAAATTATTGGCGAAAAATGTTTTTCAATTTCTTTTTTATCTACTAAATCAGAATATGGAGAGTTTGAAAATTGTTCGGCGAACTGATTATAATCTTTATTATTCAGAACAAAATCAAAGCCATTGTACCAGAGTGTTTTTAGAATATCACGAAAAGGTTTAGCAGAATCAAAATTTTTCATTAATGTTTCGCTTAAATTTTGCTTGATTTCTATATAAGTAGAAACAAGCAAATCCTCTTTATTTTTGTAATAAATATAAAGAGTTGCCGGAGAAACATTGGCCTCTTTGGCAATTTTAGAAACTGAGCATGACACAAATCCAATTTCGTTCACAAGTTTTACCGTAGCTCGAATTATTTCTGATTTTTTATGTTCGTCTTTATTTCTCATACCTCTAAAATAAATGATCATTCATTTATTATCAAGTTATTTTTTATGGAGTTGAAACTAGCCTGATTGTCGGCAGACATGTTCAGCATGATGGTTGTTTTTGTTAATTGAAATCTCAAATCAATTAATCGAAATAAAGCAGAATAAATAATTGTAGATTTTTTTATACTTCAATATATTTTATCGTCAAAAAAATAATGAATGGAAGAAATGGTAAAGGTAATTTTTGTTTGTTTAGGAAATATCTGCCGCTCCCCCAGCGGCGAGGCTGTAATGAATTCCTTAATTGAAAAGGAAGGATTAAGCGACAAAATAATTTGCGATTCAGCGGGAACAATTGCTTACCACGCCGGGGAAAAAGCTGATCCTCGAATGCGTAAACATGCTTCAAAAAGAGGTTATGATCTTACTAGCATTGCCAGAAAATTTACAATTGAGGACTTTTCAGATTTCGACTATATAATTGTTATGGACAGAAGTAATTATGTGGATTTGCTTGCATTAGACAAGGAGAGCAAATTTGTAAATAAAATAAGTATGATGACTTCTTACTGTACAACTTTTGACGATGAAGAAGTTCCGGATCCATATTATGGCGGTCCGCAAGGCTTTGAACATGTTTTGGATTTGCTTGAAGATGCTTGTAAGGGATTGCTTGAAAAAATTAAAAAAGACAATCCGGAAATAACAAGTTAATTGCATGCGAAATTTGGAAGAAATATTAGGAGAAAAAGTACAAGGACAAAATTCGGTTGGCGGCGGTTCAATTGCGAATTCTCAGATTATAAATACTGAATCCGGGAAAGAATATTTCATAAAATCTTATAGTGGAAGCAGAAATTCAATAATTCAAAATGAAGTAAATGGACTGCGCGAAATTGAAAAATCAAACTCAATAAAAACTCCAAAAATAATTTACTTTGATGAAGAAATTCTAATTTTAGAGAATATAAAATCGGGCAGAAAAAAAGGTAATTTCTCTGAACTTTTTGGGAATCAACTTGCGGAAATGCATAAATATAATTCCGATGAATTTGGATTTTATGAGGACAATTTCATCGGTTCAAATCCACAAATTAACTTACCGAAAAACAAAAATTGGGTAGATTTTTATTGGGAAAAAAGATTGCTTTTCCAATTTCAATTAGCGGAGAAGAATGGTTTTGTAGATTCCAATTTAAGGAAATTGTTTACAGACTTTGAAAATGCATACAGAAATATCGTAGAAGGAACAGAAGAAAATCCAAGCTTAATTCATGGTGATTTATGGGGCGGAAATTATTTGGTAGATGAATTTGGCAATCCGGTTTTAATTGATCCGGCGGTTTACTACGGACACAGAGAAGCCGAACTTGGAATGACAATTTTATTCGGAGGATTTGATTCTAAATTTTATGAAGCATACAATGAAGCTTATCCCCTTTTACCGGATTGGAAAAAGCGTTTAGATATTTATAAACTTTACCATGTTATGAATCACCTCAATCTTTTTGGCAGTAGTTATTATGGACAAACTTTGGCAATTATTAGAAGTTATTTGTAGAATAATAATTAAGTAAATCTAACTTTTGTGCTGCATCAAACCCGAGAATCATTACTTGAAAATTAATTTTTTAGTCATTGTTTACATACATAAATGCCGTTTTAAGTATCTCTTTAATATAGCTTCAGTATAGCTGCATTGGGAATAGCACGGGTTTACATTGGAACTACTAAGCTTTCAAATGCTTTTCATATGCCTTTCAAATGCCTTTCAGATTTTATTTTTTAGATATAATTGTTGTAAAAAGTGGAGTTTTCAGTGCGGAATTTAACGTGGAATAAATTATTCATTTCTTAATTCTTGCTTGAATTTGTTATGAATTGGTTTATTAAAAAATACAAATTTTACATAAATGTAAAGGGGTTTTTTATTTTTTTTATACCATTCCTCTATGGTTTTATCATTGCTGCTGAATGAATGCACAAAAAGAGATTCCATTTTTTCTTTAACATTTCTTTAATTAGTTTTCTCTTAAAAGTAATATTTGAAATATGATTTGCATTAATCTAGTTTCAAGGCTACGACAGGATACTGCATTTTCTGAATCAGTGCGACTTCAAGATTATTGTAATATTCATTTCCGTGTTCTAATGAAAAATTGTTTTGATTTTCTTTTAGATGCCGGTATTCCAAAAAGCATGGAAACCGGCATGACATTTTTTAAAGTCTTTTGTCTATAAATCTTTTGTCTAAAAGTCTATTTCAACAGCATTAACTTTTTCGTCTGAATAAATGAGCCGCTTTGAATTCTGTAAAAATATATTCCGGATGCTAAATTAGAAGCATTAAATTTTACTTCATAATTCCCGGCTTTTTGATTTTGGTTTACTAAAGTTGCTACTTCGTTTCCGAGAATATCATACACTTTTAATGTAACATTAACAACGTCAATGACAGTTGGTATACTGTATTTTATTGTTGTACTTGGGTTAAACGGATTCGGATAATTTTGAGATAAAGTAAATTCTAACGGTGGGAAGGAATTATCATCTTCTTCAATAGAAGTTAGACCTCCATTTGTTGTTTTAAGCATTTGCCCTGAGTTACCGACCCCCCAGCCTTCAACTGCATTAACAAAATATAGAGAAAATAAGTCGCCTTGAAAACCGTTACCGGAAAGTTGGCTTGTTTGTTCAAACCAGCTTCTACCGCCATCACTTGTTTTCAGAATTGTTCCCATTGACCCGCCAGCCCATCCTATACTCTCATCAGTAAAGTAAATTGATGACATTGAATAAGAGCTGCCGCCGTATAAATATTCAGTCCAATTTGTTCCACCGTCAGTGGTTCTAAGTATTTTAGTTCTTACGTTTACCCATCCGGAGTATTCATCTATAAAAAAAATCTCCCCCAAACCAGAAATTGTTCCACTTGTTTGTGTTATCCAGTTGGCTCCACCGTCGGTTGTTTTTAGTATTAAACCACCATCTCCTGTTATCCAGCCCTTAAAAGAATCAATAAAATAAACTGATCTCAAAACACGATAAGTATCCACTTGCTGCTCCAACCACTCAATGCCGCCGTTGGTTGTTTTTAATAATATCCCACCTTCACATGCTACCCATCCAGTCATTTCACTTGTAAAAAAAATAGAATGTAAAGAAAGATATCGGTGATGCTGATAAAGCTTCCAGTTTATTCCACCATTGGATGTTCGAAGAATTCTGCCAAACTCTCCTGCAATCCAACCCATATTAGAATTAATAAAATTAACAGAGTTTAGGTTGCTGGTTATACCACTTGTTTGTTCTAACCAGTTTGCCCCCCTATCGCTTGTATTAATGATGGTTCCCGACCGACCTACTGCCCAACCATTAACATTATCAGCAAAAAAAACAGAATATAAACAATTATTTTGCGGCACAGGATCCAGTAAATTCCATTGAGCATTTGATGCGGACGCGACAAATAATATTAAAAGTAAAGTATAAATATATTTCATGGTTTTACCTTTTCATTTTAGTTTATAATTAGTTTAAAATCAAAGTAATTTGCCGTTAGCTTATCAAACAGATTTAATAGATTGATTTTCCTTCATATTAGCTCTTGTTTAAAGATTTGTCCGTTAATCAAATTATTAATAATTCAAAGTTGGTAATTTAGAAAGAAGTTACATACGGAGAATAAAAAAGGGAATACCTGTTTTCAGGTATTTTGTTTTTGTGTTTGATTTACTTTATATCCATCCTTCTGTTATGCCCCTTGAGATAAGGACTACAGAATTTTTGCATCCGGATTTTTCCAATATATTTTTACGATGAGTTTCTACTGTTAAAGGAGAGATAAATAAATTCTCCGCTATCTTTTTTGTGCTGTAACCTTTACCAAGAAGTTTAATTATTTCGATTTCTCTTTTAGTGAAAATTTTGTCAGAGATGTAAGATTGAAATTCATCAACCGGAGTATTGAATACATCCATATTCAAATAAGATATTTCACCGGCTAAACCGATCAAAGAAAATTTATAATTATTTTTTTCAGTAAGATGACTAATGTTTGTATGAATATTAAGAGATTTGATAAGTTTGTAATTTTCATCCACTAAAAGGGCTAATGCCTGATGATTAAATAAGTGGTAAGTTCCATCCCTTGTTTTGATTCTAAAGTTATAAGAACCTTTATACTTAGTTAACTTTTCGGGTCCAATTTTTTCAATCATAAAACTAAGAGCCTTTGCTTCAGCTTTTGAAATAAAAACCATATCATCGGGATGATTCAAAACAAGAAGGTCGTTAATATTTTTAATCTGATTGCTTTTAACACCATGTGCGTCTTCAAACCCAGGGCTTAAATGCGAAATACTCATGTTTGAAAATTCTATAACATAAAAATAAAAAGGTCCAGCTGTAAAGATTGAACTAATAATTTCATCAAAATTTATTTCTTGGAGTCCAGCAGAGAATTTTTCATGTACTTTTACATCTTTCCATACTTGATGCATTTGATTGATAACATTTTTCATGGTCACCTGCCAAATAGATAATCAAAAATATGTAAGACTAAAGTTATCTAAAATTCTAAAAAAAATAAATCATTAACGATTGTAATCAATTTGTGGTTTTAAAAGAACACTTAGGGATTAAATGAATGTCAAGGTTCCCTTAGTGATAGAAGTGTGTTTATCACTAAGGGTAATTATAACATATTTTTATAGTTAAATTTTAATTTTATTTCATCAACATCATCTTACGAACTTTATTAAAACTTCCGGCTTTAATTCTGTAAAAATAAACTCCACTCGTTAGGTTTGATGCATTCCAGTTAACTTCATAATTTCCAGCTGATTTTTGTTCGTTTACTAAAGTAGAAACTTCATTGCCGAGAATATCATACACTTTTAATGTAACATTAACAACGTCATTGCGAGGAGACGAAGCCAACGAAGCAATCTCATTTATAGATTGCTTCGCTGCGCTCGCAATGACAGTTGGTATATTGTATTTTATTGTTGTGCTTGGGTTAAACGGATTTGGATAATTTTGAGACAATGAAAATTCTGTCGGTAATTGTAATTCCAATTCAACAGAGACTATTTCTGAATATTGGAATTTTCCGTCAAAATCTATCTGCTTTAATCTGTATGAATATTTTTCATTTTGTGCTGATTCATCAATAAACGAATAAACTTTAGGACTGTTTGAATTACCATGTCCTTCAACGAATCCCACCTTCTCCCAATTATCGAGATTCGGGTCTTCGCCTTGCGGCGAAACCGGAATGACATATGCACGCTGAATCTCAAAGCCGTAGTTGTTTACTTCTGTGGCGGTTTGCCATAAAAGTTCAACAGATGATTCATTAACATATGCAGAGAATGTTGAAAGTTCTACAGGCAGAGCACCATTATCAGTATCATTGCCCTCATATTTTGCAATAAATATATCCGTTGATCCGTTAGAAGTTAAATCGTGTGTACTTGTTCCGGGATCAAAATCAACTCTGTTTCCAAATTCTCCTAATACGTATATTCTATCCGTTAAATCGGTAGCTAATGAAATTCCTGTGTCGTTAATAGAGTCATCACCAAAACTGTTTGCCCAAACAAAACTTCCATCGCCGGAAAATTTTGCAAGAAATATATCGAATCTGCCACTGTTATTAATAAGATTAGTTGTTCCTGCACTCGGATCAAAGTCGCAAGTGGAAACGAATTTACCGGTAACAAAACAGTCGCCGTTTTGATCTGCTTCAATACATTCACCGATTGCAGTACTCGTTCCTCCAATACTGTATCCCCAATCCAAAATACCATTCGATGAATATTTTGCCATAAAAAAATCGGTACTTCCATTATTGCTTGAAACTGTAGTTTCTGTTCCTAAAGGATTCAGGTCAATCATTCCATTAAACCGTCCTATAATAAAAACATTTCCGCTGACATCCGTATCAAGATTGCCTGAATAATCACGATCTGCTCCGCCAATATTTGTTCCCCATTGTAAAACACCTGAAGAATTATATTTTGCAAAATAAGTTTCATAACCTCCGCTTGATGTAATGATTGTACCTCCTGCAGGATTTAAATCAAGAGTTACGGAGGTAAAATCACCAAAAAGAAAAATATTACCGGTGTCATCAACAGTTATTTTAGCGTCTTGTGTATATCCATCGCCGCCAAATTTTTTTGCCAAAATAAGCTCGCCGTCTGAATCATACTTCGCAAAAAAAGCGTCAATTGCTCCTGTTGAGGTTAAATTTGATGTACCGGTGCCTGGATCAAAGTCAGCAGTACTGTTGAATTTTCCAACCAGATGGATAACGTCATTTTTGTCAATATCCATATCTTGTGCGTAATCAATAGATTGTCCGCCAATTTGTTTTGCCCAAATTAATTTTCCTGCCGGGGAATATTTGACCAGAAAGCAATCCGATGAACCGTTAAAAGAGGTCAATTCAGTAGTTCCATCCGGATCGAAATCGGCAGTTCCCGAAAACACTCCTGTTGCATAGACATTCCCTTTGCTATCAGTATCAACGGCATATACGTAATCTTCACTCCCTGAACTGCCAAAACCTACAGCCCATTCAAAACTCCCATCCGGAGCAAGTTTATTGATAAAGCCGTCATTCCTCCCCACGCTGGTAATATTGAAAGTACCCGCTCCCGGATCAAAATCGACAGTAAGTGAAAATGAACCTCCGATTATCATGTTGAAATTATCATCAACAGCTAAGCAGGTTGGATTATCAGAAGCAGCACCGCCAAAACTGTAAGCGCCAAGAGGGAAATTTTCTGCGTCTTCATTGTATTTGTATTCATATGCTCCAATATCAATGGTTCCTGCACTGCCGTCGGATTTTGCTAGTTTTCTTTCATAACCGGACCCGCGAATATCGGTTGTTGAACTATTAGCGGCATTATCCCCTGCATCAACACAGGGTGAAGCACCTAATAAAGAATATGGATGCGAGGGATTGAGTGTGCTTCCCACAAAAAGCGGATTGGAATCTATATTGTTCCCGATGTCATTAATGGTCGAAGTGGAGTTAGCGGTAGCACCTGTTCCAATTCCACCCTCAATATCTGTATAGCTTATATTTGCTGTAGAATTATCGAAAACCCTGATTTGAGGGCCATTTCCGTCTGTTATTGTGTTTCCGTAAGCAATACAGTTGATAAAAGTTCCTTCTGCATGATCATCAATATGAATCGCACCTCCTGATCCGGCATTGTTTTCGGTCATTGTTGAATTAATAAATTCAACATTTGCTGAAGATTGCCACACATAAACGGCTCCTCCATAATCATTCGTTGCTTTGTTTCCAATAAAAAAACAGTTTGTTACTGTGCCGGGTCCTCTTGTGAAATTGATTGCTCCGCCTGAATCACCGGCTTTGTTTTGTTTAAATACACAATTCGATATGCTTATCGGGCTTGCGTTATCAATAGTTTGAATAGCCCCGCCATTATCGCCGGCCACATTTCCGATAAAATAACAATTATTGATGGTCGGATTTTGTCCGTCGCTGTTATAAATCCCTCCAGCGTCGTCCCATGGATTAGCGCTTCCGTTCGCGTTACCGCCTGTGACTGTGAATCCGTCGAGAAGTGCTGTGTTAGTTAAAGTGTAACCTGCCGGATGATATATTACGTGATAGGCGTTTTCAGTATTACCGGTTATTGATAAAGTTTCTCCCCCGCCGGTAATTACATCATCATCGTTAAAATCACCACTTAAAATTGTTTCATTTACTCCGCCAAAGCTGTAATCCGTCCTTTCGGAAACTGCAGATTCTGTTCCAGCAAATCCTCCGTAAATTGAAACTCCTTCAACCATCATAAAAGAATATTTCCGCTGTGTATCAGTTGTCCCGTCGGTTTCTTCAGTCGGAAGATATGTCCCTTTTGCAACCCAAATTTCATCTCCGGACACTGCAGCATCAAGCGCAGTTTGTAAAGATGTATAAGCATCTGTCCATGACGATCCATTATTGCTTCCTGAAGCAGAAGTATTGACATAAATGGTTGATTGTGCATAAATAAAACAATTATTTAGAACTATCAAAATAATTATTGGCACTAAAGTTTTAATTCTCATTGTATCCTCGCGAGATATTAATTATGCAGTCAAAGCTAAGTGGGTGTATAAGAAAATCAAAATAATTGTTCTGAAACTTATATTTGATGTTCTGAACAGACTTTATTTTGAGATAAAAAAAATTCGAATTTGCAAATGAGAGAGGGATTTATAATTATTTGATGTTTATCAACGCCATCAATTGGTCTCGATAATTTTTACCAATCGGGATTTGCTGCCCTTTGATAATAATATAAAGAGAATTAATACTATCAAGGTGATCAAGATTTACTGTATAAGACCGATGAACTCGGAAAAAATTTATTGGCAGATCCTCAAAAAACTTCCCCATAGAAGAACGTATCAGAAATGTTCTGCCTGAATTTGTAAATAATTCAACATATACATGTTCACTTTTTGCGTACAAGATATCAGCGAGATGAATTTTATGGAAAAGATTGTTTTCCTTAATAAATATTGACTTCTTTAATAAACTTTTTATAGGGTAATTATTCTCAATTTTTTGTTTTGAAGGATGAAAATTATATAAAGCAATTTCAATAGATGCATAAAGATCTTCGCTGCTAAAAGGTTTCATAAGATATGCCGGCGGATTTAATCTTTTAGCGTGATCGATTGTTCGAGGATCAGATTTTGTTGTAAGGAAAACAAAGGGAATATTAATATTTTCTTTTATATAAGCAGCTAAATCAATTCCGCTCTTTTCTCCTTCGAGTTCGATATCTAAAACGGCAATATCCGGCTCATTATTGATAATTGCTTCAACCGCATCCTCATAATTTGTAACCGGTTCTATGACATCATAACCCAATGTTTCAAGGTAATCGGTAATTTGCATAGATGTAACCGCTTCATCCTCAACTACAAGTATTTTGATTTTACTCATGATTCAGCTCTGATGAAAATCTTATAATAAATCTTGCTCCATCTTTATATTCATAATCAATTTTACCTTTTAGCTGCGAAGCAAGTGAACGAACCAATCTTAGTCCAAGACTTTTAGATTTACTGAATTCATACTCTTGCGGCAGTCCAACACCGTTATCGCTTATTATCATTTTAAATTGATTATCATCCATTTTCGATAACGATAAAAATATTTCACAAGTATCCACTTTTTCAAAGGCATATTTGAATGAATTAGTGAAAAGTTCTGTGATAATCAATCCTAAAGGAATTGATGTCCTAATGTCAAACTTCAACGCATCAGGAATTTCTACAGTCTTATTTATAGGTTTATTAGACGAAAAAGAAGTTATGTGTTCTAATAATTTATTTACGAAATCAGTAAAATCAATATTAATAACATCTTCTGTCTGATAAAGAAGTTCGTGAATTAAACCAACTGATTTTACACGGTTTAAGCTGTCTATCAATGTTGCTTTAGTCTCTACATTTTCAGTATTCTTCATTTGAAGATCGAATAAACCTGAAATTATCTGCAGATTATTTTTAACACGATGGTGAATTTCTTTTACAAGTAATTCTTTTTCTTCTTTCTGTTTTAGAATAATTATGTTTTGTTCAATAAGTTTTTGATTGGCTCTTTTTGTTCTTTGATAGAAATAGAAAATAATTACAAAGAAAATTACTGTTATTATAAATCCAATTATGAAGGTATTTCGTATTAATATTTGACGCTTATTTTCCGCTTTTAGAATCCCCTCATTCTTTTCTTGCTCCAGTTGAATTATCTTTTTTTCCTGCTCAAATTCATAATTCTTTTGAAGAGTAGTAATCTCCTTTATATTGCTTTCATTTATTAAGCTATCGGCATAGGTCTTAAATTTAGTATGAAAAAAGTATGCATCTTTGTAACGCCCCATGGCCGCCAATGTTTGAGACAACACATCGGCACTTTCTTTCTGTAATTTAACGTACCCAATATTCTCGGCAAGCTCAGATGCTTTCTTGCTGTAAGACAACGCTTCATCTAATTTTAATCGCTTTAAATTCAAGAGTCCGAGCATGTTGTTGTTTTCACAAATTACTTTTTTTATTCCTAATTCTTCCCCTATCTTTAATGCTTTTTTATAATATTCTTCAGCTTCAGAGTATTTTTTTTGGTGAAAGTATAAGTTTCCGAAATTATAATAACTTATTGCAATTCCGGGTTTTTCACCTATCTCTTCCCTCAATTCTAAGGCTTTATTGTAATAAGGAAACACTTCCAAGAATTCATTTTGTTCTTGATAAATAAGACCGATATTGGTTAAGAAATTGGCAATTTCTTCTTTATTACCTATTTTTTCCGCAAAGGAAAGTCCTTTTTGATAAAACTCAAGGGCTTGCGGATAATCTTTCATCATATAATGAATCACGCCAATATTCATGCAGCTCGATACAATTCCCTGCATATTCATCATTTTTTCATATAACGTTAAGTTTTTGTTATAAATTTCAAGAGCTTTCCGCAAATTACCTGTCTGCTCTTCAATAACAGCAAGGTTATTTAACGTTTTGCATACTAGAGCAGTGTCAGCAATTTCGTAATTAATCACTAACGATTTATTATAATATTCTGTTGCCTTTGCAAAGTCTCCTTTCTGATAATTAAGCACACCAATATTTAATAAGCTTGAAGAAATAGCATATCTATCATCTACTTTTATTCTCATTTCAAGCGACTTTTGATGATAATCAATGGCTTGATCCAAACTTCCCTGCTTTTGAAATGTTACGCCAATATTATTATAACACAATGATATTTTATTTTTATCATCAATTTTTTCATAGAACTTCAATGCTTCCAAATAATATTTCCTGGATTCGTCAAATTCAGCCTTGTTGATATAATAGAAAGCAATATTCTTTCTAGCCTCTGCACTGCCTGATATATATCGAATTTTATCCGATAACTCCATTGCTTGCTTAGCATAATTTAATGCTTCTTCTAGATTAATTCTGAAAGTTTTTGAAGAAATTTCATTTAGAAGTTTTGCTTCGGTTGAGTCCTGAAAAGTATTAGTTTTCAATTCATTTTTTAAACTATCAAGAATTTTATTTTGCCCAAAACAAAAGTTATTTATCCCGATTGAGAATATTATAAAAAATAAAAATTTGTCCATTTACGCAGTTTTCACTCGTTTTAGTAAATAATTCAAAAATACTTTGTGTTTATTTTACATCATTATATTACAAAAATATCTTCAATAACAAAGAAGTTTTTTCATTTAAATAATAGCAAAAATAATCTAAAATTGAAGTTAGAAGACTAAAAGTAAATTATTTATTAAAAAAAATAGATTTGAGAGATTAACTATATTCTGTTGAATCAAATTTATGTTGATTATATGAGATGCCGGTATTCCGATAAATCGGAAACCGGCATGACATTTTTTTGAAGTCTTTTGTCTAAAAGTCTTTTGTCTAAAAATCTATTTAAACAACATTAACTTCACTTCATAATTTCCCGGTTCGTGATTTTGGTTTATTAAAGAAGAAACTTTATTTCCGAAAAAATCATGCACTTTTAATGTAACATTAACAACGTCATTGCGAGGAGACGAAGTCAACGAAGCAATCTCATTTATAGATTGCTTCGCTGCGCTCGCAATGACGGATGGAATTGAATATTTTATTGTAGTGCTTGGATTAAACGGATTTGGGTAATTCTGCTAGAGACTAGGGGTAATCGGATGTGCACTTTCACAAATTCCAACTGTGTATCTAATTTCTAAGTAATTTACAATTCCATTAAGAATTTCGTTTGCGGTTTTATCTAATAAACTGTCTTTTCTGGATTCAACCGGGAGAAACAGTTTAAACGGACTATGACATTTAAATAACAATCTTTAACACCATATTTTTATACATGCATGATGTGTTGTAGTGCTTTGTTTTATTTATACTTTCTTCATTAATACTATCTAGTTTAAGGCAGCTTATAATCAACTATAGGTAAAGATTATAAGTCCGAAAGATATAAATCCCGCAAGGCAGACTGTTTTAGAACACTTATACCTAATCCTTCAGAAAAATAATTTTCAATGCTGCCATATTTTGTTTGCATTTCGTCAAATGCCGCATTTAAGTACTCTTCTTTCACACCAAAAATGGCTAAAGGAATAGAACGCGATCCACCTGCTGAGACAAATTCTTGAATTACATTATCGTACATCGGAAGAATGTATTCATTACTGCGCATGTAATCCTCTTTAACTGTTTCCATTGGCACACCAATAAGTGTTAATAGTGCTGCCGCCGCCCATCCGGTCCGGTCCTTACCTGTTGCACAATGAAAGAGTGCAGGCAACTGATTTTCGTCTCCAAGGGATAAGAATAATTCTCTGTATGATTTTTGCGCACTTGGCAAGGAAATACATTGGCGATAAGCTTCCTTAAACAATTCTTCAACTTTTCCATCACCAAGTTCGATATTTGCTTTTAGAGGATCAGACAAGAGTGAATTCAGATTTGCCGGTCCTGAAGCTGGAACATCAGCGAGCACATCTAGCCAAATATTGTTGACTCCAACAGGTAACTCATCCAGATTTTTAGTTCGTTCTGCGGCGGTGCGCAAGTCAAAGGCATTCTTAAGATTAAGCTTTGTAAGTAAAAGCATATCGCTTTCACTTATATTAAAGAGTTGATTTGATCGATATACCAATCCTCTGGCAACATTCTTTCCATTTGAAGTTTTGTAACCACCAATATCTCTTAGATTAGGTATTGAAACAATACCAAGACATTTTCCCGGTGTTTGCTCTTGTTCCGGTTCAGTCGCATTAGTGAAAGAAATAAAGATAATACTTGATAATAAGATTATTAAAACAAGCATGTAATTGTTATAAACTTTTTTGCTGTAATTAATCATTTAGTGCTCTTTATTGTGATATTAAATTTTAGTAAATAATCCGTTTTTAATTGCTCTCTTTTTTGACAATTACGAAAGAATACTGAATGTATTATAATCCTCTCGATTTTAATTGCAGTATGGTATAACGATTTTGAATTTCCCCGTTTTTGAATTCAGTCCAATCGATTTAACAAGTTCTACTTTACCTGAGACAAAGCTTTCAATTCCTGTATTGACAAGAATATCCTGCAGTTTTTTTTCGGCGATTTGTTTGCTGCTGCTATAACCATCATTAACAGAAATGCGGAGTAGTAAAGAATTGGGAGAGGTTTGCTCAAATTGGAATTGTCTCAATCCCGGAGCAAAAAACTCTACCATCTCTGATGCATGAATGTTATGCTTAATACCTTGCGGATTCAAAAATGTGAGTGTATCTTCAGTTCTTCCCTTGAATCTGTTCAGGGAAATGAATGGCTCAGTATTCGTATTAAGAGACATGGTATCTGACAAGCGATAGCGGATTAATGGTTGCAAAGTCCTGTAAAGAGGAGTGACTAACAAAGACCCTTGAGTACCTTCCGAAACTAAATTATCGTTTTCATCAATAACTTCTATGTGGTGCCAGTCATTAAAAAGATGAAATGGATCCCTACTGCTTTTTTGAATACCTAAAACAATAGATTCCGAACAAGCATAGAGATCAAACACATCTTGTTTGAACGCACTTTCTATTGTTTGCCGCATATTTTCCGTTAGCACTTCTCCCGATGATTGTAAACGCCCCGGTTTTATTTTTAACCGGCCATCTGATTGTGCTAGAGCAAGTTGATATATTGTGCCTGCATATCCTGAAATGATATCAGGCTGAAACTCATTTAAACCGGAAATTAATTGTTGAATATCCTTTGGATTTGAAAAAAGCCTGGTATTGTATAGAAATTTTGGTGCATCACTAGTGAGCGTTACTCCGGCATAATGCCCCCCAGTAGCGCCAAGAAAAGCAAGCCGGAGTTTGTGAAAAGGATTAAAAACAGGCTGCGAAATCCGAGCAACCACAAGTGCTGCAATTAAACTCCACTCTTCTTTGGAGTATAAAAATATTCCGGGAACACCGGTAGAACCGGATGTGTGAATCACTGTGTTATCTCTGAATCTATTGCGCGGATTAGTATCATTGCTTAAAAATTCCTCTACCAATTTACGGGTAATGGATGGATCCGTAACCAAAGAATCAAAATTATCCATCACCATTGCCTTATCAATAATGGGAAGATCTTTGGGAATAATATCTTTTAGGTCTTTAGGTTTAATTCCATGAAAGCTGTAGAGATCTCGATAAAATTTTGAGGAATGGTACACATTTTCCAATAAAGAAGTGAACCTTTGGCGAGACAATTCTTGCACCTTTTGGGCATCTAGTTTTGAATCGTTCCTAAATTTAAGAAGCTGAGAAAGTAAAGTAATTGTTCTCATTACTTACTCAGCACTTCATTTTTAATTCTAATAGCTCTCTCAAGATAATTTGTGGTCAAAAAATCAACTTTAGATATAACTAAATCTCTAATATTTTCCTCCGAATCCACTGTCCAAGCATCTATCAGATATCCATTTTGGTGCAGAGCCGTTACAGTTTCAGCATCCAGAGCTAAAGGAAGTTTCCCCGGGTCGATATTGTTTTCTAAATTATGAATCACCTCAGGCAATATTGTGTTATCTATTTTCTCAAATTGAAAAGAAAATGGGCCGACATACCTAGTTCCGATTTCATCAGCTTTTTGAGAAATGTAATTTGCTTTACTTTGAGCCGAACCTGTCATATAATTTGCGCCATGTAAAAGCAAAAGAGCCGGAATTTCAGGTTTTTCATTCCTTATTTTTGCAATAGCGGATTCTGCAAAACTAATAATTACTGTTCTTTTGTCCATTTTAGTATCGTAGAGCATTTCTAAAATTTCATCTACAATATCTGCTACTTTTATCTCAAGGACTGCGACCATATTATTTTCTTGGAAATAAGTTAAGGTTTGGTGTAGGGTAGGGATTTTTTCACCAGTAAATTTGGGATCTTTCCAACTTCCTGCATCCAGTGTTGATAAATAATCATAAGTTAATTCACTAATTAAACCTGTGCCGTTTGTAGTGCGATCAACACTCTCATCATGAATAACTATTAGTACACCATCTTTGGTCATATGGACATCAAATTCACAAGCATCCGTCCCGGCTTTTAAAGCTGCTTCAAAAGCGCTAATTGTATTTTCCGGTGCTACTTCTGCAAACCCACGGTGAGCAGTAATTAGCGGGTTATTTTGCGATATATAATCCTCTAAAGATTCCATAGAATTTGTGTTTTCGGTAACATTACTTTTACTGCAGCTACTGATTAAGAGCATGGATATAATAATCCATATTGTGAGCTGAAAATTTTTGTTTTGTATAATTTTTATTGTATTCAATTTGCTGTATCCAAAAATATATTAGTTTTTAGTTTGCATATAAGTTTTTAATTAATTTCCCTTGATTATAGTTTTAAGGAATCCGCAGCCATTTCAGTAACTTTTTCATTTTTAAAGCTGTAAAGTTTTACATCGGTTTGAGAAGATGAATCATTATTCTGTAGTGTGATAACTACAAAATTCATTGAAGTAGGATCTAATGTATTATGATCTATCCATGTTCCTGAATTAGCATAAATTGATTTTTGTCCCAGGTGGTTATTAGATGTTTCTAACTTTGGAACATGGGTGTGCCCAAAAACAACAATTCTTGTATCCGAATCAGGATTTAAAAAATATTGAGTTTTTGCCTGATTATCCAACTCACTGGCAAGAGATGAACCGGCAATAGCTTGCTGTGCAGGAATATTAACCGGCACCCGGTTATGAGCTTGCCTATCATTCCAAGTGTCTTGAATACCTTTATATAAAGAGACATCAATTAATCCCCCTTCATTTTCCTGAAAAGGTAATAGATCGTTAACAGCGAAGGTATCATTAAACCCATTAACATTTGTCACAATAATTTTCTCATCAAATCTATTTTTTATCTTAAGATAGTTTATAGCCCATTCCCAGGTTTTCCAATATTCATATAATAAATTTTGGCTAGCATCACCCAAAGCGTTAGGTGTAACAATTGGTAATGCATCACCTGCAGGTGGAAAACCTTGCGTCACATGGAGGGCAGCTATTCTTGTAAAAAAGTATCCAGGAGGTAAAATTGTTCCGGGAGCAATATTTTGATTTGAAATCGGGTCAGGCGCACAAAAGAAATTGTAGCGGTGTCCATGTTCAATTGCTATCTGAGGATAACCGGCTGGAGAGTAGGTACCTAAACCCAGTTCAGGATCACGCACCTGGTTTATCCCAGGAAGTATGAGTTCAACACTTGCTTCTGTAACTGTTAAATCGTGATTGCCAGGAACATAAGTTAACAATATTTCCTTTTCATAAATAATGCTTTTTAAAGCATCAAATACCCCTTTGTTGGTTTCTGCAATGCGTTGCACAAAATCAGCCTGATCTTTTCCTTGATAAGTATTTATTTGAGCCGGAACAAACCATTCATCTAGCAAATCTCCGGCAATTACAAGTTCTTTCACATTGGGAGATACTTTGATTTGATTAAGCAATTTTTCAAGAGATGGAAGATTATTCTTACATTCGGCATAGGCAAGGTCTGCGCCAAGATGCATATCGCTGAGAACAACAATCAAATTCCTCTCATTCCCGCCATTGCTAAAAGGATTTATTTCTTGTTCTGTTGGCTCTGTTGGATTTGACTTTTGGCATGAAGCAAAAGCGCTTAATGTAAAAAACGCAATAATTGTAAATAAAAACCTCATATTAATTTTCATAAGATACTCCTTATTTTTTTTCTGATCGTAAAACTTTTTGGTATCCGATCCGGTTTTTTGATTCCACACCTTTTATTAAACAATAATAATGGAAGCTGATTATCTTGATTTATTTTGCTACCATATTTTTATTAGAGAAGACGAATTTATTTTTTCTTTATTATCGGGTTAACTACTTTTTTTTATATAGTGGTTAAGAGACTATTAGGGGGACAAAATGGGGACATTTTTGAAAATACTATTGCTTTAGTTCTGTTTGGGGTCTCTAAATATTGAAATGCTTTAATTTGATAATTTATACAAGAGAATTCAGATAATCGGAAAGCTTCAATTTGGGGACAAGTCCTAATTTCTTTCTTAATCTACTTTTTGCTTTTTTTACTGATTCATAAGATTTTAGTGTAATCATCGATATATCATTTACAGTCAAATTTAATCGTAAAAGATGGCAGTATCTTAGCTCGGTTTTTGTTAAATCCGGGTGATGTTTAATTATAATTTTATTAAAGAAATTTGAGCTTTCATCAAATCTTTTTATCAACTTTTCCCAGTTGAGCTCAATGCTTTTCTTTTTATAGTCTTTAATAATATTGTTCAAATCATATTTTACTTTCTGATCTGAGGCGATAAGGTTTTGCTTGATCTTAAAAAATGTTTCCAAAACTAAATTATTATTTAAAGCCAAATTAAGATAGGAATATTCTAAATCTTTGTCTAACTTTTTTTTAGCTGTTTCTAGTTTGTTATGTTCATCTTTAAGTTTGTTATGCGTTTTAATTAAAGACAATTGCATTTTTTTCTTTTCATCCACATTTCTAAGAATCCCGACAATTATTGGCGTTCCGTCTTTCTTTTTAGCATAAACATGAGTTGATTCTGAATAATAAGTAGATCCATCCTTTTTAAAATGCACTAATTCATCAATAAATAGTTCGTTATCAATTTTTCCATTTAATAACTTTGTTTTTCTTTCCAAATTTATTTGGGCAATATTTTCATACGATTCTTTAGTCATAAAATCGATCAGGTTTTTGTCCAAAGCCTCTTTAACCGCAAATCCTGTAACCTTTTCAATTGAGGGGGAAATAAATTCAAGATGCATTTTTTCTAAATTATAAATGAATAATGGATCAGCAGCATACTTAGTAAAAATATCGAAGTAATTTTGAAAATCAGACATGGAGTTTTTTAAGTCCTCAATCTTCTCTTTACACTCATTTAATTCAGTTTTTAGAAGTTCTATCTTCTGTTTATCGTTCATCGGGAATAAGCTTAAATTTATTTTTTTGTTAAATGAATATAAAAATTTATTCTGAAATTAAGTGTGTAAAGTGTTTTATATCCAAAGAAGTGTAAAGTTACTTCATTTCGGAGAATATCAAACACTTTTAATGTAACATTAACAACGTCATTGCGAGGAGACGAAGTCAACGAAGCAATCTCATTTATAGATTGCTTAGCTGCGCTTACAATGACAGTTGGTATACTGTATTTTATTGTCGTGCTTGGGTTAAACGTATTATAGTAATTTTGTAACTTTCTGAAATAGTATGACTTTTTTTGGTTCGTGATACTTCGAACTTCTTACCATCTGTGGAGAATTGGTTGAAAAACAATAATGCAACTAAATCTGGTCAATTTTCAAACGGAATTAACAATGGAGTACAAACTTTTTCGTCAAATTGAGCAGTTTGTGTTTTTTACAAATTAACTTTCGCAGTTAAGCAATAGAGAACGAAATACTATTGCTTGGTGTGAAAACATATAAACATTTGAGGTTTTATTTTATAGTGAGTAAACGGAAACTCTCTTTTTAAAATATAATACTGAACCTACTTTAACACTTTTGCAATTTTAATATTTTCCTTTATGAGCAAATTGACAATTACCGAAATATCTAATTTCTTTTCCTTGGCTATTTTTTCTACAAATAATAAATTAGTTTCTTCAAGGTAAACCGGTAAATTTATTTTTAGGTTTTCTTTAAAAAATTTACCTCTTTGTCCATCGCTAAAATCATATTCTTGTTTCATTTTATATCCAAATATTGTTTTTGTTCTTTTTTAGTAGCTTTCCTTGCAGAAATAATTCTGATTCTAGCAGAATCATTATCAATTTCAAAATATGTATGCACAACTAAAATAACATTGCTATTTCTTGCAATCCCTAAAGTTATCCACCTATCTTCTTCGGCACTATGTTCAAAATCGAATATTGAAATTGCTTTTCGATCCTTAAAAACTGTAGCAGCAACCTCAAAACTTATACTATGTTTCTTGATATTTAATTAAGCTTTTTCTGGATCCCATTCGAAATTGTAAACCAAATTTTCCTCATAATTCTTGTTTACTTAAAATAGTAAGTGAATAGAAGAAATTCAATTACTATAAAATTGTAAAAAGCAAAACATAGAGGGTTTTTGCTAATTTAAATCTAGATACGATGCAAAAAACGCAACACTCAATTTGACGAAGTACAAACTTTATTTTTTGCAATTCTTTTACATTTCCTTTTTTTCATATCTTTATATTAAGTTTACATTTTAATTTCCAGTATGGAATGAAGAATTAATATATTTATGAGGAAAAATGGACATTAACTTACAACCTAAAAAAGATTATAATCCACAAATGCATACAACCGAGCATATTCTAAATCAGACTATGGTTAGAATGTTTAACTGCGGAAGATCATTCAATGCTCATATCGAATCTAAAAAATCTAAGTGTGATTATAGGCTTAATAGAGATTTAACTGATACGGAAGTTGAGGAAATCGAAAATAAAGTTAATTCTGTTATAAATTCTAATTTAGAAGTTACGGAAGAATTTCATTCATTTGAAGAAGCAGAATTGCGATTTGATACGTCTAAACTCCCTCACGATGCCGGAACAAAAATTAGAGTAATTAGAGTTGGAGATTACGATACTTGTCCGTGCCGCGGATTTCATGTTAATAATACAAGTGAAATAAATACATTCAAAATAATTTCGCATAATTTTAATGGCGAGTTTTTACGAATCAGATTCAAATTAATTTCAGATTAAATATGAATAAAATCAAATTTGCAGCTGTTACATCAATAATATTAGTCCTCTCCGTTTTAACAATAATTTTTACAAATGAGCAAACTAATCCTGCTGCTTCAATTGAACTGGGTTATGATTTTGATCAGATAAAATCCAGAGCAAGTAAACTTGTGCCTGAGTTTGGATTTGAAGTTGAAGATTATCAAATTCAACCCAAATTTGAGATTGATAAAAAAATTGTAAAACAAGCTCAAACAACTTTTGGAATTGAAAAAGCCAATGAAATTCTGAAATTATATCCTAAAGCATACTATTGGGAAGCAATTTGGACATCAGAAAATAATACGGCTGAGCAGAGAAAAGGACCAATAATTATTATTGACGATATTGACGATGAAAAAAAGATTTCAATGCAATTTGATCTAAATGGGAAATTAATTGGACTTTCAAACTATATTCTTGATTCTAGTGAAATAAAAGAAATAACTGAAGAAGAAGGGCTAAAAATATTAGAGCAGTTTATCAATAATTATACACCGATTAAAAAATTTGATAAAAATAGTATTTACAAAACAGAGAAAAATGAACGAAGAACAATTTCACATAACAAAACCGTCAAAAAAGATAATAAAATTATTACAGAAAATATTTCTGGAACGAAACAATTCGATTACAATTTTGCATCTTTTAATTATGCTTTCTCTTATAAAGATTCACTTTTAGGAAATCAAGTAAATGTTAATGCCGAACTTTATGGAAATAAAATTACAAAGTTCTCAATGCAAATTGAGGTTCCGGAAGAATATAAAAATTCTAATTATGACTTAATTCCAAAAATTTCTAATGTAGTTATATACATCTTATTAATAATTTTTCTAACCTTTATCAGTTTTAAAAGAATTAGAAATTATGAAGTCAATTTCAAAAGTTATATTCCAATTGGTATTATTTCGGCACTGGCTTTGGCTTTAGAAATTTTCTTAAGTTCTAATATTGAAATTCGTTGGGAAATGTTAATTCCGCTTATTATTGCTCCGCTATTTTACTTCATATTTATAATTTTTATTTGGACAATAAGCGAATCGTATGTAAGGGAGCATTGGAAAGATAAATCTATTACATTTGATTTAATTAGAAATGGATATGCAGGTCACAGCTTAATCTCAAAATCAATTTTAAGTGGAATATCGGCCGGATTTTTAATTTTAGCGCTTATAAATTTATCAATCTTTTTTGCCGATAAAATTTTCAATATATACATATTCCCTTTCGATCAGGACAATCCATTAATTAATTCTCGTTTTCCGGCAATGCTTTTATTTTCCAATACAGTTTATGGTATATTTACAACAATTCCGGTTATTCTGTTAACTCTTCCGTCAATTATTAAAAGCAGAATTAAGAATAAATGGATTTTCCTTGCAATTTTTGCTGTTCTTGGAATATTTGCTAAAAATGCATTTTTCTTCCCATGGGAAATTGGTTTAATTACAAGCTTTATGCTTTTTGCCATAATTGGATTTTTAATTATTAATATTGATTTTCTTGCCGCATCAATAGCATATTTTTCAGTTTCGTTTTTTTCGCAATTGATTAATATTTATACAGTTCAGCCAGCTCAATTAGGAAGTGTATATTTCTTTATTGTAATTTTTACAGTATTGTATTTTGTTTATTTGCTTTTACTTTTTAGGAAAGACAAAGTAACAGATTTTGAAAAAATCACTCCACAGTTTGCAAAATATATTTCTGAAAGACAGAGATTACAAGGTGAATTAGATGTTGCTCGCAAAGTTCAAATGTCATTTCTTCCATCTAAAAATCCAAAATTTGATTCATTAGATATTGCTTCAGAATGTATTCCGGCACTTGAAGTGGGAGGAGATTATTATGATTTTATTTCTTACGATAAAAATAAACTTGGTGTTGTAATTGGCGATGTGACCGGAAAAGGCACAAAAGCGGCGTTTTATATGACTTTAACAAAAGGATTTCTAAAAGCAATTGCAAAACATAAAACTGAACCGGCAGAAATTCTTAAAGATATAAATGAAGTTTTTTATGAAAATGTCGAAAGAGGTAATTTTATTTCGATGGCTTTTGCATTGTTCGATATAAATAAAAAATCAGTAAAAATAGCCCGTGCCGGACATAATCCAATATTAGTAAAAAAATCCAATTCTTCTGAAATTAGACAAATTCAAACAAAAGGTATTGCAATAGGATTAGAAAAAGGAGAAATATTTTCGAAATCAATTCAAACAGAAGAAATATTTTTTGAATCCGGTGATGTTTTTATTTTTTATACTGATGGAATTCCGGAAGCGATGAACAAAACAAATGAAGAATACGGAATGAAAAAATTTGAACAAGTAATTCAAAATGAGGGGAATTCCAATTCCGCAGAAATTATGAATTCGATTTATAAAAATGTAAGATTATTCACTAAAAATGTTCCGCAAAGTGATGATATGACATGCGTAATTGTAAAGATTACTTGAGAATATAGAATATAAAAGTTTATTTCATAGAAGAATTTTTAGTCTTTTTTATTCCTTTTGAAATATTCATTTCCATATTTCATTAAGTGAATTGTTCCTAATGTAACAGCTGCAGCAGCGCCAATTCCGCCCAAAATAGTTTTAAATGTTTTAAGATCGTCTTTAAAATTTAATTTATATTGAAGGCTCATAGCAAAATTTAGATCAGATAAACTACGTGTTTTAATTCCGTAATCCGTCATTCCTAAAAGATTAATACTTGTGGTTACCTTTTCATACAAGGCAAATTCGCGTAATTTGTAATCAAAATAAGAAATAGAATTTAATTGTAAATTACCGATAGAATCTTGAGCCGTTAACGAATCAGTTTTATCCTGAGCAGAAATCCAAAGATTGGAAACTGAAATTAAAAATAAGATTTGAAATACAATTTGAAGCCTCATATCCATTCGTTTTTATTTCTAAAATAAATAAATTAAGCAATTTGTTTATTCTCTGCGAGTAGCTTTAATCCTAAGATCAAACATATTCGTAACACCATTTTCTGATGATGAAACTTCAACTTTTACCTTTGAATTATGTACACAATAAGAATTTGTTGAAAGCGTATCGGATGTAAATCCCTCATCTTGAAGACAATTTTGAATTAACCTGTTTATAGATTTTTTGGCATCCTTTTCATACTTAAATGAAAGACAAGCTTCAGCTTGATAAACTCCTTTGCTGTTCGAGACAAAAACATATCTGGTTGAAGAAGTTTTATAAAAATAGCAAATCATGGAAGGATTAGATTCATCTTTGTGAACAGGTTTTCCCATTCTGGAAACAATTTGATTTGCAGAGTATCCGATAAAAGTGTGCATATTTAGTTCTTGGGATTGCAAAGAAATTGTAAAAATTAACGAAATAATCCCAAGAAGTTTTATGATAGGTTTCATGTTACTTCTCCCCTATTTCTTTATAAATATTTATTTAAATGATTTATAAATTTTCTTAAGAGGATTTTAGCAACGAATAATCTACATTAAAATTAAAAACAATTACTTTTGTAATATGCAATTCAAAAATCGATTTGTCAAATAAAAAAGGGACTTAAAATTAATTAAGTCCCTTTTAAAAGCTTCATAAAAAAGTAAAACTATCTGCCTATTTCGTCTAATTTTTCTTTTTTAGCCATTAATTCTTCTGGAGTTTCAACATTATCTTCATCAGGAATAATTGCTTCTGTTGGGCAAGCAGCAATACATTGTGGTTCATCATAAAAACCAACACATTCAGAACATTTGTCCGGTACTATGTATGTATGTTCATCATTTAAAGCATCTTTTTCTTCACCACCATAATTGTAAGATTCGCCTGCACCATAAATTGCATTATTTGGACATTCGGCTTCGCAAGCATTACAAGAAATACAATCTTCAGTTATTATTACAGCCATTTTTTTACCTCTATTATTTTATTTGATTTGACCTAAGTTTCTTATTATGCAACAAATAGAATACCAAAGTATTATTTTATTTATAATTATAAAATAATTCAAAAATTATTTGAAGAAACTAGAAAATTGAGAGGAATTAAAAACAATTCTAATTATCACATAAATTCAAAAAATAAAGTCATTTTATGTTTTGAGGAAATCGTCTGATTAAGTCTTTGAAAGAGCAGAATATTTTGATTTTGTCCAAAAAAACTAACTTTTGTTACTTTATTTAATAATTTTTTACAATCATATTTTTCCATACAAGAACAATTGATAAAAATATTAGTGTTAATCAATTTCTTATATATTGTCTAAGGATAGGAATTTTAAAAAAATTATTCATAAAATTTTATTTTGAATAAAGAAAAATGAAATTTAACAACTGCATTATCTCTTTTCACAAATGATAATGTATTTCAAAAATGAGAAAAGTAATTTAGAAAATTTCTGAATTTAGATAATTTTTAATTAATGCCATCCAATAAAATATGGTGGAATAAGTAAAACTAAACTTAAGATTATAAAAATAAACATAAGAGGTAAAATCCATCTAGCCCATTTTTCCCAAGGAATTTCTGCTAAAGTTAAGATTCCCATTGTTACTGCTGAAGTAGGTATTATCAAATTTGTAAATCCATCGCCAAATTGAAAAGCTAGAACTGCTGTTTGTCTTGATACACCAACTAAATCACCAAGAGGTGCCATAATTGGCATAGTTAAAGCTGCTTGTCCACTTCCTGAAGGGACAAAAAAGTTAATGAAAGACTGCACAACAAACATAGCTTGTGAAGAAACAATCGGATGAAAATCTTCAACAGTTGATGAGAGAGCATAAAGTATTGTATCAATAATTTTACCGTCTGTAGCAACAATTAAAATTGCTCTCGCCAAAGCAATAACTAAAGCAGTTCCAATTAAATCCTTTGCACCGTTTACAAATGCATTGGTTATTTCTTCAATTGATAACTTGCCCAAAACTCCAACCACAATTCCGGTCACAAGAAAAACCGCACAAATCTCCTGAATAAACCATTGATATTTCAGAACTCCGAATACCAGAACAACTAAACCTACTACAAAGGCTGATAAGACTAATTTATGCTGTCTGTCAATTCCGTTAAAATTTTCTAATTTTTCTAAATGAAGGTTTTTTCTCTTCTTTTCATCATTTTCAAAAGTAACGCTTAATTTGGGATTCTTTTTAATTTTTGCAGCATATCTTACTACAAAAAGTATTGCCGCGGAAGTAATTATAGCCCATACGATTAACCGATATTCAATTCCTGAAAACAAAGGAACTTCAGCAATTCCTTGAGCAATTCCAATAGTAAAAGGATTTAAGAAAGCACCGGCAAACCCGGCTCCTGCGCCAATAAATGGAATTGCAACTCCGGTTATTGAATCATAACCCAGCATTAAAGACATCGGAATAAAAACTAAAATAAATGGAATAATTTCTTCGCTCATTCCAAAAATTGCTCCGGCTAAGGAAAATAAAGTCATAAAAATTGGAATCAAAAGCATTCTAACTAAGGATGATTTTTTATGAGCTTTTGCAATTGCTAAAATGCCGGAATCGACAGCTTCAGTTTTTTGAAAAACTGAAAAAGCTCCTCCTACCAAAAGTACAAATCCAATAATTTCTGCGGCAGCAATAAAACCACGAATTGGAGCCATAAGAATAGCACCAATTCCTTGAGGATTACTTCCGACAAAAGAAAATGAATCAGGATCAACAAGATTTCTGCCATTTTTAACAATTCTTAAATATTCACCGGCAGGAAGAAACCAAGTAAGTATTGCAACCAATACAACTAAAGATCCCATTATTAAGAATGTATTTGGAGATTTCATTTTCTTAAGAAGCATAAATTTTCCCATTTTTATTAGCTGAATAAAGTTAACAATTCTTTTAGAATAGAGAAAATTTTAGATTTAATTTTCCTTAAGAAATCTTTATGTTAAGAATTATACTTGAATTTAATTTACATATATCATGGAGAACAAAATGAGGAAATTTGTAATCTTTTTTATCCTTCTATCTTTTATAATTTTAAATGCGCAGGAAAAAACAAAAAAACAAGAACTTCTAAAATTTGCGAAACAAAGTTCTTTAGAATTTCAAAATCAAAAAAAATATGCTGACTCATTAGCAAAAGCTCAAGGTTTCTTTACAAAGAAAACTTTATCGGATGGAACCGAAATTGAATTAATGAGATTTGAAAATGGATTTCCAATTTTTTACACAACAGATAATATTGATGCGGCAATTTCTTCATCAACAGATAAAGTTTGGGAAAATGGAAATGGCGGTTATAATCTGAATGGCTTAGGAGTAAATTTAGCGGTCTGGGATGGCGGCGGAGTAAGAACAACTCATCAAGAATTTCAAGGAAGAGTTACACAAGGAGATTTTAGCAGTGCATTTAGCAGTCACTCAACTCATGTTGCGGGAACAGTTGCGGCTGCCGGAGTAAATCCTCTTGCAAAAGGAATGTCGAATAAAGCAAATCTTTCTACTTACAACTGGACAAACGATGAATCGGAAATGGCAACTGCAGCAGTAAATGGATTGCAGTTATCAAATCATTCATACGGAATTCCTTTGGGTTGGGAAAACAATGCGTTTGATGACGGAAAATGGGCGTGGCTTGGCGATACAACTGTAAGTCAAACTGAAGATTACAGATTTGGTCTTTATTCTTCTAATACAAAATCTTGGGATCAGATTGCATATGATGCTCCTTATTATTTGATAAACAGAAGTGCGGGAAATGAAAGAACTGAAACCGGTCCGGCAAATCCAAATACTGAAACTTATTGGTTATATAATGGAAGTCAATGGGTTTTATCTTTAGGATACAGAGCACCTGATGGAGGAGCACTTGGTTTTGATTGTATCCAGGAAGATAAAGTTGGTAAAAATGTTTTAACAGTTGGAGCAGTTAATGATGTTAGCGGCGGATATAGCGATCCTGCAAGTGTTACAATGTCATCTTTCAGCAGCTGGGGTCCAACTGATGATGGGAGAATTAAACCGGACATTGTTGCAAACGGAGTTGGATTATTATCAACCTACCCGGGTTCGGACAATGAATACGCATCTATCAGCGGGACATCAATGTCAACGCCTACAGTAACCGGTTCATTAGGATTAGTTGCAGAACATTTTAAGAATACCTACGGAGTAAATCCAAAAGCAGCAACAATAAAAGGATTGGCTATTCATACTGCGGATGAAACCGGTGCGAATTACGGTCCCGATTATTCTTATGGCTGGGGTTTATTAAATACCTACAAAGCAGTTCAATTAATTACATATGATAATGCAATGGGCGGAAATAAATTTGTTAAAGAAGAAGTCTTAAATAATGCACAAGAACTAGAATATACTTTTGAAAGTAATGGAAATGAACCAATAAAAGTAACAATAGTATGGACTGACGTTCCCGGCACACCTTTAGTAAATCCGGGATTAAATAACAGGACTCCAATGTTAATTAATGATCTAGATTTAAGAGTATTTTCCCAAACAAATGAAGAATATCAACCTTGGATTTTAGATGCTGATAATCCTACTTTTGCAGCACAACGCGGCGATAATTTTAGAGATAATGTTGAGCAGGTTTATATTGCATCACCAACTGCAGGAACTTATTCAATAAAAGTAAATCATAAAGGAACCATTACAAATAGCGAACAATATTTTTCATTATTTATTTCCGGTGCGGCATTGGATTTACCAGCAGCAGTTTCTACAACATCTCCGGTTAATAATTTAGAAGATGTTGAATATGTAAATTCTTTATTTGAATGGGAACGATCTGATTTAGCGCAGTTTTATAAAATTCAAATCGCAACTGACGAACAATTTACAAATGTAATAGTTGAAGAAGATTTTAATACTGTTAAAGGAGTTATTACATCACTTCCGGATTTTGTAGATTTATTCTGGAGAATTAAATCTGTAAATAATTCAGGAGAAAGCGATTGGTCAAACGTTTCAAAATTTAAAACAAAAGTAGCATTTCCAAATCAAGTAGAATTGGTTTCCCCTTCTGCAAATGAAGAAGGCGTTCAGCTTGAATATGAATTTAAGTGGAAATCTGATCCGAGATCTACAAGCTACACCTTTGAAATTGGTAAAAATGTACTTTTCTTATCTCTTTTAGAAAAAGCAGAAAACTTAGCCGACACAGTTTATACAGTCTCTAATTTATTAGACGGTGCAAAATTATATTGGAGAGTAAGAGGAGTAAACTCAACAGGCGAAAGTCAAAATAGTGTTGGAATATTTTATACAATACTTCCAAATCCTGACAGCTTAAGCTCAACAGAACAGGCAAATGGTGATGTTCTTTTAGTCTGGAATGATATTTCTGAAAATGAAACAAATTTTGTAATTGAAAGAAAAGAAGGAAGCGGAGCATTTACTCCAATTGATACTTTGGCAAAAAATATTACCGAGTATATTGATGCAAAAAGTTTTGCAGACCCAAACTTGACATACAGAGTTTATGCTTATAATAATATTACTCAATCTGAATATAGTCCGGAAACATCAATACTTGTAACTTCTGTTGAAAATGATTTTCAAATTCCGAAACAATATTCATTGCTGCAGAATTATCCAAATCCATTTAATCCGTCAACAGTTATAAAATACAGCTTGGCAAAGCCCAGCAGTGTTTCTATAAAAATCTATAATATTCTTGGTGAAAACGTTGCAAGCCTTGTAAACAGTGAAGTTAAAGATGCCGGCAGTTATAATGTGAATTTTAATGCATCGCATATTTCATCCGGAATTTATTTTTATGAAATAAACGCTAATGCTTTAGATGGCTCTGAGAATTTCAATTCAATTAAAAAAATGATTCTGCTAAAATAAAAATTATCTTAAGGAAGCCTTTGAATAATCATGGGCTTCCTTAATTTCAAAATGAAAAATACCTTTCCCCTATTGGGATAAAACAATTCAACTCTTGTTTGTGAAATAATATTCTAAACAATAAATATCTTACAGAAATTAATTAAGAAACTTTTGCTACTTTTGTTGTTGAGAAAATGATTTAAAGAATTTTTGATTAGAAAGACAAATTAAATGATTAAAAAGTACGCTCCGTTGTTTGTTATTCTTGCTGCGATGCTCTGGGGAATTGATGGAATAATTCTGCGCCCTTCACTTTATACTTTACCGGTAACACTTGTTGTTTTTCTTGAAAGTTTTATTGTAGCAATAATTCTAAGTCCATTTTTCATAAAGCAATTTGGGGCGATTAAAAAACTAGAGAAAAAAGATTTGCTTGCTTTTGCTGCCGTAGCCTTATTTGGCGGGGCAATTGGAACTATGGCAATAACAAAAGCACTTTTTTATGTGAATTTTGTAAATCTATCAATCGTTATTTTAATTCAAAAATTGCAGCCGGTATTTGCAATACTTTTTGCGGCTTTATTTCTCAAAGAAAAGTTAACCCCGCAATTTTTACTTTGGTCGGGAATTGCAATTATCGGAGCTTTCATTTTAACTTTTGGTTTTAATTTGCCAATTGTAAATTCCCAAGACAGGACAGCACTTGCAGCATTATTCGCAATTTTAGCTTCAGTAAGTTTTGCTTTATCAACAGTGCTTAGCAAAAGAGCTTTGAGAAATGTTTCCTTTGAAGTTGGAACGTATTTACGTTTTCTGGTTACGTCAATTATAATGTTAGTTTTTGTTTTAATTAATTCGGGCTTTAGCGGAATTAATGATATTACTTCTTCGCAGGTATTTATTTTTATAATCATAGCTTTTACAACAGGGGGTCCGGCAATTTTTCTTTATTATTATGGATTGAAAGAGGTTTCCGCATCACATTCTACAATTTATGAATTAGCTTTTCCATTAACGGCAGTAATTTTAGAATACTTCATTCACGATAACATTTTGAGTTTAGAACAATGGATAGGCGCTTTTGTATTGATGTTTAGTATTTATAGAGTTACTGAGTTGAACCGGATTCCTTCTTAAAAAGTAACTCATACATTATTACCAAGCTCATAATATAAAATGAAGTGTAAAGCAAAACGGCAGAAATTATTGTCAGATAAATAAAATTTTCATCCCAAAATCGAACAAGCCAAATTGAACCAAAAGTTACAATTGTGGAAACAAAAGGTTCTACAATCAGTAAAGTTTTAAGCTTACCGGTAATTACTGAATTAAAATAGAAAACCAATCCAAGTAAAATAAAAATTAGTGAAAAACTAATAACATGATTGTGAGTTGTTAAAAGTAATTCCCCAAATGATTTGGGATAATTTTCCGGAATTTCAAATTCATCTTCAACCGTATCGCCGTTATATCTAGAAATAGTTCCGGATGCAGAAAGGTTTGTGGTTTGCGATAAATATAAAATACCGACAGAAACTCCAATAGTTAAAGTAAAAACAAAGAGAAACAAAATTTTCTTCAAATCGGAATTTAACTGAAAGAGTTTCTGGTTCATAATTTTGATTTTATTGAATTATAAAGAATAGTTAATTTTCTAATTCCGGCTGAAACAGAATTTGCGGAAATTGTTGCGCCGGAAATTGTAGAAATATCTTCTCCAATCTCATAATTAGAATTATCATTTTTTCCTTTGAACTGACTTTGCCAATCTTCGGAAGCTACTCCCCCGCCGTATGGTTCACGATATTTTAGAATTGATGAAGACAGAATATTTCCGCCCTCATCAAAAATTACCATAAAAGTAATTGGCATACTTTTTCCCAAAACATTATCTATTAAAGCAATTCCTTCTTGTTTCCCGTCAACTAAAATTTTGTATAAATAAACATAATTTTGATAAAAACGCTGACGAACTTTTTTCTCAATATTGCTTTGAAGCGTTTGGTCAATAGAATACTTTTCAATTTCAATTTTAGGCGAACTAAAACTGTTGTTTATTATTTCAAAAGCTCTATCCTTTATGCCCGATGCAAAAAGCATCGATGTATAAATGGAAAGTATAATTATAATTCTATTCAATTTTTATCCAATCGATTAATAAAAGAAATATCCAAAACCTATATTCCAGTATGTAGTTTTTGCGTCAGTAAGTTTATTAGTTTCCTGCGCATAATCAAATTTAACAACTATTTCATCCAAAGGTTTAATTGAAACACCACCCATAATTTTAGTAAAATTGTAAGTATCATCAGCCACTAAATTATTTTTTACGCTTGCAGCAGTATTATAATTTGAATATCTGACAAAAGGAATAATTTTAGTATCCCAATTTATAAAAGATGAGACATTATATCCTAGATCAAAATAATACCCAAATGATCTCTCTAAATCAATATCGCTGTATGAAATATTTCCAATTTCGAAAACAGAATAAATATTATGACCTTCATATTTAGCGTGAAATTCCAGTAAATTCCAAGGAACAACAGTAGAATCTCCTCTAGATCTATTTATGGTTGCAGAAGCACCAAGTAAAAGTCCGGAAATATTTTGATAATCTAAACGCAAGTTATACATTAAATTATGCCCGTCGCCATAATGTCCATTATATCTTGCTCCTCTAATTCCATTTTTTGCACTTATCCCGTCAGCATCCATTCCTTCCATAATGGAAAGTCTGTAATTAAATCCACTGTGCATGCCATAAAGAGCAATTCCATTTGCTGACCAAGTTGTTGGAATTATTGAGCGCTGATACATTGGTCTTTCAACACCAAAAAATGTAGGAGGCTCATGAATTTCATTTATAATCCCGGCAGGCACTAATAAAATTCCGGCTTGAAATCCTAACCAATCTTTATAATGGAAATTAATATAAGCCTGCTCCATAGCAACTTTTCCTTTATTCCCTTCAACAACATTATGCTCAACTTCAAATTCTGATTTTAATGACCATTTTTCATTCCACTGGAATCCATAAAAAATTACAAATCTATGAAAATCGAATGTTTTTGAAGTTTGTCCATTTTCCGGTGAAACAACATTATAATGAAGTTCTCCATATCCTGCTAAAGTTGATTTTCTAACAAAATCGAATTCATCTTGCGCAGATAAACTAAATGCTGATATGATAAAAAAAGATAAAAAAACAATATACTTTTGCATTTTAATTTGTACTCCCTATTTGTTGATTTTTATTAACTACTATTTTTATTTAGACTAAATATAAATAAGAAAATCAAAACCAACAAGTCTTTTTCTCTTTTTTAGTACTTATTTTTATTCTAAAGGAGAGTAAAATCAAAAAATGCTCATTAAGAAAATTTCTAAGATTCTCTTTCTTTTATGAATTAGGGTAAGTTAAATGAAAGGATTTTATAAAAATTAATAAATCGAAAATAGACAAAACTAAAAAATCAATAGCCAGTCTTGCAGATATAAACGGAGATAATTACTTATGTTATTTCTCTTTCGCAACAAAATTCATAGAAACGGAATTTATACAATATCTTAATCCGGTTGGCTCCGGTCCATCTGTAAAAACATGCCCTAGATGACCGTCGCATTTTGCGCACGTAACTTCTGTTCTTACCATTCCGTAAGATGAATCTTTATGATAATTTATTGATTCTTTACTATATGGCTGAAAATAACTTGGCCAGCCGCTTTTGGAATTATATTTAGCATCCGAAGAAAATAAATTTGAACCACAGGCCGCACAAGTATAAATTCCTTCTTCGTGATGATCGTAATATTTTCCGGTGAAAGCTCTTTCTGTTCCCTTTTCAAACATTACGCAATATTGTTCTTCGCTTAATTCTTGCTTCCATTCTTCTTCGGATTTATTAAGCTTTTTTAACATTCTATCTTTTTCAGACTCTTGTTTGGTAGAATCTTTATTTATTTGTGAATCACTCATTGTAAAATTCCTTTCAGAAAAATATACCGACGAAACTAAAATTAATGCTGATATAATAATAATTATTGTTTTCATTTAATTAAGACAATCAGTCTAACTTATTAGTTCCCTCTTTTAATATTTCTTTCAATTTCCTTTGCTTCATTAAGGGAATTAAAATATCCTACCCTAACTCGATTATATGTTGCTCTTTTCGCTTCAATATAAACTTCGTGAATAAAAGCATTATAGCCGCGTTTAATTAATTTATCAACTTCATTTTTTGCTACCGAGCTTGTTTTCCAAGAGGAAACTTGAACTACAAAAAGATTTCCATCCGAAAATATTGTGTTGGTTTCATTTCTTTCATTTTCAAGATTATAATTAGAGCTTCCTTTTTGTTCGATAACTTCTTGTGTAGTTTCAATAGGTTTTTCTTCAGTTACTACTTCTTCAATTGGAATTTCCTTTTCAACAATCGGTTGACTTGGAACAGTTTCTTCAATAACCTTGGTGTTAATCGGTGTTTCTTCAACTTGCTCAGTTTCGCTATAATTTTTAATAGGTTCTTCTTCCTCAAATTGTATTTCTGTTTTATCGTTTTGATTTATTTCATTTACTGATTTTATATCAGGCAGAGTTGTATAAACAACTTTACCGCTTTTATTAATTCTGTAGAATTCATTTTTCACTTCATCGTTCAAATCATTTTCCGTTTTAGAAGAATCATTTTCGGATTTTGGTTTAGACACTATCGGGCTTTCTTTGGCAATAGAAAAATCAACTTGCGAAGGTTCGGAAGATAAAGTTCCGCTATTAAGAAATTCTTGAGATTTGCTTAAAACCACTTCCATTCCGGGTGTGTCATCAACATTTGATTGAAAATTTCCAATTCCAAATCTGCTGCTGGAAGATTCACTTACCATTGCTCCTTTATCATCATAATAAATTGAACCGATTACTTGAAATTTCCTTGTAACCGGATTTATGAGAAACTGCGATCTCACGCTTCTGGCTTTGGGTTGAAAAGGACTTAGTTCAATTGCTTCTCTGTAATAAATGTTTGTCCAAACAGAAATTTGATTGTTCATCAACTTCAATGTGGAAGTATCGATATAGACAATTCTATCTTCAATATCTTGAATGATTGCCCACTTTTTATCGATAACTTGAGAGAAAGTGATTATGGTAAACAGAAAAAAGAATATTAATTTTGACTTCATGAGATTTAGACACCTGAATTAAAGTTTTTAATTTCGTAAATTCGACATAAGAATCTTTTAAAATAACTTTTCATCTTATTGCACACAATTTATCAAAATAAAAACAAAGGTTAAAGAATGGATGTTGAGATACTTGCACGCGTTCAATTTGCTTTTACCATTGCCTTTCATTATATCTACCCTCCGCTCAGTATTGGTCTAGGTGTTATTCTTGTTATTATGGAAGGAATGTATCTTAAAACTAAAAATCCCCTTTATCATAATATGACTAAGTTTTGGGTAAGAATTTTTGCACTAACATTTGCAATTGGTGTAGCTACCGGGATTGTAATGGAATTTGAATTTGGAACAAACTGGTCTACATACTCCCGTTTTGTCGGTGATGTTTTTGGAAGTGCTTTGGCTGCAGAAGGAATTTTTGCTTTCTTTTTAGAATCAGGTTTTCTAGCGGTTTTAGTTTTTGGTTGGAATAAAGTAGGACCAAAAATGCATTTCTTTTCAACTGTAATGGTTTCTCTAGGTTCAATGTTAAGCGCGGTTTGGATTGTTGTTGCAAACTCTTGGCAGCAAACTCCTGCGGGGTTTCATATTGTTGGCGAAGGAATAAATGCTAGAGCAGAAATTACAGATTTTTGGGCAATGGTTTTTAATCCATCTTCTGTTGAAAGGCTTTCACACACACTATCCGGAGCTTGGTTAGCCGGGGCTTTTCTAGTTATTAGTGTTTCTGCTTATTATTTATTGAAAAATAAACATGTAGATTTTGCTCAACGTTCTATGAAAATAGGTTTAGGATTAGCTGTATTTGCCGCATTATTTCAGTTATTTACAGGTCATCAAAGTGCTGTAACAATTGCTGAAACACAACCGGCAAAGCTAGCTGCTTTTGAAGCTCAATATGAAGATCAAGTTCCAGGCGATCTTTATCTTTTTGGCTGGGTTGATGAAAAAAATGAAAATGTTCAATATGGAGTATCAATTCCGGGGTTAGTCAGCTTTTTAGTTTATGGTGATTTTAGCGCTCCAATAACGGGGCTTAACGCTTTTTCAGAAGAAGATAGACCTCCGGTAAATATTGTTTTTCAAACATATCATATTATGGTTGCTGTTGGATTTACATTAATAGGTATAAGTTTATTTTCACTTTTTCTTTTGTGGCGCGGGAAATTATTTAGTACAAATTGGTTTTTGAAAATTCTAGTTCTTTCAGTTTTGCTTCCTCAAATTGCTAATCAATTAGGATGGTTTTCCGCAGAAATTGGACGACAACCTTGGATTGTCTACGGGCTTCTTCGCACTTCAGATGGGTTATCAAAAGTAGTTGAAGCTAATCAAATAATTTTTTCGCTAATTATGTTTTCACTTATCTATGCTTTATTATTTGTTCTTTTCGTTTTCTTATTGAATGAAAAAATAAAACATGGTCCCGAAAATTTAGATGATTTGCCAACAGAATATGATAAACAAAAATTAGCAATTCCTTAGAAAATTGATTTATTAAAAATATTTTTGACAGATTGCAAAAATCATGAGGAATTAAAATGGAATTTAGCTTTGATTTAAATACAACATGGTTTATTCTTATCGGAGTTTTACTAAGCGGATACGCAATTTTAGATGGTTTCGATCTTGGTGTTGGCGCTCTGCATCTTCTTGTAAAAAAAGATATGGATAGAAGGATTCTTATAAATTCAATCGGTCCGGTTTGGGATGGAAATGAAGTCTGGTTAGTTACCGGCGGTGGAGCTTTATTTGCAGCGTTTCCGGATGTTTACGCTACTGTTTTTTCCGGTTTTTATAGTGCATTTATGTTGCTGCTTGCTGTTCTTATTTTTAGAGCAGTTGCTATTGAGTTTAGAAGTAAGAGAGAAATGACTTGGTGGCGAAAATCTTGGGATACAGCTTTTTCAGTCTCCAGTATTTTTATTGCGTTTTTAATGGGCGTTTCTCTCGGCAATATAATTACCGGAGTTGCCGTGGGAGCCGATAAAGAATTTTACGGAAGTTTTTTTGATCTTCTTTCTCCTTACACAATTATGGTTGGTATTACAACGGTAGCACTTTTTATGATGCACGGTTCAATTTATTTAGTTATGAAAACAGAAGGTGAACTTCAAAATAAAATACAAAGTTGGGTAAATAATACAATAATCTTTTTTGTTATTTCTTATATCACAACAACAATGGCTACATTAATTTATTTCCCTCATATGATCGAACCTTTTAAAGCACATCCAGAATTATTTGGATTTGCATTACTAAATATGCTGGCAGTTGCTAATATTCCTCGAGAAATTCACAATGGAAGAGAGTTTAGAGCTTTCCTATCTTCGTGTGCAAGCATTGCCGCCTTATTAGGACTATTTGCAATAGGCTTATATCCAAACATTCTTATTTCTACAATTGATCCAAATTATAGTTTAACTGTTTTTAATGCTGCATCATCTCAAAAAACATTAGGTATAATGTTTACGATGGCTTTAATCGGAATTCCCTTTGTACTTGCTTATACAATAAGCATTTATTGGATATTTAGAGGAAAAGTTAAAATAACTTCTATGAGTTATTAAGGATATTATTTGAAAGAAAAATTGCCATTAAGCTGGCAGATTGATTTTACGTATCAATCAATTTTGAAAAAGAATTTTAGAAATAATTTTATCTGGCTGATAACTGGTAAAGTAGCTTCTCTTAAAGTTATTATTACTTTTTTTGATAACTTTGAAAAGCAAAAATATTTAATAAGAGGATGCAGCTTTGAACATCTTTCGCTTTTTGAAAACAGAATACCTTTTTCTTTCTTTACGGGAAATGAAGCAATTCTAAAAACTTCATTTCCCCATTTCGAAAAAAAATCATTACAAGAATTAGTTAAAAGAGGAAGCAAAAAAGTAAACTTTATTGAAATCCCTTTTGATGAAAATGTTCACAAGGAATTTTTGATTTTTCTAACGCAGACAAGACATTCCAGCAAACCGCAATTACAAAATTTATTTTTGACAAATTTAGAAAAATCGCAAAGAATTTTTATTGCGATTGATAAGAATAAAAATTGGCAAGGTTTGATTTCAATTACACAAAACGGTAAAAATAAATTTCATGCTGAATTACTTCATAAAAGTAAAAACGCACCGCAAGGAACTATTGAATTTCTCATAAAATCTATTTTTGATAAACTAAAAAACGAAGGAATTGAAGAATTTAGTTTAGGAGAAGTGCCATTTTATAATGTGCAGAATCATAAATTAAGTTCTTTAGAAAAACTATTTTTTATTGTGGGTAGAACAATAAATTTTGCTTACAATTCAAAAGGACTTTATAACTTCAAGAAAAAATTTAATCCTTTCTGGGAAGAAACTTATATATTTACTAACAAGAAATTAAACATGATTGATCTTTGGTATTTAATGAAATGTACTAATTTATTGAGCTTAATCAAGTTTCAAATAACCAGAAAAATTTTAAAGTTGATGCCCTCTTAAAAATTCATCAGCATTCATTCTTTTTCTGCCTTCGGGTTGAATCTCTAAAATCTGCAAATCATAATCCTTACAGCCGACAAATATTTCCTTGGCAGTTGAATAAATTTCGCCTGGTTCTAATTTTTTTTTGTCAGTTAATTCAGTTTTATAAACTTTGTAAAGTTTATCATTATGATTAAAAAACGCACCGTGAAAAGGTGAAAGTCCTCTCACTAAATTATGTATTTTTTCTGCTTCAAAATCCCAATTAATTTTGCAAGTTTCCTTAGTAATTTTTGGCGCCGGTGAAGCTAAAGAATTATCTTGCTGAAATGTTTTTACATTTCCGGTTTTTATCAAATCAATAGTTTTCATAACTAGTTCTGAACCAGCCAAACTCATTTTATCATGCAATGATCCGAGATTATCAGTTTTGTCAATATTAATTTTTTCTTGAAGAATCATATTTCCCGTATCAACTTTTTCTTGGAGAAAGAAAGTAGTTAATCCCGTTTCAGAATCACCGTTAATTAAAGCCCACTGAATTGGTGCTGCTCCTCGGTATTTTGGTAATAACGATCCATGCAAATTAAATGAGCCAAACTTTGGCAGTGTGAAAACTGATTTCGGTAAAATTCTGAAAGCAACAATAACAAATAAATCTGCTTTCAAATCTTTTAATTGATTTTGAAAATTCTCGTCATTTAAAGATTCGGGCTGCAAGACTGTAATATTATTTTCAACAGCAAAGTTCTTTACAGCAGTGTAAGTTATTTTTCTGCCTCTTCCCCGCTCTTTATCGGGTGCGGTTGCAACTGCCGAGACTTCATTATCGCTATTAAAAATTTTCTCTAATGAAGGAACCGCAAAATCTGGAGTACCAAAAAAAATTATTTTCATTTTATCTTTCTGTAACCGGGTATGAAATATCTACATCTCGGTTTAAAATTTTCTTTAAATGATTTTGAAGTTTTTTCCTACTTCTTTCATCAACTCTGTCCGGAATCATCTTTCCCAAAAGATGATCATACTCATGTTGAATTACTCTGGCAAAGAAATCATCAGATTCAAAAATTTTTTCTTCCTCATTCGGATCGAGATATTTAATTTTTATATATTCCGGTCTTTCAACATCAGCAACTAAAAGAGGCAGACTGAGGCATCCTTCTTCATAAACAGCTATCTCATCAGAGGTTTCAATAATTTCCGGATTTATCATGACTAAAGGTTTAGTATCATGATAATCTTCTATCGGTCTTAAATCCACAATGAACAATGATTTATTGCTTCCTACTTGATTTGCAGCTAAACCGACGCCTTTTGCATTTTCCATTGTTTCAAACATATTTCTAATTAATGTGATAAGTTTATCATCAACTTTGTCAACTTTTTTAGCAGTTTCTCTAAGAATTTTATCGCCCCAAACTGTAATGGGAATAATAGACATATCAAACTCCAATATTTTCTTCCTTGACAGCGGGAAAAATCTCCTCCGCACTAAGGTCTTTATAAATATTTACTTCGGTTGCAAAAAACAACATTCGAATTAAGAGCCTAAAAATAATAAGCATTTGCTGAAGAATAAAGGAAAGAATTAAGAAATAAAAAGGTGCTTTTGGAATTGTGCCGCTAACAATGTTGTAAATTATTGCGCCAATTGCGCCAAAAGAACCAACAATTAAAAAAAGTATAAATATTTTACTTGCATTATTTTTTAGAAAAAACATAGTTGACATAATTTTCCGCAAAACTTTTCTATCATCATCAACAGCAAGCGATACTTTTGAATAATCAGAAATAATAGTAATTACCAAAATAAAAAAGAGAAGCAATAAATATCTTATTGATCTTAAAACAAAATCCGCCATTACATTTTCTGAATGTTGAAATCCCCAAGTAATAAGATCGCCGAGCAAATCATTAACAATTAAAGCAGCAATAAAAAAGATAAGCGATACAAGCAAAACTCTAGTAAAACGTAACCAATATTTTACACCTCCAAAAAAGAAATCAACAGTATGATTTTTTTTGGGAGTGTTAAAAACAGCAATCAATCCGCCGCTGTAAAAGGTCTGGATTAATAAATAAACACCTACCAGCAAATAAAACATATACGGTAATTCACCTAAATTAACATCGTATTTGTTTAGGAATTGGATAAACCAAATATGATCAAATTCTAAGGCAACCTTTTCGCCCAATAAAGAATGGTTTAATTGAGTGCTTAGTAAATAATAAATAGGCATACTCAATACAAGGGCGGTAACAAAATTTAATCCCCATAAAAGAATAACAAATTTAAAATTGTAAAAAATTTGTCTGAATGACTCAATCAATATGCTTTTAATTTCTGTCATCAGCCGAAACTTCCTAAAACCATAAGTGCATTTTGAATCCAGAAAAACCATCTAATTGAAAGAGATAGAGCAGGCCAAATATTAGAACTTGTTTTCATTGAATTATTGGCAAAATTTTTATCAAAAACATTTTTTCTGAAAGGATCAATTTCTACACCTATTAATTCATCTTTAGTTTTAATAAGGATTTCTTTAGTCCTTGAACTGTCTTGCCAAGTCTGCCAAATAGAATCTTTTTCAGTTACAATTAAAACATCGTTATAAAAAACTCCTTCTTGATTTCTAATTAACTCAATTTTATAATTTAATGAATCAGTTTCAGTTATTGAATTTACAGAGTAATCAAACTGAGCATCGCCATAAAAAACATTTTCGAAAAACCAGCTTAAGTCCTTGTCAGCATTTGATTTTATGAGATTAATTAAATCGATCCCTTTTGGATGTTTGAATTTATATTTATTATAAAATTGATTTATGATTTCTAAAAATTTCTCTTTGCCAAAAATTCTTTCCAAACTTAAAAACATCAATTCCGGCTTAGAATAATTTGTATTTCTATAAATAATTTTTGATTCATGAATGAAAGAAGAATCGCTAATTTTTCCGGGAATTGGATTTTTATAATATCTTAAATACTGAGAATATGACGGATCTTGCTTATAAGTATCTATTGAATAAATAAGTGGAATTTCGTTATAGTTTAGAAGTTGAATTCCGAATACCGGGAAATAAGTAGCAAGTTTAAAATTTATTAATAATTCGGGATAATATTCCTCAACAATTTTTGTGGCAAAATAAGACGAAAGACCTTCATCAATCCATCCTTCATAAGTTTCATTGTTAGCAACAATTCCATAAAAATATTGATGAGCAAATTCATGTGCCACTAGTTTTTCCGGATACCCGGTTTCTTCAGGTGAAAATAAATCAGCACTAACAGTAAACAAAGTAGGATATTCCATTCCCCCGCTTTTTGAAGTACGCGGAACATCAACTAATGTAATTTTTTGATAAGGATATTTTCCAACATTTTTTTCAAAATAGTGAAGACAATTTTCTACGGCTGATTTATATCTTTCGAAATATTCATCTCTTTCCGGCTGAACGAACAACTCAATTTGAATTTCTGAATTATCATTTCTCTTATAGATAAAATCTTTGTACAAAATTGAATCAGTTACGAACCAAGCAAAATCATGAATTCCGCTTTGAATAAATTTGTATGAAGCAACCGAATCCATTAAAATTTTTTCTTCTAAAACTCCGGTTGCTCCGACTTTATAATTTTTTGGCACTGTAATTTTTGCTTCATAATTCCCAAAATTTGAATAGAAATTTGTATAAGAATAATAAGGCGGACAAACCCATTTTCCATTTTCAAAAACTCCAATTTTTGGAAACCATTGAGAAATGAAGCTAAAATCTCTTCCTTCGGCATAACCAAATCTTTTTAATGAAAGAGGAATTTTAGTTTGAAACAGAAAATCAATTTTAACTGAATCATTTGGACGAACAATAAAATCCAGATCAATTCTAATTACGGTGCTGTCATTTATATTATTGCTAACTTGAAAATCATACTCAAAAGAATCACTTTTTCCATTAATAAAAAGTGATTCAATATCTAAAAATGATTTATGAATTTCTTCTAATTGATATGCTTTTGCAAATTCAGTTTTTGTGTTTTTATATGCATTTGGATAAAGATGAAAATATAACTGCGAAGTTTCAAAATTTGTTCTGTTTATCCAAATTAAAGATTGTTTTGCAGAGATAATATTTTGTTTTTTTAATTCCGCTTCAATTTTATAATTGGAAATCGGTTTAAAATTATTAAACTCATTTTTTAATAATCCGTTTCTGTAGGAAAGATTTTCATTTGGTTTATTTTGAAAAAGAATTTCAGTTAACTCTTCATTTTGAGTTAATGCAAAAGAAGCAAAAATTAGAAAGAGTAGAGAAACAATTAATCTATTCATTTAATAAAATTAGCAAATTATTAATTCTTTATCTATTGTATGTGAATTGAAGAAAAAAAAAAAGCCTCCGATTAAAGAGGCTTTTTTCAAAATGTGTAACAGAAAATATTTACCGAATTTCAATATTTTTTCGATTAATTTTTTCTTCTTTAGGAAGCAAAACTATCAACTGACCATTAACAAATTCAGCATCAATCTTATCAGCATTTATATCTTCAGTCAATTTAAATTTTCGATAAAAATTGCTGATTTCCGATTCTTTCAAAACATATTTCAAATTAACTAAATTATCATAATCAATTCTGCCCATTAAAATTAAGTGATGATCTTCTAACTTAATTTTTAGACTTTCTTTTTTTACACCCGGCATATTTGCAATGAGTGTAAATTTATCATCTGATTCATAAATATTAATTGTTGGAGAAATCCAGCTTTCATGTTCTAAAGCTTCATCCCAGCTAATATTTTTCTCATCAACGCTGTTTATTTTATCAGTCATTTCTTCCTAAAATTTATTTATCTTTATCGTCATCAACTACTTCATAATTAGCGTCTTCAACATTTTTATCAGAATCAGAAGAAGCATCTTTTTTAGGTTCTTGCTGTTCAGTTTTCGGTTCTGCACCAGGTGCATCGCCAGAAGCTCCTTGCTGACTATAAAGATTTTGTGAAACTTCATTCCATGCTTTTGTTAAACTATCTGTTGCTTCTTTTATAGCTTCTGTATTATTAGTAGCTAAAGCATCTTCAACTTTTTTCATTTCTGATTCAATTCTGCTTTTTGCATCTGCAGGAACTTTATCTTTCAATTCTTCTAACTGCTTTTTAGTTTGAAAAACTAAATTTTCAGCTTGATTTCTTGAATCAACGGCTTCTTTACGTTTTTTATCTTCCGCAGCGTGAGCTTTTGCATCATTTTTCATTTTCTCAATATCAGTATCCGATAAACCGCTTGAAGAAGTAATTCTTATATTTTGTTCTTTTCCGGAAGCTTTATCTTTTGCAGATACATTCATAATTCCGTTTGCATCAATATCAAAAGTAACTTCAACTTGAGGAACACCTCTTGGTGCCGGTGGAATTCCGTCTAAATGGAATTTACCTAAAGTTCTGTTATCTGCAGCCATTGGTCTTTCACCTTGCAGAACATGAATTTCTACTGAAGGTTGGTTATCAGCGGCAGTTGAAAATACTTCACTTTTCTTAGTTGGAATTGTAGTATTTGCATTAATTAAAGTTGTCATTACTCCTCCAAGAGTTTCAATTCCTAATGACAATGGAGTAACATCAAGTAAAAGAACATCTTTAACATCACCTGCTAAAACGCCGCCTTGAATTGCCGCACCAATTGCAACAACTTCATCAGGATTTACCCCTTTATGCGGTTCTTTAGAGAATATCTGTTTTACTTTTTCTTGAACTATCGGAACTCTTGTAGAACCACCAACTAGAATAACTTCATCAATTTCAGATGGACTTACACCAGCTTCTTTTATAGCATTTTGGCAAGGTTGAATAGTTCTCTGAACTAAATCATCAATTAACTGTTCAAATTTTGAGCGAGATACATTAATATTCAAGTGTTTAGGACCGTCTTGCGTTGCTGTTATAAAAGGTAAATTTACATCAGTTGAAGATGAAGAAGAAAGTTCAATTTTAGCTTTTTCAGAAGCTTCTTTTAATCTTTGAAGAGCCATTGGATCTTTTCTTAAATCAATACCTTCTTGATTTTTAAATTCATCAGCTAAATAGTCAATTAATCTTTGATCAAAATCATCACCACCTAAATGTCCATCACCATTAGATGATTTAACTTCAAAAACGCCGTCACCTAATTGAAGAATTGAAATATCAAAAGTACCGCCGCCTAAATCATAAACAGCAACTAATTGCTCTTTATTCTTTTTGTCTAAACCATAAGCTAAAGCTGCTGCGGTTGGTTCGTTGATAATTCTTTTTACAGTTAATCCGGCAATTTCTCCGGCGTCTTTTGTGGCTTGTCTTTGTGCATCATTAAAGTAAGCAGGAACTGTAATAACAGCTTCTGTTACTTCTTGACCTAAATAATCTTCAGCAGTTTTTTTCATCTTTTGAAGAATCATAGCACTTACTTCCGGTGGCGAATATAATCTGTCGTCAATTTTAACTCTAGCTGAATTGTTTTCGCCGCGAGTTACTTCGTAAGGAACTTCATTTATCTCGGTGCTAACCTCGTCAATTAATCTTCCCATAAATCTTTTAACCGAAAAAACAGTATTTTTTGGATTTGTAACAGCTTGTCTTTTAGCAGGCTGCCCAACTAATCTTTCTCCACTTTTTGTAAAACCAACTACAGATGGTGTAGTTCTTCCACCTTCAGAATTTGGAATAACAACCGGTTCGTTACCTTCCATCACAGCAACGCAAGAGTTTGTAGTTCCCAAATCAATTCCTATTATTTTACCCATTTCTTACCTCCGACTTATTTATTTCATATTATTTCAAAATTTTTTATAATACCACATCAATTTCATTAAGAATTTTTTTATCTCTGATTGTACTATATTTGTATTCGATTAAAAAAATAATTTGTTGTTTATGTTTTTCAAATAGAATATTTGTAGTGTATTAAACAATCATTGTGCCAAGATTATGTTTTTTTGTAAGTTATTGTTTTACAATAAGTTAGTATGAGTCAGCAAATAATATTTTTTTATAGGAGTCATACATTATGCCCTTTTGACAGAGTTTGCTAAAATTGCTATAAAAGTATGACATTTTTTCATAACAATAATAAAGGAAATAAACGTGTTTAATATTGAAGATTTTGATATAAAGCTAGATACCAATTATTTAGGAAGAAATTTTGTTTATGTGGAAGAAACCGAATCAACAAACAAATTTTTGATGGAAACCAATGAGTATGTAAAAAATGGAACTGTTTTATTAGCCGAAAATCAAACTGAAGGTAGAGGAAGATTAGACAGAATTTGGGTAAGCAACAAAGAACAAAATCTCACTTTTTCTATCCTAATCAATGAAAATATCAATCCGCAAAAAATCAATTTGATGAATTTAGCTTCTTCACTTTCGGTTGCTCAATCGATTGAAAATTTATACCAATTAAATGTTGAATTGAAATGGCCTAATGATGTTTTAATAAATAAAAAGAAAACAGCGGGAATTTTGCTTGAATCCTCCTCAAAAGGAAATAAAATTGAGAAATTAGTTATTGGAATCGGAATAAATGTAAACCAACCAAGTTTTACCGGGAAATTTAATATCTTACCAACTTCTATAAGATTAGAAGCAAAAAGGAATGTTGCCAGAGAAAAATTATTAAGTGAATTCTTAAATATCTTTGAAGAAAATTTAAGACAAGTTAAGCATGCTCCCGAAAAAGTTTTAAACGATTGGAAGAACAGATGCAAGCTAATTGGTGAAAAAGTTAAAATAAGTTCTGCCGAAGAAATTAAGTTTGGTATTTTTGAAGATGTTGATGAAAATGGATTTCTAATCTTAAAAACTCAAAAAGGAAGTGAAAAAATTCATTTTGGCGATGTGAGTCTAAATTAGATGTTTGCTGCTTTAGATATTGGCAATAGTTTCGTTAAAATACAACTATTTAGCTCATCTCAGTTAACTAATTACTACAAGCTTTCTCATGAAGAAATTGATAGAATTTCAAAGATTAATACCATTAAATCTGCTGCAATTTCTTCTGTTGTTCCCAGATTAACAATAGAAATTTGCAAGATTTTTTTACAAAATCACGTGCTCCCCTTTATTATAAACTCTGAATCTAAACTAAATTTCACTAATTTATATGCTACACCGCATACTTTAGGAGCAGATAGAATCTGCAACATTTCGGGAGCATTATCAATCGGGAGCACAAAAACGCATAAACTAATAATTGATTTTGGAACTGCAACTAATCTTAATTATGTTAATGAGAAAAATGAATTCATTGGCGGAGCAATTGCTCCTGGAATTTCAACCATGAAGTTTTCTTTGTTATCTAAAACTTCCCAATTAATTGATGTGGATTTTCATGCTGAAATTAATTCATTAGGAAAATCAACTAAAGAATGTATTCAAAGTGGTATAATTTATTCTCAGAAAGGATTAATAGAATCATTTATTAGAGACTTAAATTTAAAAGCAACTGATTTGGAAATATTTATAACCGGTGGATTTTCAGATTTGATGAAATCATTTTTAGATTTTAATTTAATTCATGAAAGGAAATTGTCTCTAATAGGAATTAAGAAACTATACGAGATTAATAATTAGTATGAATGTTTATTTTGATAATGCCGCTACAACCCCAATGCATCCTAATGTAATTGAAGCGATGCTCCCATTTCTTAAAGAGAATTTTGGAAATCCTTCTTCTATTCACGCATTTGGAAGAAAAGTAAGAGTTGCAATTGAAGAAGCTAGAGAAATTGTTGCTGATTCAATAAATGCAGATGCAAGTGAAATCTATTTTGTTAGTAATGGCACAGAAGCAAATAATTTTCCAATATTTGGAATTGCAAAAACTGAATTTGAAGATTCCGGCAAGAATCATTTGATTACAAGTTCTGTGGAACATAAATGTGTTCAAGAACCATTTGAAGAATTATCTAAATTTGGATTTGAAACTGACTTAATTAATACAGTTAATTATGGTTCTGCTAATAAAGATGAATTGTTAAATATAATAAAGTCAACCACTTCCCTAGTTTCTTTAATTCATATTAATAATGAAACCGGAGCAGTAAACAATTTAAGCGAAATAGCTAATATTTTATCTTCCAAAAATATTTATATACATACAGATGCAGTTCAGAGTTATGGAAAAATTAAAATTGATGTAAAAAAATTAGGAATAAATTCTCTTAGCGCTTCGGCCCATAAATTTTACGGTCCAAAAGGTATCGGATTTGTTTATGGAAAAAGTGGAACGCCGCTATCCCCCTTAATATTTGGAGGCTCCCAGGAAAGGAGTAGAAGGGGTGGAACTGAAAATCCAGCAGCAATTATTGGTCTGGCAAAAGCGGTAAAAATTGCAAATTCTGAAATGCATTATAATCATGAAAAAGTTTCAGAGATAAAAAATCATTTTATTCGCGGGATCTACTCAATTGATAAAGAAAATCTAATTATTAATTCTGATAATTCTTGTTCCCCCTATGTTTTAAGTCTTACATTTAGTTCTGCTAAATATAAAAACAATGCCGAATCTTATTTGATGTTTTTGGATATAAATGGAATTGCTGCTTCAAATGGTGCAGCTTGTACTTCAGGAACTTTAAAACCTTCACATGTAATACTTGGTATTGGGAAATCGATTGAAGATGCAAACGGTACAATCAGATTTTCATTTAATCCAAATAACACTGTTGAAGAAGTTGATTATACTTTGGAAGTAATAGAGAAGATGACTAAACGATTTATCAAGTAATTTTAATAAGAAGATTATCAATTAGACGAGTTGTGCCAATTTTGCATGCAATCAAAATAAAATAGCTTTTTCCCGTTTCAAAAATTTCAACAGGAATAAAATTTTCAAGATTAACAGCTTTTATATAGTCTAAAGTGGAGGTTACTGCTGAATTTATAATATTATTCATTTCCTTTTCGATTTTCGAAAAATCTCTTTCGCCATTATGAATAAGCTTTTCTGCCAACTTTAATGATTGTGATAAAACAAGCGCATCCTTTCTCTCTTGATTAGACAGAAAAACATTTCTAGAACTCATAGCAAGTCCGTTTTTTTCTCTAACTATTGGAGAGATTACAATTTCCAAATCATATTTTAGATCATAAACCATTTTTTTTATTACTGTTGCTTGCTGTGCATCCTTTTGCCCAAAAACTGCTATATCAGGTTTTACAATATTAAATAACATAGCAACAATTGTCGTAACACCTCTAAAATGAGTTGGTCGGCTTTCACCTTCCAGGATAGAAGTTATATTTTCTACTTCAACAAAGGTGTTATAATTTATTGGATAAATTTCTTCGATGTCAGGATAGAATAAAACATCCACATTTTCAGTAATTAAAAGATTTTCATCACGATCAAAATCTCTTGGATATTTTTCTAAATCTTCAGTTGGAGCAAACTGAGCTGGATTTACAAATATTGAAACAACGGTAAAATCTGATTTTAACTTACTTTCTTTGACTAAAGAAATATGCCCGTCATGCAAAAATCCCATTGTTGGAACAAACCCTATTGATTTTCTTTCCAACCTAATTTGGCTGGAAAGATTCTGCATTTCTCTAACAGATTTTACAATCTTCATTGATAAGTATAATTGAGGAGCTGAGTAATTTTGTGTTTTAGATCTTTTCTAGGAATAACTAAATCTACAAAACCATTATCTAAAAGAAATTCAGATCTCTGAAAACCTTCGGGTAAATCTCTGCCAATTGTTTCTTTGATTACACGAGGCCCGGCAAAGCCGATGAGAGCCTTAGGTTCAGCAATATTAATATCACCTAACATTGCATAGCTTGCTGTTGTACCGCCCGTTGTAGGATCAGTTAAAATCGAGATATACGGAAGATTTGCATCTGCTAATCTAGCTAAGCGTGTGCTAGTTTTTGCCATTTGCATAAGTGAAAGAGCGCCTTCCATCATTCTTGCACCGCCGCTTTGCGAAATTATTATCATCGGAATTTTTTGTTCATATGCTCTGTCAATTGCTCGTGCAAGTTTTTCACCAACAACTGATCCCATACTTCCACCAATAAATTTAAAATCCATACAACCAAAAGAAACTTTTGTACCGTTTATTTTGCCAACACCTGTTCTAACAGCATCATAAAGTCCGGATTTTTTAATTGTCTCATTAATTCTATCTTTATACTTTTTAGTATCAGTAAATTCTAATGGATCGCCGGATTTCATTTTTCTATCATGTTCTTTAAAAGTACCTTCATCAAAAAGAAGAGAAACGTAGGCTTCACTTCCAATTCGAAAATGATAATCACATTTATGACAAACCCATAAATTTAACTCATGCTGTTTAACATGAATTATTTCATCACACTCCGGACATTTTACCCATTGACCGTCAGGAATTTCTCTTTTCTGACTGTCAGGGGAAATATTCTGTTTCGATCTTTTAAACCATCCCATTTATGAGTCTCTTTTTTTTACGTTTACGAAAAGTGTAATAGTCTGCTGACCAAGTTCCGGTTCATTTGTATAAAGAGTAACAGTTCTTGTAAATTTACCTACTCTATCAGATGTGTCTAATTCAATTTTTATTTGTCCGGTTTGACCGGGAGCTAATTTTTTACTAGATAATAAAGCTGCCGTGCAACCACAAGATGATTTCACATCATTTACAATTAATTCGTCTTTACCAATATTTTTAAAATCAACATTCAATTCAACAACTTTACCTTCGGAAACTGTTCCAAAATCATGTTGAGATCTGGAAAGCTTCATCTTAGGCTGTTCTTTTGGTTTTTCAGTTTTATCAATTATAATATTGGTCGTAAAAGTTAAACGAACTTCTTTATTTTCCGGATCGTTTGTAGTAACATAAACATGTTTACGCTGTTGTCCTTTTCGTCTTATTGAATTGAACTCTACATGAATTTTAGTAGATTCGCCTGGTTTCAGTTCTTTTTTATCAGGAAGTGCCGCCGTGCAACCACAAGAAGCGCGAACATCTTTAATTACAAGCAAATCATCGCCTGTGTTATAAACTACAAAATCATGATTTACAACATCCCCTTCTTTTATTTCACCAAAATCAAATGAAGTTTCAGATACAGAAAGTTTCGGACCTACTACTTGTCCATTTATAGATACTAAAAGAATAACAAATAAAAATAGTGTTTTTTTCATTTTTTTGTCCTCGCCACAAATTTTTTGAGGTAATTGGGTTCTAAATAATCGTAATCAAAAGTTAATAAATCCTTCCCAAATAAATAAGCCCATTTTGCTATAAATAAAGATGAAGGAGTTGCAAGTATACTTGATTTATTTTTATAATTTCCAAAAATTAATTCTGAATTTCCAACTTTATTAAAATCATTCCTGGCAACAAGTTCTAATTCTTTAGTTACTTTATAATTATTTTCTCTTGAAATAAATTCTGAAAAATACAATTCATCTCTATTTACAGAATTACATATTGAAAATGTAGTTTTATCGGGAAGATAATTTGAAATTTGGAAAGCAAGTGCTTCAAAAGTTGGCACCGGAATTATGGGAAGTTTTTTGCCGAACGCTATTCCTTTGGCCGCAGCTGTTCCTATGCGCAGACCAGTAAAGGAACCCGGACCAATAGAAACAGCAATTGATTTTACATCATCAATAGAGATATTTAATTCAAGCAAATTATGATTAATAAGTTCGAATAATTTTTCGGAATGAATATTTTTCTGATTTATTGAAAATTCAGAATAAAGTTCATCACTAAAAAAAATTGAAACCGAGCAAAGCTTTGCACTTGTTTCTATAGATAATATTGGCAAAAAATCATTCATATTTTTTAAAAGTAAATTTTCTTTTAGACCCACCCAAATTTTGGATGTTAATTTCAATGTTTTCTTTTGGAAGGATTTCCGGAAACATCTCTCCCCATTCAATAAAAATCACAGAATCTAAATCACTTAAATAATCTTGAAATCCAATATCAACTAATTCATTTTGATTTTTTATTCTATAAAAATCAAAATGAAATATTTTTTTTTCACCATTATATTCATTAACAATTGCAAAACTTGGTGAAGTTACATTTGTGATATTAAAATACTTTAAAATTTCTTTTACAAAAAAAGTTTTTCCAGTTCCTAAATTTCCATTAAGAACAATTAAATCCCCATCTTCTAAAATTTCAGAAAAATCTTTTGCAAGAAGCCTTGTTTCATTTTCGTTATTACAAATTTTTTCAAAAGGAAAAAGCAATTATAATTTACTCTCCATAGTAATTACAGGTAAAATCATTTCTTCCATACTTATTCCACCGTGTTGAAAAGTATCTTTATATTGACTCAAATATTTATGATAATCAGTTGGATAAACAAAATAATAATCTTCTTTGCTGATAATATAATTAATAGTTACGCCTCTTTCGGGAAGTTTATATTCTTTAGGATTTTTTACAAATACTGCATGTTTTTCATCAACTTTTAGATTTCGCCCATATTTGAACCTTAGATTTGTAGAAGCTTCTTTATCCCCCAATACTTTTGCGCCTCTTAAGGTTCTAATACTTCCATGATCAGTTGTAACAATAACTTTTGCATTTTTCATTCCGGCAATAACTTTAAACATTCCTAATAATGAAGAATGTTTAAACCAGCTTTCGGTCAATGATCTGTAAGCGGATTCATCGGGAGCAATTTCTTTTAATAAATCAGAATCCGATCTTCCATGAGCAATCATATCAAGAAAATTTACAACCACCGCCATAAGGTTTGTCTTGCTATGCGATTTAATATTTTGCTCAAATGATCTTCCTACATCCGGATCAATTATTTTCATGTATTTCATTTCATTACGGAGTTTTACTTTTTCTCTATCCAATAAATGTTGAAGCAATTCTTTTTCATATTTATTTTGACTTCTTTCATCATCATCCCCTTTCCAGAGCTGAGGATAATACTTTTCAATATCTGAAGTGAAAAGGCCGGCAAACAAAGAATTTCTTGCGTAAGGAGTAGCAGTTGGTAAAATTGAATAATAATAATCCTTTGTAATAGAAAAATATTCTCTCAAATATTTTTCCATTACCATCCATTGATCTAGGCGCAGACAATCCAGAACAAAATAAAAAACAGGTCCTTCCGATTTTTGTAATTCCGGAAAAACATAATTCTTTGTTATTTCGGGAGTTAAAACCGGAGTATCTTCATATCCTAAATTATTGACCCAAGTTTTATAATTTCTTTCGACAAATCTGCTGAATTCTTGATTACACTCTTTTTTCTGATCGGACAAAGTCTGACGTAAATCGACTTCCGGATGTCTATCTAACTCAAGTTCCCATCCAACTAGTTTTAAATAAATGTCAATCCATTCTTGCCAAGTTGGATTTTCCAATAATCTTCTTGATATTTGATTAAAATCATGAAGATAATCTTTAGCAACATATTCACCGGAAATTTTTTTACTTTCTAAAATTTTCTTGCAGACCATTAATATTTGAGAAGGAACAACCGGTTTAATTAAGTAATCATTAATTTTACTGCCGATTGCTTCATTCATTAAAGATTCTTCTTCACTTTTTGTAACCATCACAACCGGAATATTTGGTTTAATTTCCTTTATTTGTTGAAGAGTTTCTAATCCGCCTAAACCTGGCATCATTTCATCAAGAAAAATTAAATCAAAATTTTTCTGTTTTACTTCTTCAATTGCGTCAAAACCATTTGTAACAGTAGAAACATCATAACCTTTTTCGGTAAGAAATATTACATGCGATCTTAACAAATCTATTTGATCATCAACCCATAGGATTCGGTAACTCATATATTGTACTCCATTATTTCACTATTGAATAGAAATATTTACATCTAAACCGGCTTCGTTTGTGGTGGTTGGAGGTATTCTTGCGGCTCCTTCCGGTTGTACCGATGTTCTTTTGTAGAAAAGAGAAAGTGTAACACGAGAACTCATAACGTATTTAATTCTCGGTTCAATTGTTGTTCTGGTAGTTCCATCTTGTGGTTTCCCTTCTTCGTTAAAATTTTCACCCATTTCAAAAATAACGGATGAATTTTGACCGCTTGTATATGAGAAAGAAATTTCAAGATCATTTTTTAACGACAAACCAAAAAGCGGAATTTCAAATCCACTTTTTGAAAAACTTGCTGAAAGATTTATATCTTTAGAAAAAGATTCGGTAACATTTCTTGTTGTAACGCCAAGATCATAACTAGTTTTTGTCGAATATTTAACTGAACCGGTTAAATTACCTCCCCAAAGTTTTCCAAATGTTAAATTCAATCCGGCTAAAGGAGCAAAACCATAATTAATTCTTTGTGTTTGGATTTCCTCAACACCGTCAGTTGTAACTTTCCAGCCTTCGCTGTAAGATGAATTATAGGCATGCGAAAGTGAAACACGATCAGCAATTCCACTTAAGATTGGCAATTTTTCTAATCCTGTCCAACTTATTCGCCAGTTTGGTCTTGGAATATATTTGGTTACATCTGCTAAAATCGGAATTTTTGCCAGCCAGTTAAGCGATTCAAAACCATCAACAAAAGCCTGACTTAAATTTTCAGTTGGATTTGCAGAATTAGGATTGTATAGCGCATTTACTTTTTGAATACCGGCTTCAGAAAATGCGTCAAATAAAATAAACTTTGGTAAACTTAAGAAAGACCGATCAATGGATCCGGTAGAAGTAACATTTGTTACAAAAGCATTCCCTAATGAATCAGTCTGAATTGTAGTTGTTGCATTATTTCCCCAGCCAACATTCCAGCTAATATCTAAACTAGCTCCTTCCCACAAAGGTCTGCTCGTTTTTATATCAAAACTATTTTTTCTAGTAAATTGATCCCGCAAATTTCCATTTGGTGCGCGCGGACCAAGATCATAATCAAGACCAAGCATAAATGCTCTAGAAGGTCCATTATTTACTCTTTGCGAAACTCCCCAGAAGTTCGAAAATCCCGTTCCTTCAGCTAAAAGTCCGCCACCGGATTTTTGATTTGTCTGGCTATAATTAAATGATATCTGATCATAATCAAAAATAATATACTTTGTTGCTCCCTTTAACAAATTAAAAGCTTTTGTGTATAGTGGATCGCTTGGCACTTCAGTAGAATCTGAAATTGCTTCTTCATTATTATCAGTTGGATCATTTGATTCATTATCCGTATTCGTAGTTCTAGTTCTATTTGTTCTAACCGGAGTTCTATTTGCATTAGTATTATTCTTTGTGGTTTCTTCACCAAACAAAGGAGCGGATAATGATTTTAATCTAAGTGTTAATCCAGCAGAAATTCTATTAGAGAAACTTGCTCCTCTTCCCAATTCTTCCTGATTAAAATTATTTTTCCAATTATAGCGAACGCCATAAGTTGCAGTAATTGTAAAGTATCTGTTTAGATCCCAGAAACTTGGCATTTTAGGATTTGTTCTTAAATCAAAATTTTGACTATAATTATAATCTTTACCAAAAATATTTCCTCTAAATATATCACGCCAAATTTCACTTTCAGATCTTTCAATTTCTATTTGATCATCAAGCGGATCAATTCTTGTTAATAAGTCAGCATAAGAAGACTGCACATCAACACTATAATTTGCGCTGATATTTAGCATTCCGCCTTCAGTAATCTGCCATCCAAAAGATGCATTTCTTTGCGATGTAAAATCTCTTTGCACACTTTCTTCAGAGTTAATATTTCTATTTAAAGAACTGTTCCTTTTTCTTGTCGCTTTAAATGAACTATTAAAACTTTGCGGTGCATAGTAAATTTTCACATTTCTGTAATCTTCAAAGATTTCTAAAATATCTCCAAGCAGAGGAATATTTGTCGGATAGAAAAATAATTCCCGACTCATATTCACCGAATATTGAGCTCCGGCATTCCAAACCCAGCTTAGAGAACGTAAAACCGTAGGTGATCGACCAATTGATTTATTATAGGAAAAATTAAATGATAGTTGATTAAACGTATCTTCAATATACCAAAGCTTTGTCGGAATTTTAAATTTGATATTAGATAAAGTCCACGTGTCTTTTATATTTACAGTATAAGTATCAGTAGTTAATCGGTTAGATTCTTCTTTCGCTTCTTCATCTGTTAATCCATCAGAAATAAGTTTATTACGAAGTTGCTCGCTTGCTTGCGAAACATCTATATCAGTCCCGGGCAGAAATATTGGTTTTGAAATTGATTCATTTCTAGAATAATTAATTGAGAGATTGCTCCCTTGAGTATTGAAAGGCATTAGTTTGAGAACATCAAAATCAAATGCAACTCCCCAGCTGGTTCTGTCAATTCTTGAACCGAATCTTTCTGAAAGTTTATGGAAATACGGATTAGTTCTGCTGGTATTTGCCCTCACCGTTAATAGATCGGCAAAGTTTATTGAAGTTGATCCGCTGTAAGCCCAGCCTTTAGAATCATCAGCATTAATTACTCTTAATTCGTTAATCCAAATATCACCGGAAATAGGAAGTGTTAAACCATAAGGATCAGGAATTTGATCGAGCTTAACATTTCTAACTTTCTGATTTGGATTAATAATGCCAATACTGAAAAATGTGACTTTTGTAAGAGTTGGATCACCAAGAACTGCATATGAATGTCCGGGGAATTCCGGCAAATTAACTCTTTCAATTTCTCTTGGAGATTTTCTTGTTTGTTTAATTGCAGTTAATTCTGAGAAAACCATTGAAATTTCGTTCCAGCCGGCTCGCACAGGTTGTCTGTATTCATAAAAGTTTAGTGTATCCGTACCGAATCTTAAATAAATTTCAGCAGCAAAAAAATCTTCATTTATATATTGTGAAACAGAACCAGGAAAATCGTTTTCATCGCCATGAACAAACATTTTTAATTCACGATAATTGAAAAGATCAAGCGGTCTATATAAAATTTTAATAATTTCTCTTTTATCACCATCTTCCAGTTCATTTAAAGTCAAAAGCAGGGCCTGCTCATTTTTGAATACTTCTTCATCAGGCTTTGATCTATCTCTTTCTCTATTTACACCGGGAGGACTTGTGTATTCTGGATTATCTTCTATATTAATTGTAGAAATGGTAATTGTAGAATCTTCATTTGCGGCAATACCATTTGATTCAACTTTTTGCCATTGATTACCAACAAGATTTAATTCTGCAAATCTTACATGAATTGTTTCATCAATATCAGTCATCCAAATTCTCATTGTTTCAACAACAGAAAAACTTGGACTTCCAATTTCGTTCACAAAATCTTTTAAAGGAATTCTATATAAATACCATCCCTTATTTTCGCCGCCCCCGCCAACAACAAATTTATTTTGGAAAGTATCAATTGGAATTTCATAACTGAAATAACTATTTACTCTGTCTAAAGTAAAATTTCTATTTAAATCTTCTGAATCCGGAAATCTTCCAATATCTGTTAATGCAGCATTTCCTTGTGTTCCATTAATTCCTTGATATTGATTTCTATCAATACTCGAAGTTGGCGAATAATTAAAATTGTCATTACTAGGATCGCCGTCATTAGAATCATATTCTAATTGTTCTTGCGCATCTAAAATTCCGTCAATACCAGTATCTTCGCCTTCGTCAACCAAATCATTTTGGTTTTTATCTTCAGTATCCAATCTTCCATTAGGAATTACATCTTCACTAATTTGTCCAAGATCAATTCTTATTTTTGAATTTGAAGGTGCTTCAACAACCTGCATCCAAAATTCAATAAATTCAATTCTCTCTTCAGTTAAATTATTTGCAGTGTTGGAAAGCGGTTTCATAATTCCGCCCCAATTCTGAAAAACATTCTCATTTAATGCTGGATCATAATTGTAGGATCCTCTTTCAGCAGGTTCAAAAACATAATCCAAAACCGTAACTTGCTCATCTTCCCTTGCAGCCTGTCTTTGAGGCCAAATGTCTTTTACTTGAACCGGAGAAGGAAGAATATTAAACCACCAGCTTTTTCCTTTATAATTCATTTTTTGCAGACTAGTTAAACTATTTGAATCAAGCTGATGCTGCTCTGGAAAACTTAAATCCTTCCATCCGGTATAAGAGATACCGATTGGAATAATTCTTTTTGCACCTTCAAAGTCATCTATATAAGCAATACTTTTTTCCTGATCACTAGAAATTGTACTCTTCTTTGTATTTGGATCAGGATTTATATATGCATATTCGCCTTTAAGCGTAAAGGTTGACATTTTATTTGTACTAATTAAATTGTCTAATCCTTTAGTCAGGAAAGGCAGATCTGCTTGAGTTTCAAAATCTAATCCATATATAGAATTATTAAGTGGTTCTTCACCAATTCTAACTTTATCACTTAAAGTCTGCTGATTAAGATTTAAGAATGAAAATCCGAGAGTAGTTTTTTTGCTAAATTCATAAACACCACGTAAACCTAAAAGAGTTTTTGAGGCTAGAGCAAAAAGATCATTTTTTTCATAAGTAATTCTCAAATCCGCACCCGGCACAAGTGCAGCGTCATTTCTAATTGTTACTTGTCCAATATTATAATCGACAGCGTAATCGCTACCTTCACGAAGTTCATTTCCATTTAAAAGAACTCTAACAGAGTTTTCAACAACATTAAATCCAATATTAAATGTAGAAGAAACAGCAGCAGAATATTCACCTGAAAGAATAAATTTATCTTTTTCTCTATCCTGCCGAGCATCATTTTTAGTTTGAGAATAAATTGCAGTATATCTTAATGAATCACCTAAAGATGCCGGAAGATCAACACCAAAAGGCTCAAGTACCGGGAAAATGACTTCACCTGTAGAAGGAAGAATTGTTCTTCCAGGGAAAAAGTCAAAAGCTCCATCAGGCCCGCCGGTGCCGGCTTCGTCAGTTCTATCCAAATTGAATAACTGAACGTACTTTATTCCGTTAAAGTTATCCTGCGGATCCTGTCCGGGCTGTTGATATTTTATATCCATAACAAAGCCTTCTTTCTTAACATCTCTTCCGTCAATCGGATAAATGTTTTTCAGCTTCAAATTCCAAGCTAATTCAAAAGAAGAATTTTGTGAAGGGGGCTGTAAATTAGGGGGCTTAATTAATTTTAGAAGAAGAGTTCTTGAAGTATCATCAACAGCAAAATCTCTAAAGAAATCACCATAATAAATGTCATTATCGCCAGCTTCGCCTTCAATTCTATAAGCTACGGCAATTGCTTCCGTTTCTTGAATTGCAGTTTTAAATGTTATAAATCCAGCATATTCATCAAACTCATAATCACTTCCTTCAACCATTCTTATAAACCTAAAATCAATCAGACTTCTTCCGGGAACACTATTTAGATCAGTATCTCTAAGATTATCAGGATATCCGATTGCCGGTTTTTCAGACAAATCAATAAAAGCATTTGCCTTTCTTTCCTTTGTTGGATCAACAATTCCGGACGTTGTTTTCCAAACTTCAATTTCTTTTATTTGATTAAAAGAAACTGTGCCATCAACAACGGGATTTGGATTGCCGTAAATTTTATTAAAAATATTGTAAGGTTCTTCCCTTAATGTATATATGGAATCGACAAAATAATGATTATCAGAATAATCATATGCGTGCTTTTCAAAAGTTTGAGTTTCCGTTCCGCCCGTAAGTGAGACTTCTTCAACCTCGCCTTTCTTTTGTGAAGCTAAAGCAGTTAAAGATAAAGGGCCCATTTGGAAACGAGCTTTAATACCAAAAAGTGCTTCACTACCTCCAACTAGAGGAGAAGTTTGAAGTGAAACGTTTCCCGCTTCAATACTTTGAATAATTTCATCTTCGTATCCGGTATATTTAATGCTAAGTTGGTTTTCATACTCGAAAGTTCTTTCAGTATTCCAATCTGCTGCAATTGTTAATTTGTCACCAATAGTTCCGTTTACATTTATTTGAACTTGCTGCTTAAAGTCCGGCTCGTTCCTAGTATTCCCTAATCTGGATGCAGTTAATCCTTCAGTAGTTTCATTTCGCCAAGCACCATGAATATCAACCGCACCTGAAATTCTTAAATTAATTACGGGAGGGCCAAATATGCTTAAGAAAGAATTGCTGGGTAATGGGATTTCAATATTTGTAATATCAGAAAGTAGTCCTGACAAATCTTTATTTTCGGATTTTAATTCGTAAGCATAACCTTGTTCTTCCCACAAATCCCTGTTGATAGAATTTAATTTCATCTCAACATATTGATCTATTGGAATCTTTAGATATGTTCTAGTTTCTTGACCGGCAATAGATTCTTTAATAAGCACAAATTGACCTGTTGAATCTAACTCAACAGTTCGTTTTTGAAATTTAGCAGAAGGTGTTGCAAAAAACTTTGATTGCTTTTTTTCTCTAAAACTTACACTTGGTTCATCTTCTCTTTGATATTTGAAATACTGAAGTCTGGCAGTAGAATCTAACATTGTACTATCAATTTTTACTGTATCAATCAAACCTTTGGAAATTGAATCGGCTCTAGTAAGCAGTGAATCAATATTGCTTAATAAAGAATCGACTTTTAATGAATCTCTAAAAATTGTTGTATCGATGGCACTAAGCGAGTCATTATTTCCAAGAGAATCATACAGAATTGATATAGAACTAGGAGATTCCGAAATAAGTACGGAATTAAAAATGTTTGAAGTTTCTTTTCCTGGATTTGTTGTAGTGGTAAACCCGATGGAAACGAGAATTAATACGAAAAAGAAAGGGAGCAAAATAAATTTAGATCCCTCTATAAAAAACCTTTTATTCAACAAGATTTCGGTATTACCTGATTATTTTTAAAAGACCAATTATAGTAAAAATTCTCCTATTATACCTCGCTTAAAATAAGTTGTGAAAAATTATTTATTTTGTTTCTTAATATCAAATTTCCCAAAGGGTATTTATTATTGCGCTATTATATCATTAAGTTTAGTAGCAACTTCAAATGTAGTAATAATTTCATTATTTTCAATAACTACTGCACTTAATTTATTTCCTACACAAGCGCCGGTATCAATATAAATTGCATTTGCATCTTCATCAAAAGTTATATCCTGATGTTTTGTATGCCCAACAACTTGTAATTTTCCAATATTTAATAATTTATCGCGCGTCCATAAAACGCCGCGTTCATTATTGTAATCAGATTTAATATTATCAATCAACAAATAAATATTGTCATAGAGATCAATACCAAGAGACTTATATTTACTTGAAATTCCGGCATGAGAAATAAAACAATCTCGCAAATTATAATATAACGGAGCTTCTTTTATAAATTCAATATGATCAAAAACTGAAGATTCATTTGAATCATACGAATCTAAAGTAGTTTCATTTCCATTAAAAACCCAGCTCCTAGCAAAAATGCTTGTTGGGTCTTTAAAGAAATGATAGAACATATAATCGTGATTACCGGGAGTAAAAAGAATATTATTCTTTTTGATAAAATCAATTACTTGAAAACTGTTGTTACCTCTATCAACCAAATCACCAACTGCGTAAATTTTTATATCAGGAAATTTAGCAACAATTTTTTCGTAAAGTTCTATTAATGTATAATAACAACCGTGAATATCACCAATAACTGCAACCATAATCTTTCTTTAAATGTGATATGTTTCTTTTGCATATTTAGTTAACTCATCCCTAAATTTTGGATGTGCTATAGAAATTAAAGCCCTAGCTCTTTCTTGAATACTTTTGCCGTAAAGTTGAGCAACACCATATTCAGTAACTACATAATGAACATCTCCTCTAGAAGTCACTACTCCGGCACCGGGTTTAAGCATTGGAACAATTCTAGAAATTTTCTCATCTTTTGTTGATGAAGGAAGAGCAATAATCGGCTTTCCTCCTTCAGACCTTGCTGCTCCTCTTATAAAATCTACCTGTCCCCCAATTCCACTATAGAACTTTGTACCAATTGAATCCGAGCAGACTTGTCCGGTAAGATCAATTTCAATTGCAGAATTTATTGCAACCATCTTATCGTTTTTTGCAACTATAAAAGGGTCATTAACATATTCTTGCGGATGGAATTCTATAATTGGATTGTTATCAATAAAATTATAAGATTTTTTAGTACCTAAACAAAAGCCAGCAACAATTTTTCCATTATGAAGAGTTTTCTTTTCTCCATTAATTATTCCCTCTTCAACAAGTTCAACAATTCCATCAGAAAACATTTCTGTATGAATCCCTAAATCCTTTTTGTCCTTTAGATATTTCATAACAGAATCCGGAATTGCACCAATTCCCATTTGAAGAGTAGCACCATCTTCAATCATTTCAGCAATATTCTGCCCAATTTTATCGTAAACTGCTAAAACTTCTTGTGATGTATTAGGATCAACTTGAGGTAACTCAAGCAAGTTTTGAGAATATTCAACTATGTAATCAATTTTATTTACATGAATGAAACTATTTCCTAATCCACGTGGCATTTGATCATTAATTTGAGCTATAACAATTTTTGATTTTTCAGCAGGAGTTTTAATATTACCAACATCAATACCATAGCTGCAAAAACCGTGTTCATCAGGTGGAGACACATTTATTAATGCAACATCCGGAATTATAATTCCTTTTTTAAAAAGCATTGTAACTTCAGAAAGAAAGATTGGAATAAATTCAGCCCTTCCCTCGTTTATCGCTTTTCTTGTATTGCCTCCCATAAAAAAGGCTTTGTGCTTGAAATGTTTTTCCATTCCAGGTTTCGTGTAAGGCAAATCTCCAACAACTAAAATGTGATACAGGATTACATTTTCTAATTCATCTTTTCGATCAACCATTGCTCTTATTAACTCCATAGGAGCCGCACAGCCAGGTTGAATTACAACTTTATCATTGGATTTTATAATTTTTACCGCATCATCGGCTGAGATTAACTTTGAATTATATTTACTTACCCAGCCGGCATTTAAATTTTTTCTAACTTTTGTTTCTTCCATTGTCATACTGCTTCTCTTATACTAATTTGTTGAAAATACATGCAGTCTTCTAAATTCAAGATTAAAAACATCTGCAATTGTTTGATTTGTACAAGTTCCTCTATATGTACAAACTCCTTTTTGTAAACCATCGTCACCCATAAGGGCATTTGCTAAACCATTTTCCGCAATATTCTGAATATATTCAATTGAAGCATTTGTTAAACCATAACTTGCGGTTCTAGAAACTAAAGCCGGAATATTAGGAACTCCATAATGAATAACACCGTGTTCAACATAAACCGGATCAGAATGAGTTGTTAATCTGCTGGTTTCAACACAACCGCCATGGTCAATCGAAACATCAACAATAACAGCACCTTCTTTCATTGTCTTAATCATTTCTTCAGAAACTAAATGTGGAATTTTTTCTCCTTTAAGATTAATCGCACCGATAAAAACATCCGCAAATTTAACTCCTCTTGCTATTGTGTAGGGATTTGCAACAACAGTAGTTATGTTTTTTGAAATGTTATTTTCTATTCTTCGCAATCTTCTTAAATCATTATCAAGAACTATTACTTGGGCTCCTATTGAATAAGCGGCTCTAGCAGCATTAAATCCCACTACACCAGCTCCAAGAATTACCACTGCAGCCGGAGCAACGCCAGTGATTCCTCCCATTAAAATTCCTCTACCGTTTTGAGCATCACTTCCCAAATATCTTTCACCAATTTGAACTGACAACTGTCCGGCAATTTCGCTCATTGATTGGAGAACCGGAAATTGATCATGCTTTTCAATTAACTCATAAGAAACCGCAGTTACTTTTTTTGTTAATAAAGTATCAAGAATATTTTTTTTACTAACTGCAAGATGCAAAAATGAAAAAAGTATCTGCTCCTCTTGAAGCAAGAGAGCTTCCTCATCAGTTAATGGGGCAATTTTTGCGATTAATTCTGATCGCTGATAAACTTCTTCAGCAGAATAGACAATTTGCGCCCCAACATTTCTATACTCTTCATCTGTAAAATGACTATCTGCTCCAGCATTTGTTTCAATAAATACGCTGTGTCCTGAACTAACTAATGTATGCACTCCTGCAGGAGCTAGCGCTACTCTTTTTTCTTCACGCAATGTTTCTTTTGGAATTCCAATTCTCATTTTTAAATCCATAAAAAATTCAATGTTAAAAATACCTATTAATCTGTTTTCAAACAATAACAAATGACATCAGACTGCTCTTAAAATTGTCTTAAATATTAACCGATGTTAAAGCTTTTTTACCTTTTAAAACATTCACAACATTCTCAGCACAAAGTTTGGCCATTTTATTTCTTGCTTCAATTGTTGCACTCCCTAAATGAGGGAGTAAAACTACATTTTCTAAATTATAAAGTTTATTATTTACTTTTGGTTCTCCGTAATAAACATCAAATCCAGCTGAAAATATTTTTTTATTTTTCAACATTTGAATTAGATATTTTTCATCAACAATTTCACCTCTTGCGGTATTAACCAATATTGCAGAGTTTTTCATCAACTCAAGATGATTTTGATCTAAAAGAAGATTTGTTTTTTCATTCAAAGGCAAGTGGATTGAAATTATGTCTGAGATCTGCATCAACTTTTTTAGAGAGACTTTTTTTGCTCCTAATTCATTTTCCAAAATTTCTTTTTTTGATCTGTTGAAATAAATAATATTAGTCCCAAAGGATTTAAGTCTTTTAGCTGTTTCGATCCCTATTCTTCCTGCTCCAATAATCCCGACTGTTTTATTTCTTAATTCATAACCAAGAAATAGTTTCGGTTTCCAACCAGTAAATTTTTTATTGCGCATAAACTTTTCGGATTGAATAATATTTCTAGAACAAGCCAAGATTAGCGCAACGGCTAAGTCAGCAGTTGCATCCGTTAAAATATCCGGAGTGTTAGTAACCACAATACCCTTTTTTGCTGCTGAATAAATATCAATATTATTAAACCCAACTGCGTAATTAGCAATAATTTTAAGGTTCTTCATATTCTCAATAATTTCGTTATCAATTTTATCAGTCAATAAAGAAATAAGCGCATCAGAATTTGATGCTTTCTTTAACAACTCTTCTTTTGTTATCGGCTGGTCTTTCGAATATTCATTTACTTTAAAACCATTTTTTAACAAAATATCCTTTGCAACAGAAGGAATTTTTCTTGAAATAAATACTTTCATCAATTATCCAAATAATAATTTTACAATGAAGACTGCGCCTAAAATTCCGGAAATATCTGCTAAAAGTCCGGCAGCAAGTGCGTGTCTGGTATTTCTAATATTTACAGAACCAAAATAAACAGCAAGCACGTAAAACGTTGTTTCAGTACTTCCAAAAAAAGTAGAAGTCAAAATTCCAATGAATGAATCTGGACCATGAACTGCCATAATCTCTGCCATAATTCCCAAACTTCCGCTTCCGGAAAGTGGTCTCATCAGTGCCATTGGCAATGCTTCTGCGGGCATTCCAATAATATTTGTTAGTGGAGTTAATGCAGAAATTAACCATTCCATTGCACCACCGGCTCTAAAAATTCCAATGGCAACAAGCATTGCAACTAAATAAGGAATAATTCGAATAGCGACATTAAATCCTTCCTTTGCACCTTCAACAAAAACTTCATAAATCTTTACTCTTTTAATTGCACCATAACCTATAAATACCAGAATGAGCATGGGAATTGCAAGAATTGAAATTATTTGTATAATACTTTTAAATAAATCCGGACTTAAGAAAGAAAATATTGAAAGGAAACCGGACATTAATCCTGTTACTGCTAATAAAATCATAAGTAAAATGATTGAACTAAATATAATAATTGGTTTTTTTAAGCTAGCAACCCAATTACCAAACTCACCTTTTTTAATTGGAAATTTCTCTAAAATTTTTGAAGCTGTAATCCCAACTGTTGTCGCACAAATTGCACCAAATATTGAAGTACCAATGATCAAAGCCGGGTCAGAACTTCCGGCTGAAGCCCTAATTGCTATTGCTGTTGCCGGGATTAGAGTCAATCCGGCTGTATTAACAGTAAGGAAGGTGCACATAGCATTTGTGGCAGTTCCCTTTTTGGGATTTAGTTTTTCAAGTTCCTCCATTGCTTTCAGACCAAATGGAGTAGCGGCATTTCCTAATCCTAACATATTTGCAGAAATGTTCATTATCATTGAGCCCATTGCTGGATGATCATGTGGCACATCCGGAAAAAGTCTTTTAGTTATTGGTCTAACTGCTGAGGCAATAATTTTAATCAATCCTGCTTCTTCTGCAACTTTCATTACACCAAGCCACAAAGCCATGATGCCTATTAGTCCTAATGCAATATTAACTGCCGTTCCCGCATAATCTAAAGCAGAATTAGTAACTTCTTTCATTTTTGCAAAAGAAACTTCCTCAAGCACAATTAAGGCAGATGCTTTTTGATCATTTTCAAAATTAATATTTGTTAAAATACCGGTAAGATCCTTTTCCTTCCCTGATATTGAAGCTATTTCTCTCCATATTTTAGGAGATTCATTATTAACCTCAAAAAATATTATGTACTTATTTTTTTTACTATCAAATGTCAATTTTGCATTTTGTTCAATTGTTTGGGAAATTGATTCAGAATAGACTTTGCTAAAATTTTCTTGAGTAATAAATAATTTTACATGATAAGTTTTCGAAATACCTTTTTCATAATTTTGATCAAAAATAATTTCGGTTTGGATTTCTTTCCCATTTGCAAATTTGTTTTTAGATTGGTCAACTACATCTGTTACAATTGCTGCTCCAATGCCTAAAATAATTAAGGCAAGCCAAACATAATTCAGCATAAATGAACTCCTTATGTGGTAATTTTAGTTCGATTTTGTAATTTGCTAAGTTAAGATTCTTTTTATAAAAAACATAATAGTTGAGGAAGTATATGAACATTTCATTAATCCAATTTTCTCCTGAATGGGAAAATAAATTTGCTAATATTGAAAAAATTGATTTAATGCTCGTTGATACTCAAGATTCTGAATTAATAATTCTTCCTGAAATGAGTCTTATCGGTTTCAGCATGAATTCAGATTTGATTGCTGAAGAAATTGATGGGATTTCAATAAAGTATTTTATTCAGAAATCAAGAGAACTTAAAAAACATATATTTGCAGGAATTGTTGAGAGACATGAAAACCAAATCTATAATTCTCTTTTCCATTTTGATAACATGGGATTGATTAAATCTATTTATAGAAAAATTCATCCGTTTAGTTTAGCTAAAGAAAATAATTTTTACTTTTCATCAAATGAAACGGTTTATACAGAAATTAATCATATAAAATTTGGACTCTCAATTTGTTATGATTTAAGATTTCCAGAATTATATAGATTTTATGCGAAACAGAAATGTGAAGTACTTGTAAACATTGCCAATTGGCCGGTTAAAAGAATCAATCATTGGGATGCGCTTGCTAGAGCAAGAGCAATAGAAAACCTTTCTTATTTTATTGGTGTTAACCGCACAGGTATTGATGAAAACGGATTTGAATATAATGGTCATTCGCAGATAATTTCACCTATGGGTGATGTTGAAATAATTTCTAAAAATGAAGAAAGAGTTATCACGCATAAAATTGATCTAAATATAATTGCAGAAACCAGATCAAAATTAAATTTTTTGGAGGATATAAAACTGATCTAAGCTAAGGATTATTCGGATCGTAAATTAGTTCTACAACATTATCATCAGGATCAGCAAAATAAAATGAATAGCTGTTATCTCTATGTAACTTAAGCCCTTTCAAGATTTTAACTTTATCTTTCAATTCATCTAATGCAGATTCAACCTCTTCATTTGAGTTTACTCTTAATCCAAAATGTGGTGGATGATTTGAAGCGCCTTTTTTTATAAATGCGATATCGTCGCCATTCTTTCTAACAATTCCCCAATCCTCAGCAAGGTAACTTTCTTCAAAACCAAAATTATTTATATAAAAATCTGCTGCTCTTTTTATATCCTCAACTTCAATGGCTGTATGCCCGGTCCTTTTAATGTTAATAATCATTTTCTTCCCTCTTAAATATTTGTTCTATTTGTAATCAATCTAATTCCATGTCTGAGTGAGATGTAATACCAAATCCACTCGGACATTACTTTGTATTTGTTTCTAAATGTAATTAAAAAGAATATATGAACTAAACTCCAAGCTAACCATGCTAAAAATCCGCTTAACTTAAACTTACCGACTTGCAGAATTGCTTTTGCTCTCCCAATTGTGGCCATGCTTCCTTTATCAAAATAAATAAATGGTTTTAGATTTTTTTCACCCTTAATTTTTTGTTCAATTAATTTCCCGATATATTTACCTTGCTGCATAGCAACCGGTGCTATTCCTGGTAAACTTACATCTTTATATTTGCAATTTGCAGAATCACCAATTACGAAAACAGAATCATCTTCCTTTAAACTGCAGAATTCATTTACAACAACTCTTCCCGCTTTGTCAATTTCTGTAGCAAGATCTTTTAAAATTTTAGATACTTCATTTCCAGCAGCCCAAATAATGTTTGATGTTGCTATCAAGTCATCATCAACGAGAACAGATTCCTCATTAATCTGCTTAACCATTGTATTTGTTAGAACTGTTACACCAAGCTTTTCCAATTCCGATTTTGCTTTTTCACTCAAATCATTATCATATGAAGAAAGGATTCTATTGGTTGCCTCTACAAGTAAAATTTTTGTTTTAGTTGTATCAATTTTCCTAAAGTTCTTCAGCATAGTTTTCTTAGATATTTCAGCAATTGCTCCGGCAATTTCAACTCCAGTTGGTCCTCCGCCCACAATTACAAAAGTTAAATATTTATCAACCGATTGTCTTTCGGCATATCTCTCAGCTTTTTCAAAAGAAAGCAAGATTTTCTCTCTAATTCTTAATGCATCAGAAATAGTTTTTAATCCGGGCGCGTTCTTTTCCCATTCACTATTTCCGAAATATGAATGACGTGAACCGATTGCAATTACCAAATAATCATATTCATAATAGTCATCTTTAAGGAAAACTTTTTTATCATTTCTGTTTATGCTTGTCACTTCGCCAAGAATTACTTTTACATTTTTTTGTTTTTTCAGAATTGCTCTTATGGGAAAAGCGATATCTCCCGGAGATAATGCCGCTGTTGCAACTTGATATAAAAGAGGCTGGAACAAGTGATGATTTGTTTGATCGATTAATGATATTTCCGCCTCTAAACCTTTAAGTGCTTTTGCAGCATTAAGTCCACCAAATCCTCCGCCAATTATTACGATCTTCTTTTTCATATTTAATTCTTTCTAAATTTTCATATTCATATTATCAGATCATTTTTTATTATAAAACAAATTTTGTTTACTCGCCCGGAATTACAACAACTTTTGTAGTATCGGAAAAATCTCTATACTTCCAAATTATTTCAGCAATTCCGGAAGTTTGTGGATAAAATTCAAATCGGTTATTAACTTTTGCTTCTATACCATTTATAGAATATTTCACTTTTGAAGAATCAAATTTAGTTTCGTAATCCCAGTCATCTAAAACTTGAACATCAAAATCAATAGAATGATTCAGCATAATTTCAATAAATTTTGGTCTAACCTTCAATTTCAATTCAGAATTATTTTTAGATAAAACCATTAGCATGCTGTATAAAACTCTTTCACCAATAAAATCAGACGGTTTATTAGCAACGCTATCTCTTATCACCATAGATGTTGAACCACCGCCGTCTAAATTTATTGCATCAGTACAGCCTAGCATTTTCATTAATTTTGATAATTCATATAGACTCATTCCCATTGAATGATTTGTCTGTCTTCCATCAACTGTAACAAGTGTGAGTGTATCTTTTGCCGCATTATAACCTGCTGCAGTTCTTGGATTTTTATCAATAAATTTTTCGCTTCGTAAATTTTCTATACCATAAAAATCATGGATCAATTTAGAATTTTTATACAAACCCGGTAAACCACCAACCATTGCTGTAATTTTCTTATCAAAATCTTTAAATGCTAATTTCAAAATCCCATAATTTTCTTCAACTAATCCTCTCAATGGATTTTTTGATAAAATAATAAAATCACATTTTTCAATTTCATTCTTCACTTCAAATGAAATTTCTTTATTGATTTCAAAATTAGAACTTAGCTTGATACAGTATTTATAAGGGTGAAACACATCACTAAAATTTTTTGTCTTATTATTTATTAAGATAATTTCAGAACTTTGTTTTACTTCATTAAATCCGTCAATTATAAAACTCTTATCTCCTGCTTTAAGTTCTCCATGAAAATGGAACTTGTCTATTCGTGGATTTTTAAATTCATCAATCAATAATAATGATCTATTAAGATTTGCGCCTTTTATTAATTCGCCACTACTAACAGTTGAATTTTGAGTCTGCATTGGTTCACCGCCAAAAAAATCAGCGTTAATTCCGGCAATTACATTTTTTCCATTTTTAGAAATATACTTAGACATTTGAGAAGCTGTAAATCCACCAACGCCAAGCGTATCAAAGGGAACAAAGACGTCAATATAATTATTTGAGTTTTTCAAATCAATTTTCAGAACATCGATGCTAAGCGGTTTTAATGTGTCTGAAAGTTTAAAATATAAAACTCCCGGACCAACTTCCTTTACTTGAAGAGTGTCAAAACCATAATTTAATTGGAGAAAGAAAAAAAGTGAAATAATGATTTTTATAAATTTATTTTTCATTCTTCAACACCAAATAGTTTTTTTATTTCATCATTGTCAATTGATTTGGTCCTATCATGTTCTTCATTCTTAGAATTTATCAAATCCATTTCTATGATAAATTCTTCAGATTTAAGAATTGCGCAGCTATTAACTTTTGCATATTGCATAACTTTATGGTCAGAAGAAATGACAATAAATATTTTGGGATTTTTTGCACGATCAATTTGAAATCTAATTTCATCATCCGCAGTTTTTGATTCACTGTAATGAATTTTCACTTTAGATGTTCTTATAGCTTCTTGGGGAAATCCATCTAGATGTAAAGTTACTTTAACTTTTTTGGATGTAAAATATCTATCAATTCTATGAGCTAAAACTTCTCTAGAATTTTGTGGATTTTCTTTTTGTAATTTTTTTATATCTTTCACTTTATGAAGAAGATTATTTCCATCAATTAAATAGTGTTTCATTTACCTTCTTCCCGTGTATAATCCTTTTGATTTAGTAACTTTGATGTCTTTCAATTCAGGAGCTTTCATTCTAATTTCTAATCTGAAACCTCTATAAGAGCCAAAAGGTTTCCATGTAAAATTCATTTCCCAGCAATGTAAATCTCTATAGATTGCAACATCAGGTGCAGATATTTCCTTTCTCTGAAAATCATAATTTCCTCTAACTTTAAATCGCCAGTTTTTAGTAAGACTAAAATCGAATGATAAGCCTAATCCACTTGATTTTGTTGGGTTTGAAGCATCTGCTTTACTCAAATTAAAATTATAGTTTAATGAAAGATTCCAAGGAATTGAAAAATCGGGGGGTTCAGTTTCATCATACAGAGCAACATATTTACTTTGCTTGAATGATTCATACTCTTCCTCTTCGGTTTCACCGGTTCTTTCTTCACCTTTAACTTTATCGCCTGAAATATTTACGGCAGCAGAAAAACTAAAATTTGTTAATCTAAATAAACCGCGTCCATCACTTGCTAAAAATTTATTCACAAATCTTGAGCCATTATGTTCATAAAAAGAATAAACAGAACTTCCATTTAAACTAAGAATATCACCAATCTGAGTTCTGTAACTTAAGCGAAGATCGTCAAGCTTAAGACTGTCGCGCGTAAAATCATAGCCCGAACTAATTCCTAAATTTAGAAGCTGTATTTTTTGTGATTCAGAAGTTGTATCCGTTGGATCTTTCATTGTCTTCATTTCAAAAATATTGCCTATAGAGAAACTTAATCTTTGCGATTCACCTGAACCTGCGCCACCAAAAATTTCTTTCCCATATTGATCGTACTTAACTTCTTCACCGGCTGAATTTGTATAACTGGAATAATATCCCCAATGTGCTTCTGAAAAATCCGGTCGATAATTATATGAAATGGAAGGCTGCACTGTATGACGGAATGCTTCAATACCTAACATATTAGGCTGCATAATTCCATATATTTTTGTTGAAGCAGAAATTCCAAAATCGAAATTACGTATCATATTTATTTCACGAATATCTTCATCTCTTTCAACCGATCTAAATCCTGAGTTTTGAGTTGTATCGGCAACCAGTTCTTCATATTTCCTAATTTTTTTATTGTACCATTTTTCATTGTAGTTTATTCTTGGAGAAATATTAAAGAAGCCCACTTTTGGTGAAGCACTCAAACTAATATTATGTTGTATTCCGCCTCTGGTTTTAAGATTACCTTCAGTTTTATTTCTATTATTTTTTAACTGTCCGCTGTAACTATATCCAATATATTCATACCAGTTCTGGTCTTTGCTGATATTTCTTCCTTTTCGAAAAGGAAAAGACGTAGGCACATTAAAATTCAAGCTTGGTAAAGTTTCTGAAATATTCCCCGTTTTTAAATTTTGACTTCTGCTATAATTTAATGTCATACTATTACCGGACTCATCCCATCGCTTTCTAAAAGTAGCATTGGAGATAATATCCGTTCTTAACAAATTATCATAATCAACACTATTTGTAGAAAGAAAGCTGCTAGAAACAAATTGAAGATTTGCATCTAAAGTAGTAGTTGGATTAAAAGTCTGTGAATGTGACCACTGTAAATTATAATCCTTTCTTCTCACAGCATTTGGATCACTATCTTCACCAACTTTATAGAAAGAATATTCAGCATTAAAATTTCCATTTATCTCATATCGTTTTGCATACCGAAATCTAGATTTTGCCGCAAATCCACCTTTAGAATAATAATCCCCTGTTAAAGCTAAATCCATGTAATCACTAAATGCGAAGAAGTATCCAAAGTTGCTAAAATATTGACCACGATCCGCACTTGAACCATAAGCGGGAACAATAATTCCAGATCTTCTGCCAGATTTAGCCGGAAATACTGCAAATGGCAAAGGAATTGGGAGTGGAACTCCTCCTATATACATAAAAATCCATTTGGCAAATATTTTATCTTGATGAATAACTTTCATTTCCTGCGCACTGAAGTGAGTGTGCGGCGTATCATTTTCACAAGTAGTATAAATTCCATCTTGAATAAAGAAAGTTTCTTTGTCAACTTTTTTTACTACGTTGCCTTCATAACGTGAATCTTCAGCAGCATTTTTTGCTAGCGAAATAAAACCACGCTGATTCTTAAAATTATATCGGATATTAAAGCCTTCGTAAACTTCACCATTTTCTTTTAAGATTGGTGTTTGAACTATCTTTGGACTTTTAATTTCTGTTGAATCATTTTGTAAAGTAGTATCCGGAATTCCAGTTGCAAACAATTCATTTGTATTGAAATCCACAAAAATATTTCCGCTCGTAAGTTCGGACTGTTTATATTTTAGATTCCCGTTTCCATAAACATTCATCTTTTTATTAGCTACATCAAAGGTTAAAGAATCTGAAGAACTAGCATAGACTACTGATTCAATATCAGTTTTTTTCTTTTTTAGTGTTGAATCTTGGACGGAAGTTGTATCAGAAATATTTAAAGAATCAGGAATAAGTAGAGAATCTTTTATCGAAATAGAATCAGAAAGAATATTATCTATAGTAATTTCTTGAGCAAACAAGAAATTTGTAATAAATAAGAATGAAATAAAATAAAAGAATCTCATTATAAATTCACAAACTATGCTTTGTAAAACGCAATTGCCGATGCCCCTTTAATTCCCGCGGCATTTTTAAGTTTAGCAGGTAAAACTTTTACTCGAGGTCGTAAAGGAGTTAAAACCCGCTCTTTAATTGTACCTTCTATAGAATCAAATAATCTATATCCAAATCCGCCAACACCTCCTCCAATGATAACTTTTCCAATATCAAAAATATTAATCGTTGATGCTAAAGCATATCCAAGATAATTACCAAGTTTGTCAATTACGTAAAGTGCAAAAGTATCATTCTGTTCGGCGGCCGAGTGAATCAATTTTGGAGTTAACTGATTATTATTATTTTTAATTAAAAAATTCAATAAGGAAGTGGAATAATCACGCAATTCTTCCGTAACCCATCTAACTAAATAATTATTTCCGGCATAGGCTTCTATACAGCCTGTTGAACCGCAATTACAATTTGCACCTTTATAATCAATTGAAACATGTCCAAGCTCACCGGCAGCACCAAACATTCCTCTATAAATTTTTCTATCGATTATAATTCCTCCGCCAACACCTGTTCCAAGCGTTATCATGATAAAACTTTCAAGTTTTTTCCCCGCGCCAAAAATCATTTCTCCAATTGCTGCTGCGTTTGCGTCATTTTCAACACTGCATTTTAATCCATAATGCTTTTGTAAAATATTGCCGACAGGCACACTTTCCCAACCCGGAAAATTTGGCGGGTTTTCTACAATTCCCTTTTTGGGAGAAACCGATCCGGGTGAACCAATTCCAATTCCAATAAAATCTTTTTTATCTATTTTTTGAATTAATTGATCAATTCCCTTTTTTATCGAAGCCAGAACAGAATCAGGACCATTTTTTGCATTCGTATCAACATCTGTTTTTTTAATTATTTTCCCGCCTTCTGAAACAATCCCAACTTTAACAGATGTACCACCCAAATCAACACCAATTGCATATTTTGACTTTGACATTGTTCTTCTCTAATTAAATTTCTGATCGACAATTGTAATTTCATCCGGATATTCAATATCACCAATTGGAGTTCCAATAACTGGTTTTGATAGGACTTTAATTGCTGATGTATTTGCTTTTTGTCCGCCTAAATTAAGTGCTAAATTTATAATACTTTCCAAACCCTTATCCTTAAAGAATTTCATCAAATTCATACTAAAATCAATAGGTATTAATTTGTTTTCGCCAACACCGGGAACAACAACAGATTCGCTAATATTTCCTGTAACCGTAAGTTTATCATCAATAAATAATTTTACTGGCAATGATTTCAAAGTTATATCAGTAGCAGGAAATCCGCCTTTGCCATCATTTGGATTTTTAGCTTCGAGGAAAAGTCGAAAAGTAATAGGTAATTCGTCTTTAGAAATTGATGCAGCTAATTTTATCATATCAAGGGGATTAAAGTCAGATAATTTCTGTTTATCCTTTATTGAAATTCCCATCACTTGAAAATCGTTTACATTATTAACTTTGAACTGAAGTCTGGAAACATTCATTGCGGTCTGCAAGATACTGCAAGAAGTAAACAGCAAGAGTAAAGCTAACGATAAAAGAATAGTTTTTTTCATTACGTTCTACTTTCATTAATTTTGGTAATTATTTCTTCGGCTACTTTTAACGCCCTCAAACCATCGGCACCGGTAACTAAAGGTTCTTTCTTTTCTAAAATAGAATTTACAAATAATTGGAGTTCATATTTAAGTGCGTTTACTTCTTTTAATTCAGGTTGTTCATAAACTAATAATTTCTTTTTTTCACCTGCTCCAATTTCGCCAAACGCCATTAGATTTTCAGAAGCAGGATCGCCCGGCTGTAATAATCTAAATATTTCCGAAACTCCGGTAGTAAAATCCAAAGTTATATAAGCATCTTTTTGAAACATTCTCATTTTTCTCATTTTCTTTTGAGAAATTCTGCTTGCTGTAACATTTGCAACGGTTCCATTTACAAATTCAATTCTTGCATTTGCAATGTCAATATTATCTGTAACAACCGCAATTCCACTAGCGTTTACTTGTTTTACGTCACTTTTAACTAAGCTTAAAATTATATCAATATCATGAATCATTAAATCGTGAACAACCGCAACATCTGTTCCACGCAAGTTAAACTGTGAAAGTCTGTCGCTCTGAATAAATTTCGGTTCCAATGCAAAATTTTCCAATGCAAGCAAAGCTGGATTGAACCGTTCAATATGCCCAACTTGCATATTTAATCCTAAAGAACTTGCTAAGTCAACTATTTCTTCACCTTCTTCAATTTTTGCCGTGATTGGTTTTTCGACAAAAACATGCTTGCCGTTTTGTAAAGCTTTTTTTGCAATTGAATAATGCGCACTTGTTGTAGAGACTATTGAGACAGCATCAACATTTTTTAATAGTTCTTCCAAGCTAGAATATGGATTTACAGAAAATTCAGACGCTGCTGAATTTAATTTTTCCTCATCAATATCATAAATTCCAACTAATTCACAATTCTCAATTTCTTTAAATAATTTTGTGTGAAGTTTCCCTAAATGTCCCGTTCCAACAATTCCAATTTTCAACATAAGTTTACCTGTTTTGAATTAATTTATAGCCAATTATTTTTTCGAATCCACCTAAATCTGTTGAATTATAATAGACAAAAATATGATAATCATTTGTTGTCTCCCAAAAATTCCCTTCTAATTCAAGCCAATCAGCTTCTTCGCCATTTTCATAAGCCGTAACATACTGATAATCATAAATTCCCCTTTTTAGATTTACAAAAAGTGAAAAGTATCCGGTTCTATCTTCGTTCATTTTAAAATCTTCATAAATTTCCCAATTCGTAAAAGAGCCGACTAAGTATATATTTTTATTTTTATCATAATCATTTGGGTTAAGTTCAAATTTTACGTCCATATATTCCGCATAATCGTCTTTATAATTTTTGAGGTGAGAGCCGCCGTTAAAATCCTTTTGACCAAATTTGAAAAACCTAGAAAGATCCGCTCCGTCATAATGAGCTTTTGTTTCCGGTGGATTGTACCAAGTAATGTCATTTAAATTAGTTTGTCTATATTCATTTCCAGGCTGAATTGATTTGAAAAAAAATTTGAATTTTTTATCACCATTCCATTCATAAAAATCATTTTTATTAAGCTGGTCTTTTTTAATTTCATTTGGAGAATTAATTTTTTGATTTTCTATCAGGACTACTTTTCCCAATTCATTTCCAAACATATTTTCTACTAAATTAAAACTTGCTTCAATATCTATGATTCTTCCCAAATTGGCTTGTTGAACATTCCTACCTTCAATTCTACCTTCCTTAATTGAAGTATTTAATTGGATTTCATTTCTTACAACAAAAAATCTACCTTCTCCTAAAATATAATTTGGTTCAAAGGAATTATAAATTTGGAATATCCAGTTTCCGGAAAATGGAAATTTTATATCTTTATTCGGATAATTCTTTCTAAAGTGATAATCCGCTCCCGATGCAGGTCTTGGAACCCTCTCTAACCATAAATTATAATCAATGTCGTTTGGGGATGATGATAAAAATTGATTATTATAAGGTTTCCATTCACTGTTGCAAAATAAAAAGCGAATGTTCAAATTTGGCGATGAGTCACTTTTTAAATCAAAATCAATTGTAATTGATGAATTTCCTTGCTGGGAATATTCTACAATTGGAAATGATATTTCTGAATTTGATCCAAATACACGAAGGCTTTTTACATAAATATCTTGAGAAAATAAATTTATGGAAAGAACTAAAAAAAGCAATACTTTCATAATGTCAGGAATCTCATAAAATTTTCTATTCGAATTGATTAAAACAGCTTGAAGAAATAGACAATTTATTTCTATTAATCTTGCAAATTTTGAAAATAAAAGTACCGAAAATTGGTCTGTTTTACAATGAATTTAGCAGTGCAGTTTTGATTGAGTTCTCTGGACTTTTTATTTATTTGATAAAAAAGAAATCGCCGCTCAATTTTAGAATCAAAAAACACAATTCTTTATTGAGCGGCGATGGATTTAAATCAACAAAACGAAACGCAAATTTTAGTTTACGTCAATATCTCCGCCGGTTGTTTTAGCTTTGATAATATTTCCGCCGCCGTTTACTTTTGCTTCTAAATAATTAGATTTCATCTCTATAATTTTAAGTCCGGACAAATCACATGAAACATTTCCACCGGTTGTTTTAAGATCAAGATCGGCTGAAACAGATTTTTCTAATTTTAATTTAATATTCCCGCCGGTTGTGTAAAGTTTCATCCCTTTGTTTTCACCTTTATGCAAGACTTCAATATCTCCGCCGCTAGTTTTTGCATCAATTTCACCGACAGAATTTTTAATCTCAATATTTCCGCCAGAAGTTGTCGCTGAAATATTACCCATTACATCATATACTTCAATATCACCGCCGGATGTAGCAACATCAATTTCGCCATTATTGAATTTTATTATTACATTTCCGCCGCTTGTTTTTGCTTCTAGAATTCCGGAAGTATTTTTAAGATTAATATCGCCACCACTTGTTTTTACATTTTTAGTTCCAATAATCTCGTCAACTTCAATATTTCCGCCGGAAGTTTTTAGATCTAACAAAAATTCTTTTGGAACCATAATTTCATATTTAGATGAAATATTATTCCATTCCCAAGAGAATGAACTTTTTTTCTCAGATTTTACCAACACTCCACCGGAATTTTTTTCAACAATAAAATCTAATTTTTCTTGCGCTTTTTTGTTTGCAAAAACTTTAACATAAACTTCGTCTTTGTCCCAAGCCGCAAGCTTTATATCTCCGCCCATAACTTCCATTGTGAGTGTTTCCCCACTAGAGACTTTGAAAGTTTTTTCAATAAACAAATCGGTGCTTGCAGCTTGGAGAGCCGAGAATCCTAACAAAGTAAAAATTACAAGTAAAAATACTTTGTTAATTAATTGCGATTTTAACTCTTCTAAATTTTTCACTTTTACTCCAGTTTAATAATTATTTAGATTGATTTATTTGATGTTTGGTTACATGCTCTTTAGACTTTGCTAAGCAAAAAAAGTTGTATAAATTTCTGTTTATGAAATTAATCTCTTTTGTTTATGTTTTTATCGGTGCCGGATTTGGCGGAAGTTTACGTTACTTTTTATCTACATTTTTAGCTGATAAAATTTCTGTTGTTTTCCCTTCTGGTACTTTAGCAGCAAACCTTTTGGGAAGTTTAATTATAGGAATTTTTATCTTTAGTATTGCTGATAAAGATTTGGTTACAAGTAATATTCGACTTTTAGTTGCTGTCGGTTTTTGTGGTGGTCTTACTACTTTTTCTTCATTTTCTTATGAAACGTTAAATTTATTTAGAGATTCACAATATTTACTTGGATTTTTGAATATCGCTCTTAATTTAGTTTTAAGTTTCATTGGTGTTTTAATAGGATTTTTAATAGCAAAGTGATCTTATGAAAATTGAAAAAGAAGCAAAATTATTAAGAATTTTTGTAGGTGAATCAGACAAAATTCATGCAATTCCGGTTTATGAAAAAATTGTTCTTTTGGCTAAAGAAAAAGGGCTTGCAGGCGCATCAGTTTTCAAAGGAATCATGGGATTTGGCGGAAACAGTAGAATTCATACTTCAAAAATTTTAGCAATCTCTGAGGATTTACCAATTCTTATTGAAATTGTTGACGAAAACGAGAAAATTAATAATTTTATAAATGATGTAAATATAATTTTTGAAGAAGCAAAATCGGGCGGTCTTATAACTATAGAAAAAGTTGAAATTATAAAATACTCTTATACCAAAAAGGATTAATCCTGAAAAAGTTTATTACAATTCTGATTTTTGTTTTATCTGCACAAATTATTTTTCCACAGTATAAATATGATTTGAATCAAATATTTGCTGAATCAGAAAACTTTATAAAATCACCAGCTAACTGGCAAAGTAAAGATTTTTTAACTCTTGGTTTAGTGCTTGCCGGAACTTATGGCTTGATGAATGCTGATGAAGAAATTCGTGATTTTTCTCAAAATCAAAGAAATGAAATACTTGATATTCCAATGTATTTCGGAACACTTTATGGAGAACCATTCACTCCACTTTTAATTGGAGGCGGTTTAATAATCAGCAGCAATTCCGGGAATGAAAAAAATAAAAGAATCGGTTTTGAAGTTCTTCAGGCAAATTTATATTCGGTTGTAATTACTCAAATAACTAAAATGGTCTTGGGAAGAACAAGACCTTATAAAAATGAAGGAGCTTTTAATTTTACTTTTCTTAATTTCACAAAAAATGATTTTTGGTCGATGCCTTCAGGACATACGGATGTAGCATTTGCTACTTCTACAGCTTTAGCATTAAATACAGACAATAATGTTCTCAAAATAATATTTTTTGCACCGGCTGTTTTAACAGGAATTTCAAGAATTTATCATGACAGACATTGGGCTTCTGATGTTTTTCTTGGAGCTGCAATAGGTTATTTTACAGCTAGATTTGTGCATAATCTTCATGATCAAAAAAATAATGACTTTATGATAAATCAGCCAACTGCAACAATATTGAATTTCAATTTTGCCTTTTAATAAAATAGCCATCTCGAAAGAATCTCGAAATGGCTATTAAATATTGAACTTAAGCTTGTAATTATATTTTTATAATGCTTTTATTTCATTTACAAGTTTTGTTACTGCATCTTTTGCATCGCCAAAATACATAAGAGTATTATCAACATAAAACAATTCATTATCAATTCCTGCATAACCAACATTCATAGAACGTTTGTTAACGATAACTGTTTTTGCATAATCAACATTTAGAATTGGCATTCCATATATTGGTGAAGATTGATCATGACGAGCAGCAGGATTAACAACATCATTTGCACCAATTACAAGTACAACATCGGTATTGGAGAAATCATCATTAATATCTTCAAGCGCAAAAAGTTTATCGTATGAAACTTGTGCTTCTGCCAGAAGAACGTTCATATGTCCCGGCATACGACCGGCAACAGGATGAATAGCAAATCTAACATTAATTCCTTTTCCTTCAAGAATATTAGCTAAATCACGAATAGCATGTTGAGCTTGAGCAACAGCCATACCATATCCAGGAACAATAATCACATTACTAGCTGAATCAAAAAGCATCGCTAATTCTTCAGAGTCAATTGATTTGTGCGGTTTCTGCTCTCCGCTATTTGTAGCTGCACCGCCGCCTCCGGCAGATTCCCAACCGCCAAGGACAACATTCATTAAAGAACGATTCATTCCGCGGCACATAATTAAAGTGAGAATAATTCCGGATGCACCAACTAAAGCTCCTGCAATTATCAGCATATTATTGTTAATAACAAATCCGGTCATAGAAGCAGCAATACCTGAGTATGAATTTAATAATGAAACTGCAACCGGCATATCAGCACCACCTATTGGCAATACTAGCAGAATTCCAAGAACCAAAGAAATTCCCATTACAACCAAAATTAAATCGGATTGAGTAGGATCAATTATTATAAAAACGCCAGCAGCCAAAACAACTAAAAACAACAAAACATTAATTGGATTTTGAAGGGGATACTTTACAACTTTTCCGGTAACAATTCCTTGAAGTTTTCCAAATGCAATAAATGAACCGGTAAGTGTAACTGCTCCAATCAAAATTGATAAAACAATTGTAATACTAATATTTACCGGGAAATCCGGTGTTTCTACTTTAAAGTATTCACCCATTGCAACTAAAACTGAGGCACCGCCGCCAAAACCATTTAACAAACCAACCATTTGCGGCATTCCGGTCATTTGAACTTTTAAAGCCATTACTGAGCCTATTAAAGAGCCTACAACCAAACCGGCAATTATATATTCATAACTAATAATCATGTGATCGAACAAAGTAATAACGATAGCGAGAAACATACCTAGTGTAGATAAGAAGTTTCCTTGGCGAGCAGTTTTAGGTGAGCCTAATTTTTTGATTCCAAAAATAAAAAGTATTGATGCAATCAGATAAATTATATAAGATACAATTTGCATGTGTTATCTCTCATTTCTTTTTAAACATTTTGAGCATTCTATCAGTAACTAAATATCCGCCCACAACATTTATTGTAGCGAAAATTACAGCGACTAAGCCTAATAAAGTACTTAGCATATTTTGTCCTTCACCGGCAACAATTAAGGCACCAACAATTGTAATGCCCGAAATAGCATTTGAACCCGACATTAATGGAGTGTGCAATGTAGGAGGTACTTTTGTAATTAATTCAAATCCTACAAAAATTGCCAAGGCAAAAACGTAAATCTGCATTAACAGATCGGTTAATTCCATTTTTAATTCCTTTGTCTTAATTTAAAATCATAAACAAAATATTAATTCAAAAGTGATTTTGTTCTTTCCTGAACTACTTCTTTCTTATAACAAATTAGAGAGCCTTTTACAATTTCATCTTCTAGATTTAATGTTACATTTCCTTCTTTTGAAATATGCTCTAACAATGCCATCAAATTTTTTGAATAAACTTCGCTTGAATTTGTAGCAACTAAACTAGGAAGATTTGGTTCACCAATAATTGTAACACCCTTTTTTACAACTACTTTGTTCTTTTCGCTAACTTCACAGTTACCGCCAAATTCAACCGCCATATCAAGCACAACTGAACCGGGACGCATATTTTTAACCATTTCTTCTGTTACTAAAACCGGAGCTTTTCTTCCCGGAACTAAAGCTGTAGTAATTACAATATCAGCATTTGATACATGCTTGAAAATCAATTCTTTTTGTTTTTTAAGAAATTCTTCAGATGCTTCTTTAGCATAACCGCCGGCATCCTGCATATTTTCGTCAGTTTGAACTTCTATAAATCTACCGCCTAAACTTTGGACTTCTTCTTTAACTTGAGGACGAATATCGGAAACTTCAACAATAGCGCCTAATCTTTTAGCTGTGCCAAGTGCTTGAAGTCCTGCAACTCCAGCGCCCATAATCACTACTCTGGCAGGCTGAATTGTTCCTGCAGCAGTCATCATAAGCGGGAATATTTTTCCTAAATAATTTGCTGTAAGCAAAACAGATTTGTATCCCGCAATGTTAGCCTGAGAAGAAAGTGCATCCATTTTTTGAGCTAATGTAGTTCTTGGAATTGCATCCATAGAAATTACATCAATTCCTTTTTCTGCAGTTTTCTTGGCTAATTCAGGATAATGTAATGAATACATGAACGTAATAAGAAGTGTCCCTTCTTTCATCAAATCGAGTTCATGTTTGTTTAATTCTGGATGTTCAACCGGACGTTGAACTTTTAGAACTATATCCGTAGAAGAATATAGATCTTCTACATTGCCAATTATTTTGGCTCCGGCTTGCTCATATTGCTCATTTGTAAATCCGGCTTTATATCCGGCATCTTTTTCAACATTGACTGTAAAGCCTTTTTTGATCAGTTTTGAAGCAATATCTGGGACGATTGAGACCCTATTTTCGCCGGGAAATATTTCTTTCGGAACTGCTATAACCACAGAGGAGTCTCCTATTGTATTATTGTTAATTTATTAACTTAATAAAAATAATACATCCGTGTCAAATTATTTTGTTTAACAAAGATATACCATTTAACTTTTTTCACATTTAATCTAATTATTTATTCTTTTTTCTTTTTGCTCTTTGTTGCTGTCTTTTTTACAACTTTATCTTTTTTTACTTCTTCCTTTTTTTCTACTTCATTTACTATTGATTTCTTTTTTGTCTTATTTGTACTTGTTTTTGCCGTCTTAATTAAATCTTTCTTAACCTTATTCTTTGTTCGAGTTTTAGAAACTTTTGACTTTTTGGGTTTAATTTCTGATTTAATACTATCAACCAGTTTTGCTAATTCGTATCCGGATTTTTTAGACATTTCTACAAAATCTAAATAAATAGAAGTTATTTCTATAATTTGTTTTTCTAAATTTTTACTACTCATGTCAATATACTGCATAAAGTGAATTGTATAAAGCCAATCTGTTAATTCTTCCAGATTTTCCTTACTAAAGTATTTTATCCCTTTATATTCATTAACACCAATAAACTTTTGGATGAGTTCATCATTAACTAGATTGAGAAAATGCTTAAAGATTTTTTCTTTATTCAATTCTTTAAATAATTCATGATTAGAATCGAAATTATCCAAAAGAGCTCTTAATAATAACAATTCTTTGGCTACTCCATAATCTCCTCTACCATATTTGCGGAGAAGCTTTTCAATATTTTTGGAGATATAAAGTTTATTGAATATTTCATTTTTGATTTTTTGATCTAGATATTCATTACTTAAAATCAATACAAAATATATTTGAAGAAGGAGTGAATTCTCTTTATAGTTTTTAAATGGACTTAAAATAAAAAGATGATCAGGTAAAGGTTTTCTTGAATCTGCAAATTCATCTCGTAATTCATTAAGAATTTTTGATGAGTTATTTACCTTCTCTAAAAATTCAGTGTAGCTTTTTTCAGAATCACTAATTGATTTATCAATTTTGAAATGTGACTTCAATGAATTTAGATAAACACTAATTTTGTTATGAGCAAATTCTATTTGAGATTGAATTCCCTTTTCGTCAATATCGGTTATTAATTTACTTATTACATTTTCTTTGAATAAATTATTAAACGATTCATGAACAGAGAAAAATAATTTTTGCTTTATCATTTCATCAATGCTTGGAACTCCTTTGCCCGCAAGCTCTGAAGTAATATTGTAAAATGTACCATCAGTGTCATAAACTTCTCTAAAATTCCAATAAACTCTGTACTTAAAAGCATCCAGACTTATAAAAAATCCATTATCATGAAGCTCTTTACCAGAATAAATATATTCTAGATTTTCAATATGTTCTTGTATTACGTAATAATAATTATCATCATATTTTATTTCCAAAGATTCCGCAAAAGAAACCGCACTTAATTTTTTTTCACTGTTATCATTAGAGATTAATTTTGGAACCGAAAATTTTATTTTCCCTGAAGATGTTTGGAATTTATTATTAAAAAATACTAAAGCCTTTTCATTTCCGACACTATTTGTAAAAGCAAAAACATCTTCATTTAGATTTTCATTTTGATCGATAAAATCAAAAAACCAAAAATTCTTTATTTCACTGAACAAATATCTTTTTTTAACAATATCAAAAATTTCTCTTTCATGTCTCTCAACTAACCATTCATTTGGAAACTCATTATAGTATGCTCTTTGATATTCCATTCCATACTTTTCAGTATAACCTTCAATTTGCCCGTGAGCAAACATTGGAAGACCCGGAAGAGTAAGCATCATAATGCAGACACCAAAATATTTATCATCAATACCAAATTGTTTAATTGCAGTTTCTTCATCCGGATTACTCATAAAATTCACATATCTTTTTAGTATTTCCGGTTCGAACTCAAGAGTATTTGTAATTAAGTCTCTATACTTTTCATTTTCTTCTTTCATCATCATGTGCATAAAGGCAGAATTATAAACTCTGTGCATCCCCAAGGATCTAACAAAATATCCTTCCATTAACCAGAATGCTTCAGCCAATAAAAGAGTTTCCGGCATTTCATTATTTATCCTATCAACAACTTCACGCCAAAATTCGACAGGAAATAGCGAATCAAATTCATCCTTTGTTAATGCATGATCTGCTCTTGAAGGAATATCTCCACCTTTACCAGGCTGCGGGAACCACAATCGCGAAAAATGTCTTTTCGTTAAAGTCATTGCCGCATCAAAACGAATAATTGAAAATCTTTTTGCAACATTAAAAATCAATTGAATAACTGCTTCACGAACGTCATTCCTCAGCATGTTCAATTGCGCAGTATCATTCCATGGCATATTTGTTCCGTCATTCCCATGATAAAAATATTTTACACTTCCGTTGCGTTTATCAATTCTTTGAAAAACTACGGCCGCATCAGCGTGAGCCCAATAACCATCTTCAATTCTAACTTCAATGTTTGGATCTTCGGAAAGATTATCACCTGTAAATTTATAATTTGGAAAAGGAGGAAAATCAGATTGAATAAAATATTCAGGACGCTCAATAACCCATTTCGAATATATTCCGGTATGATTAGGAACCATATCGCTCGCAAGCCTAATTCCTCTGGCTTTTGCTCTTCTGTTTAAGTCTTGATAAGCTTCTTCTCCGCCCAAATCATGAGCAATAGTATAATCGTATAAAGAGTATGCAGAAGCAACCGCATCACTATTTCCCATCATATTTTTAATTTTTTTAGAAGCTGTACTTCTTTCCCAAACTCCAATAAGCCAGAGTCCGTTAAAATTGTATTTTGCTAATCTATCAAGTTCTTCATCCGGAATCTGATCCAATCTTTTTATTTCTCGTCCATATTGCTTTGAAAGCTGATCAAGCCATACATATGAATTTTTTGCGATCAGAACTACATTTGGCATCCAATTAACATCCGGTGTGAATTGTTCCGGTTCATCATAATCATGCACTGCATCTTCGGCATATCTATAAGCAGATTTACCAAGAACTAAAATATCAGATAAATCGGCTTTACCTTTGTAAACCGGGGCTACAACTGGCGCACCGCCCCCTCCACCGCCTCCAAATGATTCATGAACATAATCTTCTTTTACTAAATCATAACTTGTTAAAATTCTTTTTGTGAATTTTTCTGTTAAAAGAATTCCCCATTTTTTCATAATGAAATCTAACTGTGCTTCAATATTATCTGGGTTGTTTAGGATTGGAGTTCTTAAAAATTTCATTAAATCTTGTCCATCAGGACCAAATTTTTCTTGTTTCTCAAAAAAATTATCAAGAAGATTTATTGTTTTTTGGTATAATTCTTTATTGCTTAAATAATTTTCATCAAACAATTCTTTTATATTTTTATTTGCCGGATTGAAATTTGAGAAATACAATAAAAGCATTTCTTCGATTGTAATTTCAATATTGGATTTATCTTCATAAAAACCATTAAGATAATCGAGTATTGAAATTTTTCCTTTATATACTTCAATTGGCGGGAATAGTTCTAAGAATTCAAACAAAATTTTATTGAAGTTTTCTTCACCTAAACTTTCGTTTAGAAAATCAGCAGCTTTCTTGAAAACTCCTTTATTTAATTGACCTTCGTACTGCCTCATTAAAAAATGGTAAATCTCATCTATTAAACCGGCAGCGTTTACTTCACTTACTTTTACCTTGTTTGTTAAAGGTCTTTTGGAATTTAATTTTTGTGTGAAAACTCTTACTGCTGCAAAGTTTGCAAAAATTACATTTCCGCTGTAAGAAAAAAGCTCATAATCAAATTCATATTTTTTTCTTACATCTTTTGCAATATGAAATTCAACTTTATAGTTTGATTTACTGCTGCCATTAATTTCGATCTGCATTATTCTTCCTAAATTATAACCAATTAACAAGGTTGCAAGATAAGAACTTTAAAAGAATTAAGTAACCGAGAATAATCCATAAAGAAAAAGAATTTTTATTCACTTTTTGAAAATTGCCAATAAATAATCCTTGTATGTTAAATTGAATTCGAAGTCATATTAGACTATATTTTTGTTTTAATTTTTTTGGATATAATGTCAGCTACACCTTTAATGCAGCAATACAATAAGATCAAAAGTGAAAATCCGGATACAATTTTACTTTTTAGAGTCGGCGACTTTTTTGAAACTTTTGATGATGATGCAAAAACAGCTTCTAAAGTTTTAGGGATTACTCTAACCAAACGTTCAAATGGTGCTGCCGGGAATGTTCCTCTTGCCGGTTTTCCTCATCATGCAATTGATACTTATTTACCAAAATTAGTCAGAGCCGGTTTTCGAGTTGCAATTTGTGAGCAAGTTGAAGATCCTAAACAAGCTAAGGGTATTGTAAAACGCGATGTTGTTGAGATAGTTACTCCTGGAGTTTCACTAAATGATAAACTCTTAGATCACAAAAAAAATAATTATCTCCTTTCAATATATTTATTTAATGAAATGTGCGGATTGTCTTTTGCAGATATTTCTACCGGAGAATTTTTTGCTTATGAAGTTCATCAAAATGATTTAATTCAGCAGATTGAGCATATTAATCCGGCTGAAGTTTTAATCTCAAAAAAACAAAAACCCGTTTTGGATTCTATCCTATCAAAAAGAGAAAAACCTTATAAAATTACTAGAGTTGATGATTGGATTTATGACATAAATTTTGCTAACGATCTTCTGCTTGATCACTTTAATACAAAAACTCTAAAAGGTTTTGGAATTGAAAATCTGAATACTGGTTTAATTTCTGCCGGCTCTGTCCTAAATTATTTAAAAGAAACACAAAAAGATAAACTTGAACATATAAGTAAAATAGCTCAATATAATCCATCAGATTATATGCTTCTTGATTATTCTACAAAACGAAATTTGGAAATTACTTTTACAATTCAAGAAGGTTCTAGAGAAGGATCACTCATTTCAATTTTGGATAAAACTGAAACTGCAATGGGAGGAAGACTTTTAAAGAAATGGATTTCTGCACCTCTGCGTAAGGTTGAACCAATAATCGAACGTCAAAAAGCTGTAGAAGAATTATTCAACAAGAAAAAGTTACGAGAAAATTTATACAATGAACTTAGTGAAATAGGTGATTTAGAAAGAATAATTTCTAAAGTCTGCACCGGTAGAGTGAATCCACGCGAACTAATTCACTTAAAAAATTCTTTGAAGAAAATTCCGTTAATAAAACAATTATTAGATCAAGCCAATGCCGATACTTTAAAAAATCTAAACGAAAGATTAATTGAATTAGAATCTACAGTTGAATTAATTGAACTTTCAATTTCTGATGATCCCGGTTTAACCATATCTGACGGGGGAATTATCAGACATGGTTATAATCCGGATTTGGATGAACTTAGAGATTTATCAACAAATGCAAAAGACTGGATTGCAAACCTGCAAAGAACAGAAAGAGAAAGATCCAGTATTCCTTCATTAAAAGTGAGTTTCAATAAGGTCTTTGGTTATTACATAGAAATTAGCAACACGCATAAAGAAAAAATTCCGGAAAATTATATTAGGAAACAGACTTTAGTAAATTGTGAAAGATACATTACGCCGGAACTAAAAGAGTATGAAGAAAAAGTTCTTAATGCTCAAGACAATATTATAAAATTAGAAATGGAATTATTCAACAGAGTACGCGCTAAAGTAGCTGAGCAGACTCAGTTTATTCAGGAAAACGCAAAACTTATTGCTGTGCTTGACTGTTACTTGTCATTCGCATCTTCTGCTGCAGAATATAATTATTCTAAACCGGAAATAAATGATTCCGATACTATCTTTATTGAGGATGGAAGACATCCCGTAGTTGAAAGAATTTTGCCGCCGGGTGAAAAGTTCGCTCCTAATTCATATAATTTGAATAATTCTGAAAACCAAATAATAATTTTAACAGGTCCAAATATGGCAGGGAAATCAGTTTACCTTCGTCAATTAGGATTAATTATTTTGCTGGCACAAATCGGTTCATTCGTACCGGCAAAAGAAGCTTCAATTGGAATTGTAGATAAAATCTATACCAGAGTGGGAGCAAGCGACAATATCTCTGCCGGTGAAAGTACTTTTCTAGTGGAAATGCAAGAAGCAGCAAACATATTAAATAATGCAACAAATAAAAGTCTGATTTTACTTGATGAAATTGGAAGAGGAACCAGCACTTTTGACGGCATTTCAATCGCTTGGGCTATTACAGAATATCTTCATCAAAATCCTGAAGTTTCAGCAAAAACTTTATTTGCTACTCATTACCATGAATTAAATGAAATGGCTTCAATTTATCCGCGAATAAAAAATTTCAAAGTGGAAGTTAGGGAATATGGTGACAAGGTAATTTTCATGCATAAAGTTTCTGCCGGCGGTGCTGATCATAGTTATGGAATTCAAGTGGCTCAAATGGCGGGACTTCCAAATTTTGTGACTAAGCGCGCTAAAGAAATTCTTACAAATCTTGAAGGAAAAGAATTAACGCCATACGAAGAAAAGAAAAAGAAAATTCAAAAATTAAAAGACGATGAATTTCAAATAAGCCTTTTTGAAATGAAGGATGATGAACTTAGAAAAGAAATTAATGATATTGATCTCAATGGAATTACGCCGTTAGAAGCAATGAACAGATTAAACCAATTAAAGAAAAAAATTAAAGAGGATAAGTAGAAATGAGAGAATTAAAGAATTTTATTATAATTTTTGCTTCCATTTTATTTCTTTTTTCATGCGGAAAAGATTATTCAATTGAAGATAAAGCTTATATTAATTCGGTTGAACAGCATAGAAAAGAAAAAAATTCTACAATGAAAAACAGTCAGTCATCCCCTTTTAATTCAAGGACTAAAGTGAAATTTCATGAATTAAATTATTTTGATGTTGATCCGGCATTTGTATTTAAAAGTAGATTATTTGAATTTCCTGAAAAGGATACAATAACAATATTTGGAACGAAGGGGGAGCCCAGAGAAACGGTTAAATTTGGTTTCCTTACTTTTAATTTTCAGAACAAAAATTATAAAATGAATGTTTATGAAAGTGGCTCGGGCAATCAAAAATATTATTCGCTTTGGTTTACCGATAAGACAACAAACGAAGAGACATATGGAGTAGGCAGATATATTGATTTTGAATTGAACAGAAATCCGGATTTTGAATATACAATTGATTTTAATTTAGCATTCAATCCATATTGCGCTTACAGTCCGGATTATTCTTGTGCAATACCTTCAAAAGAAGATTACATAGATTTGGCAATTACTGCCGGCGAACAAAAATTTCATGAATGATAGGAGAATAAAGTGGTAGTTATATTAAAAAACAACGCAACCGATGATCAGATAAATGGAGTAATTTCTCAGTTAGAGAAATACGGATTTCAAGTAAATGTTTCAAAGGGTATTCAAAAAACTATAATTGGCGCAATTGGAGTTAAACCTGATTTCGATACAAGAAAAATTAGAATTTTAGATGGAGTTTCAGATGTTTACAGAGTAACTGCTCCTTTTAAATTAGCTTCGCGTGAGTTTAATGAAGACAACACTGTTATCAACATAAAAGGTGTTGAAATTGGTGGTGATTCAGTTGCTATAATGGCAGGACCTTGCTCAATCGAATCGGAAGATCAGATCTACAGAATGGCTGAAATTGTTGCTAAATCGGGCGCCAAAATTTTACGTGGCGGAGCATTCAAACCAAGAAGTTCTCCTTATTCATTTCAAGGTCTAGGAGAAGAAGGTTTGAAATATATTAAAGCTGCCGCAGATGAATTTGGTTTGCTTGTAATAACTGAAGTAATGCAAATAAGTCAGATAGAAACGATTTATCCTTACACAGATATTTTTCAAGTTGGGGCGAGAAACATGCAGAATTTCGCTTTAATTAAAGAGCTTGGAAATGTTGATAAAGCAATTATGTTAAAACGCGGACTTTCAGCAACAATTGAAGAATGGCTAATGTCCGCAGAATATATGCTTGCAAGCGGCAATAAAGATATTATGCTTTGTGAAAGAGGAATTAGAACTTTTGAAACATATACAAGAAATACGTTTGATCTTTCTGCAATTCCGGTCGTTCATAAAAAAAGCCATTTACCCGTTGTAGCTGATCCATCGCACGCAACCGGAATACGAGATCAAGTTCCTCCGATGGCAAGAGCTTCAATTGCTGCCGGTGCAGATGCACTAATGATAGAAATTCATGATGATCCGGCAAACGCTTTTTCTGATGGGCCGCAAGCACTTTTGCCTGATACTTATTTACAATTAATTGAAGAATTAAAAGTTATTGCAACAGCAATAGGAAGAAAAATTAACTGATAAAATGCGCTTTTGCAGATGAATAATATTGCCATAATTGGATTAGGCTTAATTGGCGGCTCAATCGCAAAGTCTATTAAAAATAATAATCTAGATATCACTATTTCGGCTTTTGATAACAGTGATATTTTAGATTTTGCAATTCGTGAAAAAACTATAGACAAAAAATTAAATTCTGAAAAAGAGGCATTGATTGATTCCGATGTAATTTTCATTTGCACACCTTTAGATACTGCATTAAAACAGTTTGCAGAACTCGCTCCCCTTCTAAATAAAAATCAAATAATAACTGATGTATCAGGAGTGAAATTTCCTTTTGAAGAAATATGGAATTCTTCTAATTCAAAAGGAAGATATATTGGCGGTCATCCCATGACGGGGAAAGAGAAAGGTGGATTTGAAAATTCTGATCCAATTTTGTTTGAAAATGCAATTTACATTTTAACCGAAGAGACACAAATTGATTTTGCCTTGAATGAATTTGAAAATTTAATTCATTCAATTGGTGCAAATATATTACACATTCCGGCAAAACAGCATGATGTAATTGCAGCAAGCGTAAGTCATCTGCCGCAATTAATTTCTGTAGCACTTGTAAATACCGCATCATTAAAAACTGACAAATATAATTTTCTTGATTTGGCTGCCGGTGGTTTTAGAGATATGACCCGCATAGCTTCCAGCGATTTTTCAATTTGGGAATCAGTTATTGAACAAAACCAAAAAGAAATTTTAGCGGCAATTGATAAATTCCAAATTGAACTTGAGACAATGAAAAATTTTATTGAGAAATTATCATTGACTCAATTAAAAGAAAAGTTTGAAAATTCTAGAAAAACTAGAGATGAAATTCCAAAAAACACAAAGGGATTTCTTTCCCCGCTTTTTGATGTTTTTGTATTTGTTAAAGATCAGCCGGGAGTTATAAGTAAAATTTCTACTGCTCTATTCAACAAGAATATTAATATAAAGGATATTGAACTTCTCAAGATCAGAGAAGGCTCAGGCGGTACTTTCAGATTATCTTTTGAAACATTAGAGGATTCCCAACAAGCTAAATTAATTATTCAAGAAATCGGTTTTGAAATAAGATAAAACTAAATCTTATTTGCAAAAGCATCGGCAACACGCTGTCCATCAATTGCAGCCGATACAATTCCACCGGCGTAACCTGCTCCTTCACCACATGGATAAAGGTTTCTAACAAAAGTATGTTCTAAAGTTTCTTTATTTCTTGGAATTCTTATTGGTGAACTAGTTCTTGTTTCTGCCGCTAAAATTTGAGCTTCTTCAGTATAATAACCTTTCATTTTCTTGCCAAATACTTTTAAACTTTCTATTAATCTAAGAGAAATATTTTTTGGTAAAACTTCATGTAAAGGAGAAGAAATTGTTCCGGGAATATATGAAGACTTAGGAAGTGTTGACGATAGTTTTTTATTTACAAAATCAGTAATTCTTTGAGCCGGCGCAGTTTGCGATTTTCCACCGGCGTTAAATGCAATTTCTTCAACATGTTTTTGATATTCTAATCCGGCAAAAACCCCGTGAGAGTTAAAATCTTTCCAATCTTCCTCTTTAATTGAAACAACCAAACCGGAATTAGCAAACGGTGAATCTCTTCTTGAAACCGACATTCCATTTAGAACCAATTCATTTTTATCTGTTGAAGCCGGAATAATTATTCCTCCCGGACACATGCAGAAAGAATAAACTCCTCTATCAGCTATCTGACAATTAAGATTATAGCTGGAAGCCGGTAAATTTTCATGTCTTTTATTTGTATGATATTGCAAAGAATCAATTAATTGCTGCGGATGTTCAATCCTTACGCCCATTGCAAATTCTTTTGCTTCAATTTCAATTTCATTTTTTTTTAGAAGATAATATATATCCCTTGCCGAATGTCCGGTTGCTAAAATTACAGCGTCGGCATTAAGTTCTTCTGTATCATTAATAATTACGCCACTTAATTCAATTCCATTTTTAATAAAACCTGTAACTTTTGAATCAAACCGAACTTCACCGCCATTATTAATGATTGTTTCACGAATCGACTGAACAACTTTTGGAAGATTGTTTGAACCAATATGTGGATGAGCGTCAATTAGAATATCTTGAACAGCTCCATGCTGTACAAGTAGATTTAGAACTTCTTGAGTATTTCCCCGTTTTGTTGATCGTGTATAAAGTTTACCGTCACTATAAGTTCCGGCACCCCCTTCACCAAAGCAATAATTTGAATTGGGATTAACATTATGAAACTGTTGGATTTCTCTTAAATCTCGTCTTCGCGCTCTAACGTCTTTTCCTCTTTCCAAAACAATTGGTTTTATATTGTGCGTAATTAAGCGAAGTGCAGCAAATAATCCGGCAGGACCGCTCCCTACAATAATTACTTTTTTATTTGAATTTATTTTTTCGAAATGAATTTCTTGAAATAATGAAGCGGGTTTTTCATTAATAAATGTCAATACTCGCAATTTGAATATTGGCATTCTGCTTCGTGCATCAATAGATTTTTTAATTGTTTGTAAAGCACTTATCTCATTAATATTTATCTTAAGCTTTTTAGAAATGCTTAATCTAATATGTTCACTATCATTAATGAAATCAGGGGAAACATTTAATTCAACTTCTTTAATCATTTTTACCGCCCCCTATTTATGAGGGAATTTAAAATTAGGTCAACTAACGTGTAGAATTTTTAAATATCGTTGTTTCGTATGTATATGTATTTCCGCCAATTATCATAGTTGATATTCCGGTATAAGATGGCTCTGCCGTACTGCTGACAATATTGCCAAGAAAATTATAAGTGTCATTTGTAATATTATTTTTTGCAGTAAGAGAAATGGAGGTTGTTGAATAAACACCTTTAATATCATTCTCAAAAATTCCATAAAAATTATTTGTTCCACTTGAACCGCCAAAAATTATCGTTCCTGTTCCTGTAAAAACTCCATCTTTGCCGGTTAAATTTAATCTTGCTGTCATTGAATCTTGCACTCCACCGCCAAGAGTAAATCTATCAACACTCCAATTTCCTGTAATGAAAGAATCAGTATTTGAAGATGTAGGATTTGAGTCATCATCACTGGAACAAGCCGTTATAAATAGAAATAAAAGTGCTAACAAAATGAATTTGTACTTCATAAAAACCTCCATATAAATAATTTTTAATAAGTCGATTTTGTAAAACCACCGTCAACATTAATTGTTTGTCCGGTTATATAACTCGCCTTTTCAGAAGCTAGAAATAATATTGCAGAAGCAATTTCATCGGGCCTTGCTAATCTTTTTAAAGGCACATCATTTGCCATTTCTGCTAAAATGTGTTCATGTGATTCATTTCTTATTTTTGATCTGGCTATTGCCAATTCATATAATCTTGAAGTCAAAGTATATCCAGGAGCGACATTATTAATTGTGATGTTAAACTTCCCAACTTGATTTGAAAGAGTTTTGGAAAAAGCTGTAACAGCACTTCTAAGGGAATTTGACAAAATCAAATTTTCAATCGGTTGTTTAACAGAAATTGACGTCACATTTATAATTCTTCCCCAATTTTTTAATTTCATTCCGGGGAGACAAAATCTTGTAAATCTTACTGCGCTAAGCAATACTTGATCAACCGCATTCAACCAATTATCATCATCAATATCTTCAAAATAACCTGGTTTTGGTCCACCACAATTATTTACAAGAATGTCAATATCACCAATTTTATGTCTAACTTCTGTAATTGTATTCTCAATGTCAGATGCAGAATTCAAATCACAAATCATCCAAAAAGGTTCAAAACCTGTATTTTGTTTAATTTCTAAAGCTGACTTTTTAAGATTTTCTTTATTACTGGAACAGATAGCAACTTTACAACCTTCTTTTATAAATTCTTCGGCAGTAGATTTACCTATACCTTTGCTTGATGCTGTAATAAGAACAGTTTTATTTTTAATACCTAGTTCCATTTTAGATTCTAATTTTTTTAAAGACAATGTTAAAGATAAGGAGTTGTATGTTATTGCGAAAGGAATTAATTAATTCTGGGAATTTGAAAGTCAAGATGCCATCTTGTAATAAGACGGCATCTCTTGATTAAGATTAAAGCTTATTCCGCAGCTTGGTCTTTCTTTTGACATTTTTCAATCATTTCAGTACATTCTTTATCATAAGTCTGTTCATCTAATTTACCTGATACAAAATCATTGTACTTTAAATCAAAAGTCTTTTTCATCTCATCTCTTTCAACTTCAGTTATCTGTTTTTCATCATATAATTTGTTAGCAGAAACAAAGTAAGGGAGCAATTTTTCAGTTTTTTGTTTGTCACTTTTCATTGCCATCATATCATCAAAAGTGCCTGAACCTGTTTCTTTGTCAACATAGTTTTTTGCCGCTTTTTCAGCTGATTTCATACCTTGGTCCGCTAAATTCTGAATAGTTGAACAACCTACAAATAAGAACATTAATGAAAGTAAAACTATAGTTAATTTTTTCATTTGGAAACCTCCAACAGTTTTTAATAGTGAAAAAAATTACGAGCTATAAAAGTACATAGTTATCCAATATATTACCATAAAAATCGATTTTAAAAATCTATTTTTTTCTTTGGCACCCTAATTTTAAGAATATATTCATGTGATTTTAAGTTCATCCAAAATAAAATTCGATTCATTTCGTTTTTGTTTCGCTTACTGCAACAATTAAAATCAGTATATAATAATTTAATTGACTTAATAAAATCCATATTATAAATTAAGATGTAGAGTCTGATATTTGGGCTGGTATAATTTCAATAGGAGAATATTATGTTTATTACCGATCATAAAAGTTTTATTAGGAATGAGTCTAAAACAGCGCTTAATTTAACTTCGCTTATTGATTTATTTGAATTAGCAAATTTATCTACTTGGACTATGGAGTTCCCTACTGCATCAATTAAATTTAGTAAAATAAAAACCGATCAACTTGGTTTTCATTCCAATAAATTAACTCATTATATTCATTTTACAGACCTTCTTCATCCGGATGATTATGAATCTTCAGTTGAAGCATTAGCCGATCTTTTAAGTGGAAAGAATAAAATTTACGATTCAACACATCGGTTAAGAAAAAAGATGGTAATTATATTTGGTTTAGAGATATTGGCAAAATTGTAACCAAAACTCCAGATGGTAAAAAAATATTACAAGGGATATCTTATGATATTACCCCTTCAATGGAATCACTTCAAAAATATAAAAAAATTCTATTCGATACAGAAGCTGCAGTTTGGGAATTTAATTTAAAGGATCAATCAATTGCGCTTTACAATGACAAAGCATGGAATTCAATAATCGGATTAGCTAGCACGTCGCCAAGTAATATAACACTTCAAAAATTTATAGATTTTTTCCATGATAACGATCAAAGTAAAATTGAAAATAATATTAATAAATTAAAATTTGGGGATATAAAAGAATTTCAAATTGAATCCAGAGTTAAAAACAAAAATGGCAATTCTACATGGATAAATTTTAAATGCTATCGAATTTCAGATGGCAGCAATCAATTAGATAAAATAACCGGAACATTAATAAATATAAATGAACTAAAAAGATTGGAATTTGAGAACATCAAATTGCTTAAAGCGGTTGAACAAAGCAATTCAATTTTTGTTATAACTGATACATGCGGAATTGTTGAGTATGCAAATCCAAAATTCTTTGATTCTACCGGTTATAAAAATGATGAAATAATTAATAATAAAATCAGCATCATCAAATCTGGATTACTAAGTAGAGAATTTTATGAAGATTTGTGGCGTACTATTAAAGCAGGAAATACGTGGTGTGGAGAATTTGTAAATAAAAAGAAAAATGGCGAACTGTTTTATGAAAAAGCTGTAATCTCAGCAATAAGAAATCAAAGCGGAGAAATTGTCAGGTATTTCCAAGTGTCCGAAGATATTACGGAATTAAAAAGAGCTAAAGAGAGTGCAATAAATAATGAAAAAGTAAAATCCGAATTTTTAGCCCAAATGTCTCATGAAATCAGAACTCCAATAAATGCAATGCTTACTTTTGCAAGTTTACTTGAGCTTGAATTAGGAGAGCAAGTTGATAACGAATTGCGCGAAAAATTTAAAATTATGAAGCGGGCCAGTAAAAGAATTACCAGAACTGTTGATTTGATTTTGAATTTATCCGAAATAAATGTTGGGACTTATAAACCAAGTTTTAGAAAAATTGATATTAACGAACAAATTTTAGAGCCACTTTGTGATGAATTTAGAATTATTGCTAAAGAAAAAGGGCTGTTGTTTGTTAATAATTTAGAGAAAAAAATTAGCAGAATATTTATTGATGAATATACTGTAACTCAGATTTTTGTTAATCTGATTGAAAACGCAATTATTTATACTAAATCCGGGAGAATCGAAGTAAACAGTTACACAAATGAAAATCAATTGGTTATTGAAATAGCAGATACCGGGATTGGAATTTCTAAAGAATATCATTCACAAATCTTTAAACCATTTACTCAAGAAGATACCGGATATACTAGAAGATTTGAAGGAAATGGACTCGGTTTAGCTCTCACCAAAGAATATTGTGAGATTAATAATTCAAAAATTTCTTTTATAAGTGAACAAGGAAGAGGAAGTACTTTTACTGTAAAATTCAAAATTTAGTTGAATGGCATTATAAAAAAATCCCGGCGGCAAACCGGGATTTTTACTCACTCACAAAACAAGTTAATTACTCAAATAAAAGATTAAATTAATCTGCAGATTGGGTAACCAACTGTTCTTTCACAATTTCTTCTGTATCAAGAGCAATAACTAATTCTTCGTTAGTCGGAATTCGCATAACTTTTACTATAGAAGAATCTTTAGAAATTACTAAATCATCTCCGTTAAGATTTTTTTCATCATCTAATTCAATTCCTAAAAATTGCATGTTGTCGCAGACAGCTTTTCTAACTTCAGTAGAATTTTCACCAATTCCACCTGTGAAAACAAAAGCATCAACTCCACCCATTGCAGCAATATAAGAACCTAAATATTTTTTAATTCTATAAGTAAAAACATCGAAAGCATTTTTAGCTTTTTTACTTCCTTCTTCAACAGCTTGCTCAAGTTCACGCATATCGCTGCTTTCACCGCTTAAGCCAATTAAACCGCTATGTTTATTCATTAATGTATTTGCTTCAGACATTGTTAATCCTTCTTTGCCCATTATATAAAGAATAACCGAAGGATCTAAATCACCACATCTTGTTCCCATCAATAAACCTTCAAGAGGAGTAAATCCCATTGAAGTATCAACTGATCTTCCGCCGTCAATTGCCGCCATACTTGCGCCATTGCCTAAATGGGCTGTAATAATTTTTAGTTCCTCAATAGGCTTACCTAACAATTGCGCAGCTTGCTCAGAAACAAATCTGTGTGAAGTTCCATGGAAACCATATCTTCTGATTTTATATCTTTTATACAATTCATAAGGAATTCCATATAAGTAAGCTTTGGGAGGCATTTTTATGTGGAAAGCTGTATCAAAAACACCGCACTGCGGAGTATTTGGTAAGTGCTCTATAACTGCTTCAATTCCTTTAATATTTGGCGGATTATGCAAAGGAGCTAATTCAATATTATCTTTTAATGCTCTCATAACATGATCAGTGATTAAAACTGAACCGGAGAATGTTTCACCACCATGTACTACTCTATGACCGATAGCATCAATCTCTTTTTTGTCTTTAATAACACCATGATTTTTACTCAGCAAAACTGCAATAACATATTCAATTGCAATTGAATGATCCAAAATTTCGCCAACTATTTTAATTTTTTCTTTGCCAAGCGGAGTATGAGTTAAAATAGCACTGCTCATTCCAATTCTTTCAACCATTCCCTTTGCTAACGAATCTCTTGTCTCTGTATCAATAAACTGATATTTAATTGATGAACTACCACAATTTAAAACTAGTATTTTCATTTCTTCCTCAAAAACTTTATGAAATTATTCTGCCTTCGCTGTCATATTTAAAGAATCCTTCGCCGGTTTTTCTACCAAGCTTTTTATCTCTAACCATTTTTCTTAAAATTGGACATGGTCTATATCTAGGCTCACCTAACTGTGACCATAATTGTTCCATCCATGAAAGAACTTCATCCAATCCCATGCTGTCTGCCATTTCAAGCGGACCTTGTTTGAAATTATAAGCTAGTTTCATTGCGGTATCAATATCTTTTGATGTTGCTACCCCTTCAAGAAGGATATACATTGCTTCGTTAAGCAAAGGGACAATTGCGCGAGTTGTAACAAATCCGGGATATTCATAAACTTCGACAGCCGTTTTACCTAATTTTGCAGCAAACTTTTTGACAATTTCAATAGTCTTATCAGAAGTTTCATATGCACGGACTAATTCAACAACCGGAACTTTAGGAACGGGATTATGAAAATGCATTCCTATTATTCTGTCTTTTCTTTCTGTAATTTCGGCAATTTTTGTTAGGCTTAATGTAGATGTGTTGGAAACAAGAATTGTATTTGGCTGGGCAATTTCATCAAGTTTCTTAAAAATCAATCTTTTTAGTTGAAAATTCTCTTCAACAGCTTCAATTATTAATTCGCAATCGACAACTTCTTCTAAATTTAACGTCCACTTTATTCTACTTAAAATCGATTTCATTTCACTTTGAGTCATTGCCCAACGTGAAATTTCAAATTCCATAGTTTTTTGAAGAGCTAGTTTAGCCTGTTCAAGATGTACTTCATTTTTCTCAACTATTAACACATCAAGTCCGGCAGAACTAATTGTTTGGGCAATACCTTGTCCCATAACACCTGCACCAATAATAGCCACATAATCAATTCTAGCATCATCAATAGATTTTGCAAAATCGCCTAATAAATCTTCTAATTTTAATTTTTCATCGGCCATAATATGTAAAATTTTCCTTGTTATATTTATTCAAAAGTATAAATATGAACAATATTTATACCAAGAAAAAATTCTCTAAAAAGGAAAATTTCAAACTACTTAATAGTCTCTTTTATTAAATATAATAATGCTTAATGCAAGATTGAGAATCATGAAGCCAAAAGATGTTAGCAGTGGTTGAAAATCTTCAATTCCCATCCCAACATTTATTTCTGAAATTAAAGAAGATATTTCGGCTGTTTTTGGAATTATATAGTAAAAGCCGTCAATTAGAAATTTGGCAATATCGCTTTCAAATAAGTTATAAAATATTTCTCTATTTGCTAACAATGGAGATAAAATAAGGAGAATAATGTAAGAAATCATCATTGCGAGGATCGAACTATTTGATAAAATTCCTATTAGAATTATCATGGCAAATAGAACTGCAAAGACAAATGTAATAATTAAAATTGACCATAAAAACGATAAATCCCAATCACCAAATTTGAACCCCATCATTAACCAAAGTGAAAAAATTAAATAGGCTAGATTTACAAGCACAACAATATTTCCACCAAAGAATTTGCCTAATAAAAGTTGCGAACGAGAAATTGGTTTTGATAAAAGTAGATCAATATTCCCCTTTTCGAGCATTTGCGGGATAATGCTGGAGACAGAGAAAATGGCAAGAAATATTCCAAATCCATACAGTGGATTTACTATAAACAATTTGATTGCTTTGGAAATTTCACTGCCAATTTCCATTCCATTTATTTGAATATCGCTTCCAACAATTGGAAAATTTTCTGCACTCACAGATATAAATAAAACTCCAAATAGAAGTAAAATTAAGGTTGAAACTCCGGCAAAAAGTACAAATATTTTTCTAGAAAAAGTTTCTCTAATAGTTAATAATGTAGTTATCCAAATGTTATTCATTTATTTGCTCAATTTTTATTTATCAGATTTATAAAAATATCTTCCAACGAAGTTTTTATGTTATTTAGATTTCTAATTCCTAAATCGTGCTCTCTAAGAATATCTGTAATTTTATCTATGTCTGTTTCATCTTTTACTTTTATTCTAAAACTATCTTTTTTGATTTCGAAGACTTCATAATTTTCAAATAATTTGGCAATTAATTCCGACTCAAATTCTTTATTCACTTTAACTTCATAAACTTCTTTCTGAGTTGTAAACTCTTCAACACTTCCCTCTTTAATTAATTCCCCGTTATTTAAAATTGCAACTCTATCAGAAATTAATTCAACTTCAGAAAGTAAATGACTATTTACAAAAATTGTTTTTCCTTGAGATTTTAGATTTAACAAAACATCTCTAATTTCCTTTCGACCAATAGGATCAACACCATCAGTTGGTTCATCTAAAAAAATCAATTCCGGATTATGAACCAAAGCTTGTGCTAAACCAATTCTTTGAAGCATTCCTTTTGAATATTTTTTGATTTTTGTTTTTCGCCATTTATTCATTTTTACCAAAGCAAGAAGTTCATTTATTCTTTGATCAAGATCATCTCTTGTATAACCGGAAAGTTTTGCATAATATTTTAGTACTTCCTCTCCGGTTAAATAATTTGGGAATTTATGATTTTCCGGCAAATAACCAATTTTAGATTTTATTTGATAATTACTTATATCTTCACCAAGAATTTTGGCCTCGCCACTATTTTGAAAAACAATTCCAAGTAATACTTTTACAAGGGTTGTTTTCCCTGCACCGTTTGGACCGAGAAGTCCAAAGATTTTTCCTGTTTCAACTTTAAGGGAAAAATCTTTTAATGCTGTTACAGAATTTTTACTTCTTCCATTATAAATTTTTGTAAGATTATTTACTTCGATAGCATTCATTAAATAATATTCCCTTTTTTGAATTTATAAATAGCATACCAGTTTATAAAAACCGCTATTGAACTTAGAACTGAAAGATGAAGAACAATTTCTGAAAAAGGAGCTTGGCGCCATAGCACTTGCAAAAATCCTTCCACAGACCAATAAGTTATTGTAAATTTTGCTAAAAACTGCATCCATTCAGGTAAAAATGTAATTGGGAACCAAGCTCCTCCCAATGCTGACATAACTAAAATTAGTAAAGTAGCAATTCCATTTGCTTGATTTAAAGATTTTGAATGAGCCGTAATTATCATTCCAAAACTTACTGCCGAAGCGGCAGAGAAAAATATCATTAAAATCAAATTGAAAAGATTGCTGAAAATATCAACATCATAAACTGCCCACGAAAATATAAACATAACCGAAAGCTGAATAAATCCTAATAAAATTGTGTAAATATATTTGCTCCACAAAATTTGAGATCTTGGAATTGGCGAACATAAAAGTCGTTTTAGTGAACCTTCCTGTTTTTCTTCAAACAATGAAATTGAAGCACCAACTATCGAAAATAATAAAAACATCATCGCCCAACCGCCCACAGTTCTTGTTACTCCCGGACTTTTAATATTTTCTCCAACTACCTGCTGGTTATCAAATTTTATTATTCCTTTGAGAATATTTTCACCGCCTGAAGCAATTGACGAAGTATCATCTAATATTAAGCTTGCTTCTAGTCTTTTGGGATCCATAGAATTATACACAGAATCTGGATTATACTTGAAAGTTGTTGCAATGGTTTTTGACATTCCTTTTCTAAATTTATTGAATTCAGCAGTATCAAGTTGAGCTGTAAATTGTCTCTGTAAAAGAAGAGGAAAAACTTTGGGAATCTGACTCATAATCATCTGCTGCAATGAACCTTGAATAAGAGAACTTTCTATTTCATTTTTAGGATCATATAAAATTCTGAATTTTACTGATTTAGAAGTATCAGAAAAAAAATCTTCCGGTAAAATTAATGCTGCAGAATAATTTCCTTTTTCTACTTTAGTCCTCGCTAAAGGTTCATCAAAAGAAATTTCTTTTTGAAGTTCATCATCAAAATAATTTTTTATTAATCTTAAATTCTCTGACGAATCCAATTTTGTTTCAATCATTTTTGCAACCGGCGAAGAGGATTGATTTACAAAAAGAATCGGAATTTTTCCTCTTGATCCACTGCCACCAGAAAAAATATTGCCGAAAATTAATATAAGTAGAGTAGGAACAACAAAAGTCATTACCAGCGCAGGCTTATCATTGAGGAATCTTAGAATATCCTTATAAATTAGAGTTATCAATGTTCTCAATCTCTTAATCTCCTTCCGGTTAAGTGGAGAAAAACATCTTCTAAAGTTGCCTTCTTAATTGTAACAAACTCCTCCTGAAGACCAACTTTTTCAAGCTCGGCAAATAGCTTTGAAAATTTAGAAAATTCCTTGCTTGGAATAATATCTATAATATTTTCGTTTTCGTAAACATCGCCAATTCTTCTAAGCGCTTCCAGATGCAAAAGCGTTTCACTGTTTTTTGTAATTCTCAATTTATCTTTTACATCAATTAAATTTATTAATGAACTAAGATTACCTATAGCTCTAATCTCGCCATTATCAATAACAGCAAGCCTGTCACAGAGTCTTTCAGCTTCTTCCATATAATGAGTTGTATAAATAATTGTTTTGCCTTGGTCGTTCATATTTTGTAATAAATCAAAAATTGCATTTCTAGATTGAGGATCAACACCAACAGTTGGTTCATCACAAAGAATTAATTTTGGATCGTGCAGAATACTTGCGGCAATATTTAATCTTCGTTTCATTCCACCCGAAAAATCTTTAACCGGATCCTTAACTCTATCAGAAAGCCCAACTAATTCAAGCACTTCATGGATTTTTAATTTTAGCTGTTTAGAATTTATGCTGAATAATTGTCCAAATATTTTTAGATTTTGTTCAGCAGATAATTCTTGATAAAGTGATATTTCTTGAGGAACATAACCAATTTCTTTTTTCGAAGAATTAATATGCTCAGAAATTATTGAATTATTAAAAACAACCGAACCGGAATCAGCTTTTAAATAGCCAATTAAAATATTCATGAAAGTAGTTTTTCCTGCACCATTGGGACCTAGTAATCCAAAAAATTCACCTTTTTCTATTTCTAAGTTTATATTTTTTAGAGCTTCAATTTTGCCAAAGGTTTTCTTGAGATTTTCTATTTTAAGCATTTAGATTTCATCTTTTATTTTCATTGGTAATTATGACGTTTGAAGAATTCTTTTGTTTGAAAGTTCGTAATAATTTTCTAATCATTCTTCTTTAATTTGTTACGTTGTTATTTTCTATGAAGGAACTTATTGGATATTTTATTTATGCTAAACGAAAAAGATTTATTAAAAAAATATTTTGGTTACGATGATTTTAGACCAGCGCAGCTAGAAATTATCCAATCAATATTGAACAAAGAAAATGTATTAGCAATTCTTCCAACCGGTGCGGGTAAATCCGTTTGTTATCAAATTCCTGCTTTAATGCAGGAAAATTTTAGCATAGTCATTTCCCCTTTAATTGCGCTTATGAAAGATCAAGTCGATTCTCTGAATAAAGTTGAAGAAACTGCAGCATTTATTAACAGCACCTTGGATTATTACGAAACCGAAAGAGTTCTGCGAGATATTGAATCAAAAAAAATAAAACTCCTTTATTTAGCTCCGGAAAAGTTGAACAATTTGGAATTTGCCGAAAAATTAAAATCCTTAAAACCGGAATATTTGTTTATTGATGAAGCACATTGTATTTCAGAGTGGGGACATAATTTTAGACCTAGCTACAGAAAAATTAATGAGTTTGCAAAATTTATTGAGCTTTCAAAAACTTCTGCATTTACAGCTACTGCTACTCCCGTTGTTAGGGAAGACATTATAAAGCAACTTGAATTTAAAAATCCAAAAACTTTTGTGAGAGGTTTTGAAAGAGAGAATCTGAAGATAAATGTTATTAATGCTTACAATAAAAAGGAAACTGTTCTAAAACTTTTGAGAACAAACCAAACACCGTGCTTAATTTATGCCGCAACAAGAAAACTGACTGAAGGTATTGCAGAATATTTGCGTGCAAATGGTTTCAATGCAGAATTTTATCATGCCGGGTTAAAGCCCGATATTAGAAAAATTATTCAAGACAGATTTATTGAAGGAAAAACTGAAATCGTAATAGCTACAAATGCATTTGGAATGGGAATTGATAAAAAAAATATTCGAACTCTGATTCATGCTAATATTCCAAACAGTATTGAGAACTATTATCAAGAAATAGGCAGAGCCGGTCGTGACGGAGAAACCTCCGAAATTTATTTACTTCATAATAATAATGATAAATCGATTCAAGAATTTCTTATTGAAAGTTCTTACCCGACAAAAGAAGAAATTGTTTTAGTCTATAATTCAATTTGCAATTATGGAAATATTGCTATCGGTAATTCCACAGAAAAACCTATCGTTTTACAAAAAGATTTTTTTGATCAATTTATAAGAAGTATGAGTCAGCATAAATTTTATAGTGCAATAAATATTCTAAGTAATTCTAATTATATAACTGAGATTAACAGAAAATCCAATGAGTACTTTATTAAATTTTTGCTGGATCAAAACGACCTTAAAAAATATATTTTAAAAATTGCGAATGCTGAATTAAAAGAAACACTTGTTATACTTCTTCGTTTGTACGGTTCTTCTCCATTTTTAAAAGAGAGTAAAATTGATCTTAAGAAATTATCCGAATCGCTAAATAAGAGTGCAAGCGAGGTTAAAAACGATTTAGATGAATTAAGCATTTATGGAATTATCGATTTTGATAAACCCTCCTTTGATCCTAGTTTTGAATTAACAATTCCAAGAATTAATGATAAATATTTGAATTTAGATTTTAGTGGAATTGAAAAAGCGAAAAATCTTGCAATTTCAAAGCTGGATAAAATTGTTGATTTTGTTTTTACTGAAGAATGTAGAATGAAATTTATTTTGGATTATTTTGGAGAAAATCTAAATTCATTCAAATGCGGCAATTGCGATGTTTGTACAAATAAAACCGAAGTAAACAATTCCGATGATTTTATTATTGAGAAAATTTTAGAAAGTATAAATGAATTCAAAGAGGGAATCACAAAAAATGAATTTATAGAATTACTTTTAGGTGATGAAAATTCAAAATATTTTTCAAATAAATTTTTTGGTGTCTGCGGATTTTATTCAAAATTTGAAATTGCCAATTCAGTTTCCAGACTTATAGAAAATAAAAAAATCTCTTTTGATTCCGGGAAAATAAAATCTATCGAAGTAAAAGAAATAGAATTTGATAATATTATAGAACTTTATAATAAGCTGAAAACTGCAAGAGCAGAGGCAGCGAAAAAATTTAATCAACTACCCGAAATTATTTGCAATGATAATGTTTTAAAAGAAATTGCAGAAGTAAAACCAAAGACAGTTCAAGCACTTCTAAACGTAAAAGGATTTAATCAAAGAATGTACAACAAATTTGGTGATGAGCTTTTGGAAGTACTTAAACAAAGCAAGATTGATAAAGAAACTTCTAAAATACCAAGTGAAATAAAAAGAACATTTGATATGATTCAGGAGAGATATAAATTGGAAGAAATTGCATCCGCATTAAATATTTCTGACGCAATAATTTCAATGCAGGTTGAAACAATTCTTAGTTATTATCCAAATTTAGATATCAGCTTTTTAGTCGATAGAAAAAAAGTTTCTAAAATTGAGGAGGTTGCTGCAACCGGCATTAGTGATCTAAAAACAATTAAAGAAAAGTTAAATGGATCTGTAAATTATGCAGAAATAAGAATTGTAACTGCAAAGCAGAAGTTTAATTAATTCCCACTTCTGCTTTTAATGAATCTAAATAAATGTAAACTTCTTTATAAAAATCTTCCCAAGCTTTGTCATTAGTTTTTAATTTTTCAATTGCAGATTCATATTCAGTCAAAGTCAAATTATGCTTTTGAAGAATTTCTTCTCGAACTACAGCAAGAGTATCTAATTTATTTGAAAACTCTTCACGCGAAACCATAATATCCACATAAGCTTTTGCTATAGTTTTGTTATCAAACTCATTGCTTTCGCAGGAAATAAAAAGAATAAAAACTAGCAGACTAATTTTTTTTACTAGCTTCAAAAAGAATCCTCTTTTCTTTCTCTGTTAAATTTTGATAACCGCTTTGACTAATTTTATCTAGAATTCTATCAATTTCGTCTTGAGAAATTTCTTCACTTTTATTGTTGTTAATTTCATAAAACTCAGCTTCTTTAACATCAGTGCTGTTTGAACTATCGCGTTTTGGTTTTCTAAAATTATAATCATTTTTAGTTTTGTTAAAAGTATCTTTTGATCGCTGGAATAAATTAAAAATACTATCAACATTAAAATGATATTTTCTATCGAGTAAGATCCAAATAAGTCCGGTGATAGCCCCGCCAATATGCGCAGTATGAGCAACAAAACTCATTTGACCCACAGATAAAAATTCAAGAATTACAAAGAAACCAATTAAATATTTAGCTTTAACAGGAATTAAGAACCATAAGAAAATATATCTATCCGGGAACATCATTGCAAAAGCAACCATAACAGCATAAACTGCTCCGGATGCGCCAATTGTAGGAGCGAGCGGCATAGAAAGCAATTGTAAAATTCCTGCACCTATTCCTCCCACAAGATAAAAAACTAAAAACTTTCTTGAACCCCAAATATTTTCCAGCTCCATTCCAAACATCCAAAGAATAAACATATTAAAAAGTATATGCCCAAGGCTGTTAACATCATGCATAAATTGATAAGTGATTAACTGCCACGGAAGGAATCCAGAATCGAAAGGAAGCAGAGCAAAATATTTTTGCATATAAAGATAAGCAGTTGCGTAAGGAGTAACTTTTATCATTTGAAGAACAATGCTTATAAAAAATACAATGACATTAATGATGATAATTTTCTTCAGAACCGGAGGAAAGAAAGTAAATCCACCAAATCCGGAAGGTTTATAATAATCTCTATTATTTATTCCCATTTTGAGTACCGTATAAAAATTGTAGTAAAATTTAACCTAATTAATCCAAAATAAAAAGAAGCAATCCATCTTTAATAGACTGCTTCTCAGTTAAAAAGGTTCCTTAATTAAAAGTTTATTTTAGATCGGTTAATGCAGCAACGCCAGGAAGGATTTTGCCTTCTAAAAATTCTAATGAAGCACCGCCGCCAGTAGAGACATGCGAAACTTTATCATCAAGTCCGGCTTTTTTAATTGCCGCAGCAGAATCACCACCACCAATAACAGTAATTGCACCTTTAGTTGTAGCTTCAACTAAAGATTCTGCAATTGCGTTTGTTCCTTCAGCATAATTGTCAAATTCAAAAACTCCCATAGGTCCGTTCCAAACAACAGTTTTACTTGAAGTAACAATTTGTTTGAATTCTTCAATTGTTTTTGGACCAATGTCTAAAGCCATTTTGTCAGCCGGAATTTTATCTACTTCAACTATTGCATCCGCAGGTTGATCTTTAAACTCAGAAGTTATTTTAACATCCATTGGTAAAAACAATTTAGCTTTGGAGTTTTTTGCTTTTTCTAAAATTTCTTTTGCTAATTCAATCTTTTCAGCTTCTAAAAGTGATGTTCCAATTTCATACCCCATTGCTTTGAAAAATGTATAAGCCATTCCCCCGCCAATAATAAGGTTATCGACTTTTGGAAGTAAATTTTCAATCACATCAATTTTACCCGAGATTTTTGCACCCCCTAAAATTGCAGTAAAAGGTCTTTCAGGTTCTGCAATTGCTTTTCCTAAATAATCTAATTCTTTCTGCATCAGATAACCAGACGCACATTTTTCAATATACTTTGTAACACCTTCGGTTGAAGCATGCGCTCTGTGCGCGCTTCCAAAAGCATCGTTCACATAAACATCTCCTAACTCTGCTAATTGTTCTGCAAATTCTTCTTGATTTTCAGTTTCTGCTTTATGAAATCTTAAATTTTCAAGAAGAAGTACATCACCATTATTTAATTTGTTAACAATGGATTTTACTTGTTCACCTATGCAATCATCAACAAATTTCACATCTCTGTCAAGTAATTCTCCAAGTTTAACAGCAACCGGCTTTAGACTAAATTCAGATTTCACTTGTCCTTTTGGTCTTCCTAAATGACTCATTAAAATTGCTTTTCCACCGTCACTAATAATTTTTTTAATAGTTGGAAGAGCGGAAGTAATTCTAATATCATCAGTAATATTTTGATTTTCATCAAGCGGAACATTAAAATCAACTCTAACTAAAACTCTTTTTCCTTTTAGATCGAGGTTGTCAATTGAGAGCTTATTCATTTTTATACTCCAATAAAAAATAGTTTATAAAAAAAACGCAGCCGATAAATATGGCTGCGTATAAAAACAATTATTTTGAAAATCTATTTAGCCATTTTCAATAATAAATCTATAACACGATTTGAATAACCCCATTCATTATCATACCAAGAAACTATCTTGAAGAATCTTTTTTCTCCTTTCAAGTTGTTTTGCATTGTAGCTAAAGAATCATAAATTGATGATCTTTCATCATGAATAAAATCAGAAGAAACAACTTCTTCATTGCAATATCCTAAAACTCCTTTTAGGTAAGTTTCGGAAGCTTTTTTCATTAGGGCATCAATTTCTTCAATAGATGTATCTTTTTCAGCTCTAAATGTTAGATCAACAACTGAAACATCTGCTGTAGGAACTCTGAATGACATTCCTGTTAGTTTACCTTTTGTTACCGGTAAAACTTCGCCAACAGCTTTTGCGGCACCAGTTGAAGAAGGAATAATATTTATAGCAGCAGCTCTTCCGCCTCTCCAATCTTTTTTGGAAGGACCGTCAACAGTTTTTTGAGTTGCTGTATAAGAGTGAATTGTAGTCATTAAACCAGTTTCAATTCCAAGACCTTCTTTTAATAAAACATAAACAACAGGAGCTAAACAGTTTGTTGTACATGAAGCATTAGAAACTATATCATGTTTTTCAGCATCATATTCGTTATCATTAACGCCCATAACTAAAGTTTTTACATCGCCTTTACCAGGTGCAGAAATAATTACCTTTTTCGCACCGGCTTCTAAATGACCTTTTGCTTTATCGGAATGAGTAAATAACCCAGTTGATTCAATAACATAATCAACACCAAGTTCTTTCCATGGTAATTGACTTGTTTCTCTTTGCGCCATAATACATTTAGTTTTATTTCCATTTACAACTAAAACATCATCAGTTTCTAATGAAGGATCACTTTTTTCACTAGATACTTCTGCATTTAATTTACCATGCACTGAATCATATTTTAATTGATAAGCAAAATATTGAGCATCTGTGCTTACATCAACAACAGCAACAACATCAACTTCTTTGCCTAAAAGACCTTGGTCTACTAAGGCATTAAATACTAACCTGCCTATTCTCCCAAATCCGTTAATACCAACTTTAACTGCCATTTTATAACCTCCTAGCTTGAAAATAATTATTAAAATCAAACTTAAATATACTTTTTAAGCAGTCAAATTTCAATTACATTCATTTGTTAAATTTTTGTAAATAGTGTATTTTCTTTAGTCAATTATTACTTTAAATATAACTTTGAACCATTTATGAGGAATTTTGATGAGTTCTTTAACAGATTTTTTACTTTATGTGCCAATTTTCTCTGATCTTCCAGAAATTGCATTAGAAAAAATTTCAAAAATTGGATCGAATAGAAATTATAAAAAAGATTCAGTTATTTTGATGGAAGAAGATGCCGGAAGTGCTTTATTTGTAATAGTAAGCGGAAAAGTTAAAATCTCCAGAACAAGCACTGATGGCAGAGAAGTTATTTTAACCTACTTAACAGATTCAGATTTTTTTGGTGAAATGGCAATTTTAGATGGTATGACTCGCTCTGCAACCGTTATGGCGGCTGAAGATTCAGAACTTTTTATTATTCAAAGAGATGATTTCTTAAGTCTTCTAAAGGAACATCCTGAAGTTTCAATTGCTCTTTTGCAAGAACTTACAAGAAGATTACGTTCGGCTGATATGAAAATTAAATCTCTTTCTTTAAAAGATGCTGAAGGTAAAGTTGCAACTGTTCTTCTTCAACTTGCGGATGACATTGGCATTATTAGACAAGGAATTGTAGAAATTGATAAACTTCCTCTTCAGCAAGATTTAGCAAATATGGCAGGTACTTCAAGAGAAACAATTTCTAGAACACTACATTCTTTTGCAAAAAAAGGTTTAGTTGAATTAGACGGATCCAAATTAAAAATTTTAAGTTATGAAAAATTCAAGGAATTATTCTCTTAAATGATAAGCAAAATTGATTTACACACTCATACTACATATTCTGATGGTTCTTTAACACCTAGAGAATTGTTAGATCAAGCAAAAGCTGCCAATCTTACAACTATAAGCATTACAGATCATGATACTGTGGATGGAATTCCGGAAGCAATTATTTATGGCAAGGAAATTGGCGTTGAAGTAATACCGGGCTTGGAAATAAGTACCGATATTGAGGATAAAGAAGTTCATCTGCTTGGTTATTTTATTGATATAAATGATAACGAATTAAAAAAGTATTTAGAATTTTTTCGAGAGGAAAGATTTCATAGAGCTAAAAGAATTGTAAAAAATTTAAACAACATGAACATCGAAATAAGTGTTGACGATGTTCTAAAAATTGCAAAGAACTCTGCAATTGGCAGACCGCATATTGCTTCTGCTCTTTTAGCCAAAGGATATATAAATAATTTTTATGAAGCGTTTAATAAATATATTGGTGATAATGGTCCGGCTTATGAAAGGAAAATTCACGTTTCTGTTCAAAGTGCTATTAAACTAATTACTGACGCAGGCGGATTGTGTTTTATTGCTCATCCGGGACATCTAAAAGAATCTATTTTAACAAATCTAATAAATAGCGGCGTGGATGGGATTGAAGTGCTTCATCCTTCTCATAACGACTTTCAAGTTAAATTTTATAGAGGAATTGTAAATCAATATTGTCTTTTAGAATCGGGTGGTTCTGATTATCATGGCAAAATAAAAGGTGATGAACGAAATTTAGGGAAATACTATATTTCCAAAACAAAATTTGAAACAATGAAAAAAATGCTCTCTAAAAACGAAAGGAGTTTTGATGATTAATATTGTAGAAGGAAATTTATCAGCTAAAGATTTTAAATTTGCCATTGTTGTAAGTAGATTTAACGATTTAATTTGCAGCAGATTATTAGACGGCGCAATTGATTGTTTGAAAAGACATCATGCAGATGAAGAAAATATTACAATAATAAAAGTTCCGGGTTCGTTCGAAATTCCGGTTGCTGCCGAAAAAGTGGCTTCATCAAAAAAATATGATTCTATAATTTGTCTCGGAGCTGTTATTAGAGGAGCTACACCACATTTTGAATATATATCTGCCGAAGTTACCAAAGGGATTGCACAAGTTGGTATGAATCATAAATTACCGGTTGTTTATGGGGTAATTACGACGGATACTTTGGAACAAGCAATTGAAAGAGCCGGGACAAAATCGGGCAATAAAGGCTGGGATGCAGCTTTAAGCGCAATAGAAATGGTAAATGTTTTTAAACAATTATAATACAAATTTTATATCCCCCTAGTGGGGATAGGTTTTTAGCTTTTTGACTTCAATTAAATTCATATCTTTAGCATCAATATAAAATTATATTTTTAGGAAATTATGAAAAAGATTTTTTTTACAGCCTACTTATTATTTTTATTAACTCTTTCATCTCAGACTGTTGGTGAATGGCAAAGCTTTACATCTTTCAGAAATAGCAACGGACTTACTTTTGATAATTCAGGAATTTGGGTCTCGTCAAATGGTGGAATTTTTCATTATAATTTTGAATCAAATGAATTTATAAAAGTGATGAAAGAGCAAGGTTTTGGAAGTCACAATACAACCTCAATTAATATTGACGCGCAAAATAAAGTTTGGGTTGGTACATTGGACGGAATAATAAGTGTATATGATTCTGAAAATAAATCAGTTTCAAATATTATTGAAATATTTAATTCTGATAAAACAGATAAAAGAATAAATTCAATCTATACTTCCGGCGATACTGTTTTAGCAGCAAGTAATTTTGGCATTTCTTTAATCAGCACTACCACATTAGCCTTTAGCGAAACTGCAACTAAACTAGGTACTTTTCAAACTGATTTTAAAGTTAATTATGTAACGAAAATAAATAACAGAATTTATGCTTGTCTTGATGCCGGACTTGCAATTCAGAAAGAGAATTCAAATAATATTGCTGCACCGGAATCTTGGATTTCTATACCAAGCCTAAATTTACTTGGCTCCAATACAATCAATCAAGTTCTTCAATTCAATAATAAAATAATTGCATTGACAAACCGCGGTGTTCTGCAAGAGAATAATGGTTTATGGTCAAATTTAATTCTAAGCGGAAATACTGTTTATAAGGGAATAGTAAAAAACAGTATTCTTTACGTTTCAACGGAATCAGCAATTTATAAATATGAAAATGGAACAGCATCAGTAATATTTCAAATATCATCAAGCCCTGTAAATGATTTTAAAATTGGAGATAATGGAGAAATTTATGTTGCAACTGAAAACAACGGCTTAACTATTTCTGAAAATGGGAACACGGAGTTTATTTATCCAAACGGACCAATTACAAATTTGATGACCAGTTTAGCAGTTGATAATAATGGCGATGTTTGGGTAGGTTCCGGTACTGATGTTTCGGGTAAAGGAATATTTCGATTAAATATTAACGGATGGACTAATTATACATCCGCCACAGATAGTTTGCCAAGTAATTTTTACCATAAAGTTTTTGCAGATGGAAATGATATTTATTTCGGCAATTGGGGTTCAGGTCTAACTGTTTATAAAAATGGAATTTTTAAAACTTTTAACACTTCAAATACTGAATTAATTGGAGTTCAGCAAAATACAAACTTTTTAGTTGTTGGCGATCTCGCAACAGATAATGATGGTAATATTTGGCTGCTAAATTCCGAGACTGTAAGCAGAAAACCTCTTGCAATGTTAACGCAAAATAGTGAGCTCTATCAATATGAATTTAATAATCCAAGAATTTCTGCCGGGGCAAAATTAGAACATCTAGTTATTGATCAATTTGAAACAAAGTGGTTTTCCATAAGAGATGAGGGATTATATTATTTCAATGAACAAAATACACTTGATAATTTGGATGATGATTTTGTAGGTAAACTAACGAATAGTAATGGACTAAATTCTAATTCAATAACTGCTCTTGCAATTGATAACAGAGGTGAATTATGGATAGGTACTTCGCAGGGAGTTAACGTTATATTTAGTCCAAATGCTCCAACTTCCAGAAGTCCAAATAATGTATTTGCCCTTAGAGCCCAATCAGTAACAGCCATTGAAGTTGATGCATTAAACAGAAAGTGGATAGGAACGACCAAAGGTGTATTTCTGCTTTCTTCAGATGGGTTGACAGTAATAGAACAATTTACTGAAAGGAACAGTCCTCTTCCTTCAAATATCATTAAAAGTATTGCAATTGATAATGCAACCGGCAAAGTCTATTTCGGAACTGATTTTGGCTTAACTTCTTTAAGTACTGAAGCTGTAGAACCTCAAGCAAGTTTTACAGAAATTTTTTCTTATCCAAATCCTTTTGTGATTGATGGTTCGGAACAAACTATAACATTGCAAGGATTAATAAAGGATTCGCAAATTAAAATACTTTCCATAAGCGGGAAATTAATTTCAGAATTTAGTTCACCAGGTGGAAATTTAGCATTTTGGGACGGCAGAGATAATAACAATAATTTAGTTTCTTCTGGAATCTATTTAATAATTGCATACGATAGTGAAGGAAACGAAGTTGCTACTGGTAAAATTGCAGTGGTAAGGAAATAATTTTTTATGATTGATATAATTGATCTCTCAATACAATACGGGGGAAAAGAATTATTTGAAAAAGTAAATCTTAAAATTAATCCTTCTGATAAAATTGCATTAATAGGTTCTAACGGAACCGGAAAATCAACTTTATTAAAATTAATATCTGGGAAAGAATCTCCAGAAACCGGGAAAATCCAATGCCAGAAAGGACTTAAGATTGGTTACCTTCCTCAAGAGATTTTAAATAAATATCAAAAAGTTATTTTTGATGAAGTGAAATCTTCTTTAACAAATATTATTGATTTGAGTGTTAGAGAAGAAGAATTAAACAACGAATTAAAAAATCATTCACTTTCTGAAATTGAAAAAGAAAAAATAATTCATAAACTTGGTGAAATTCATGATCAAAAAATTCATCATGATTTTTATAAAATTGATTCTGAAATTGAAAAAGTATTAATGGGACTGGGATTTAGTGAAAAAGATTTTCTTCGCCCCTTAAGCGAGTTTTCCGGAGGATGGCAAATGAGGGTTGAACTTGCTAAACTTCTGCTAAATAATAATGACATAATTCTTCTTGATGAACCTACAAATCATCTGGATTTAGATTCACTAAGATGGCTGTTAAACTTTTTAATGAATGCTAAAGAAGCATTATTAATTGTTTCACATGATAAATATTTTTTAAATCAAGTAACTCAAAAAACCATTGAAGTATTCAATAAACAGGTCACAGTTTATAATGGAAAATATGATAATTATCTTGAATACAAAAAAGAACGTGATGATCTCCTTGTAAAACAAAGAGTAAACCAAGAAAAGAAAATTAAGGAGACAGAAAAGTTTATAGAAAAATTCAGGTACAAAGCTACAAAAGCCAGACAAGTTCAAAGCAGAATTAAGCAATTGGAAAAAATTGAACTTTCGGATTTACCTGAATTTGAAGATGAAATTACTTTAAGATTTCTTGAACCGGAAAGAAGCGGAGCGCTTCCGGTTCAAATTGAATCTCTTTCGTTTGCTTACGAAAGCAACATAAACATTTTAGAAAAAATTGATCTTAATATTACACGCGGAGAAAAACTAGCCTTAGTAGGTCCTAACGGCGCGGGTAAGACAACTCTTGCTAAACTAATTGCAAATAAACTTAACTCAACAAACGGCTTATTGAAAATTGGTTTTAATACTTCCATTTCATACTACTCTCAAGAAGTTGCTGATGATCTTGATTTATCAAAAACAATTTTAGAGACTTTAGAAGATTCTGCAAAAAATTATACAACATTACAATTACGGATTGTTCTCGGTTCTTTTCTTTTTAGAGAAGATGATGTATTTAAAAAAGTTGGAGTACTTTCAGGAGGCGAAAAAAGCAGAGTTGCATTAGCTAAAATTATGCTTAACAAAGCAAATCTAATAATTCTTGATGAACCCACAAACCATCTTGATATTAATTCGAAAAAAATATTGCAAAAAGCTCTTATGGATTTTAGCGGATCTTTAGTAATTGTTAGTCATGACGTTGACTTCTTAAGACCAATTGTAAATAAGGTTGTTGATGTAAGAAATAAAGCAATAAAAATATTTGAAGGTGATATTGATTATTATCTTCAAAAAACTGATTTAATTGAGAGTCAAACAGAAGCAAATAATAAATTTTTAATTGACGAAGATAAGAAGGAAAATAGAAAAGACAGGAAGCGACTTGAAGCTGATGTGCGCAAGAAAAAACATGAAGCTACCAAAGATCTTAAGAAAAAAGTTGACCTATGTGAAAAAACCATTTCTGAATTAGAAGAAGAAAAGGAGAAAATCGAAAAAGAATTAATTGATGAAAAAATTTATTCGAATGCTTCTCTGGCAAAAGAAAAAACTAATCGATATGAAATTGTAAAAAAAGATTTAGAGAGATCTTATGATGATTGGACGACTCTTCATGAGCAATTAGAAAATCTCGAAGAGTCGTTTAATCAAATGTTATCCTAAAAATTCTTCAGCTAAAGCCAATCCGCCAAATAAAGGAGCATCATCGCCAAGTTTTGTTAATTTTATTTTTACAGATTTACCCGGTTCTTCAAGTACAGTTTTAAAGAAAGCTTTTTCAATTCTTGGCAGCATATGAGTACCTAAAGCCTCAACAACACCGCCTCCAAGCACTATTGTATCAACATTAAGCAGTGTGGTGATGCTTCCCAGCACTGAACCAATTGTGTTGCATGAACTGTTTATATGACGGGAAACAACTTTATCTCTTTTCTGAATTGATGTCAGTAAGGATTTGCTTTTTATTCTTTTCCCTTTTGGCACTAGTTTCGTTATCACTGAAGTTTCGCCATTCTTAATATCTTTTTGAATTGCTTTTACAACAGCAGTTCTGCTGGCAATTTCTTCAAAAGTTGATTTCCCTTTAGCAGAGATTTCTCCATTTTGATTTACTTTTATATGTCCAATTTCTCCGGCATAAAAAGATGAACCTCTGTAAATTTTTCCATTAAAAATAAGTGCGCCGCCAATACCGGTGCCAACAAAAACTATTAATGCATTATTTAATTTTCCATCGTACTCAAATCTATTAATTCCTAATCCGGCAAGATTAACATCGTTTTCAATTAGAACAGGCACATGAATATGTTTCTGAATACTTCTTTTGATATTATAATTTTTTATATGAAGATTAGGAGCATACCCAATAATTCCACTTTCCGGATTTACAGTTCCAGGAACACCAAGGCAAACCGCTTTAATTTCATCTTGAGTCAGATTAGTTTTTTCAAGTAATTGATTAATTGAAAAAACTATATCTTTCACAATAATATCTGCTCCTCCAGTGTAGTTAGTAGGAAGTTTTACACGACTAATTATTTCGTTTTTCTCATTTAGAAGTGCTGATAAAATTTTAGTACCGCCTAAATCAACTGTAATAATTTTTTTTTGATTCATTTACTTCTCCCTAAAAGATATCCTTGATGTAATTTAGAATTATAATCAAAAATCTTTTTATATACATCTTTTTTGAATAACTTAATTTTTTAATTTAAGTAGGATATATGATTCGACCCGTAAAATCTCTCGGTCAAAATTTTTTAAGAGATGAAAATATCTTAAAAAAAATCATTTCTGAGATTAATCCTCAATCAAAGGAAACCATTGTTGAAATTGGTCCTGGAGAGGGTGCGTTAACAAAACATTTATTACAAAGTGATGCTGAATTAACAGCAGTTGAATATGATTCTAGAGCAGTAGAACATCTAAAAGCGCATTATCCGCAGTTAAAAATCATTCATCAGGATTTTATAAAATTTGATTTAAGTTCGCTCAACTGTAATGAATTAAGAATTATAGGAAATGTTCCTTATAATATTACTTCGCCTATTATTTTTAAGATGATTGAGAATAAAAATTTAGTAAAAGATTCCGTAATGATGATTCAATATGAAGTTGCAAAGCGAATAACTTCATCAATAGGAACAAAGGATTATGGAATTTTGGCAGTTTTAATAAATACTTTTGCAGAAACAAAGTTATGTTTCAAAGTTTCGCCAAATGTGTTTTATCCAAAACCAAAAGTTGATTCTGCCGTAATACATTTTCATTTCAACAAAGTTATTGATAATGAACTCAATGAAAAGCTTTATATGCAATTAGTAAAGGCTTCCTTTAATAATCGAAGAAAAACTTTAAAAAATTCCTTATCAAATAGTATATTTCATACTTATGATTTAAGCAAAATCGACTTTGATTTTTCAAAACGTGCAGAACAAATTAGTATCCCGGAATTTATAAATCTTGCAAAAATAATTAACACATTAGCCCATGAGTGAAAAAACTGATAAAATAGATGTAAGAGATTTAATTCAAGTTGACAGTGAGCTTCTTGAAAATATTTCTACTTTGATCGAAGATCAAGCTAAAGAAAGCTTGATGAATATTTTTGCAAATCTGCACCCTGCTGATATTGCTGAAATTGTTAATAATCTTAATATTGAAAAAGCCTCCTTTTGTTTTGAGCTGCTGGATAATGAAACTGCCGGTGAAGTTCTTATTGAACTTGATGAAAATCTTCGCGAGAAATTATTAAAACGAATTGATACTGAAACTATTGCCGATATTGTTGAAGAGCTTGACGCAGATGATGCTACTGATATTGTAAGCGAGCTTTCTGATGAAATTGCTGACGCTGTATTAAAAAATCTCGACAGAGAAGAATCCGAAGATGTAAAGAAACTTCTTGAATATCCGGAAGATTCTGCCGGTGGTATAATGAACAGTGACTTCGTTTATGTTTACGAAGACAACACCGTTAAAGGAGCAATAAAAGAAGTACGTAACAACGCAGAAGAATTTGAACACATATATCACATTTACGTTTTAAATCATCAAGATCAACTTGTGGGAATTGTTTATTTAAAATCTCTTCTTACAAATCCTTTAAGGCAAAAAATCACTTCTATAATGGAAGAAGATTTGATTTATGTAAATCCGGAAACTGATCAGGAAGAGGTCGCTTCGTTAATGGATAAATACGACCTTGTTGCAATTCCGGTAGTTGATTCAAACAAAGTTATGCTTGGCAGAATTACAATTGATGATGTTGTTGATGTAATTAACGAAGAAGCTTCTGAAGATATTCAGAAAATTGTTGGTCTTTCCGAAGAGCAGGAATCAAGCGATTCTATATTTAGGATTTCAAGAATTCGTTTACCCTGGTTAATTATTGGTTTAGTTCTGGAAGTAATGAATGCAATAATCCTAAGCCGTTTTGAAGCTTCCTTAACTCAAATTTTAGTAGCTACTTTTTTTATGCCTATCGTAATGGCAGTTGGCGGAAGTTCGGGAACACAATCTGCAATTGTAATGGTAAGAAGTCTTGGCTCAAAAGAAATTTGGTTTAAAGAAGTTATTAAAAAATTGAGTAAGGAATTATTTGTTTCATTACTAAACGGAGTAGTTCTTTCTTCAATTTTATTTTCATTAGTATTTATTTTCTTTTCTCAGGAGACTGTTACTATTGAGTTTACTTTAATTTTATGCTTATCACTACAAATTATAATTTTCTTTTCAACAATGATGGGAGCTTCAATTCCAATAGCTTTGCGTCAATTAGGTTTTGATCCCGCTATAGCAACTGGTCCATTCGTTACTTCTTCAAACGATATAATTGGATTATTAATTTACCTCAGTTTAGTAACCTGGTTTATGCTGTAATATGAAATTTAAAAACCTCCTACTGCAATTAAATCCAACTGATTTACTGATATTGATTTACTCAATTTACATCAGTATTGTAAATATTATTTTTTATTATAAAGTTGAAGAATGGTTCTTAATAATTGCTTTCAATCTTTTTCTAATTTTCTTTGTTTTTACAATAGCATATTTAGACAAATATCGAAGCAACTTTATAATTATGCATCTTCACTACTGGTATATTATTCCTCTTATCTTTATCATTTTTAAACAACTTTATTTTATGGTAAAGCCGATTAGAGGCATTGATTACGATCATATTTTAATTGAAATTGATAGATGGATATTTGGATTCGATCCTACCGTAGAACTTTTTAGCATTGCAAATCCGTATTTAACAGAACTACTGCAAATTGTTTATGGAATGTTTTTTTTCCTTCCAATAATATTAGCCATCGATTTAATGATTAAAGAGAAAATTGCAAATGTTAAATATGAAGCATTCATAATATTATATGGATTTTTACTCTCTTATATTGGTTACATTCTTGTTCCGGCAATAGGACCTAGATTTACGCTGCATGATTTTTATATGACAGACATTGAACTACCGGGTTTATACTTGACTGATTTTTTACGAGAAGTTGTTAATTCAGGAGAGTCAATTCCAAAAGGGACAATTGATGCCATAGATAAAGTACAAAGAGATGTTTTTCCAAGCGGACACACGCAAATGACTTTGCTTACTATGTACTTGGCTGTAAAATTTAAAGCAAAAACTAAAAATTTTTTATTAGTTGTTGGAACTCTTTTAATCTTTGCAACAGTTTATTTAAGATATCATTATGTAATTGATTTAATAGCAGGATTCTTATTTATGGTCTTCACCCTTTGGAGTGGTTTTTATCTCTACAATTGGTGGATGGAAAAAACCGGAGAAGAAACTTTTAAATATGAAAAATCCTAAGCAGCCTGCTCATCAACTTTCTGAATGGTTGTAACTATCAATCTAAAATAGCGGTCCAATGAACAATTTGAATCTTCTCTTAAATAACATTCGCCATCAGAATCTTGAGCTTTACAATTGTGGCAAACAACATTTTTTAGATTTTTATAATAATCTTCAATTTCGTCAGATTCAGTCTTGTGAACAACTTCAATGATTTCAGGAAGAAAATATTGTACTGCACATACTTCTTTTTCATTTAATGTGCATCTTCCCTTTTCACTGCTGTCGGCACAAATAGAACATATATTTTCTTGTATCGCTTTTAAATATTTTTGCATAATAACTCCTTTTCAATAAAATTAAATTAGTAATAGAAGTTTCATTTTTCAAGTTGGATATTTATGAATAAAAAAACTCAAGTAAAAAGAATATTTGATTCAATTTCTACCAGATACGATTTATTAAATCATCTTCTAAGCGCCGGAATTGATTTCTACTGGAGAAAAAAATCTCTTAAGCTGACCAAAATAAACAACAAAGCTACGCTTTTAGACGTTGCATGCGGAACCGGAGATTTTGCGATTGCCGCAAAGAAATTTGGTGTTCAAAAAATTATTGGCGCTGATCTTTCTTTTAATATGTTAAAAGAATTTAACAAAAAAAGAAATTGGAGTGTCGGTGCAACTATTCAAGCTGTAGCAGAAAATATTCCTTTTGCGGATAATTCTTTTTCAAATATTACAGTTGCTTTCGGTGTTAGAAATTTTTACGATATTGCAGAAGGATTCAGATCATTCAATCGAATTTTAAAGCCTTCCGGAAAGGTTACAATTCTTGAATTCAGACTTCCAAAAAATTTTATAATAAAAGGGATTTACAATTTTTATTTTAATAGAGTCCTCCCGCTAATTGGTAAAATTATTTCTAAGGATCAAGAAGCTTACACTTATCTTCCAGAATCTGTAAATTCATTTGATGAAAATGTAAATATCCCCAAACTACTTTCTGAAACAGGGTTTAGGAATATTGAGGTTTATGCACTGACATTTGGAATTGTTCAAGTTATTATTGCGGAAAAATAAATTACGGCGATGAATTCATTAACATCGCCGCATAAAACTAAATTACTTTATATCATAGCTTACTAATGATTCTCTTATTACCGAAGTTGTATCATCCAAATCAAATCCATTTCCATTTATCGAATTAATTAAAAATGAACTTCCTTCTAATTTTGTTAGACCAATATCTTTTGTGTACCAGCCATAACCAACAAATTCACGGCTAATAAGATTAATCGGGTTTTGCGGATTCGTAAAATTAATTGGATTTTCCTGATCTGGTAACGAGAATATTAATGTATATTTTATTTTTTCAGATTCTACAGAATTGTTAACTGCCGGGACTATAATATTTTCTTTACCTTCATACTTCGCTTTTACTTCAAGAACTGTCACCGGTAATCGAACACCGATAAAACTAATAACTACATTAAACTTGAAAGCGCTCCATTCTTTTCCATCAAATAAGGGAAGCGAAAGGATATTGATTTCGGGATCAATTTCAAATTCGGAAACTACAGAAGCAATCAGAGAATCTGTTAGGAGTTCATCAAGTGCAGATGAAAATCCGGAAGTATCAATATTTATATACAAACCATTACTACTTCTCCTAAAATTTAATTCCGTTTCAAAACTATTTCCTGCAATTGTGGAGATATTTTTTTGAAGAATATAATCGACTGAATTTATATTGTTGATCCGCTCATAAGTTGAAACTCTTGTTCCAACTTGACTGAAATTAGTATTTACAAGTGCTGTATCAGTATTGTATGTAAATGAACTTCCAATATTTCCCGGATAATACGATTCAGTAGTTTCTCCACCGCTTGTATCAGGTGTTAAAGGGTCATCAGAATCTGAACTACACGCTGCCACAAATAGAATTAAAACAAAAACAATTAATAAATTTATTTTTCTCATAAGATATTCCTTTCAATCATTTTTTCTTTTAACTTCTTAAACGCAATTCCTCTATGACTAATTCCATTTTTTATTTCTAAATTCATTTCGGCTAATGTAATATTGTAATTTATTGGCATAAAAATAGGGTCATAACCAAATCCATTTTTACCAGTTTCTTTTTTAATAATTTTTCCATTCAATTCACCAATAGAAACAATTTTATCATTTCCATTAAAATAAACTGCACAGCAAATAAATTTTGCAAAATGGGGTTCATCATATTTTTCTAATTCGTTGAGAACTTTTTTATTATTATCTGCATAAGTACAATTCTCACCGGCAAACCTTGCCGAATAAATTCCTGGTTCATTATTAAGTTGAGCAACTTCCAAACCGGAATCATCAGCAATGACGGGCTTATTAAATTTATCAAAAATAATTTTTGCTTTGATAAAAGCATTTTCTTCAAATGTATTTCCATCCTCAATTATTTCGGGAACCTCTTGCAAGTCTTTAAGTGAAATTATTTTAATACCATAATCAGAAAATAATTTAGTTACTTCTTTTACTTTCCCTTGATTTCCAGAGGCAAAAATTAATTCTGTCATTAATTAGTTCTTCCCAATAACTTCTTCAATTCACTTTTTGAAATTCTTAAAATTTCTTCTTCATCATAAATTAAAGATTTACCATTTTTAACAACTTCATCACCTTGTATAAAAACGCATTCTACATTTTCTTTGGAAGCTGAATAAACAATATTAGAGTAAATATTTTGATCATTTTCAAGAATTGATAGATTTGCTCTATTCAAATTCAATAGAACTAAATCAGCTTTTTTGCCAACTTCAACAGAACCAATTTCATGATCAAGGTGAAGAGCTTTTGCGCCTTCAATTGTGGCAAGTTTAAAAACAGTTTTAGCATCCATAGAAGTTGGACCGTGAATTGGTTTTTGTATTAATGCCGCAAGTCTCATTTCAGTGAATACAGAAAGATTGTTATTGCATGGCGCCCCATCAGCACCGAGCGAAACACTGATTCCTTCTTTTAGAAAATTAGGAATATTTGCAATTCCAGAACCAAGTTTTAAATTTGATGACGGACAATGAGAAACGCGAGAATTTTGTTTTTTCATTGTTTCCAATTCATGATTGTTTAAATGGATACAATGAGCCAAAACAGTATGATCATCAAGTACTCCAATAGAATTAAAGTATTCTATGTTTTCCTTACCGGTTCTGCGTCTTACTTCATCAATTTCACTTTTATTCTCTGAAGAATGAGAATGATAAATTGAACCGGGAAAATCTTTCATTATTTCTTTGGTATCTCTAAGAAGTTCCTCTGAGCAGGAGAGAACGAAGCGAGGAGCAAATCCATATTTTATTTTTCCTTCTTTTTCATGAAATTCCTCCGCCAAAGAAACTGTATAATCAAGCTCTTCTCTAGTGGATTTTTTAAATGCTGGATAAAGATCATTCTCATCTATCATGCATTTGCCGGCAATTGCTCTCATTTTCGACCTAATCAATTCATCGAAAATTACTTCTTGATGATTAAGGGTTCCCATATCTAAAAATGTTGTGGTGCCGGAAGTTTGTAATTCATGAATTCCTAATTGAGCCGAAGCTCTTAAGCTTTTTGGATCATGCGCGTTTTCATAAGGGAAAATGCGCAATTGAAGCCAGTCCAATAATTCTAAGTCATCAGCTAAACCTCGAAACAGTGTCTGGCAAAGGTGAATATGTGTTTGCACAAAACCCGGAATTAATACTGAATTACTAAAATCATAATTAATGTGATTTGGATAATTTTCTTTTTCCGATTCGTCAATAATTTTTGTTATAAAACCATCTTCAACAACAACAATCTTGTTCCTCAATATTTCATCATTGGGATTATTAGTTATAATAGCTTTTGCAGAAATTAATTTTTTACTCTTCATTTTTCTCTTCTGTTAAAATTTCATCAAGTTGTTCCATTGCAAATCTTAAATGCGGAATCACAATTGATCCGCCAACAATTAAAGCAATATTGAAAGATTCCAATAATTCTTCTCTTGAAGCTCCCTCTTGTATTGCTCTATCAATATGATATAAAATACAATCGTTACATCTTAAAACCATTGAAGCCACTAAGCCCATTAATTCTTTCATCTTGCTGGGTAAAGCCCCGTCAATATAGGCTTTATTATCAAGAGCAAAGAATTTATTGAAATCTCTAAATCCTGAGTTTAGAATTTTATCATTCATATCTTGTCTGTACTTTTTAAATTCGGTTAAATTGGTTTTCATTATTTCCTCAATTATCTAGATAATTCTGCTTTAAGAAATTTACCTGTTAAACTTTTTTTACTCTTTATAATTTCTTCCGGAGTACCTTCAGCAATTATTTTACCACCGTGCTCACCACCGCCCGGCCCTAAATCAACAACATAATCTGCAAATTTAATTACATCAAGATTATGTTCAACAACAACAACTGTATTCCCTTTTATCACAAGCTTATTAAGAACTTTTAGAAGAATATTTACATCTTCAAAATGAAGACCGGTTGTTGGTTCATCTAAAATATAAATTGTTTTTCCCGTACTTACTTTACTTAACTCTGTTGCTAATTTTACACGCTGTGCTTCCCCGCCGGAAAGTGTCGTAGCCTGCTGTCCAAGTTTTATATATCCTAAACCAACATCATTTAAGGATTTAATTTTTCTTTTGATTCTTGGAAGGTCTTCAAAGAAATTTAATGCTTCTTCAATCGTCATTTCCAGAACATCAGAAATTGATTTGGTTTTGTATAATACTTCTAAGGTTTCTCTATTATAACGCTTGCCATGACAAACTTCGCAAATGACATAAACATTTGGTAGAAAATTCATTTCAATTTTTTTAAGTCCATCACCTTGACATTCTTCGCATCTTCCGCCTTTAACATTAAAACTAAATCTTCCCGGTGCGTAACCTCTCACTTTTGATTCTGGAAGCTGTGCAAATAAATCGCGTATAAATGTAAAAAGTCCGGTATAAGTTGCCGGATTTGATCTTGGAGTTCTGCCAATTGGTGATTGATCAATTTCAATAACTTTATCAATATTTTCTAACCCTAAAACTTCTTTGTACTTAAGAGGAACTACTTTAGAATGGTATATTTTTTTTGATAGAATTCTAACCAATGTTTCATTGATTAAAGATGATTTACCAGAACCGCTTACTCCGGTAATAGCAGTAAAAGTTCCAAGTGGAATTTTGAGATCAATATTTTTTAGATTATTTCCTTGAGCGCCTTTAATTTCAATAAACCCTTTTTCCTGTTTTCTTCGTTCTTCTGGTTGTTCAATTTTCTTTTTATTATTCAAATAATCCATAGTTAAAGAGGAAAATCCATTTTCAGATTTAAGAATATCAATAGTATTTCCATAAAAACTAACTTCTCCTCCATGCTCGCCTGCTTTAGGTCCTAGATCAACAATAAAATCCGAGCTTTCAATCGTTTCTCTATCATGTTCAACAACAATAATAGTATTACCAAGATCTCTTAAATTTTTAAGTGACTGAATTAATTTTACATTATCACTTTGATGCAAGCCAATGCTGGGTTCATCCAGAACATAAAGAACTCCTGCTAATTGTGAACCAATTTGAGTTGCAAGCCTTATTCTTTGTGCTTCCCCGCCGGATAAGGTTCTGGCTGATCTGTTGAGAGTAAGATAATCTAAACCAACATCTAATAAGAACTGAAGTCTAGTTCTAATTTCTTTTAAAATTTGATTCGATATTAATTGTTCTCTTTCAGTTAATTCTAAGTTGGAAAAGAACCCTGAAGCTCTTTCGATTGAGAGTGAAGTAACTTCAGTGATATTCATATTGTTGAACTTAACTGCCAAAGATTCTTTCCTAAGTCTTCCGCCGCCGCAAGTTGAACATGTTTGAGTATTCATAAAGGATTCAGCCCAATCCCTAATTTTATTAGAGCTTGTGGTTTCATAAAAATGTTTAATATAATTTAGAACTCCGGTAAACTTATGCATGTAGGTTATTGACTTACTGCCGCCATAAGAATAGGAGAATGGAATTTTTTCTTTGCTTCCATTTAGCAATACTTCTTTCTGTTCATCATTTAATTCTTCAAGCGGAGTATCAAAAGTAAAACCAAATTTTTCTGCAACTCCTTCAAGTTGATTGAAAAACCAAATTTTTCTTGGTTTACCAAGAGCAATTATTCCTTCTTCATTTATAGATTTTTTCAAATCCGGAATAATTAAATCAAAGTCCAATTCTCGCTTTTCCCCAAGTCCCTCGCAGTCTTTGCATGAACCATAGGGAGAATTAAATGAAAAAGAATTTGGTGCAAGTTCCGGATAACTAATTCCGCATTGATGACAAGCTAAATTTCTACTGAATATTGTATCTTCCTTTCCATTATTAATAATAACAGAACCGCCGCCGTAGTTCAAAGCTACTTCAATTGATCCGCCTAATCGGAATCTAGATTTTTCAGAAATTTTAATATTTCTATCAATAACAATTTCTATATTATGAATTTTGTATCTGTCAACTTTATAACCCTTTTCAAGTTCTTTAACTTCATCATCAATCCTAACTCTATTAAAACCATCTTTCATTATATCTTCAAAAAGTTCTCTGTAATGCCCCTTTCTTCCTTTAACCACGGGGGCATAAATGCTTATCTTTTCATTATTATGCTTATCCATAATGATGTTAATAATTTGTTCCGAAGATTGTTTTTCAACAAGATTTCCGCAATTATAACAATATGGTTTCCCTACTCTAGCAAATAGAAGACGAAGGTAATCATAAATTTCAGTAACAGTTCCAACTGTAGAACGCGGGTTTCCTGAAGTTGATTTTTGTTCAATAGAAATTGCCGGACTTAATCCTTCAATTAAATCTACATCTGGTTTTTCAAGCATATTAAGAAACTGGCGAGCGTACGCCGAAAGAGATTCAATATAGCGTCTTTGCCCTTCTGCATAAATGGTATCAAAAGCCAAAGAAGACTTCCCTGAACCGGATAGCCCCGTGATTACGATTAAGGAATCTCGAGGAATTTCAAGATCTATATTTTTGAGATTATGCTCGCGAGCACCTTTAATAATAATTTTATTTTGATTTATCATATGAGTGTAAAAAAATTTAAAATGTTATTTTAGTCATGATTATTATGAAAAACAAATTTTTAGGAAAAATGGTTTTACCTAGTGAAATAAAAACAGTTCTTGAAAATTCGACTACTGAATTTAAGGAAAAAGGATCTCGTTTTATCGGTCAAATTTTTCATGTAGAAAATGAATCAGAAAGTTTATCTATTCTAAATGATATTAAAAAAACTCATTACACTGCAACTCATCATTGTTATGCATACAGATTTCAAAATGAAGAGTTTAAGTATTCAGATGACGGCGAACCAAATGGAACAGCCGGAATAAGAATTCTAAACGCAATGCAGCATTTTGAAATAGTAAATAATTTAGTGATTGTAATAAGATATTACGGCGGGACTAAACTTGGTGTTGGTCCACTTGGGAAAGCTTATTATAATTCAGCATTTCAGACAATTGAAAAATCGAAAATTAATATTTTGGAAAATTTTTCAAAACTAAGTATTAAATATGATTATGATTTCAGCAGTCAGATTCATTATTTATTAAATCAATTTGATTGCAAAATACTTGAATCTAAATTCGACAAATTACCTTCTATTTTTTTTCTTATTAAATCCGGATTAACAAAAATAATTCAACAAAAACTTATTGAACTTTCTTCAGGGAAGTATAACATAAAATTAGAAGAAGAAAACATATTCGGATAAAATTATTTCAAGACCTTATGAACTTTTTAGAAATTGCGTGTGTTTTCTGTTCAATAGTAATTATTGACAAAAAGATTTCATTTACTTATTTTTATTTTAAGATAATAAAGTCTCTTAAGTTTTATCAATCACACAATAGGAAATTATAAATGATCTACACAAAAACTGGAGAATACGCTATTAGGGCAATTTTGTTTCTTGCAAGACAGCCTAAAGAAAGTTTAATTATGTCTTCTGAAATAGCAAAGAGTGAAGATATTCCTGCTCATTATTTGGCAAAAATTCTGCAAAGAATGGCAAAATATGGTTATGTAGATTCCTTTAAAGGAAGAGGCGGCGGGTTCAAAATAACTGAATTAGCCAAGAAAAGTTCAATTTTAGAGATTGTCGAGAGAGTTGAAGGACCGGTAATAAACTTGAAATGCGTTACTGGTTTGAAAGAATGTTCTGATGAAAATCCTTGTCCTTTGCATGAAGAATGGGCTGAACTAAGAAATAGAATTTATAATCTAATTTCAAGTAAATCAGTTCAAGAAGTTGCTGAGAAGTATTCGGAAACTTTAAGAAGATCCAGCTAATTAGAAAATTTTACAAAATGTCATTCTAAGTTTACATCTAATAATTTAGAATGACATTTTCTATTTTAAAATACAACTCACCTTTTTAGAGAATTTAAATACATTTTAACCCATTCTAAATCACTGCACAAATTATTTAAATTTGCTAAACTTTCATGAGTTAATTGAAAATATTTTTCTGAATAAATATTTTTAATAAAATTGGATGCTTCATCAATTAATTTTTCTAACCCACTTTTTACTTTTTGAATATTTTCTGAATATTCTTTTTTGATTTTATCAAAATATTCATCATCAATATTATTATTTCTATTTTGAATTATTCTTAAAAGACCCTTAGTAAACTTTGCAGAAAAAGCAATTTCATCTAATTCCGCCAGTTTGTTCTCTTTTACTGATAAATCTATAAGTCTCTTAATATCTTCTTCATTTTTAATTTTTCCCCGAGAAAAATTTATTAGTTCATTATAAAATTCTTCCGGATTTATTTTTTCGTTTTCCATCACTTCACCTTAATTCCCAAACCTAAGCCGTCACCAATAGGTAATAATGTTGATTTTAAAGTCGGATGATTTAGAAAAATTTTGTTGAATTCGCGTACATGCTTTGTAGAATTTTTAAATTTAGGAGGTACTTTTGTAGAAGCTGAATATCCATGCCATAAAAGATTATCTACTAAAATTATTCCGTTAGTATTTAACAGCATTAATGAAAAATAAAATAATTTTTCATAATCCTCTTTGTCAGCATCAAGAAAAATAAAATCATATTTGTTTTCCAGATTAGGCATTACAACTAAAGCGTCACCTTCCAGAATTGTAATCTTCTCTTTAACGCTCGATTTTTCTATATGCTTCCTGGCAGTTTTTATATTTTCTTTGCTGATTTCAATCGTTTCAATAATTCCCTTTTTCTTTAGATTTTTGGCAATCCTTATTGTAGAATAAGCAATAGCGCAGCCAATTTCTAAAACTCTTTTGGGTTTATTCATAAGAATTAATTGTTCAAGAAATGCAGCAGAATCCCAGTTTAAGATTGGGACTTTATTGTTTTTGGCAAATTCTTCCATTTCAGAGATTAAATCATCTTCTTCATTTCGAAATGATTTAATATAATTTTCTTGAGGAGTGTATAATATTTTACTCATTATTTTAAGAAGACCATTTTTTTGATTCCGTAATTATTATTTACTCTTATTGAATAAAAATAAACTCCACTTGGAGCAATATTTCCATGATTATCTTTACCATCCCAAGATGTTTGATAAAAATTAACCGGCTTAAACTCATTTACTAATGTTCTTATTTTTTCTCCAAGAATATTATAAATGGAAATATTAACATCTGCAGCAACTGCTACTTTATATTCAATTATAGTTCTATTGTTAAATGGATTTGGATAATTTTGTTCTAAATAAAATTCTTTTACAGTCCCTTCATTATCCACTGAAACCGGCGAATCCACAACTGAAATATTATACCAAAGTTTATCAAGGAAATAATATCCTGCTGCCGGAGCCCTTCTTGTTACTCCGTTTGATTCATAATTAAAATAGAAAAATAAATTTTTATCAAATTGAGTATCAAGAATATCAAAAGTAAATCTGATAGAATCAGTTTTACTTAAAGCGATATTTTCTTCAACATTATCAATGAAATAATGCAAATCCGCATAGGCTAAATCCGGAGCATCCGGAAAAATTTTATGAATAATATAAGAATCAATTCCCTTTTCATAACTTGGATATGCAATTGCATTTGCGGCAGAAAGAAGTCCATAACCTTTATTGTTATCTGGATTATTACTTTGGCTGGAAGTCATTTGAATAATATATCTCATTTGTCTATTTGTTAAATGAGGGTGAGCTTGTTTTAACAATGCTGCTATACCTGCTGCTATTGGCGCTGCGGCAGAAGTGCCGTTGGCATAACTAATACCGCCAAATGAACTTGCTCCAACAACCGATACACCTTGAGTAACAATATCGGGTTTTATTCTTCCATCAGAAGTCGGTCCATGACTTGAGAAACTAGCCAGCGTCAAATCCGATGTTACCGCACCTACCGCAATTGTATTGTAACCATCAGCAGGAGCAGTAATATAATACCAAGAAGTGTTTCCCTCATTACCGGCAGAGGTTATAGTTAAAACTCCTCTTTGAAAAGCAAGCTCAGCGGCTTGTGTACAAATTGTAGTTTTACCATCCATTTGAGAATAAGGATAAGATTCAGCGGGATTATCGAATTCATTATAACCTAGAGACGAACTTGTAATATCAACACCTTTAGCTTCCATCCATTCCAGAGCAGCAGCGTAATTATCTTCTTCAACTCTTGTTTCCGTTGGAATATATTCTGTTTTTGCTAAAAGAAAATCTGCATTATAAGCCGCACCAACTAACGAGCCTTCTTCTAATCCACCAACAATTCCTAATACATAAGTCCCGTGGCTGCTTTGTCCTGGAACATCTTCAGATTCATTTCCTGTAAAATTATCATCAAAAACAAAATCATACTCATCATTGACATTTATATTTGTAAAAACTGAATTAGTTTGAAATTCGAATCCGGTATCTAATATTCCTAAAAGCACACCTTTTCCATTAATTCCCATATCATGAATTTGCGGAATATCGCTAAGTTCAAGTTGAGTAATTGAAACACCGTAATCTAAATTAAAATTTACATTGCCAGTTTTTTGAAGATTCTGTATTTGCCTGGGTTCAAATTTCTTTGATGATTTAAACACTTTTACTTTTTCAATTTTACTTACGAAAGGCAAATTTCTAATCGACTGCAACTGTAGATTATCTAAATAAGCAGAAACAGCATTAAACCATTTTAATTCTCTTTTTATTTCAATCCCTAAATCAGAAAGAGAATTTTTATAATCTTGATTAATTTGTAAATCTTCAAAAGTGATATAATTTTCTCCCATTACTTTTTTTCTTCTTTCAATTGCTTTGAGAGATAAACTGCTTTCGGCATCTTTATAAACTTGTGAAGTTTTACTTAAGCTTTCCCCGGTGTTTTCGCCTTTATCAACAAAATAAATCAAGTACTTATCTTGTGCCGTTAATACTGAGGATGCCAATAAAAGTATAAAAATTAATCGTTTCATAATTACTCATTTTTTGAAATTAATTTAATGAATCATAGAAAAGAAACAATGACATAATTATTACAGAAAAGTAATCATTCTTTTCCATCTGATAGATTTTATAAAATCTATTATGCTTGAAGATTCAGTTGATTCATCTACTGACCAATATATCATGAAAGCCTGACCCAATATTTTATCTTGTGGAACAAATCCCCAAAATCTACTGTCGGCGCTTTCATCTCTGTTATCGCCTAAGACAAAATAATAATCTTGTTGAACAACATAACTTGACAACTCATTTCTATTCAAGACAATTTTATTATTTTTTATATAAACTGAATCATTTGGTAATTCGTATTCAATTATTGATTTGTAAATATTAACATTGCTCTTCGATAAAACAACTGTGTCCCCTTCTGAAGGGATAATTAGGGGACCATAATAATCTTCATTCCATTTAGATACAGAAGGAAAAATTTTAGGATTAGGAATGCTTCGCGGTCTGCTTTTATGTTTAGTGAAATAAGAATTTTCTGGGTTATTAACTAAAGAATCATTAATAAAAATTGTACGGTTTATAATTTCAAGTTTAGAGCCCGGAGTTCCGATGCACCTTTTAATATAATTAGTATGAAATTCAAAAGTGTATTCCATGTCATCGTAAGGAAATTCAAAAACGACCAAATCATTTAGTTTTGGTTTAGTTACAGCCGGTAAAGAAAAACGCGGTAATTCAATATTTGTGAAAGGAATTTCCTTTGGAGTTTTAGCGCCATAAATAAATTTATTTACAAGAAGATAATCGCCGGGGAGCAAAGTATTTTCCATTGATCTTGTAGGAATGCGGAAAGCCTCTATAATAAAGGCTTTGAAGAGTAATGCAATAGCAACTGCAACAATAACAATCTTTATAAATCTGGCAATACTATTTAAAAAAGAATTAGTTTTCATTTAGAATAAAATTATTCATCAATCTGTAAAACTGCTAAAAATGCTTCTTGCGGGATTTCAACATTACCGACTTGCTTCATTCTTTTCTTTCCCTCTTTCTGTTTTTCAAGAAGTTTTCTTTTTCGGGAAATATCGCCGCCATAACATTTAGCCAAAACATTTTTACGAAGTGCTTTAACAGTTGAACGAGCAATCACTTTATTTCCCAATGAAGCTTGAATAGCAATTTCAAACATTTGTCTTGGAATAAGTTCTTTCAATTTATTAGTAACTTTTTTACCCCAGTCAAATGCTTTGGTTCTGTGAACAATAACGGAAAGTGCATCAACTTTTTCGGCGTTAAGCATAATATCTAATTTTTGAAGATCCGATTCTTTGTAACCAATAAATTCATAATCCAATGAAGCGTAGCCTCTTGAAATGGATTTGAGCTTATCGTAAAAATCAAAAATAATTTCTGAAAGAGGAAATTCAAATTGAATATCTGCGCGTGTTGTATCGATATAATTTGTATTTATATAAACGCCTCTTTTATCCATTGCTAGTTTCATTATACTTCCAACATACTCACTTGGAAGAACAATCTGCGCTCTTACAAAAGGTTCTTCAATTCGGTCAATATCCCCAATTGGCGGCATTAATGCGGGGTTATCAACAATAACAAGATCTTGGTTTTTCTTATAAACACGATATTCAACGTTAGGAAGAGTTGTAACAATTGTTTGTGCATACTCTCGTTCAAGTCTTTCTTGAACAATTTCCATGTGCAGCATTCCGAGGAAACCGCATCTAAAGCCAAATCCTAAAGCAGCGGAAGTTTCTGGGACATATTCTAAAGCAGAATCATTCAATCTGAATTTTTCTAATGCATCTCTCAAATCTTCATAATCATCAGAATCAGTAGGATACAAACCACTGTAAACCATTGGTTTTACATCCTTATAGCCGGGAAGTGCTTTATCAGAGCCGCCTTTAACGTGTGTAACTGTATCGCCTACTTTTGTGTCATGCACATCCTTAATACCTGAAATTAAATAACCCACATTTCCAGCAGATAATTCGTTGCATTTAAACTTCTGGAGACGAAGAATTCCAATTTCTTCTACATCATAAACTTTATCATTTACGAAAAATTTTATCTTTTCATTTTGCTTAATTGTACCATTAAAAATTCTAATGTAAGCAACTGCCCCTCTGTAAGGATCATAAACAGAATCAAAAATTAAAGCTTGCAGCGGTGCTTTGGGATCACCTTTTGGAGCTGGAACCTTATTAACAACAGCCTCAAGAATATCAATAATTCCAATTTTAGCTTTAGCGCTTGCTAAAATTATCTCTTCTTCTTTGCAGCCAAGTAAATCAATTATTTGATTTTTTACAGTATCGACCATGGCACTTGGTAAATCAATTTTATTAATTACCGGAATAATTTCTAGTCCCGCTTCAATTGCCATATAAAGGTTACTTATTGTTTGCGCTTCAACACCTTGAGCGGCATCAACTACAAGCAAAGCACCTTCACAAGCTGCTAAAGAACGCGAAACTTCATAAGAAAAGTCAACGTGTCCGGGAGTGTCAATTAAATTAAGTGTATAAATATTATTATCAGAGGCTTTATACTGCATTTGTATAGCGTGAGATTTAATGGTAATTCCTCTTTCACGCTCTAAATCCATACTGTCTAACAATTGAGCTTTTGCTTCTCTTTCCGTAACAGTTTTAGTGGATTCTAGAAGTCCATCGGCAATTGTAGATTTTCCGTGATCTATGTGTGCAATTATGCAAAAATTTCTATACTTGTTCATATTCTCATTATTTTTTAACTAAGTAATATATCTATAGTAGCCGCTATTTTCAATTTTATTAAAGGAACTTCTATCTTTTATACCAAACAATTTTAATACTTTCCAAGTTCTCAACAGAATTCAAGAGTTTTAGTTAACTTTACATCATTCGAAAAACAAACTTTATTGAGATATGAAAAAAATAATAATTCTAATCTTTTTTACTTTAAATATCTTTTCCCAAGAATTTCAATTTGGATGGATTACTGATATTCATATAGGCTATACAAATGGCGATAAAGATTTACAGAATATTGTTGATAAAATCAACTTAAATAATGAGATAAAATTTGTCATTGCCTCAGGTGATATTGCAGAAAAAGGGAAAAATGATGAGTTGGAAACTGCAAAATCAATATTAGATAAACTAAATATACCATATTACATAATCCCAGGAAATCATGATACGAAATGGAGTGAAAGTGGAACAACTAAATTTACAGAATTATGGGGTGATGATAAATTTTCATTTAAACAAGGTAGCACATTATTAATTGGTTTGAACAGTGGAATTCCATGGAGAGGAGGAGGAGGTCACATTGCTCCGGAAGATATTCAGTGGCTTAAGGATGAACTTGAATCACAAGAATTCAGTGAATTAATTTTTGTTGTGCATCATCCGCTAAATGAAAGTATAGATAATTGGTATAAGGTCATAAATATTTTAAATGATTATCCGGTAAAACTTGTGATGGTAGGACATGGACATTCCAGTGAATTACTAGATTTTAACGGAATTCCGGGAGCTATGTCTCGCGCAGCAATTTCCAAAAACAAGGACTCTTATGGATTTACTCTTGTAAGTAATGAGTTAGATTCAATAAAATTTTTTGAAATGGATTCTTCATCTGTTCCTAAATATTGGGGTGCTTATGATAAGCGAGAGACACTCAAAAGTCTTGATGTTGACTCATCAAATACAATTGTTTATGATTCAGAAATACTACGTGATTTTTCAATAAATGAAACTATGGTTTCTCCGGTCGAGTATTGGAATGGATTATTAGTCACTGCTTCAAATTCAGGGCTTGTAACTTGTTATGATACTTTGGGAAATGCAAAATGGGATTTTGATGTATTTGGAAATGTATTCAGCAAACCAGTTGTTACAGAAAACGGGATTGTGCTTGTCGGTACTCTTCAAGGGGACTTATATTCTCTAAACATCAATACCGGAGAGCAAATTCAGTCCATTGGTTTTGGAGAACCGATTACATCAAAATTAATTGTAATTGATTATAAAGGGGAAAAGAATTTAATGATTCCCAAAAATTCTAATGATGATGATGCCGTAATTATTGGTTTATCAAACGGAGAAGTATTTTGTTATGATGTTGAAACACTTCAAGAATTATGGAAAAATAATTCTGCCAAAGGAATGATAGAAACTGAACCTCTTTTCTACAAAGACAGAATTTACTATGGTTCTTGGGATGGAAATTTTTATTGTATTGACGCGAAAAAAGGCTGGATGATTTGGAAATGGAATGAGACGAAAAACTTTTATTATTCCCCCGCTGCAGTAAAGCCCATAACCGACGGGAAGTATATCTATTTAACTACTCCGGATAAAATTGTTTATAAGTTAGAAATGAATTTGGGTAAAACAGTTTGGAAGAATAATAAGTTAGATGTCTGGGAATCGATTGGAATTTCTGGAGATAATAAAACTCTTTTACTAAAAGGAATTCGAGATAATTTTTATACGCTTTCGGCAAACAATGGAAGAACTAGTTTAACATATAAAATTGGGTATGAACTAGATACAAATCCTATTGAAATTGCTTCGGTAGATAATTTAGCAATGTTCGGGACTAAAGAAGGAAATGTTTACAGAGTGGATTTAGATCAAAAAAAATATAAGAAGCTTTTATTTCTTGGCAATGCTCGCCCGCATTCGATTCAAGTTTTAGAGAACAATAAATTTTTATATTCTAATATGGACGGGCGCATTGTGATTTTTAAATATTCAGAAAAGGAGAATTAGATTTGATTAATAACGGACATAAATTTGATGGTTATATTTTTGATATTGACGGAACAATAACAGCGACAAATGAATTGATATTTGAAACATTTAGACATGTTTCAAAAAAGTATTTAAATAAAACAGTAACTGACCAAGAAATAATTTCCTTATTTGGACCGACTGAAGATTATATTCTAAAAGACTGGATGAAAGATAAATATGAAGAAGCCAGAGTTGAATATTTTGATTTCTATAAAGCTAATCATTTAAAAATGGCTTCAGCATATGACGGAATTGTTGATCTGCTAAAAGAAATAAAAATTAATAATAAACTTCTTTCTATTTATACCGGGAAAGGGCGTGATTCTTCTTTAATTACATTAGAAAAAGTAAACGCAATAAAATATTTCGATATGATTGTGAGCGGCGATGATGTCGAGAAACACAAACCTTCTCCTGAAGGGATTTTAGTTTTTCTAGAAAGATTTAATTTAGACAAAGAAAAAGTATTAATGATTGGCGATGCCCCTGCCGATATTAAGGCTGCTAGAGATGCCGGCGTAAAAGTAGCATCAGTACTGTGGGATAGCTATGCTAAAGATGAAGTTCTAAAAATGGAAAGTGATTTCTATTTTGAAACTGTTGATGAGCTGAGTGAATTTGTAAGAGGGAGTTTTTAGAATATAGATTGCAGTTAATAAAATTATTGTCAAGATTGCTTCGTCGTTTCACTCCTCGCACTGACGTGAATTAAAGGGCATTGTGGACAGTTTTCATTAATAATACCGGAAGCTGGAAATATTAATTTAGAGATTCCGGCATTGCCAATCAAAAACAATTGGCAAATCTACTTTCGCAGACAAGCCGGAATAACAAATTCAACTTTTTTGTTAAGCAAATTACGCCGTTAAAAATTGAATGGATAAATGAAGGAGACTCTTGGTTCTATTCTCTTTTGTGGTTCATACCCAATAATATTTTTGTCATTATCACGCAGAGGTGTAAATGTCCAATTATAAACGAGTGAAACGAGCATATATTTCATTGGTTTATAACCCATTTCAAAAAACAAATATGAACGATCATCAAGAGTGAATAAATCTGTTTCGTCTTGAATATTTATTTTATCATAACCTGCTCTCACTAAAAATGGAGCTTCTTCCGGAGCAATTTCAGAAGTTAAATGTAAAATTCCACTTTTGGGATGGTCATCCAAACGCTGATAACTTCCTAGAATATCAAACAATCCTAAAACTTTTACAAACAGCTGACCGTAAAAACCATCGCCAACAGATTGTAAATTTTGAAGCTGTTGAATTTTACTTGAGACATTTCCGGTTGCCGGATCAAATTGAAATCTCTCAATTTCGTACATCGAATTAAAATAAGAGGGGATATAATTATCACCGTTAAATCTGCGTTCAAGCTTAAAATTAATATCTACTAAGCCGAGTCCATTAAATTGAGAAATAAAGCCAAGTGCAGTACCGCTGCCGAAATCAATGATTTTATTATAGTCAAAGTAAACATCTAAATTAAAAAGTGAAGTGTTTACAATCGGAAAACCAATATCAAAACCAATTACATTAACTGAGCCCAAATCATTGATTGCCCGGAATTCACCATTTGGATCAATTGCGCCTGAAGTAACTCCGGCATTTTTATTAAAATCAGTGACATAAGTGGCGCCGAATTCAACATTTCCCAAAATGGGAACTGAGCGTAAATCTGTAAATTGAAGAGGTCTTGTGTAACCTCTCAAACCAAAAATTCCGGCTTCTCCAAAACTGCCATAAACAGATTCAATTCCGAAAGTATTAAAATCAATGTCGAACTCTAATCCAATCTTTCTTGAATCAAAGCTGGTAGAATTGTTATACATGTAAAGAATCGTTCCATGACCTAGAGAGGCATAATCAAGCGCACCAAGTCTAACATAAAGCGGATCATTTTTTTGACCATAGCGCACATACCTAATAATACTCATGTAATCAGAAAATTCATTAAAATTTTCCTTGCGTAATTTTCCATCTGCATCAAAGTCTAAATTTAGATCAAGACCAACACCAATATTTGCAAACGCAATTTCGGGATTTAATCGAAAAGTATAATGAGGTTCATTGTCAATCCAAGTCATGCCTAATCCTCCACCCAAGTTTCCTTGATTAGGGAGCAGATTTGAATTGTATTGAGAAAATGTTACTAAGGTAAAAAGAAGAAAAGTAAAAATATATTTGCGCACAATAACTCCAAAATTGTTTTACGCAAATATAAAAATTTAAGAGGTAAGTTTATTTGATGAGGTTCATTTTTTTTGTAAGGGTTTTATTCCCGATAGAAAGAGTGTAAAAATAAATTCCGCTTGAGAGATTTCCCGCGTTAAAGTTGACACTATATTTGCCCGCCAATTGCACTTTATTTACTAAAACAGCCACTTCTCTTCCATTAACGTCATATATAATAATACTAATATTCTGTTGTAAAGACGGGGCATGCCCCGTCTCTACTTTTGGTATTGAGTATTCAATTTTTGTAGTTGGATTAAATGGATTTGGGTAATTTTGTTCTAAAGAAAATTCAAATGGGATAATTAATTTATCTTCTTCAACTGAAGTAATAACTATACTGACAGTAATTGCATCAGTATATTCAAACTTTCCGTCGTTATCAATCTGCATTAGTCTGTAGAAATAAGTATTTGATTCAACTAAAGTTGTATCGTTAAATGAATAATCTTTTGGGGATGGAGAATTTCCATGCCCAACCACAAATCCAATTACTTCCCAATTTAATGAATCAACAGACCGCTCAACGTTATAACCAAAATTATTTGTTTCGGTTGCGGTACCCCAAAAAAGTTGAATTGTATTTCCTTCGGCATTACCGTTAAAATAAACTAACTCCACGGGGAGAGTATCTGCCGGTTTTTTGGCAAAGATTGAAATAGTTATAAAAAAGAAAAGAGAGATAAGTAATTGTATTTTTTTCATATTGGTCTTAGGTTTTTGTTTAAGTTTTTATTGTTGCTATTGCGAATTCATTTCCCGTGGGAGATGGTTTGTGCGAGGCAATGCTTCTTTTAATTAAGCACAATTTTGAATTGCGTTATTTTTTAAAGGTGAGATGGCTTCGGTAAAAAACACCTCGCAATGACTGGTTTGGAAATATCTTTTCATGTCGTCATTGCGAACGCTTTTAGTGAAGCAATCTTTCCATGGATTCTGCTGAATTTTGAGTTGCGTTATTTACTTTTCATAAAAATCTGCGGCTAAATCTTTCCATTCTTCATTTTCTAGATTGATCAATTCAATTTTTTTCTTTCTTGATCCCGCTTTAATTTGTTTTTCTTTTTCTATTGCACTTATGGAAGTCTCATGAATTTCATACCAAACCAGTTTATTGCAATTGTACTTTTTTGTAAAGCCATCTATTAATTTGTTTTTATGCTCGTATATTCTTCTTATTAGGTTATTTGTAACTCCGGTATAAATAGCATAATTATTTTTGTTTGTTACCATATACACAAAA